>Ga0100378_1000442_pt1 | contig 45977 bp, 33 predicted proteins | sample CryGeymeta201502_FD_81535 | JGI IMG/M metagenome (GOLD analysis project Ga0100378, IMG submission 81535) | Groundwater microbial communities from Crystal Geyser aquifers in Utah, USA - Crystal Geyser metaG 2015-02 | ecosystem: Environmental > Aquatic > Deep subsurface > Groundwater | place: USA... | reverse complement strand
AGTATATGAAGCTATTGTTAAAGGTGAGAACCTACCTGAAGGTGGAACACCTGAATCCTTTAACGTGTTGTTACGCGAACTTCAAGGTCTCGGCTTAGAAGTTGATATTGATTAAGAAGAGATTCACTTCACATCAAATAAAGCATTAAGAAATTAATAGAAATCACTTATGACTAAAGATATCAACAGAATACGGATCTCATTGGCCTCAGCCGAGCAAATTTTGCAACGTTCAAGAGGTGAGGTTTTAAATCCTGAAACGATTAATTATCGCACATTCAAACCAGAAAAAGATGGTCTTTTTTGCGAGAAAATTTTCGGACCTATTAAAGACTGGGAATGTCATTGCGGTAAATACAAACGCATTAGATACAAAGGTATCATTTGCGATCGTTGCGGAGTTGAAGTAACACGTAAAGCCGTTCGTAGAGAGCGTATGGGACATATTACTTTGTCTGTTCCCGTTGTGCATATTTGGTACTTCAAATCTATGCCGAGTAAAATTGCATATTTACTTGGGCTTTCTACAAAGAACCTTGAAAAAGTAATTTATTACGAAAATTTCGTAGTTATTCAACCTGGTTTAGCTCGTGACTTAGGTTACAAAATGGGCGATATGATGACCGAAGATGAGTATTACGATATTTTAAGTAAACTACCAGAAGATCATTATGAATTAGATAATGATGATCCTGATAAATTTATAGTTAAAATGGGTGCAGAAGCTGTAGAATCTTTATTACAGCGCATAGATTTAGATAAAGATGCTTACAAATATCGGGAAGCCGTTAAAAACGAAACTTCAATGATGCGTAAGAAAAAACATCTTAAGCGTTTACAAGTTATCGAATCATTCAGAGCTGCAAATGGCCATGCAGAAAATCGTCCTGATTGGATGGTTATGCGTGTTGTTCCTGTTATACCTCCAGAACTAAGACCTTTGGTTCCATTAGAAGGTGGTAGATTTGCAACATCTGATTTAAATGATTTGTATCGTAGAGTGATTATTCGAAATAATCGTCTTAAAAGACTTATAGATATTAAAGCTCCTGATGTAATTCTTAGAAACGAGAAAAGAATGCTTCAGGAAGCTGTAGATTCTTTATTTGATAACTCTCGTAAATCAAATGCTGTTCGTAATAATAATAGACCTTTAAAATCACTTAGTGATATGTTAAAGGGTAAATCAGGTCGTTTCCGCCAAAACTTATTGGGTAAACGAGTTGATTATTCTGGGCGGTCAGTAATTGTAGTTGGTCCTGAGTTAAAGATGCATCAATGTGGACTTCCGAAAGAAATGGCAGTTGAATTATATAAGCCTTTTATCATTAGAAGACTTATAGAGCGTGGATATGTTAAAACAGTAAAAAGTGCAAAAAAAGTAGTAGATCGCAGAGACAATGTTGTATGGGATGTCCTTGAAAATGTAATTCAAGGTCACCCTATTATGTTGAACCGTGCACCTACGCTTCACCGATTAGGTATTCAAGCTTATCAACCCATTTTAATTGAAGAAAAAGCAATTCGTTTGCACCCATTATCTTGTACAGCATTTAACGCTGACTTTGATGGTGACCAAATGGCCGTTCACTTGCCCTTGAGTGATGATGCTATCTTGGAAGCAAAAACATTAATGCTTGGTTCTCACAATATTCTATCTCCTGCAAGTGGTGGTCCAATTGCAGTTCCTTCACAGGATATGGTTTTGGGAATTTACTATTTAACAAAAGTTGATGATGGTAAGGCTGGAGAGGGTAAAACATTCTCAGGTCCTGACGAAGTTATTATTGCATACGATCAGAATGTGATTGATTTGCATGCGAAAATCAATGTTCGTATTACACACACTGTTAACGGTGAGCAAAAAACGGAAATGATTAAAACTTCAACGGGTCGTGTTTTATTTAATCAAGTAATTCCAGAGCCTTTGGCTTATAAAAATCAAACTTTTGGTAAAAAGGAATTACGTAACCTAATTTCGGAAGTATTTAAAACAGTTGGTACGCAAGGTGCAGCTCACTTTCTTGATGAGATGAAAACATTAGGTTATGAAACAGCTACTCGTGGTGGATTATCCTTTAACTTGAGTGATATTATTATTCCTCAAGAAAAAATTGACCTCATTGATAGAGCTCAGCGTGAAGTTGAAGAAATCCAAGAGCGTTATGAAATGGGTTTCATTACTGACAACGAACGTTATAATCAGGTTGTTGATAAATGGACTTCTGTAACAAACCGAGTTGCTGAGACCTTATTTAAAGCTCTTCAAGAAGATAGAAACGGTTTTAATCCTGTTTACATGATGGCCGATTCTGGTGCTCGTGGATCGAAAGAGCAAATTCGACAGCTTGGTGGTATGCGTGGTCTTATGGCTAAACCTCAAAAAAGTACAGGTAATGCTGGCAACGAGGTGATTGAGCAGCCAATTTTATCGTCATTCAAAGAAGGGTTAACTGTACTCGAGTACTTTATTTCTACTCACGGAGCTAGAAAAGGTCTTGCCGATACCGCTCTCAAAACTGCTGATGCTGGATACTTAACCCGTCGATTAGTTGATGTGGCTCAAGATATTATAATCAACGAAAATGATTGTGGAACTTTGCGTGGTATTAAAATGCAAGCGCTTAAAAATAATGATGATGTAGTTGAAAGTCTTGACGAACGAATTATGGGACGTGTATCAGTTCATGATATTTTTGACCCATTAACAGATGAATTACTTTGTGAGGCAAATCAACTCATTGATGAGGAAGTTGCCAAAAAAATTGCAGAAACATCAATTGAAGAAGTTGAAATTCGCTCCGTCTTAACATGTGAGACCCCTCGTGGAGTTTGTGCTAATTGTTATGGTCGTGACTTAGCTAGAGGTAAAATGGTTCAAACTGGCGAGGCTGTAGGTGTTATTGCTGCTCAGTCAATTGGTGAACCAGGTACTCAGTTAACTCTACGTACATTCCACGTTGGTGGTACAGCTTCTCGTATGGAACAAGAATCACAACATGTAACAAAATTCGAAGGTAAAATCGAGTTTGAAAACATTCGAGTCGTAGATTATGATGATGGTGAAGAAGTTAAAAGTGTTGTTCTTAGTCGTGCTGGTGAAGTCAAAATCGTTGATGATTCAGGTAAGGTATTAATTAGTTATCATGCTCCTTACGGCTCAGAAATGCTGGCAGCAGAAGGTGATACGGTTCCTAAAGGGGTACCAATCTGTAAGTGGGATCCATTTAATGCATTAATTATCTCAGAAGTTAATGGTACTATTCAATTTAAAGATATAATTGAAGGTGCTACATGTACTGATGAGACTGATTCCCAAACAGGTCACCGTGAAAAAGTGATTACTGAGCCCAAAGATAAAAGTATGGTTCCTCGTATTCTCATCAAGAGTATTGATGATCGTATTAAAGAAACTACGCTCCCAGTAAGTGCTCACGTAATTGTTGATGAAGACGATATTGTACAATCAGGTCAAATTCTTGCTAAAATTCCAAGACGTTCTGGTAAATCAAAAGATATTACAGCAGGTCTGCCAAGGGTAACGGAGCTTTTCGAAGCACGACCACCATCTGATCCTGCTATTGTTTCAGAAATCGACGGTATTGTTAAAATGGGCTCTCGTAAACGAGGTTCGCAGGAAGTGATTATTACCACGAAAGACGGTACTGATTCTAAAACCTATTTAGTCCCATTGGCTAAAATGATTATGGTTCAGGAAAATGACTTAGTTAAAGCTGGTCAACAACTTTCTGATGGATCAATCATGGCACAGGATATTCTAAATATTCTTGGACCTTATGCTGTTCAAGCCTACTTAGTGAATGAAATTCAAGAGGTATATCGCTTACAAGGTGTAAAAATAAACGATGAGCATATTGAAGTAGTTGTAAGAACTATGATGCAAAAAGTTGAAATTACTGATCCAGGTGATACCACATTCCTTGAAGGTGATAAAATTGACCGTTTTGAAGTGACTCGTATGAATGATAAACTTATCGGGAAATACGTTGTTACTGATCCTGGAGAGAGTGACATTCCTCACGGTTACATTTTAGATCGTCGCGAAGTCCGTGAAATTAATGCAGATTTAATTGCTAAAGACAAAGTTGAAGTAAAAACAAGAGAAGCAAAACAAGCTATTTCAAGACCTATATTACTTGGAATTACTCGTGCTGCTCTATCAACTGAAAGTTGGATTTCAGCTGCATCTTTCCAAGAGACTACGAAAGTTCTTTCTCAAGCAGCTATTGAAGCTAAAGAAGATTACTTGCTTGGTCTTAAAGAAAATGTGGTTGTTGGGCAAAAAGTTCCTGCTGGTACAGGTCTTAAAAAGTATCGCAGACTTATTGTTGGAGCAAAATCTGACATGCAGGATGTGGATGCAGCAAGCCGTGTTTTCCACGCACTTGGTGCTGAAGAAGAAGAGTAAAACTTTACTTTATAAATATTTAAAGCCTTGTTCAATTTATTGAGCAAGGCTTTTTTTATAATATGTTGTTTCATTATAATCAATTTAGTGCAATTGATATAGTTTCATGAAAATGAAAAAGTAAATTATTCAAAAAGCGTGTTTGTTATAACGAAATTATGTTTAATTTTATATAAAGTTTATTAATAAAAATACAAACAACAGGCAAAATAGCAATTTGTGAAGTTGGTGAAGAGTATTCGCAACCAAAGATCATTTCCTGTATTTGTAATTCAACAAATAATAAAAGATAATGGTATCAGATTCTTCGTTTTTAGTGGAATTAATTCAAACAAAAATGCCTTATGGAAAATATGAAGGTAACTATATTCATCAAATTCCGGTTCACTATTTAGAATGGATGCAAAGACAGGGTTGGCCAAATGGAAAATTAGGTCAGTTTTTGGCTACTATGTATGAAATCAAAATTAATGGCATTGAACAGATTTTAGAACCAATAAAAAATATGGTGAGACAACAAGCGTGTAAAAGACAAGAGGATTGGTAGAATTCCTAAAGATGAAAGGTTATGGGAATCGGGAGTCTGAGGAAACTTTGGGTAGAATGCAGCTATTTGGATCTTGCCTTAGAATTGGGGGGTAATATTTTTTTATGATTGTTATTTGGGTTAAGCCTACAATCTTAAGCATTTAGCTTGAATCTATTGTCAGACAGTTTAATCGTTTTGATTATTAACTATAATTAGCGCACTCCAAAAAGTCGATTGTGTCGGTTTTTACACACTCAAATTGTGAGTAATCGCCAATTTTTTTGCAGAAGCCTACTTTTTAATCTACACCCGAGCGTTAATCGTCAAATAATTTTTTTATTCACTCCTATTTCCGTAGATAGTCCAACAGCGTAAACCTCCACGAGTTTGAGCAATGAGTTCTGGGAATCCATCAAAATCAATATCTGCTAAAATTGGAAAGTCGATAGCATAAGTAGGTAAATCAAAATAACGATTGCCATTATATAATTGCCAAGCATATAATCTACCGAATCCTGCTGTTGCTAAAACTTCTGGTTTTTTATCTTTCTGTATATCAGCTAAAAGTATTCCTGCATTATTAGATGAAGGTTGTCCCATACTTATTGTAAATCTAAGTTCGCCTTTTGTATTCAATACATAAATACCACCATCACTACTTTGAGTTAGAATCATATTTTCAGAGTATTTATTTAAAGAATCCGTTTTTATAGTCAAGTTTTCCACAAAAATTGGACTAGCATTTATGGAACTATTGGAGAGGTAGCGAGCAGATAGCCTTAGGTTGGAAGAAATAGAATCATAAGGCGTATTTCTAAACACATTTAAACTATCAATGAACATTCTTTCGGATCCAAGTTGATAAAGGAATCCATCAGCACCGCCCATTAATAAGTCATTATTTACAAGTGCTGGTTTTGATGTAAACGTTGCTGAAATAAAAATTGGGAACCCAGTTTGGAGTTTTCCGAGTGCATCAAATGCAAATAGACCATTATCAGCTTGCGCAAAAAGTAGCCATTTCCCATTCTGTCGTTCAAACACAGGTTGTAATGTAATTTCAGAAGTTACCGTTACAGGCCAACCTTTTAAGGCAACTCCTCTACCATCAAGTGCATGAATTTGTCGGTCTGCGGAGGTTACAATCATTTCTGAATTTCCATCTCTGTTTATATCAGCTATTAGAAGTGGAGATGAGATTTTTTCAGAAAGTGCTATAGGGAATTTTGGAAGTAATGAACCTGAGCTATTCCAGCCATAAATTTTATTTTCAGCTGCAACAAAAATGGCTAATTGCCCATTGCCATACCAATCAAAAACGATTGGACTTCCTATTGGTGTATCATCGGAAGTTGATGCATTAAAATATGATGTGCCATCACTCGCTATCCCTAAAACATTTCCATTTTCAGTTGCAATAACTATTTCAGGGCGTTTATTTCCACCAATGTCTGCAATAATTGGGGTACCTGTAATATCGGCACCATCTAAAGGAGCAATCCATTTTTCTTCAAAAGGTTGAGTCGATCTGTTTTTGGTAAAACCATTAATGGTAATAGCTAAAGAGTTAGACGAAACATCAAGAACAGATTTCCCTGCTAAGATTTCAAATTTTGAGGTAAATGCTTTTAAGTCCACTCCATTTGCTAAATAATGATTTACAAAATCTTCGAAAGGTTGAGATTCCAAATAGAAAAAGCTACTTATAGGCTCGCTCAAAGTGTTTTTACTTTCAATGTAGGTTTTATTGTAAGAAATAACTCTTCTTCGACTTCTGTCTGAGCGAACTCTTTTTGTAAGTCCCAGTCTTGGTGACATTACTAAACTTTCTGAAGTAATACTAATGTAGAAGGTATCGTAGGTCGAAAGTCCACTAGAAATTGTTTTCGAAATTGATTCTGAACGGAAATAAAAGGTTCGATCTGTCTGATAGACTAAACCCATTCCTTCAAGTTTTTTTAACCAATCATAAATTGCTCTTGTATCTTTTATTTTTCGAATAACTAAATTTTCGCCAACACCAGCCAAGCCCGAAGGTGCAAATCCCGCAAGGGCTATTTCATCATCTAAGGCATCACTTAGTTCTTGTAATAAACTACTTGAGTTCTGTAAAGTCGAGTCAAGTTTAGAAATGGGATTATGTGTTTTAATTGGTTTTGGTTTTGAAAAATGAATTGAAAAATAGGCGACATCAATCGGAACGTATTGATCTAAGGTAATTTCAGAATTTGTGAATGAAATAGATGAAGTAAAATTCGTTTTTACCTCAGATAAAGGAATTAACCCATTCATGGTAAATTCAATAGTTTCTGACTCATTAAAGGCGAAAGAAAAAGAGGCTGTTTCTAAACCATCAAAAGCACCTAAACTGTTTGGTTTATATTTTACTGCGGTATAATGAGATATAAATTGATCCATTTTTGCGGCATTTACTACTAAGACATTCTCATTTTTAAGCATATTATTCTGAATTTTCAATTTTGGTTTCCCAAGATTAAGGCAAGCAATTATATCTTCTATAGCCATACTGCTTTCAGATATATAAAGAATATCTCCATGTTCTAGCACAAAAAGGGTTATAGAGTCAATAAAAAGCTTATATATACTTATTCCGTTATAGGTGTAATGATCTTTGAAAAGTGGTCGGGAAAAGAACATTCGAAGTTTATCTGTAATCCCAGATATATTTTCAGCAATCCATACGGTTTTTACTTGATCTGACTCATTAGGATAAAAAGCAATTGCTTTAGTTGAAATGGATTGAGAAGCAGCTAGCTCTAATTTTTTTGTTATAGGAAGAGCAGAGGTTGTAATATCATCAAAAAAGGATCCTGCTTTTGAATCAATAATTGAATTAACAGTAGATCCATTTTCTGGAATGTAAACGGCAAGAATAGAATTAGGTAATGATTCATACCATGCTTGTTTGGGTAAACGGCTACAAGAAAAAAAAAATGAACCGACAATCAAATAAGTAAAAATACGAGTAAAAAATGCTTTCATAAAGGATAATGACCAAAAGATAAAACAAGCAATTAATAAGGTTATGTAGAGTGCTAAAATACCCAAAAATGATGTAAAAAGAGTTTAGAACCGATTTAAATCCAAATTTATAGAAGTGATTGGTGAAAGAACCAATAATGATTGAAAAAGAATACAATAATACTAATTGAAAGCAGTATTTTTAGCAAACCCCGATTTTAATTATACGAACTTTAACCTGTCATTAATGTCATTTTTAAACCCTGCTTATCTCTGGTTTATCCCAATTTTATGTATTCCCCTAATAATTCATATTCTGAATTTTAGAAGACCAGAGCAATTAGCTTTTTCTTCTGTGTTCTTTTTACAAGAGTTACAACGAACAGTGGTGAGAAAATTAAAAGTGAAAGAGCTTTGGTTACTTTTTTTAAGAACCTTAGTCTTAGCCTGTATTTTAGTAGTTTTTGCCCAACCTGTTTTAGATAAAAGTGAAGAAGGAATTAGAACGGAGAATCAGAATACGATTGTATTGATGGTTGAAACGGGAATAGGTGTAGATAGAGTTGATGAAAATGGACCTGTGTTAGAGCAATTAAAACGATTAGCCATTGAGCGAATTCGAATGTTGCCTGAAGATGCTGAAATTTATATTTCAGGAACTACAGGAAATCCATTTATTCCCAAAGCCAATTCAAAGAAAGAAGCAATTCGAAAAGTTGAAAAACTAAGTATGGATTTGAAGGCTTCAAATGCAGGTGAATTAATTAAATTGTTTAGCGACAATGGGTTAAATCAAATTTTATGGTTTTCTGATAAACACCCTCAAAAGTGGGATTTTGCATTGAATCGAAATCAAAGAGAACAAAAAGAGGTTTTGCCAACTCAAATAGATCTTGTTGTTGCTGGTGCTGTGAGTAATGCAAATGTTTTTATTCAACAGGTTCAATTAGAGAATCAAGTTATAGCATTAGGAAAGTCCTTAACTCTACGTGTCGATGTTTCTGCAACCGGAATAGACAGAATGGTCAATTTAAGTGTTCGTTGTATCGTAAATAATGAAATAAAAGGGGAGTATCAGTTTGATCTAAATACTGGTGAGGTAAAGCGATTCAATTTTGATTTGCTAATGGATAATTCTGGTTTCACTGAAGGCTATATTGAAATTCAAGGAGATCCCTATTTGTCGGATAATTTAAGACCGTTTGTTATCGAAATTCCAGAAAAAAGACATATTGTAGTTATCTCCGAACAAATTGAAACCGATGAAGATTTGGTATATATGAGAGCTTTATTTGAGGCTGCCAATAATTCTAAAACAGATGTAGATTTTACATTCCTTAATCTGAATACATTATCTCTGGAATCTGAAAATGAATATGCTAGCATTATATTTCTAGGCTTAAAAGAAATACCTAATTTCTTAGTGAACAAAGCCAAAGAATGGGTTGCAGCTGATAAAGGACTTTTAATTTTACCATCAGTTTACGCCTCGTTGAGCTCTTATAATGAACTGTTTTCAGATTTAGGCCTTTCGATGAGATATAAAGGATTTGCTGGTTCGTTTTCATCAGCATCTGCTGTAACACAGATTCAAATTTCAGATAAAGAGCACCCTGTTTTAGACCAACTTTTTGAAGTGGCAAAAAAGAATGATATTAAGTATGATAAGCCTACAGTTTATTCATATTTAACGATTACTAAAACTGCTTCTGCTTTTTCCAATGCTATTTTAAAAACCACCGATGATTTACCACTAATAGTTGAAGAACGCTTGCAACAATCTAAAATAATTGTCTCTGCAATTGGCTCAGGTTCTGCTTGGTCTAATTTCTCAACTAATGCGTTTTTTGCTCCATTTTGGTATAAAACATCACTTTATATCACAACAAGTACAAATGGTGGTTTAAATCAACATAGTTTAGGTTTCCCTGTTAGTGATAAAGTTTCAGCACAATCTCAGGATGTTTTTTATTCGGTTGGAGAATCCTTTTCAGAAAAACCAGTATTAAGAAAAAGAGGTATGAGTTATCAAACAGAGATAAACTCTTTCTCACTTAGTCCTTCCATTTTAGAACTAAGAAGCCCATCTAACTTAATCGCATCTAAAGGTTTATATTTGTCTCCTCAATATTCTGAGTTTAAGCATGTTAATGAGGAAGAAATTCAAAAAATATTTCTCCAATATGTTAAAACTATTCACGTTTATGACGTTAATACATCTACAAAAGATCAAATATTACAGACCGTCTCAAGTGCAGGAATCAATTTTTGGCCAATACTTGCAGGTTTGGGAATTTTATTGTTATTTCTAGAATCTATGGTCGGTATTTGGTATAAAACGGATTGATTTTTAAAAAAAACAGACAAAAAAGTACTTTTTCACTATGACTGAATTCTTTTTGGTAAGCACATTAGTCTTCTTTATTGTAGTATCGACACTCCTAAGTGTGGTTACTTTAGGAAATGCTTTGCGTTTGAGAAGAATCAAATTAAGCTGGAAATCAGGACACTTGATGGGTTATCCCGTATTCAGTGCCGTATTTTTGCTTTTCCTAGTTCTATTTTCTGGAGTTTCGATTGTGTATTATAGTAGTCCAGATTACGCCCTATTTCTGAGTTATCTTTGGATAGGATTAAATTGGTTCATTTCATCTTATTTGATGTCGAAACGATTTATCACGGAGCATGGAATTGTGAAAAATGTGAACGATCCATCTCAGACAATTGGATGGGGACAAGTAACCGATTATTTTGAACAAAATCATGAAAAGTATGTTCGATTTATCTTTGTCTATCAAGTCATTATTCAGCATAAAAAAGAATTACATCGTATCGAACTGGATGTACCTAATTCATATATTTCAGCATTTAAAGAACTTATTTCACTTAAATTAGCACGAAGATTCGACTGGACCTATCATCAATATTCAGATTACAAATCTATTTTATAAGCAAAGTTTCATGGTCGATTATGATCAAATTCACTAACACAAAACCTAAAGAAATCAACGATTGAACGATTTTAGTTTAACTATTAAGGAAAAAGAAAAAGTAATTCTTGTAGGGGTATTTGGTCCCGATTTAAGCAGAGAGCAAGCGCAAGAACATTTAGACGAATTAGAGCGATTAACGGACACCGCTGGAGCAATAGCCGTTAAAAAAATTCTTCAAAATAGGACAAATCTTGACCGAGAATTCTATGTTGGGAAAGGAAAAATTGAAGAAATCAGTTTGTTAATTACACTTTTAGGAGCAGATTCAATCATTTTTGATGATGATTTAACTCCATCACAAGCCAGAAATATTCAACGAATTACCCAAGCTAAAATCATTGATAGAAGTGGTTTAATTCTAGATATCTTTGCTTCTAGAGCTAAAACATCATCTGCCAAAACTCAGGTTGAGTTAGCTCAGCTAAATTACATTTTACCCAGATTAACTAGAGCTTGGACACACTTATCTCGCCAAAAAGGTGGAATTGGCACAAAAGGTCCAGGTGAAACTCAGATTGAAACAGATCGTCGGCTTATTGGTCAACGAATTGCTGTTTTAAAAGAAAAACTTAAAAAACTTGATTTACAACGACTAGTTCAGCGGAAGGGTCGAGCTGATATTAGTAGAGTTGCCATAGTGGGTTACACCAATGCTGGAAAATCGAGTTTATTAAACCAATTAACAACCGATAGTGTATTGGCTGAAGATCGTTTATTTGCCACTCTAGACTCAACCGTTCGTCGACATTTAATTGGCAATAAAACTATTTTATTATCTGATACAGTTGGATTTATTCGAAAACTACCTCACGGATTAATAGAAAGTTTTAAATCGACTTTAGACGAAATTAGGGAATCGGATCTATTATTACATGTTGTTGATGTTTCTTCTCCAACCTTGGAAGACTATATAAAAGTAGTTCGGAAAACACTTGAAGAAATAAAAGCAGATGAAAAGCCGACAATTTTAGTTTTTAATAAAACAGATTTGTTAAAAGATCCCTTTCGCCTTGCTGAATTAAAAATAAATTATCCCAATGCCGTCTTTATTTCAGCCCAACAACAAATTGGTTTTGATGTACTAGAAAAAGCAATTTTAGAACACATGGAAAGTGACTACGAAACCGTAACACTTAGAATCCCTCAAAAAGCGTATAAAATTGCAGCCTTTGTTCATCAAGCAGGAACCGTTTTGAATACTAAATATGTAGATGACTCAGTTTTAATAAAGGTAAATCTCAAAAAAAGTGATATACTAAGCGCAGAAAGAGAATTAACTGAATTTGAAACGGAAACAAGAACTGCTTTTGAAGAGTATGAATTCAAATGATTATAAAAGACAGCATTTCTGAAAATTATCCATTCGTCTGCCATAATGAAAGTCCATTAAGAGCATTTGATTTGATGAAAGAACATAAAGTTTCATGTCTTCCTATTTTAATAAACGAAACTAAAGAATATGTTGGGCTCGTTTCTGAAATAGATACCTTAAATGATATGGGGCTTAGCACAGTAATGGAGCTAATTACAAAAGAAAAATCGTATGCTGTTTTCGCCGATGATTCCATCTTACAAGGCTTACGCTTACTAGAAAGTGCTGATCTTTCAATTGTACCTGTAATAAACTCTAAACATATTTATGTTGGTTCATGTAAAAAAAGTGATTTGTTAGCAGCTTTAGAGAAATCGTTTCATATTCATGAAAATGGAACCGTTTTACTTATTCTTGCTGAACGTAAATCATTTGCAATGAGTCATTTAACTAGAATAATTGAAGAAGAAAGTGCTATTGTTTTAACATGTACCTTAACTGAAGTAATTGAAGAAGAAAGTTTAGTTCGTATTTGTGTGAAATTGCAAAGTATTGAATCATCAAAAGTTATTTCTGCTCTTCGAAGACATGGTTACGTTATAGAATCTATCTCAGATTCAAATTTTGATGAGGAATATTCGGATAAAGCTGATGCATTTCTTCACTATTTAAGTATTTGATTCGCTTCATTTGGAACAGCATTGGAGAAAAGTTATATTTACACAGTTTTGTAACCCATTGTAAACCGCCCCGGCTTTGAAATCAAACTTTCTTAAAATTGTTCTTCTCGGTGTTTTTTTAGGATTAACACCATTACAGACCTATTCTCAACAGCAACGATTCGGAAAACTTGATTCTTATTATTCCTCACTAATTTGGTATGAAATTGGTTTTTTTGAATGGAGTAATAAAGAAGTAGGAGGGTATTTAGTTTCAGATTATTATGAACCCGAAAAAAAGACAGCTGATTATATCTTATTAAGAACGGAGCAAAATTTAGATACACTTTCAGCCTCTATTTATGCTGAAACGTATATTGAAAAATGGCCTCGTGACCCTGCTTCTTTGGCGGTTAAATTAGAATTGGCTCATAAAGAACAAAAAGACAAGCATTTCAAAAAAGCCATTCAATTATATGAAGAGGCTTTAAAACTAGATACCGACAAAAAAGTTGGGGATAAAATCTATTATTGGTTATCTGAGTCGGCAAGAAGTGATTCAAATGCGTTTAATGCAAGAGCTTATTTATTAAAACTCGCTGGTGAATTTCCAAAATCGGCTCTAGCACCAACTGCACTTTATTCAAGAGGGGCTTTATTTTTATCAGAAAAAAATTATGTTCAAGCTTCTAGTGCTTTTGAATTGTTGCGTAAAAGATACCCAAATGATAAAATGACTCGCAAAATTGGAACCGCTTTAGGGGAAGCGTATTATCAGCAAAAATTATTTGATAAATGTATTACTTCTTTAAAAAGTGAACTACCCGTTTTGCAAGGTGAAGAAGAAAGTAAAGCCGTATTTTTAATTGCAGAATCGTATAATTATTTAAACGATTTTGATCAAGCTTCAGCGAACTATCTACGCTATGCTAATTTGAATAAAAATAAACCTGAAGAGCGTTTTGCTCAATATGGTTTGGGCTGGGTTTATCATAAACAACAAATTTATCATTGGTCGGCAGAATCTTTTGCGAAAGCAGCAAAAGGAGATGATGAAACAGCTCGGAAAGCTCTTTATTATAAAGCTATCAATGAAAAATTAGCGGGCTTATTTCCACAAAGTATGCAATCTTTCGAGGAGTTTGGGAAAAAATACACCAATGGAATTTGGATAGAAGAAGCTTATTATGAATGGGCGATTTCAAGTTTTGAATTTGGAGATTACCCAAAAGCAATTGATATTTTACTACAAGTCATTCGAAAAAGAGATTCCTTTAGGCAACGTGGAAAATTATTGAGTTTACTTGGAGAAGCCTATTTTGCAAACGGAGAATACACCAGAGCCCTTCAAGCATTTGAGGAAGCAGAAAAATCGGTAGATATTAATCCTGATATAAAAATTCAGGCTACATTTCAAAAAGCATGGTTACTTTATCGAAATCAAGCATATAAACAAGCACAGCCTATTTTTGAGTCTATTTATAGAAAGAATCCAGATTTTAAATTAGCTGCAGAAGCGTTGTTTTGGTCAGCAGATTGTTTTTATAGCGAGGAAGATTACGGTCTAGCTGGTGCTCAATTTCAGCAGTTTGTAACTACTTATCCTGATCATAAATTTACAGGTGCAGCTTTGTACAGTGTGGGTTGGTGTCATTTTAAAATGGGTGAGTTTGAAAAAACCATAGAGCCTTTGCAAAACTTTTTAGCCAATTATAAAGCGCCACCAATTGCACTTTTCCCTTATGATATTGATGCTCATTTGCGAATTGGAGATGCCCATTATGCCATTCGTGAATATGATTTAGCTATCGAGCATTATTCACATGCAATTGGGGCTGAACCAGGTGGCGATTACGCATTATTCCAAATTGGGAACTGTTATTACCGTTCAGAACGGACTTATGAAGCGGTAACAAATTTTAGAAAAATGCTTCGAATCTATCCGTATTCAAGACTTCGAGAGCAAGCTCAATACAATATTGGTTATGTCTATTTCTTGATGGGGAATTACGATCAAGCCATTTTAGAACTCAGTGGAGTCTTGAAAAAATATCCCAAAACAATGTGGGCGGCTAGAGCACAATATAATATTGGGGATGCCTATTATAATGCAGGAAAGTACAATGATGCCGTTGAAGCTTATAAAAAAGTGCTTGCAAATCATCCCAAAAGTGATTTTATTTTAGAAGCTATAAACGGTATTCAATACGCACAATTAGCTTCTGGAGTGCAAGATTCCTCAGAACAATTATTTGAATCATTTATTTATTCAAATCCAAGTTCTCGTGCTGCTGATAGATTGCGCTATAGACAAGCAGAAAGTTTGTTACAAGCCGGTGATTATCCCTCAGCAATTAAGTCCTTTACGGAGTACATTCGTATCTCTACAAGTAAAAAATTAATTTCTGATGCGCGTTATAATTTAGCCGAAGCGTATCGATTGAATAATGAAGAGGGCAAATCCATTAAAGAATTGCAGGGTTTTATTCAAGATTATCCCGATGTTGAAAAAACGCCCGTAGTTCTAAGTCTTTTGGGAAGAGTGTTTTTGAATAAAAAAGACTACGATATGTCTGAAAAATATTTTTTAGAACTTGATAAACGATTTACTTTGTACAAAGCAGAAGCCCTAAATGGTTTAGGATCAGTAGAAATTGGAAGACAAAACTACGAGAAAGCAAGAATGTATTTTGATAGTGGCTCAACGCTTTTTACGAACAACGATGCCATGAAATTAGGTTTAGCAAAAGTCAATTTTGAAGAAGAAAGAGATGAAATTGCAGTTCCACAACTAACAGAAATTGCAAAATCAAATACAGGTGCAGAAGGCGCAGAGGCGCAGTTTTTATTAGGAAGAGTCTATCAGGATAAAAAACAATACACGGAGGCTTTAACTGCATTTTCAAAAGTTAAGATTCTTTATGAGGCTTATGAATATTGGGTTGCAAAATCACTTTTAGAATCAGCTGTTTGTTATCAAAAGTTGGGAAACCCTGTTGAAGCGAAAAAGACCTTAAAGATTATTACAGACCGATATAGCAATACTGAAATTGCAAAAGATGCTGAAGCCATGTTGCTTAAAATGTAAGTAACCTGAGTTCAGGATAAGAAATTAAAAATGAAAACAGGAAAAAATAAATTTCGTTATTCCATGCTTGATCCGATTCGGTGAACCACGAAGTACTATCTGTGTCTACTTTGGGGTCAAATTCGTAATTGTTCAATAAAACCAATTGACATTCCCTATTGTTTATGCTGGTTTTGATTAAAATCATTGTAATAATCCTTATACCGAACTCAGGTAAGTAAGAAATCAATCTCGAACTAAGGTTAGTACCTAAAGAAAGTTATAAAAAGCGAACATGAGGATTTTAGAAAAGCAAAGATTTATTTAATTCTAATCTCGCCAAGAATAGAAGATTGAATCTTACCAAACTCGTCTTGCTCAATTGATTCAATCCGTAAGCCAATACTTCTTGCTAATTGTTGAGCATCAAAATCGGTGTAAAGACTATCTTCTTTGAATTCATTAATAGTGCCAACGATTTGCCACTCTCTGGTTTTCGCATTTAGTGATGAAAGTCTAAGTTTTTCTGGTGCAATTACTTTTGCTCTGTTCAAAAGAACAGCTAAACGCAAGGTGCTTCTGTCCCAAAATTGAATCCATTCACCTTTATTTTCTTTAAGTTGTATTTTTGAAACTAAAAAAAAATCACTTTTGGCTAAGGATTTGATTCTATCTAGGTTAAACTCACTTTGTCTAAAAGCTAAACGAAGTTCATTGCGTTCTTTTGATAGTAGATTGTATTGTTTTGCAGCGAGTTCAAGTTTTTGTTTAGCTAGATAGGTTTCCCATTGTAGATATAAAATAGTTCCGGCACTTATAAAAAGTAAAATACTTAAAGCCCAAATTGAATAGGTTCTGAATTTTTTATCTTTTTTATCTTCAAGTGCTTGTAAAACATCAACTAAACCTTCACGGTGATGTGAGGCGTGTAATTCTGATGTTGAGCCATCGGTTGACTCCTCTGTTACTAATTTTAATAATTGTTTGGTCTCATCGGTTGACTCTGGTTTTTGATGTAACTCTTTTTCGGTTTCTGAGGCAAAGTGTCTAGCTTTCGAAAATGCTTTTAATTGATAATAAGTTTCAAGTAAGTCTTTATCTCCTTTTGCAAGGCGTTCCTCAAACTCTTTTCGTTCTGGGTCGGAAAGTCTGTCGTTTAGGTAGTCATCGCAAAGCTTTAGGAGTGAACTCATTTTTCTGAAGTTTTTGATTCATCGGTAATTTCTGTAAAATCAGCATCTTCGATTTGGTCTAGTCTTGGACTGCTACTGGAATTTCTGGGAGAAGAAAATGGGTTTCTTGGTTGCTGGTTTTTGAACGTAGTTGTTAAAAAGCGACGAATTAAGTTAATTGAAAAATAGACCAATACCGCTAATAAGATAAATCTAAAAAACATGTTAGCAATTATTTGGGTGATAAATAAGTTGTTTGAGCTTTTAAAGGAGCTTCGAATACATTTCGTATAATATAGTCAAGATGATCTGTATTCGTTACAAAGTCAATTTCAGAGGCATTAATAATTATTAATTGTGAACGATTATAGTGATGAAAAAAATGATTATAAGCTTCATTTAATTCGTTTAAATAATCTGGATCCATGTCTTTTTCGTAGGATCGTCCCCGTTTGTGAATATTATGAAGAAGCCTGTCTAATGAACTTTGCAGATATATAACTAAATCAGGTTTGGGCGCTTTAAAACTCATTATTTGGAAAATTTTATCATAAAGAGCTAATTCATCACCATTTAAATTAATTCGGGCGAAAATACGATCTTTATCAAAAATATAATCGCTAATAACAGAGGAATGGAAAAGATCTTTTAAGTAAATATTCTGTTGTTGCTGAAAACGACTTGCAAGAAAAGTAAGCTGAGTTTGGAAAGCGTATCGCTCTCTATCTATGTAGAATTTGTCGAGAAAGGGATTATCTTTAAATTCTTCTAATACAAGTTTTGCATTACGTTCTTTAGCAAGCAAATTTGCAAGGGAAGTTTTACCGGCACCGATTACACCTTCTATGGCAATAAATTCGTATGTATTCATCAGATGATTAAGTCCAGCTTAAAGGTAGTTTTTTGATAAAACCCTCAGGTGCGTGTAAAAGCATTTCGGTGATATGCATATTTGATACAGGATCAGACCATTTGGGCTCAATTTCCTGCAAAGGTACTAAAACAAATTGACGCTTGGGGTATTCTTTGTGTGGAATTTGTAACCAATCAAGTTGAATCTGAACTTTTTCCATGGCGATAATATCGAGATCAATAATGCGATTACTCCAACGAGGAGCCATCATATCTCGCCCATACGCTCTTTCGTATTCTTTTACGAGTCTTAGTAGGCTTTCAGGGGTTTCGCAAGTTGAGAGCCGAATTACTGCGTTATAAAAAGGTTTGTCTGCTGGTCCTAATGGCGCTGTTTCAAAAAGAGAGGAACAGGAGATTGGCGACTCGGAAATGGAGTTTAAAAAAAAACGGGCGTCTTGCATATTTTTGAATCGATTACCTTGGTTAGAACCTAATGCAATCCAGACAAAAACAGGTTGGACACCCGCACCCATACGAATCAAAATTTAAATGGTAGATAATTCGATCTGATGTTGCAAATCTTTAACAATGCGTTTTATTTTAACGTTTGTATTTGTCTGATCTGTCACAGAAGAAATGGCATGGATAACGGTTGAATGATCACGACCGCCAAAATGAAGGCCAATTGTTTTATACGTAGCTTTGGTTAACAATTTTGATAAATACATGGCAATTTGTCTTGCTTCAACCACTTCTTGCTTTCTGGTTTTATCTTTTAATTTTGTTGGGTCAATCCCAAAATATTCAGCTACCTGATTTTGGATGGTTTCAATCGAAATGTTTGAGCGATTATCTTTAATCATGTCTTTGAGCATTCTTTTTGCCATTGGCAAGTCGATATGATCTACATTTTGCAAAGAAGACATGGCTAAGAGTTTAATAATAGCTCCTTCGAGTTCTCGTACATTCGATTTAAAGTTCAATGCAATGAATTCTAAAATATCTTGATCAAATTCAATTCCGTTATCATTCGCTTTGCGTTCAAGAATAGCATAACGAGTTTCAAATTCTGGCATTTGAATATCAGCGCTTAAACCCCAGTTAAATCTCGAAATTAACCGTTCTTGAATATCTGGAATATCTTTTGGGGCGCGGTCGCTAGAAAGAATAATCTGTTTCCCATCTTGATGCAAGGTATTAAAAATATGAAAGAACTCTTCTTGAGTACGTTCTTTACCACTAAAAAACTGAATATCATCTACGATTAACACATCAACAGAACGATACATCATAGAAAATTCAGCTATTCTGTTATTTCTGATAGCGTGAACAAACTCATTAGTAAAACTCTCTGATGTGATATAAAGAACGGTTTTTTCACCATTATAAGCTTGTTTAACTTTGTTTCCAATACTTTGAATGAGGTGAGTTTTACCTAAGCCTGTTCCACCATAAATAAAAAAGGGGTTAAACGAATTCGCTCCAGGATGTTCGGAGATTGCCAAAGATGCAGAACGAGCAAGACGATTGCAATCGCCTTCAATATATTTTTCAAAAACATATTGAGGATTCAGATTAGAATTAATCTTCTTTTTTTGAATACCTGGAATGATATAAGGATTCTGCAATTGTCCTGGATAGAATGCATGAGAGCCTTCAAATTGATTTTCTTTTGATGAAGGAGGAGTTGGTTGCTGTGGTAAACGTATCGTTTTGTTGTCGAGCATATCTTCTGCTTTCTCAACAACAACCGAATATTCTAATTTTCCTTGCGTTCCTAGGACCTTAGTAATAGTAGAACGAAGTAATTGATAATAATTCTCCTCAAGCCATTCATAGAAAAACTGTGAAGGAACCTCAATGGTTAACATGGTTTCAATTAATTTGAGCGGTTTTATAGGCTCAAACCAAGTTTTATATTTCTGAAAATTAATATTGTCCCTGATAACATCAAGGCACTGCTGCCATACAAGCGAAGCCTGTTCTTTACTCAACGGAAAACCTCCTGGTAAACGCTAACTCTTTTAAAATTTACTAACTGTTTTAAGGTGGTTGATTCTATTGAACTGGAGGCTAAATTTGAAGATAATAATTTACTTATCCACATATGTAGTCTCAGTATCCATCTCAACTAAGCCCTAAAATCAGGAATTATTTGCTCTGTGTCAAATTGTTATTAAATTGTTAAGTAAAAGTTATCCACATATAAAAAAGCGGTGTAAGTGATTGTGGCATAATGATATAAATAATAATGAAAAAAAAATGAATTTGGCTATTGACACATCATACGCGCTAATTTCGCCGATTTTGCCCTCTAAAATGTTATCAACAACTTGTGGATAAATATTTTTCCACAAGTTATCCACATTTTAAAATAGCTATTGACATTTAGATAAAAACATCTTCACCTTAAATAAGATTGTATCATTCTAGGCTTACCAGAAAGGTCTAAGATTAATTGAGAGTTCCACTTAGAGCGATTGAATAAATTCAATATAGGTTCTGATAGATTCTCATTGATTTCAAGATAAAGAGCTGAGCTATTTTGTGGTTTTAATTGTCGAGTGGCAATCGAAATGATAGATTCATAAACGCGAACTGGATTTTCAGCAAAAAGTGCTAACGAAGGTTCGTATTTCTTAACCTGAATATCCATCTCTTCTGCTTCTGAGAGCATTATATAAGGTGGATTAGAAATAATTAAGTCAAATTTAGTTGAGTTTGCAACATGGTCGGCAAATAGATTTCCTAAGCTAAAAGAAACCGTAACATTATTTTTTTTAGCATTTAGTTTAGCTACTTCCAATGCTTCTGGGCTAATGTCTATCCCTGAAATCTCCCAATCGGGTCTTTCCATTTTTAAACAGATAGCAATACAACCTGAACCTGTTCCGATATCTAATACGTCAGCATTAGGGAGATTTTTATGGTTATTAAGAACGAGTTCAACCAATTCTTCTGTTTCAGGTCTTGGAATGAGTACATGTTTGTTTACACTGAACACTCCATTGTAGAAATCAGTCTCACCAACAATGTATTGAAGTGGTTCATTTTTTGCGCGGCGCAAGACTAAACTACGCAGGGTTTCCAACTCAATCGGTTTGAGTGGTCTGTCGTATTGCAAATATAAATCAAGACGCTTTAGCCCAAGACTGTGTGCAAGTAACCATTCAATACTTAGCCTTGGGGAAGGAATTTTTTTTTCAGAAAAAAAGGCAGTTGCCCAATCTAACATGGAGAGCACGGTCCATTCCTTTGGCGGCTCAATAGTCATAATTAATCTTTGTCGTCGGGTTGTTTTACAGGAATTTCTTGAGGCGTTAAACCGAACCTCTTTGCGAAGTCATAAATAAAATCGATGACAACATCAGATAACGTTTTATCGGCATTGGTAGTTGAGCCTCTAAATCCCATTCGACCGCCTGTAGGCATTAATTCGAATTTGATGGATTTGTTTGAATATTCAGCAATGCAAGTAAGTGAAGTACTAGAGTTTGTAAGACGTTGATATTGTTCGAAGACACAAACGATAGAATAGGCATCTTGTTCAGGAATATGGAACTGATAGACATATCTTGGTTTCAGGTCTTCAATAAGTTGGTTTCCCATTCGTTTTACGGTATCAACTGGACCGAGAACGACATATTTACGAAGTTTGTTCATTGTGTTAGTAGATTACTTTGAAATAAAATTTTTCAATTATTTAAAAAACTTGGCACAATATACTATCTCAGATAATTTAAGCAATAGCTATACACATTTTTTTAATGTAAAACGTTATTTTCTACGTGTTTTTTCAATCAATCTGTATATTTACCGCATGAAAAAGCATTTCATTTCATTTATTTATTTACTAGCGCTCACAGTTCCTCAAATTTTATCAGCTCAACTTTGGGTTGAACCAGAGTTAACCGAGGTAAAACAGAATGGCACACCTTATGAAAAAGGAGCTAGAAAAGGGATTGGATTTGAATTAATTCTTAATGATTTTGGGTTTTCTATCGGTTCTCAATTTAGATATTTAATCTCAAGTTCGCAGGAGTACACCATTAATTTTGCAATTGGATCATTAAGAGATGTTTCAGAGCAAACGTTCACTACGTATTTTAGCGAAATTATTCCAAATAAGTACAATAGAGTGTTAAACTTCCCATTGTTATTTGGTTTTAAACAGCGGATATTAAGTTCTTACATACAAGATAATTTGAGATTTACCATTCAAAGTAGTATGGGACCTAGTCCTGCATTTGTTTATCCTTATTTTATAGATGTTAACGAAAACGGTTTTAGAGATACAAATTTAGAACCAGTAATAGACGCTTTAAGCGAATGGGGAAGAGGAGCTTTTAAATTCGGTGCTGCCTCAGAAATTATGTTGGGAATGGATTTTGGACAAGATAATAAAGGCTTTTCTTGTTTTAGGTTCGGAATTGTTATGCACTATTTTGGATCAGGTATTCAAATTATGGAACCGAATAAGCTTGAAATAACACGAGTTGTTGGAAATGAGATTTATGGGAATATAGTTCCTAGTGCGAAACCTCAGCATTTTTTCATCTCGCCACAGTTTAATTTAGTAATCGGATCTTTCTGGTAAATGTTATTTAATGCGTTTGTATAGGAAAATCAAACCTAGTAAAAATGGGATTAAGCTGATTTACAATGTACAGATTGTTTAGTATCACTTCAGTTTTGTAGTCGTTAATTTTACGAAGAGATTTTCACATTACATCATTTAGTAAACGCTTCAAAATGTCGGGTTTTACAGTTTTCACCCATTCAAATTGTGTTAATTTTTCGATTATCATACAGTAAAAACTTTTCAAATAATGCTAATAATATACTATACCATTGAGTAAAGCATTTTTGAACTCAAATAGTAAAAAAAAAAATAATGTATCAAGAGACGTTTATTATATCAAGAAATGGATTTGATTTTGAATTTATCCGTTGGGGAAATATAAAAGAGCCAACGTGGTTGTTTATACATGGTTTTGGAGGAAGCGCTCGAACTTTCAGTAAAGTAGCAGCTTATTTTGTAGAAGCAGGGGAAAGTTTACTTACAGTTTCGTTACCCTATCATGGAAATAGTTCAGATGCGAGTAGTGAAAATCAGCTGTTTGATATAAAAGTACTTTCCAATGTATTTTCTGAAATTGTGAAAACTGAGTTTGGAATGAAAAGCTATACGCTCGTTTCGCATAGTTTAGGCTCGCGAATTGTTCTGTGGCTTGCAGTGAACAAACAAGAAGAAATAAATTCCATTCATATCATGAATCCTGCTGGTTTTTATCCTTGGGAGATTCGTTTTTTTCAATTTTTTTCTCGGGGATGGAAAGCAAAGCTACTCGATGTTAAAATTATTGCTCGTTCAGTTACTTCATTATTAATACCCAACCCTGAACAAAGAGTAATACAAGCATTCAAATGGTTAGCAAAGAGTTATCCAGAAATGTGTTTACACAAAACAAAAGTGTTTATTCAATTGTTTAAAATCAGAAAACCAGTACATATCTATTGGGGAGATAAAGACAGATTGTTGCCACTCGATTTTGCAAATGAAGTGAAACAGCACTTTGAGAAAGGTAAAGTACATATAATAAACCATTGTGGACATTTACCCATGATTGAAAAACCTGAAGAATTGTCAAAATTACTTTTAAAAAATAGGAATCTAGATTTAATCGATTCCATTTGAAAAAAAAACGTTTTTTTCCGTCATTGGAAGCGTTATCATAGGATAATGTAATATACAGCTTAATAAATAAGACTAACTAGTCTTTATATATTTACCTTTGAAATAACCAAATTTCTGAACTCAGGAAGGAATATGAAAAAATCATTTTTAGGACTTAAAACCTTTGAACTTGTTGGTCTTATAGTCGGAATACTCGGTTTTATCTTTTTTATTTCATCACCATTTGCAGGATTAACCTTAGCAGGTCACTTGGCTTTAGCTATATTTTGGTTAGCGGCTTGGTTTTATATTTCTCAACCGATTCCAGTTTATGCTACCTCTTTATTAGTGATGCTTTTGGCATCACTTTTACTCTCAGCTGAAGGTCCAATTTACAAAAGTGCTAAACAAGAATTTAAGCCCGTTGCAAAAGACTCAACTGGAAGTTTTATTATTTCAAAAAGTGCCCTTATCGATGGCAAATATGTGTATAAATACGATGGTAAACATTGGGAAACAATCGTTGTAAAGCCAATAATTGTATCAAATACAGAAATAAAAATTACTACTGATGAATTACAAAATGGCGATCAAATCGGTGTAAACCTTACTAAATTAACAGCAGGATATTCGCCTTTAAGTTATAAAACCATATTTGGAACCTTAGCAAATCCAATTATCATATTATTTTTAGGCGGATTTATGCTTGCACAAGCAGCAGTTAAATATCGTTTAGATGCAGCATTAACAGCTTATTTATTAAAACCTTTTGGGAATAAGCCTTCATTTATTTTGTTCGGATTAATATTAGTTACGGCAATTTTGTCGGCATTTATGAGTAATACTGCAACTACTGCTATGATGATGACGGTTATTTTACCCATTATTGCTGTCATTCCATCGAAAGACAAATTTAAGTCAGCTGTTGTGTTGAGTATTCCTATTGCAGCAAATATTGGAGGGATAGCCACTCCAATTGGAACACCTCCAAATGCCATAGTTATTGCAGCATTAGCACAACAAAAAATGGGAATAGCGTTCTCCGATTGGGTTATAATGGCATTGCCTTATACCATTGCGATGTTAGCAATTGCTTGGTTTTTATTACGTATTCTTTATAAACCTACCATTCAAACTGTAAATCTTAATTTGAAAGCCAAATTCAATAAAGAGCCTAAAGCCATAGCGTTATATGTTATCTTTTTTGTAACGGTAATGTTGTGGTTCACTGAGAGTTTACATGGAATTCCATCTGGTTTAACTGCTTTCATTCCTCTAACATTTTTAACATTTGGTAAGATTTTAGACACCAATGATATTAGATCTTTGTCATGGGAAGTTTTATGGTTAGTATCTGGAGGTATGGCGCTTGGAATGATTATCGATAAAACAGGATTGGCAATTTGGTTATTGCAATCTATTGAATGGTCAAATTTTTCGATCATCTTCTTATTCTTCACGTTCGCAATTGTAGGTTGGGGATTGGCTAATTTTATGTCTCACACAGTTACGGCAACTTTATTGATGCCTTTGGGAATTTCATTAGGATTATCTGAAAGTTTAGGGGCAGGTTACAGTACGGTTGTAACTTGTATGGTTATTGGGATTGCAAGTAGCTTGGCAATGATTCTACCAATTTCGACACCTCCAAATGCCATTGCAATGTCAACGAACATGATAAAAACAAAAGACATGGCAGTTTTTGGTCTAATTATTGGCTTAATTGGAATACCTTTAATGATTGCATTTGCATGGTTCTATTGGAATTTATTTGTATAAGGAAAACACACTATGAGTACCCCGTATTATATTTTAATAATTGAAGATGAAGCTCCTGTTCGCGATGCCGTTCTTCGTGAAGTTGAAGCATTTGAAAATTTTTTCCCAGTTGAAGCGGTTGAAAGCGCTGAGGAAGCTAAAGAAGTAATCGAAATGATTGAAAAAGAAGGTGGCAAAATTGCTCTTATTTTATGCGATCATCTTTTACCTAAAAAAAATGGAGTCGATTTCTTAATTGAAAGTATGGAATACCCGATTACTCGCTTTGCAAGAAAAGTTTTAGTAACAGGTCAAGCTGGTCACGATGATACCATTATGGCAATCAATAAAGCAGGCTTAGACTTTTATATTAGCAAACCTTGGAAAACCGAAAATTTTCTTCATGTTATAAAAGAGCAATTAACCACATTTGTGCTGAAAGAGCAAGGATTTAATGCCATTCCATTAATGGGAATATTGGATGGCGTTCGCATAATGGAACATGTTCGAAAAACAGGTTATCAAGGAAACGTTTAATTTTTTTTGAAATTTTGAGTTGTTATTCAGAACTAGCCATTTTGTTAAGGTTGTTGGTTCTGTTTTTTATTCAAGAAAGCAGTTTTTTTACTTGATTCTATAAAAAAGGCGAAGAAATTGGTAATGTTGAGTCTTTGTTCAATCAAAGCTTTTCATTATTAGGCATTAATTTATGTAATTAAATTCTGTAAGATTTCTAGTTCTTTTTTTTACAAATTAAATGCACGAAACTACAAATTGAAAAGTTTAGATGTAACTATGTTATAAATGGATTATGAAAAATATGGAATCACGATTAGATAGTATAGATCCATTAAAAATCACAACTGATTTATTAGCCCTATTAGAGAATGAGTATAGTGATAAATACGAGATAAAAACTTACACAACGAATGAATTAATTTTTAAAGAGGGTGTTTTTAATAAGTATTTGTATATCCTTTTAGATGGAACCATAGAACTCGCTAAATACGATCGATTCGATAAGCCTGTAAAAGTTGATTGGATAAGACCGGGGTCAATGTTTGGAGTGCTCTCGTTCACAATGGGAAGACCCGCATTGACCTCAGCAAGGGCAAAAGCGAATAGTAAAGTCCTGATGATTGGCTTAGCCTCTTTTGAGCGAATACGAAGAGAATCTAGAATTTTCTATGATTTAATTGGTCGGCTTTATATGCAGAATTTAATTGAGCGATATGTTCATGTTGTATCAATTCATATGGAGCTAGATGAATTAAATTCTAAGATTGAAAAGGAAAGAAATACCTTAAAAAATACACTTATTGAGCTAGAAGCATCTCAGAGTAGATTAGTAAATCAAGAAAAAATGGCGATTTTGGGTCAGCTTGTTGCTGGTTTTGCGCACGAGGTAAATAACCCTGCATCTGCTTTAATAAGTGCTTTAGACTTTTTAAGTAATGGTTTACCAACTCAGATTGAGAAAATTCCTAGCCCAAGAATTCCTGCTCAAGGTGTATTTCGTTGGGGCTTAGAGCAAGAACCTGTTTCAACTTTAAAAACGCGTGAATTAACCAAACAAATGGAAGTAGATTATCCTCTAATGGATAGAACTTGGGTTCGAAAAATCACTCAACTTTCTTTAGCAGCTCAAGATGAAATTAAAAAACAGTTTCATAAAGAATTAAAAAAAGGTGACATTCAACCTTTAAATGAATTAATGCGGTTAATTGAATTAGGAATTGCTTTTAAAGGGATGAAACTTTCTGCAAAACGTATTGCTGAATTGGTGCAGAGTATGAAAAATTACGCGCGTCAAGGCGATTCTCAGGTTGAAGAATGTGATATAAGAAATGGGTTACACGATACAATGTTAATTCTTTCAAATAGGCTAAAGAAGAGAAGTGTAATTCTAGAATTAGATAATGTTCCTAATGTAAATGCTGTTGTTGGTGAACTTAACCAAGTTTGGACAAATATTATTATTAATGCTTGTGATGCAACTACAGATGGTAGTAAGTTGAAAATTTCTTGTGGTGAGCTTTCAGGTTTAGTTTGGGTTCGTTTTGAAGATGATGGACCTGGTGTACCTGATGAAATTAAAAGCAAAATATTTGAAGCAAATTTTACAACTAAAAACTCAAGTGGTCATTTTGGTTTGGGTTTGGGCTTAGCCATAACCCATCAAATTGTGAAAAAAAATAATGGGGAAATTGAGTTGGAACGATCTTCAGATTTGGGTGGAGCCTGTTTTACGGTTTGGATGCCCGAGGCTTAAGAAATTTTGAATTGCTTTATTTCGGATGCTAGAAGCTAGAAGCTAGAAGCTAGAAGCTAGAAGCTAGAAGCTAGAAGCTAGAAGCTAGAAGTGTAATTTGTAATTCATAATTCATAATTCGTAATTCGAAATTCGTAATTCATAATTCATAATTCATAATTCGTAATTTAAGAGACTCCTTTCACCTCTCAGCTAAATCCTCTCACCTAAATCAAAATCCAACTGGTCTCGATGTTCTTCCACTAGAATTTCTTTCCAGATTATTTAAACCAGGCAATTTTTGAAATAGTGATTGAAACTGTTGATTATTTACACTTAAGCGGAATAAATAATAACTACTACCTGTGGTACTAAATGGATTCCACATAAAGCTCATATCCCAACAATGTAAATTCCTTGAAACTCGAATTTGATTCGGGGTTAGCTTTTTTTGAATAAAATCGTAACCCATTTGTGTTGTGATATTCCATTTTGGTGTCGGATTAAATTGAATAGAACTTGCGTTCAAAACAACTTTCCGTGTAATCGTATTTCTATTTCTATTCCATGAATAAGAAAAATTAAGCGAAATACTCCAAGGCACACTATAATCAATTTGATCTATTTGATAAAACAAAGGATTTTGAGGTAAAAAATCGTGTTGATTTAGCGGATCATAGGTTTCTGGGTAATAGTAGGGTTGTGCTAATGGTTTACTCATTCTTCCACTCGAAAAACGCGTTGCTGTATCAAAACGGAAACTTGTTAATTTCATCGGTTTTTTTTCAGCATCCCACAAATAAGTATCAATTAAAGTACCAGCTGAATCACTCGCATAAAAGGTGAAATTAGCAGAAGCTCTCAAATTCATATTATTGATTATACTTGAACTTACGCTCATAGAAAGTGGCGCTAATTTGAACTGTTCTGCCATAAAATTATAGCTCGTTCCCATATTCCAGTTATCAATTAACTTAATAATTCGCTCTTTTTTTTCACCAAGCGTATCTCTGTGAACTGTTTTTACTTCAAAAACATTATTCAAAGAAAAAGATACTGTTCTGGATTCGGTTGAAAAACCTTGTCCTGAAACTCCTTCTCTAAATTTTGAATAGGGCACTTCGGTAACAGTACCTGATGAGCTTGTTATTTGATAGGAATCGTAATATCCCCAAAAGGAAGATTGGAAATTTGGAGTATAACTGAATGTTAATGAGGGCATAATAGTGTGCCTAAATGATTTTACAGAGCCCCAATTTGCGTTCGCAATTCCATATAATTTTGTGTTCATATTTAAACTAAGCGAAAAATCTCTCGCTGAGGCAAATCCATTGTTTACCGAATAATCTGTAGCTTTTTTGGTTGTATCATAAAAAGCTTCGATTGTATAAGGATGCCAATATTCATTATAATTCACACTTGCCATAACATTTACATATTCGCTTGGTAAAATACGAGATGATAAACTTGCTCTATGTGATGCACCCCATCGGATTGGGATTTTTCCACCGGTTGCTTCTCGGTATTTTTCTGCATCAATAAGTGCATCAAACCAAGAAATAGTTGCTGAATCTTTGTCGATTGGTGTGAACTGATAATCACTTGAAAGCGAAGAATTAATGGATAGTGTTAGTGATTCTAAAGGACCTGGCGTTCCACCCGAAGATTGTCCTTGATTTTGAAATGGAGTGAATTGGCGAAATCCTAATCCCGCACTTGGACCACGAATACTAACCGAATTATTCGTAAAGTTTTGAGATTGATTCGCTGTAACATTAAAATTATACAAGTTATCGGGATCTCTGTATTGATACCCAATTGTTGAAGTTGTCGAAATTTCTGCTCGTTCTTCAATATCGAAAGAGACATTTTTATTGTATTCGGCAGAACGAAGCGTTACGTTTGCATTAAAGCTAGAATAAGGGTTTATTGTTTGATTGTGTCTCAGACCAAATGAGCTTGTAATCGTACTAGAAAAATTCGGATCGGTTGGTTCCATACCTTGTAAACGAGAATAGCCAATACGTATAGAACCATTTAATTTATCACGTTTTGCATAATTGGTTTCAGTATCTGTATTGTAACTGCCTGATGTAAATAATGAAACAGTAAATTTTCCTGTGATATAATCATTAAAATGTTGAAACCAGCCCAAATTCTGTAAGCCTAATCCCCGATTATCCACGTTTTGAAAGGCATAAGATGGTGCAATTAATCCATTTTGCTTTTGGCTCATTTTTGCTGGAACATAACCGAAAGGTAATAAAATGGGATAGGGTATATCGAGTAGATACAGCATTGCGTTGGTAAAGAAAATCTCTTCTTCATCAACCACTTTCATTTTTTTTGCTTTAATGTAATAATGTGGATGATCTAATTCACAGGTTGAATAAATTCCATCTCCTACAAAAACGACTTGTTTTGTTTTGTTTTTTACTTCTGTCCCAATCAAATTCCCTTCATTGTATTTCATGCGTGCAACATAAAATTTCCCCTGTTCAGTTTTGTAATTGAACAAAATTTTTCGACTTCGTAATTCATCTGTTCCTCGAGTTAAAATAGGATGCGATAAGGTGTCATCCTCAGATGCGGCTTCGGCACTCATCACATTCGAGTCAAAATCGAAAGTAATTTTTCCAGATTTGAGTCCCCCAGATTGATGCTGAACGACTGCTGAGCCAAATAAATTAGCTGTGCGTCCTTCTTTTAATTTAATGTGAAGGGAATCTTTTGCGGAAAAGTTTACGGAAACATTTGGCGCCTCATCATCTTGGCTTGATGGAATTGGCGGTGTACTTTTACTTGTGTCTTTTCTGACTTTCCTAGTAGAATCTCTTGAGGCTAAGCGCATAGTATCTAACCGCACTTGTGCAAGCCCTAATTGACTCAAAAAGAGCCATAAAAGCAAAAATATACTGGCAATTCGGATCCTTAATCGAGTCAAAATGGATGTTTCAAGTGCGTTTAGTGTACTAACAGAGCGTTTACTAATTGAAAACGAAAAATACCTGATAAATAGTTTTAGCAATAGAAAATTTGTTTCAAATACGGCAATTAATAGCAAAAAAAAGGCTGATGAGTATATCATCAGCCTAAAAATTGAGAATTACAACGTTATGGACGAATCTCGATAGCTAAACTTCCTGCTCCTAGAAGTGCAATATCATTACCTTGTGCTTCAAAAAGAATTTGAAAATCAGGTTTAAATGGATCCATTAATCTTGATAAAGCTGCTTTTCTTGCAGGTTCAAGTATGAAATCTCCAGCACGTGATACTCCACCACTTACAATTATGGTTCTTATATCAAGAATATGAACATAATTTACAATGGCATAACCTAGTTTTTCACCAGCGGATTTTAAAATATCGATGGCAATTTCGTTTCCTGCAACTGCTGCGGTGTATAAGTCAACAGGTTCCATTTTTTCGAATTGTCCATCAAATTTAATGGTCAACTCGTTTTCGGGATATTTACTGAGTTGCTCTGCTGCAAAATGGCTTAAGAAGCGTTGACCCAAATAAGCCTCAATACCGCCTTGCGTTGGCGAGTTTGATTGTGGCCCTTTATAGTCGATGGTAACATGACCTAATTCACCTGCTCCACCATGAGCACCTCTAAAAATATCTCGGTTAAAAATAATTCCACCACCAACACCCGTGCCAAGGGTAACCATTATAAAATGAGGATACGTTCTACCGATGCCAAAACGAGAAGAGCCTAAAGCTGCTAAATTCGCATCATTCTCTATTCTACAAGGTAAACCAGTGCCTTTTGTGATTATATCTGCAAGTGGAACGATATCCCAACCGGGTAAATTCGGTGGGTTACTAACCGTTATTCTATCGAGCGAAATAACTCCTGGAGCGCCGATTCCAACACCAACTGGTTTTTCAGTTGATTCAGCAATTGCATTTTTAACTACATCGATAAGTCGTTGTAGTAAAGCATCTTTTCCTAGATGCGCATCAGACGGAATAGAAAATTGTTTAATAATCCCTTTTTCCGAGTCAACCAAGGCACTTTTAATGGCAGTGCCGCCTAAGTCAATTCCTATACCAATCATACTACTTGTTTTAATTTAATTAGAATGTGAGCCTAAAACAATGTGTTGTTCTATCGATAGGGTTAAGCCAAACTGGTATTTAGAGTCTATTACTTGGTAATGATTCTGTAAACTTTTTCGCCTTTTTTGCGCATTCCATACTGCTCACGAGCAATTCTTTCAAGTAAATCTGGATTTGCTTTTAGTTCTGAAATTGAACTATTCAATTTTTCAGTGTCTAATTTAAGGGATTCAATTTTTTGTTTTAAATCTTGTTGCTCACTTGCGAGTTGATAGCGGGTAACTAAACTGTAGGTGTCAATGAACCCGAACCAAATCACCAAAAAGGCAAGCAGGATACTAAAAAGGAAAGATCTTTTCCAACGTAAAGGATTAAAATACTGTAGCATAGATTTATTATCGTTCGAACGTTCAAATATGCTATTTTTATAGATGAAATTCAAAAATAGTTCAGTTTACATGATTAAAATTTGTCTTTTTTTACTATTTATTAATTTTTTCGTCGGAAAAGCTACTGCACAAGACAGTAGTAAAGTAGAATGGATGAAGGTTTATTTTAATATGCCTGGAGATATTTCTTTCGCCATGCCTGATAATGAGGCAAATGACGAGCAAAATCTAGTTTATACTCTCATTCATCTTATAGATTCAGCTAAATTTAGTATTGATTTATGTGTGTATGATTTAGAACACCCTGATCTAGTACATGCAATAGTTCGTGCAAAGAAAAGAGGTTTGAGGGTACGAATTGCGACTGATGATGGGAACCGAACAGACGGAAGAACATTGGACGAATATTTTTTAGCACAATTAGCCCAAGCCGACATTTATTCAATAGATGATGACGGAGACATTTATAATCCTGATGGAAGTATTTCTGATACCAAAAAAGTGAATTCAGGTTCAGATATGCATCATAAATTTGCCGTAATCGATCATTTAAGCCCTGATAAAAATGATGATATTCTCTGGGCGGGGTCAACAAACATGACTTGGACTGGAAATTTTAATACGAATGTGACTATAGTTATAAAAGATAGTGGGGTGGCTCAAGCATATTTAAATGAATTCGAACAAATGTGGGGCGGTTCAGGCGATTTACCTAATCAAGAAAAAGCACGTTTTCATAAAGATAAAACCTTACATAGTTCGTACACCTATTGGGTAAACAGCACAAAAATTGAAATTTATTTTTCGCCTTGGGATAGAAATCGAAAAAAAAAACTAATAAGCGAACGAATTGTTGAAGTACTTAAAGAGCAAGCGCAACATGATGTGAAATTTAGTGCGTTTTCTATTACTCCTGGAATTGCTGTAAGTAATGCTCTTTGGGAATTACCCGATTCAAAAAAAGTAACATTAAACGGGGTTATTTCGAATGATTTTTATTCTCGATATAGAAAAGCGAATGCTATTTGGGCTTCTGAAGAGTCCCGAAAAGGTTTAAGAATGATATCAGAGTCGAATGAACTTCGAAAATTACATCACAAAACAATCATTATTGATGCGGAAAATCCAGATTCTAACGATGTTGCAGTTACAATTACAGGTTCCTACAATTTTTCTACCAATGCGGATATGAGTAATGATGAAAACTTGCTCATTATTTATTCCAATGAAATTGCAAATCAGTTTTTACAGGATTTCAAAGGAATTGAAAAAAGAGCGAAACAGGAATGGAATGTTCCAATTCCTGATTTTTTTAAAGATAGCCTTTATGCAACAGGAAAATTAAGAGATGCGAATAAGCTAGAATTAGAAATAGTACCAGGATTTGGATTCCCGATTAAAATTGCCGGAATTCGATCGCCTTGGATTTGGAGAGGTAAAGATTCAACCACGTATTATGCTACAGAAGCGCTAAAATTTTTAGGAACCTTGACTAAGGGAAAATTAGTAAGGATTAGTGAATTGACAATAGATTCTTCCAAAGCTACGGTTAGCGCTCGTTTTGAATTGCCTGAAAACGGAAATAAAGATTTGGGGTTAGCATTGGTAGCAGAAGGTTTTGCCTCAACGTCTTATTCAAATTTATTGAGTAATGAAGAATTAAAAATTTATAAAGAAGCGGAAAAAAAAGCGAAAAACCAAAGGAAGGGAATGTGGGCAAATCCTGAGAAAACTTGGAAAGTAATCCCTTCAAATAAGAAAGTAGATTTTAATGAATTAGCCGAAAATCCGATAAATTTGAATGTGGCAGATATAGATGAGATAAGGCAGTTGCCGGGGATTGGCCCTTCTAAAGCGCAAGCCATAATTGATTATAGAGAGTTGAATGGACTGTTTAATTCAGTTGATGATTTGGTAAAAGTAAAAGGATTTGGGGCTAAAACCTTGAGTAAATTATTGCCTTACATAACGGTGGAGAAAGAAGATGAAAATTAGTAATGATGAGTCCACTCCAAAAAGTCGATTCTGTCGATTTACACCCATCTAAATACTAAGAATCCGCCGAATATTTTGCTAAACACAACTTTTCGGAGTGTACTCAATGATTAATTTCGTGGAGTTTTTTTTGCCAGAAATTGTGTATCAAATAAATAATTATTCCATATTCCGATAAGGAATAATTATTTTATAATCTATTGCTATACAATTAAATAGTGTTTATTATTCCATATTCGAATTAAGAATAATATAAATATGTTATGAAAATTGTACAGCCAATTATGAGCCCGCTTGACGTGGTTGTTTTGGTAAAATTATGTTTGCAGAAATCTTCAGTTTCGCAGATGATATTAGCCAGTAATCTTGGCTTGAGTCAGTCTGAGATAAGTAAATCTTTGGCACGTTCGCGTTTTGCAGGATTACTTTTTGGAAGCGATAATCAGGTAATGAGGCAAGGCTTTTTTGAGTTTTTGAATTTCGGCATTCGATACGCTTTTCCTCAGCAACCAGGCCCAATTGTTAGGGGAATTCCTACAGCACATAGTGCAGCACCTTTAGCGAATCAGATTTCTAGTGATGAACCGTATGTTTGGCCAGCAGCTTTCGGGAATGTGCGAGGACACGCAATTGCACCTTTATATCCCAAAGCGATTGTTGCAGCTGAACGTGACCCTAAATTATATGAAGTTTTAGCCTTGATTGACGCACTTAGAGTCGGTCGTGCAAGAGAACGAAATATAGCCTCAGAAGAGTTAAAAAAGCGAATATGTTGAAGAATACTCAAATAAATCGAGCTGTCACCAAAAATTGCTCTTGCATTAGGTCAACTTAACGAACAAGTTGTGTATGTCGGAGGAGCAGTTGTAAGTTTATATATCGACGATAAATCGGCTGAAGATGTTCGCCCAACTAAAGACATTGATTTCACTATGGAGATAGCAAGTCTTGGGGAGTTGTAGGCACTTCGAGAACAATTGGTTTCACGAGGATTTATCCAAACTTCTGAAGATGTTGTAATTTGTCGCTTTCGTTATGATGATCTGATGGTTGATGTAATGGCAACTAAATCAATTGGTTGGGCTCCTGGCAATCGCTGGTTTGAACAAGGTTTTGGGTTGGCTTTTTCCTATGATTTAGATGATTTAAAGATTCGACTATTGCCACTACCTTACTTTTTAGCTACAAAGTTTGATGCCTTTTTTGACCGTGGAATAAATGATATTTGGGCGAGTCACGATTATGAAGATATTGTCTATTTATTCAATCATACTTCGGATATTACAGAACAAGTGCTTCAGTCGGAAGAAATGGTAAAAAAATATATTAAGGAATATGCCACTAAAATTATAAATAATAGAAGTTTACAAGAAGGAGTCCTTGGTAGTTTGTTTTATGAAGCTCAAGAACAGAGTTTTGAGTTTATTATGTCTAAACTTTCAAGAATAGCGAATAGTATTTAAATTGGGATTGAGATAAAAATGATCAATTTATTAAACTGATAATACTTATTTAATAATTTGAATTATTCTTTCAGATTTGTAAGTTCTCGCATTCTTAACCTTTGGAAAAAATTTACTCTCAAACTAAATCTCATTTAGGACTACTTTTTATGAAATTCTTGTTTTCATTTTTATTTCTGCCACATTTTTTTGGAAGTTTTGCTTTTGCACAACCGACTTTTAATAATCCACCGAATGCGGTTTCGTACATGTCAGTTGTGGATAATCATTTATGGTATTTACATAATAATCAATGGTTTGTGTTTGATCTTCAAGAAAAGGAAGATGTCTCAGAAAAGAATAAATCCTATTTGAATGAGGTAAGACAACCTTATGGTAAACATAATGAACTTCTTTTTATTTCAAAAAGTAATATTGTTCATATTAAAGGGGCAAAGATTTTCAAGGATATTTTACCTGATTCACTAGTTGGTGCTGAGTTTGCCAATGAATATTTATACTTAGGAAAACCTGATATTGGAATTCGATATTTAGGAGATTCTACCTATCATTTTAGTGTTATTCGCCTTTTAAATTTTATTGATGAAAGTTCAAAAATGCGAAAGTCAAGTTTCTTCAACTGCATTTGGAGTAATGGAAAAGAACTTGAGTTTTCTGAGTTTTACAAGAATATTCAAAATATGGAAGATATTGTTCCGGTTTATCGTTCTGGATTTCCTTTGTTTGTACTTCAAAACTGGGCTATTTGGAAACAAACGGATTCGGGATTTAAACCGTTTAATTTAGATGGACTAAGAGGATTTAGAGAATTGAAAATGGCAGATATCGATTCCGAAGGAAATTTATGGGTTTATCAAAATGATGTTGGCTTAATTAAAGTTGATACAACTGACCATGTGGAGCAGATTCGTTTTAAATTAAAAAGTAAATTTATTGTAAAACGAGCAAACTATTTTGCAATAACAGAAAATGACGGAATTGTGTTTGGAAATGAACAAGAGTTAATTCATTATAAAAATGGGGATTTTGTGAAAATAAAAGAATTTTCAACACCCAAAATATTCAGCTTGGCAACTTGGAAAAATAGTGTGATTATTGGATCTGACGAGGGTTTCGAGATTGTTGAATAAAAAAATCTCAAGATTTACCATTACTTATAGCAATAAGAAGTAAAATGACTAGAAATTATTCTTGAATCAAAAAAAGGGTTTAACCACTTAGTCAAAGTCTGAGTTAAATCTTCAAGTTGACGAAAAATAAATTGGGATAAAATCGAACCAATAAAAAGATAGTCAAGTAGAATTCAATAAAATACTTTTAAAAAATGACCACCCTGCCTATCCTAGGGAAGCAACACTTGGAAGCTTATCAGCAGAGTGGAACTTTTAACTTCTTCAATATACATGTTAAAAGAGTGGAAGCATAGGAATACACGTTCAGAGTTTTTAATGTGTTGTAAGCGAGGACGCTGGCGCTATAAATTATAGATGGCGCTATAAATGGTTTCAAATAAATACATACATTTCTTACAACTTAGACCTTACAGAAAACTGAATATTTCTCCCAGCAGCAACAATTCCTGAACTATATGGACGATAACGTTTATCAAGTAAATTTTCTACGCCTGCCGTGAATTGCCAGTTTTTGTTAAACTCCCAAGTCGATTTCAGAGAATAAATCATCCATTTTGGAGAATAGGGATTTCCATTAGAATCGGTGGCATAGATTTCAGGTTTGCCTTTTTCGTCATCAGGCAATTCAGAAAAATCGAAGCCATCACTAAAATTGGAACTTAATTGAATTTCCCAAGCTTTCATTTTATAAGATAATCGAGCAAACCCAAACAGAGGCGGAGCGTGTCTTGATGGACTGGTGCTTCCGTCTTCTAATTCTTCGGTTCCTTTTTGCCAGTTTACATCAGATCGAAACGAGAATCCCAAAGGAAATACAACGCTTAAACCTGCATGAATTCCGTAAATCTTAGCAAAAGCTGCATTTTGAATGGCTTGAACTTGACTCATTTCTCCATCATAAACAATAGAATCTTGCCCACCTAAAGTGAAATTTCTGCGAACCATAGCATTATCTAAATAATTATAATAAACGGATATATCAAGATTTAGAGCTTCCGCAATTCGTTGATTTAAGTTTACATCGGCGCTATAAACGGTTTCGGCTTTCAAATCGGGATTGGGAACGGTAACTGCGCCAGGTTCTGAATCGAAAACTTTACCAATATCATCAACATTTGGAGAACGGAAAGCAGTACTTAGGTTCGCACTGAGTTGTGTTGATTCAAAAGGTTTGGCTAAGATTCCGACCGAACCACTAAAAGCTCCGTCAGATGAAGTGCTTGTTGTAAAGGAAAAAGGATAGAATTCAGTATCAAATTCGGCATCAATACCAAAACGACTATAGCGAATTCCACTTTGGAGAATGTATTGTTCAGATAAAGTATAATGATGAGAAAGATAAACGCCTAAGGAATTCCAATCGGCTTTTGGGTAACGTGAAGGCCCCTTTTCATTGGTTTGAGCAATAATATCTTCTTGAATTCCAGTTGAATTCACCTTGTTTAAAACAGCTTCAAAACCATAAAAAAGCGTTTGGTTTTTAGCTAACATTTTAGTGAAATCGGTATTTAAGCTGTAAGCATCGACCTGTTCTTCTCTTATTTCTCGAATTGGTTTATTAATATCTCGGCTAATTCTGCTTTCTTCAAAAAATTGATACGCTGCACGGACACTTAAACGGTCATATAAAAAAATATTCGCAACATGCTTGGCGTTAAAATGAAGCATTTGCCAACGTTGTGGCCCATAATTCCAATCACCATAACGAGGATTTCCATTTTCATAACGGATATGACGATCGTAGCGTGAATAAGCCGAGATTTTAGATAAGTGATAATCGAGATTTACTTCTAAATTTGTATGTACTCGAAAACGTAGTTTTTGCATCAAATTAAATTGATTGTAGCCACTAGGATGTTGAATAAGAGGATCTGAGTTTGACTTTATTTTATCTGTATTACCTTGTCGCTCAACAATGTTATTTTTCAAATATTCGTCAGGGCCATCGTTAGCACCCATTCTTAAATCATCAAAAGAAAAACGACTTACACTTGTTACACTTGCGAAATTAGATGTACCTGTTTTAACATGAGTATGAAAGGTTTGTTCACCATTCGCAGAAGCATAACGTAGATTGGAAGATCCAGAAACAAATAAATTATCATCTAATGAAAACAATGGCTTAAGTGTTTCAAAGGCCATAGTGCCTCCAATGGCATCTGAGCCGAACATCACAGAATTTGGCCCTAAAACAATTTCAGTAGCTTCCATAGCAAATGGATCTAAAGAAATCACATTTTGAATATTACCACCTCTGAAAATAGCCGTGTTCATGCGAACTCCATCAACAGAATAAATAAGACGATTGGTTGCAAAACCTCGAATCATTGGACTTCCGCCACCTTGCTGACTTTTTTGGATAAAAACTTGGCCCGATAATCCCAATAAATCGGCACTTGTTTGAGGGTTTTCTAAATTGATGAGAGCAGGGCTGATTTTGGTAACCTGAACAGGAATTTCATCCGTTTCCTGATTCCATCGGTTAGCAGCAACGATAAGTTCGTCCATACTTAAGTTATCAGGGTTTAAAAAAACACGGTAATTGGCAGCTTCTAAATTTTCAATGGAAATAATTCGAGCTTGATACCCAATCAAACGAAAAGAGATGGCGCTATTTTTAGTAAATCCAGTAAGTTGAACTTTTCCATCGGCGTTAGTAGCACCAAAAGATGTTTTTTGATGTTGAAAAACACTAACCGATTCTAAGGGTTTTTTGGTTTCAGAGTCCAACACAGTGACAATTTGGGCCGAAATTGATGAGTACTGAAGAAACAGAACAAAAAGTATCAGTAAAAATCTAATCATTAATTAAAAATAAATTGAATTAAAAGAAAATACAGAATTGTAAAATACGGGATGTAAGAGGTGCAAAATATCGCATTAAAATGCTATTGGTTTCGTTAAACTTGCAAAAAAAAGAATTGAGGAATCTCGAATCTCGGATTTCGGATGGAGAAAAACATAATCGGAGCTTGATAATTAAGTATTAAGTTTACTCTATGCCAAGGTTCTACTATCCTATAATCTGAAATGAAAGTCTTTAATTAAATCCCGATATAAAAGTTCATTAATTCGGTAGAATTGATACATAAATCTTTGTTTAAGCCGTCCGTAACCAATCAAGAAATGCTTCTTTACTAGATGTACTTAAAGGAATTGAAGTTTTTCCAAACTGAATCAGATTTCCATCAATGCGTTCAATCGATTTTTGTTGAATGATGTACGATTTATGCACACGGAAAAAGAGATTTGAAGGCAATTTATCGTAAAACGATTTCATGGTTTCTTGAATCACATAATTCTGTTCAGTAGTGAAAATCTTTAGATAATCGCCCATCCCTTCAATATATAGTACACTTTCTAAGTCAAGTAAAACCCATGTTTTATCAACTCTAATGAGTAAAGAGTTATTCTGTGAAACTTCGAGTTTCTTTTGTTTAATTCGTGTTAGGCTTCGAAAAAATCGATCATACGAAATCGGTTTAAGCAGATAATCAGAAACATTCAATTCATAGCTTTCACTCACATAAGAAGAATAAGCCGAAGTAATCACTATTGCAGTTTTCTCTTGAACAGTACTGTTTTGTAACCACTGAATTCCACTCAAACGAGGCATTTCAATATCAAGAAAAAGAATATCAGCTGAATTATGTTGAAACCAAACAGAAGCTTTTATTGCTGAGTCGAACTCCGCAACTAATTCAAGATCAGGAGTTTCTGAGATATAATCACGCAAAATTTCACGAGCTAAAGGCTCATCATCAACAATAACAGCTTTCATCTTTTGGGGATTATTTGTGCGTTCTTGATTACACATTTAATACTAAACAAATTATCTGTTTCTTCAATAGAAAAGGTAAACGGCTCTCCATAATTATTTTTCAAACGCTCCTGAACTAAATCAAGTCCCAATCCTTTGCGTTTTTCTTCAAGTTCCATTTTTAAGTAGGTGTTAGATTCAAAAAAACGAAGCTCATTATTTTTTTGCTCAAACTGAATTGAAATTATTGCTCCGTCAACTTGATGAACAAATTTGAAGGCGTTTTCAATGAAAGGTTGAAAAAGAAGTGGTGGAATGTGAAAATCTGGATTTTCAGCATCAAAATTCAATGAAAGTTCGACAAAAGAAGCCAATCGTTTTTTCTGAAATTGACAATAATGCTGCAAAAAATCAAATTCTTTTGAAATTGGAATTAATTCCAAAGAACCCGAATCGATGCTGTAACGAAGCAATTCAGAAAGTTCCAAAATGGCATTTGGTGCATCTTCCGATTTTTTGCGACTCAAACCGTAAATGGTATTCAAGGCATTAAACAAAAAATGGGGTTGAATCTGTGACTTTAGAATAGACTCTCTATTTTGCTGTTCAACTAGTTTTAGTTTATTCAAATCACGCTCAAGGGATAGTTTTTGTTTATGCTCTATGATGCCGAATTGAATAATTCCAAGCATGATAAACGGTAGCAAAAGCAAAATTTGTCCAAAAAGTGAAAAGGGAGAAACGAAATAGAATCCAATAATTGAGGTGAAATCAATGAGTTCAACTAAAATATAATTTAGCAAAAAACCAACACCTCCTGCGAGAAACAGGAGGTACTTTCTATTCTGTTTAAATCCGAAAAATGTAATTGAATAACTTAGAAAAAGTCCAGGAAGATGAAATACTGCGATTAGAATATCAATTTCATTCGGAAAAGTTGATCCAGGGTTGACTAAAAAAACCAGCAATAAAAGACTCAGTAAGAAAATCAGAAACAAGTGAAACCGATTCATTTCACTGTTTGATTAAGATTTTAGCAGAGTCAAATGCGCGAGAATCTTCGCCATATTTCTTTACAAAACTTTGAAGTTCATCCGTTCCTGCTGTGATTAGAATTCCAGCATCAGCTTGTTCGTGTTTTATCCTAACCTGATTATTTTCAATCATATCACGAATCCAACTAGAATTAAATGGTAAAATTTTTAAAGAATCCGAGTTATACTCAACTTTCCAAATGGTATGAACAGGAAAAAGATGTGATTGAGCAAAAGGTAGTTTAGTTTCAAAGTATGGAAGATACATATCTAGGTAAGTTGCGGTTCCAAGCTTGAGGAATCCTCCAGCGTATTCAACGGTATCTGTGTCTTGAATAATCCGCATTAAATAGATGTTTTTAAAATCATCCTCATCTTTCGCGCCTGGATTGACTTCAAAAGTCCATTCGTACGTTTTTCCATCATCTTTCATAATCCAAGTGGTTTCTAAACCTGATAAAATAATAAGATCTTTCCCATGATAAAGTGGGTAAAGTGTTGGTAAGCAACCAGATAGAAAAATAAGGGCAATAGATATTAGAGTAGTTTTTTTCATAAAATGTTGATTTAGTTTGAGATTACCCAAAAACTAGAGTTGATGCAAGGCAGTTCAAATTTTTATCGACATAAGTTGAGTTTTTACCGACAAGAATAGAATTTCGAAAAATTATGAATGCTTAATTTTAAATTTTGAATGGGAAAAAGTCATTTCAATCTAAGTCATTTCACTTTGAAGTCCTGAAAAGATCGGGATCACTCAGCGGTTCCTTCGATATCGAACAGAAATGAACCAAAGAATTATTCCTAAAAATCCAAAAAAGAACGAATTGAAGTGGAGATATCTTCCAAATAAAATCGAAATTCTGATTGAAGCTACTGCCTGTATTATTTTTTGAATGAATAAAAAAAGCCATCGGTTTGAACCAAAGATGAGCCGAGACTCTAAAATCAAAGGAAATAATCCAAACGAAACGAAATCTAAATTAAGTTTTACTGTTGGTGATTCTTAATTGTGTTCTTTGTATTTAGCATTAAAATTCAAAAGTGTTATTTATAAATAACATTTTTATATAATATTTGTATCTTATAAACACTATGGAGAAATTATCTATTAAATTCAGAGGTTTATTAAGCAAGATATCAACGGAATATATTCGCAATCTATATTACAAAATAGATTGGAACAGTAGAGGTATAGCAATAATTGGAGCAAGAGGTGTTGGAAAATCAACCTTACTGTTACAATATGCCAAATTAAATCTTCCTATTGAAAAAAGTTTATACATCACTTTAGATGATCTGTATTTCACAGAAAACACTCTAAGTTCAGTTATTGATGAGTTCTATGTTTTAGGCGGGCGTCATTTGCTTATTGATGAAGTGCACAAATACCCAAACTGGGAAACTGAAATAAAAAATGCGTATGACTTTTATCCCGATTTGCAAATTATTTTAACTGGTTCGTCTGTAGTAGCACTTAAAAAAGCGCAGGTTGATTTAAGTAGAAGAATAGCTCATTATTACTTAACAGAGCTTTCTTTTAGGGAGTATTTGGGCATAATGTACTCCTTTGATTTTCCAGTAGTTACAATAGATGAGTTGATTGAAAATAACGCGATATTAACATCAGAATGGGTTTCGACATTGATTTCTCCTGTAAAATATTATCAGGAATATATCCAATATGGAGCTTATCCATTTATCAAACAAAATAAATTAGATTACCTAACTCGCATTAATCAGATAATCACCGTTATTATTGATTATGATTTACCACAGGTTCAGCCAATTGAAGTTCAAACATTGTTTAAAATTAAAAGACTGTTATTTATTCTTTCTCGTTCAGTTCCATTTAAGCCAAATATTAATAAACTATCTCAGCAATTAGAAACGGGAAGAAATCATATTTTAACTCATTTACATAGTCTAGAACAGGCTGGCTTGATTCATAATTTAAAAACATCGACATCTGGAATTTCGTTAATGAATAAACCTGAAAAAATTTATTTAAGAAATACGAATCTGATTTATGCCTTAGCCGAAGGAATGCCAGATGTTGGAAATATTAGAGAAACAGTGTTATTAAGTTGGTTAATCAATGCAGGATTACGAGTTGATTATCCCAAACAGGGCGATTTTCTACTTAATGATAGCATTACAGTTGAAGTTGGGGGAAAAGAAAAAGGCTATCAACAAATTAAAGATATTCCCAATGCGATAATTGCTGCTGATGGAATTGAACATGGATTTCAGCGTAAAATTCCATTATGGGCTTTTGGGTTTTTATATTGATTCATTTTTTATCAATTGGCGTTGAGTCTCTAATCAGAAATAAAAACAACCCTAAAAGAAATCTAATTTGTGAAATAAATTCTGATTTCGAAGTAAAATTCCCAAAATCATTTTATTACAAAGTTCTTGGAATCGTATTTGATTAAATTTGGTATTGATTGGAGATGAGCTTAGAGTCTAAAAACCAAAGGACAAAGCCGAATCATAGAAGTAAGTGAAGAAATATTAGAATCTAGGATTAGCCAAATCAAAAAATCCTCCTAAAATTTCTATCCCAATCAAATCGCCAAATTGCCTATTTTTGGGCAAGAAAACGCTTTTATAACGAAAGAAGGACTCATGAGCTCAACATCCGATAAGCACTTTACAAAATCCGATTGGGATAAATCAGCAGAAAAAGCACTTAAAGGAAAGTCGCCAGAAACGCTAAATAGGCTAACACCAGAGGGATTCCAAATTCAGGCTTTATACAGTAGCGAAGATCTTGAAAAAAGAGGATTTAAAGAAAATTTTCCGGGTTTATTTCCTTTCACTCGCGGTCCTTACCCAACCATGTACACACAGCGTCCGTGGACTATTCGTCAGTATGCGGGATTTTCTACCGCTGAAGAATCGAATGCGTTTTATCGTAAAAATTTAGCAGCCGGACAAAAAGGCCTTTCTGTTGCCTTCGACTTAGCAACTCATCGCGGTTATGATTCAGATCACCCAAGAGTTGTCGGCGATGTTGGTAAAGCAGGCGTTGCTATTGACTCCATCGAAGACATGAAGATTCTTTTTGATGGAATTCCTTTAGATAAAATGTCCGTTTCTATGACCATGAACGGAGCGGTAATTCCAATTTTAGCCGGATATATCGTAGCCGCAGAAGAACAGGGTGTGAAACCAGAATTATTATCAGGAACCATTCAAAATGATATTTTGAAAGAATTTATGGTTCGCAATACCTACATTTATCCGCCCAAGCCATCCATGCGCATAGTTGCTGATATTATTGAATATACGAGCAAATTTATGCCGAAATTCAACTCGATTTCTATTTCAGGATATCACATGCAAGAAGCCGGTGCTGATAGCGCTCTTGAATTGGCTTTCACTTTGGCAGACGGATTAGAATACGTGAAAACTGCGGTAGAAAAAGGCCTAAATGTGGATGATTTTGCGCCAAGACTTTCTTTCTTCTTCGCTATTGGAATGAATTTTTTGATGGAAGTGAGCAAATTACGCGCAGCACGTTTGCTTTGGGCAGAACTTATGAAAGAACGTTTTTCTCCCCAAAGTGATAAATCGCTGATGCTCAGAACGCATTGTCAGACATCAGGTTGGTCACTTACCGCGCAAGATCCGATGAATAATGTGATTCGAACCACAATTGAAGCAATGGCTGGAGTTTTAGGTGGCACACAATCTTTGCACACGAATTCTTTTGATGAAGCGATTTCTTTACCTACGGCAACATCATCACGAATTGCAAGAAATACCCAAATTATTATTGCTGAAGAAACCGATATTACCCACACCATCGATCCATTCGCAGGTTCTTATGCGGTTGAATCTATGACGCTTGATTTAGCAGCAAAAGCGAGAGACATTATTCAGAAAATGGATGAACTCGGTGGAATGTCGAAAGCGATTGAGTTGGGATATCCGAAAAGAATGATTGAAGAATCCGCAGCAAAAAAACAAGCTAGAATTGATAAAGGTGATCTAACCATAGTTGGTGTAAATAAATTTCAATTGAAAAATGAAGATCCTGTTGAAATTTTAGATATTGATAATACAGGAGTTAGAGATTCTCAAATCGCAAGAATCAATAAAATAAAAGCTGAACGGAATTCTGAAAAAGTAGAACAGATTTTAACAAAAATTACAGAAGCGTGTCAATCTGGTGAAGGAAATTTATTGGATTTAGCCGTTGAGGCAACACGATTACGTGCAACTTTAGGAGAAATTTCAATGGCAATGGAAACAGAATTTGCAAGACATCGCGCCGATACAAGTTCGATTTCTGGTATGTACGAAAGTGTCTATCAGGGAGATGCTGAGTATGATGCCGTGAAAGCAGAAATCGATGCATTTGCGAAAGAAGAAGGCAGAAGACCTAGAATTTTGGTCGCAAAAATGGGACAAGATGGCCACGACCGTGGCGCAAAAGTAGTCT
>Ga0100378_1000438_pt1 | contig 46105 bp, 46 predicted proteins | sample CryGeymeta201502_FD_81535 | JGI IMG/M metagenome (GOLD analysis project Ga0100378, IMG submission 81535) | Groundwater microbial communities from Crystal Geyser aquifers in Utah, USA - Crystal Geyser metaG 2015-02 | ecosystem: Environmental > Aquatic > Deep subsurface > Groundwater | place: USA... | reverse complement strand
TGAGATCTTTTTCGTTGGAAATCGATGAATTTTATATTTTTATTTCTTCAGGTGAAAATTATAATAGTTATGCGATATTTTATTGCTGTTATGCTTGCCCAATAACTTATTAGACCTTCGGCTCTTTCACTTGTGCCAACATGGCTCGCAAGTCATAAACTTCACTATCCGCTTGTTTTTTCATTTTGATCAACTCCTCATTTTCTGCCTGATAAAATTACATCTGCTCAGCACAATTCTGATATCGAGTTTCTAGTAATTCATACTTTTTGACACATATTTTATGGATTTCAGATAGCTCTCCATGTAGCTTTTTCTCACTGTCAAGCTCCTCCTTCACCATTTAGACCTCTTTCTTGAGATAATCGAGTTACTATTGGGTGATGTATGTCTCGAAACGAGTGTTTGTTTCCATTTTTTTGTTGGGTGTCCAATTTGATTTTTCTGATGTTTGTGGTGCTTGCCCTCCAACCAATATTTGAACAATTGATGGTTGTCCAGCCTGTTAATCTTTGGTGACATTATCCTGAAATCTAGGACGAATTTGCTCCCGATCATCAAATGATTGCAAAGGCAAACCTCCTATTTTTTCCTGCTGCTCTCTCAAATGTTCAACAAGCTCCTATTTCTCAACTAATTTATTCCTGACTTACTCTAACTTATTCTTCAACTCTTATTTTTCTTATTTTTCTTGGTTCAGGTCAAATTTCAATGATGCAATTTAATTGTGAAGGTTGTCGAGTTAACTGTTGGGATTTTAGTCAATTGGAACTGTTTAGAGGGGTGTATTATCAAAAGGAATATCACTTCGAGAATAATCTAAAGGTGATCCTTACTATGCACTTTCGACTGTGTGTACTTGCAAAAATGGAAGTATTTGGTTCTATGCTTCTTCTTATTATTTGGCTGGAGTTGCGCCTTCTGCTTGTTTGCTGTTTGCTTCCAGTAACTCATAGTATTTAGCATTGGTCTCGATCAATTATTCCATTGTTCTATGAATTTGCTGCCTGAGTTCTTCTGTTTAAGAGGGGGCTTGAGCTGCTTCTGCTCTCGGTCTTATTTTTTGGAGTGATAGTAGCCAATTATTGAAATTTTAGCATTTTCCTCTCAATTCAACATTTTAATTATTCAGGCTAATCAGTTGATTATTCAATAGTTCCATCTCAGCTTTCAAAGCATGGATTTCATTACTGACAGGACTCTATTAAATCTCAACAACCTCCTCTTAAACTTTTTCTAAATTTATCTGAAAGTCACCCTTTCTTTCTTCTTCATCCCGATTGTGAGCATTTATCTGCATCTCTTCAAGCTATTTAGCCAGACACTATTTAGTATCTTCAAGATCGTTGATCATTAGATCTCTCTCCTTTAGTGCAGTTTACAACTACAGACATTTTTATTTGAGATCAGCTAATTAAAATTTCAATCTATAGCTCTACTCCATCCTTCTCTAGTTTTCGTTCAGAATTTAGTCTTTTATCTTGATGTCCTCTTCCAAAATCGACATCCTATCTTCCATCTCCCTCATGGAGTTCTTGTATTACTCACTTGGGCCTCTGTTTTCAACTTCGACATTATTTATATGCTGCTACAATTATTGCACTTTTGCCTGTAGACGTGAGTTTACCTATTGTTGTTCGTTGAGCATTTTGCTCATGTTTTACATCTAAAAGTGATGAGAAACAGTCTAATTATCAAGATTTGTGTTTCCACCCTCAAGCAAGACAACTGTCTTTTCAGTTCTAACAAGCTGGCTGAGTTGATCTTTGAGAGCATTAATCTGATCAATCAATATTTGCTTCTCATTCTCAAACTTTTTCAAAGCATCCTCATTTTAGATGATGATATTTTCTTTTGACTTGCTATTTTTCTACACTTAGGCATTCTTTTGAGTCTGTTGAGTTTTTAACTCTTACAATTCTTACTTAAGCCTGAAATTTTACTATTTGAGGGCATTATGCTCTTACTCATGATTTGTGTGATTATCAGACTGAAACATCATAGTGTTAATTTGTTCAGGAGTTAAATTTTGCCCCATACTTTCGAAGTTGAAATTGTGTCGTTCTTCAACTTGGGGACTTCTTTCCTCTGAAAATTATTTTCTCTCATCAAGTGCTTACATTTTTGCCTCCTATTTATGTTATTTCTGTTCGGGTACTTATTATTCATTTAGGCTCACATGCATAGGTTATTATTTTTACTACAATTTTTCAACAGCAGCATCAGCCGACATGATAAATTTTTCAATAATTTGTTCCTATTGTTCGGAATCTTCCACCCTGATGGGGTCAGTCTTGATATCTCCTATCTCCTCATTTTATTTATCTTAATGCTATTAAGGTGAGTTGATAGCTATCTCTAGAACATTGTCTACACCTTCCGGATCTCCCTATTTGCGTTATCTTTTGTAGGATGTGATACTATGAGCACTCATTGGCTATTTTTATTCATGTGATTTTGAACTTGATTTGATGTACATTTTGAGCTAATTTGCTTCAAGGTTGTAACCCATTAGTTATTATTCTAATTTGGTTACTTGATGTTTGAGCTATTGATTTTTTGTTTTTTAGATTTACAACTCATGTTTTAAATTTTAGATTGATTCTGTGTTCGGATCGGCAGGGGCAGCATCTACTGGCATTGCTGATTTATAGCTTTATTTCATTTGATCAATCATATTTTTTAAGGTGTCTCTTTCCTCTTTTAGTTGTTTTAGTTCCATCTCCTGCAATTTATGATTTTCATCTAGCAAAAAATATTTACCTTGAAGCTCCTCTTTTTCTTCCTTGATCTTGACTAAAGTGTCACAATCTGAAGCTCTACTCTGTCTGAGCATATCCAACTATTCACATATTTTTTTATTTTATTGCTACAGCTATTGATATTTTTTGAGGGTATCTTCATCGATAGGTTATTCGATTTTCATGTTTGTTTTGGTCAGTTCGGCAAGCCTTTGATTTTATATTTGAAACGTCTCTAATTCTTTGATAAGTGAGTTCATTTTGTTTTAGTATTATTGCTTGACTTATTCCACTGCTTTTTCTGCCTTGCTGGCTGCTAAGTCCTCAAATGACTGAGATTTTGCTTGAAGTTATTAGGAAAGTACATTTTTTTATCCTTTCAAAGTAGCAACTTCTTAATTCAATGATGCTAACTCATCCTTCAGTAACTCTATATTTTTGATTTTTTATCTCAGATCCTCAATAGTATGCTTCGCTTGGTTCAACTCCTACTCCTTATTTTTATCATTGTGCTCCAGTGTCATACATTTTAATTTTTATTCTTCCAGTGTAGCCTGTAATAACTTGATATCGGCCTCATAGCCACTCTTGACTATTTCCATATTTTTATCCTTTTGCTCTCTAATTTTTTAGAGCTACTTCTCATACTATTATTTGAGCTTGTTCTAACGATTCACCAATTCCGTCAATGCATTTTCAGAATCAATCAATTTAGATTTATTAAACTCTGATTTTTCCTCAGATTCTTAAAACATCTTCATTGCTGCTGCTATATCATTTTATAATTTTTTGATCCGGTTCTTATGCTATCCTAATTCTTGTTAGAGCATATTCCTTTCTTTGTTGAAATTATCGTTTAGAACTGGCTGTTGAGGAGGTTCTTAAATTTTAGCATTTTCTTTAATTTTTGGTCTGTTACGCTAGCTGACAGGTATGCTGTTCAACATCAACTAGCCTTCATGAGGAGTATCTTTTATTAGTATCTTGTCACGTGGTGGAATTGGTGCTTTTGTCTGTTTTTTGTCATTATTTTCCTATTTATCACTCAATTTCTATCTTATTTTTCTTTTCTCACTCTCCACCTTCCTTTCCGAAACATTGTCCTTCAATTCAAACTTCTCCTTCTTGTTGAATGAATACAAATCACTGAAAGATGACTTGTCAAGTTCACTAAGATGTAGATTAGATTATATTGTCTTTGTCAGTTTGATTTTGAAAGTGATATCGGCCTCAACTGAACAATACATCAATTTGTAGTTATTCAACTCTAAACCTTATTGATTGTTGGCAACTTGTGATAAATCTAGAACCACCCGACCTACTAACTTGATCTGATCTGGTCTGCTATTCGAGATTAGATTTAGATGTATTAACGTATCCTTTTTCAGATATTTATGCTATCTTTTGTGATAGATCAATTCTGTTGTGAAAGTTAGACTTTCCTCAAGGTTGACGATTGAGTTGACTGCTCGTTTACGACCCAGCATAGCTACTGAATTTTTTGCATTCATAGTTTTCCACTCTACGAAGAAGAGTGATGGGAAGCGGAGGTTGACTTTGGCCTGCTCGAAGTATGCCTCAAACGTGCAGACATTGACTGTTACCTCAGTGTCACTTAATTCTAACATTGTTTAGTATATATATTATGCCGAGTTAATTATTTCAGGCAGCGTAAGGATCATACACCCTCTAAGCCACATATCTTGACATTTTGCACAAACTATGTCAATTTGATTTCGATCCAATGAAGATATATTCTGATGCAAATGCCACAATGTGTTAATTTTATCTATATGCCTGAATCGTTATTTTTGATTGCCAGATAGGATGGTTTAGTGTACCTTCTAAGAATAGTATAAAATGATGCAGTATACGTTAGACAGCTCCAATATTGAAAAATTTTATAGCCTTAAACAGCGACTCCATGCACTCGCCAATCTACCCTCTAACTCTAACCTTCCTCAAAAATCGACTCCAACTTCTCCGTAATCACTGGCATCTTTCAAAAAGATCATATCGCCACAAACGACCCTACCATAAGATGTCAAGTAAACCGAGAAAAAGAGGAAGCAGTCGCTGGGAAAATGTTTCAGTCATTAACCTCCCAAAAAAGCAGATGATAACCTGGCAGTCCTCCTGAAGGAAAAAGAGAAGTTGCTCAACAATATTGATGAAGATTTACAACGTAAACGGTAAATACTGCAGTAGTTAAATCATAAAATTGAACAGCATTCAAACAGCACGATGGACGTCTTCAAAAGCATTCCTTCTATTGAACCCAAAAGAAATAAATAAGAGCGAATCAGCATTAAAGCTCCAGATCTGTTCAAAATGCGCGAGTAAAAAACAAGAATCAAACGTCGCTAAAAATAATCCCTTATAAAGCGACCCCAACTCTACTGATATTTTTCTTTTTATCTCAACAGGATGTACTATAGTTTATTCATAAATTTTGATAATGAAACAAGAGGTAGATTCTACGCAAATAATCCTCGCATTTCTCCAGGAGATAAAAGAGGACAACAAAAGGAGGCATTAGGAGAGCGATAAGAAGTTCGAGAAGATGCTTTTGGAACTCGATGGTCTACGAAAGGAGTTAAAAGAGATGCGATAGGCGAGCTATAATAAGTTCGAGAAGAATCAACAGGATGTCAACGAGAGCAAGAATTAGTTTGCCATAGTAAAAAGAAAATCATTAAAAAATCAGGAGGATATATTGAGGGGTCAGCAACCATCTATAAGTACGATAAAGGCAATATAGAATATGTTGTAGACGTTTTTTTCATCATCGCCATCACAACCTTCACCATCTTCGCTTACTTTGATCAATTCACAACAATTGAGTGGATATCAGGGGCGGCAAAATTATCTGGGACAGCCACTCTTATCAAAACAGGAATAGATTTCACATTAGAAATTTGGAAAATTAAAAAAAAAATTCAGTAAATGAATTAGAAGGAGACGAAAGACAACAGCAATAAAACGGAGAAAGACTGATAAATTCGTCAACAGTTTAATTAAGAAAAGGAGGAGGGAAAGTTGCAAATGAGGACAATAGGGGGGCAAGATTGAACAACTGATCTTCGTAATGAATTTGATAACAGATGATAGAATATCATTTTGGCGTAAATGTAGCCATCATTTTGACTCAGATGACATAATAATGAAAAATTGCTTCTGATCATATTTGGGACATCTTTGTCATCTTTACAGAAATTGAATGCCTCATTGGCAATGTTGACATTAGGGATGTCAGTGTATATGTGGATATTGTAATAAGAATGGCTGGGAATTGGCTAACAAGAGTAATCACTGTCGGCCTCTCTTCTATTCATAAAGGAAATTCAAATGATAATAAATGAGATTCAATCACTCACTGCAGACTCAACCTGCACCATAATTCATGCTTGAGCAAATCGTATTGAATATCCAAGGGATATTTCATCTGATTCAACTCCTGAGCCCTTCTTATCATATACGGCACCATCACTTCGGTCTGAGCCCATGGCAGATATTTGTAAACTTTGAGGTCCTTTGAGCGTAGTTGCCAGGTCACATGATCGGCCAAGCCAAGTAATTGAGCATAACTCACTGTTGCATTATGATTGAGCTATCCTTGAACTTTGATGCATTCATCGATAGTCTATTGACTATGGGTGGCCACGATTATCTCTCCATCTGGGATTTCTTTGAGCATATTTGTAAAATTGGTCATGTAGTTGTGAGTTGTATTGTCGTATGATTCAACAACAGGACTGGAGTACCCACCTTCTTCAGCAAGCCGTGTCTATTCGACAATATAGGCCCCTCGGACTAACTTAGCTCCAAATTTCAATTTTTTGTACTTTGCCGTCAGGATCTCCATGGTACCTTGTTGGATAGATCGCTTCAAATAATTTTGGATAGTGGGAATGATATAAGCCCTCTCCTTGTTGTATCGTTCCTGCAGTTGATCACTGATTGTTTCAATACAACGTTGAGTATATGATTGTTCGGCATCAACCAAAATTCTGAAATTATTTTCGTTCTATATTTCAACTATAATTGTACCTTGTGGAAAGGAGTGATAATACGCTCTAACCTGTTTTTGAAGTCTTATATTTTGCCAATATCTGAAGAAGTGAGTGGGAAGAGCATTTGAATGACCTTGTTAGCGTTTTTGGCACTATCGTAGAGATAATGTGGTTGATGATGTACTTTGAAATGAAATTAGTCGATTTGGAAATCATCAGGTTTGCCTTCATACTTATGTATCACTCTAATATATTACTGAAGTTAGTTTTCAGATATTTTGCCCACACTTTCAATTGCCTCCTTTAGTTGCTCATATCCCATACAACCATCGTCACTAAAGTGCCGCCATAATCTGTCACGTAAGAACATAGCCTCGTTCCACTTTTTTAAAATCGCCATATCGAGTAACCCTGTGATTTTTATTGAAATCATGTGGTCGGGACATTGAGACATAAGACGGGCACTGTCTGCGAACAGTTAGGCGTTGCTGTCTAGAACTGAACTTTCACCTGGATTGTGGACCTACCCTTCAGCACAGTAGTCGAGTATAACGGGAATACCTAAGATTATCTACTAGGGTTACCTTGTTTTTGGAAGAAAGCGGCCGCTTAGTTAGCTTCTGCAACTGTCGTTCCAGCCGTGAAAGCCTTACAGTAAGTACTGTGAATGATTGCATTAACTATATTTTTGCCAAGGATAGACTTGCTCACCTTGTAAATTTGTGGAGCCTTATCAACAAAGAAATTCAACTTCATTAATCGATTGCACATCACTCCGTTGATAAGAAGAGGCAGGGACCAATGTTGGTAGACTCTAAGGTGTTTGAAGGCCTAGGATAACCGATTTGCCATGTAATGATATTTTTAGAGATATTATATTAAAGAGAACCCTTACAGTTAGAGTATAAATACTATCGGTTCCCAAACCTAAAATAAAAAACTATCGAATCCAATAAGTATCATATCACATATCAGACCTTATACGATTTTATTACTTATTGTATATAATTGTAGGGTGTAGATGGAGGAAGTCAACCGATTATCGTTTGAGGATAAATTATCATAATTCAAGTATGGTCTGCTATAACATAGTCAATTGGGATAAAATATCGAGAGGCAGAACAGCAAATAAGCCTTAATTAGCATCCGGACAGTCATCGATTTATATGTCCAACATCAAAAAACATCAGAAGATTTCTTCATGTAAAATTAATCATTATTTAGGAGTTTGTGTGAATACAATATTGTACCGAAATTGCTGACTTTACCCTGCAAAGGTGTTAGTGCTCTAGAGGTACTAGAGGTGTTTAATTTGCTACTGGCCAATAGCAGCAAAAGTAGCACTTTGGTCTATCTCTTCTCACAACCTACCCTTCACGATTTTCTCTTCTAACATTTCTCTTTGTAAAAATAATCACCCTAAACTGTTTAGTATTATGTTCAGTTACTAAAAACAATCATCCTCAAAATTTCACAACCTGAACATCGCTCTATGGTGAAACTATTCTGCAACTCTCGATTTGCCCATTTTCCATTGTTGACTACAGTTGCTGTATTGGGTATTGAACAAGATGCTGAAGAATTGGTCAGAGTAACAGCCAATCAATGTTTGCTACTGCTCATTGGATTACTAAACTAAGCACAAGTAGGCCTCGAATACTTGTGTGAACTGCAGATAGTTGTGTATTATCACTCGCTGCTTGACCATTTGTTCAGTATTGGTGGAGAGTAACGTGAAGAAGAACTGCGCTTTGTGGTCGATCTAGTCAATTGTCTTAGAGCCAACACCTCCAGTCTTTCAATTTTCATGAATCTACTGACCAACCACTTACTTTTCAGGCATAACTTCCACGCCCAACATCTGCTAGCTTTCCTCATCTCCTTCTACGCCCGTATGGAATAACACAGTTCATTTCCCGCTTACTTGAAATAATAAATCTTATTAGTTCTATCGACCATCATCAGCAAGTACCTCAGAAACAGCTCAGTGAATTACACCTATTTTTCAGCTCTACGAGTACTACCTCATTTGCACATCCCCTAAAAACCACATCTGATGAGATTTTACAAACAGAGATGTAAACTTCTTGAACAATATCTCATTCGCTAAAATGTTGTTAAGGAGTAATCGGCTGAGTTGTAGTTCGTGTTGGAAGAATGGCTGCACTTCAATGATAAAAATATTATTGTGTCTCCGATGAGAGATGTGAAACATAAGTCCAAAAATGCTATCAGCTAATTTTTCACATCCAAAGAATAAAATATGGAGAAATATGTTCAAAGTGTAATGACCTTGGCAGGTATCCAAAGCAGCAAAATCAAAAGCCCAATATATAAGCTCAGTTACAGCACTGATTACCAGACCTCACTCTATCTGGTCTAACTTGTTTGCATACGCTTCAGCCATAAAATAATGCAAACTCCCAAAGCCAGCGACAACTACTCTATTGACTTCAGCTCATAAATCACCACTCATGAACCGCTACTTCTGGAATTGTACAACCTTGCCACCATAGTCCAAAAACATAATTTTGATAGCTACCAGTAACCTTTGGAGTTTGTGAAGGTATCGAGCATAAGATCGAGCCGTAGCTCGAGGGATAGCATAAAATTGCCCAAAATGGAAGGTTTTGCAGTTTTTGCCAGAAATATCAGAAGCCAACTTATTCGAGTATTTTGTTTAGCACTCACCAGCAAGAACAGCAGACCAGATCTTTCCTAACTCTGCCTTATGTCAGCTATAGCATCGAAACTTATCCTATCTAACTCTCTATAACCCATCTATGTTTAGCACCTCCTCGGAAAACTCAAATAACTCCAAGTTTACATCACTTAGGATGTCTTCAATAATTAAAATTTTTATCTAGTCTTCAGATACATCACCAAAGGACGTTAGAAAAGTTTGTTGAAGAAGATCGGCAAAGCAAAAAATGGTGACTAATCACCCAGGAAGAAAAATCACGGTATAAAGACGAGAATTGAAAGCAATTTTGTTCAATATGAGGTGGTGAAGAGATTAATAGATGGATCTGTTAAAAGTTTGACAGAATTTATTGAGGAATATTGGAAATGCCGATTTTTTTCATAAACTAAAGGAGTGGCCTATCCTGTCACCCAGTTCTTATACAAGGAGTCATCCAACTGTATTTTGGAAGTTGTAGCTGATGAAAATTTCGAGTTTGCCCTTAAAAAGACCAAATACAACGATACTACCACCTACAACATCACCCGCGATGACTGCACCTTCGACAGACACAACCCTACCATCCTCTCATTCTAGGACCACAACTATCTCATAGATTTCTAAACAGAATAAAGAGCCAAAAATTTCAGATAGGACCTCAATAGATTGAGATAAGAACGAAAGGAACTCATCATGAATGGAATCCTAGAGTATCTTACCTTCAGCTATGAAAGTTTAGCTGCATCAAGCCGAGCATCAATTGAATCATCTGTTCATCAAAGTCAGCGAAAATACAGAAGTCAGTTTGGATGATGCTATGCTATTTACTTTTGACAGCTATAAAAGATCAATTGTATTCAGTGTTGATGTTTGGTATGTTTAGTCGGTGGGGATGGGTATGAATCCTTTGGTATACAATTTTGATGACCTACTCGTTTAACAGTTTGCCTATCTTTTTTGCTTCTGTGAGAATTGTGGTATATTTATGTATCAAGTTGTTGACTTTTCTCCAAAAATATATGTAACTGTTTGACAACACGTTCATCTACCTTACCTTCTTCATATTTCTTCCCTTTCAGCCAACAACCTCGATACATCACTTTCATCTCTTCCTTGTCAGTCACATAAAACTCCCCATAACCTTATCTGAAATCATCTCTGAATTATCCTTTGTAAACCTGTCTATTCTTCCATAAATACACTCCAAATCCTTCCTTTTTGTCTAATCTATAATATCCTTTATATTGCTCATGTTAATCTTGCCAAATTCCATAGCCATGCCTGACACCTTGCTTGAAATCACCTTTGTATATGCTGCCATCTTTCCAAAAATATTAACCATAGCCATCCGCTACACTGTTTACATACTAACCTAAAAATAAAGAGAAAATGTACCTACATATCGATCGCCGTTGGAAAATTTTTATTACCCGTAGCCAAATTTTAGTCCATTTATAAAATTCCCTTAGTACTTGTCTTTGGAAAGGTAGATGCCTACTCCATGAGGAAGACCACCTTGCCACTCTCCAATATATGCCTAGTTATTTGCAAACCAATAGTAAATTCCATGACCCTGCTTAAGACCCTCTTTGAATGTGCCAATAAATGTATTTCCATTTGGTTGCAACTCATATCCCAAACCACAGCACTTTCCGTTGTGGTACATCCCCTCAAATATACCTCCATTGGCCAAGATCGATACTGCTAGACCATTGAACTGCCTATCTTCATCTTCTTCACTCACATATTTTGCATTTTTATTTTTCTGATACATCTGAACCAAATGAATACCTTTTTAATCCTACACAATAACAGCCGTAAAATTGCCCTGCTCATCTCTCAACTCCCTATCATCGAATCTAAAACTTTCCATCTAACAAAATGGATACCGAGCAAAGATCTCCTCAGGCGAATACTATTTATAATGACACTGCTTGATATATGTTAACTTCTACTGTCCTTTGATCCGAATCTACTCTGAAATAAGAGTCTTTTCTTCGAGGTGCTCGAGATGAGAGGACATTTTTGGTGTTTTTTTTGTTACATGGTGATTGATTTAGCTCTGACATAGATTTTGAGGGGTCTGTGGTTGTTTTTTCTTAATGCGAAGTGGAGTTTCAGGTGCTGAACGATTAGGTGAAGGGATACGTATCAGATCCTAACCGAAATGATCTCGATCCATACTTTAAATTTAGCTTAGTGATTCTATGAAATATAAAATTCTAGAACACTCGATAACTCCTCTGTCAAGTTTATATCAAAATTAATTCTCAAGAGAATTATAAAAATATATGGAGCTAGAGCCAGGGTCATTTCTTCCAAGAAATAGCTATCATGCAATTTTCAATTTATTCTCTGAAAGAAAAGCTCAAAGATAAACAAAGGAGACACATGGATAAGTAGGTGCATCTCATGCATGGTATTTGAGAAACCTACTCTAGGATATGGGCTTTAGAAATGCTTTGAGTGTTGATTACTCATCCAAAGAAAATCTAGTATGGCAAAATTTCTAAAGGCTCAATGCTGAACTTGACTACATTACAATGATGGGGACAGGAAAAGATAATGTTATAGGATTCTTATCAATATACTTACTAGCTCACGGCAAGTAGTAGAAGATTCAATCTGATAGAAGTCTTTACTTCATAACATGCTCAGGTGCAGATTAGTACAATCGTATCAACATCGAAGTTTTGTTCAAAAAAATTCATCTACTTCCTGCCAAACAGATATAAATCAACATATTTGGATGTATGGCTGAATGTATTGGTTCAATATATCAACAATTGCCACAATAAATTAAATAACATATCGGTTTAGTTTATCTAGTATGTGATAACCCTAAAAAATAGGCCCCTATGAATCCTTTGATAAAAATTTTAGGAAGAGACTACTGGTCTTGTACAACTCCTTTGATTATATACAAATTTGGGCTTCAACTAGATGATATTGAAAAATCACAGATGTACGGATTGACAAAAAAACATGGTTGCAAGGAATAAAACAGTTAGCATTATTTTAATTAAATGTGGAAGTATATTTACAGAGGAGATCATGAAGGCCCCAGATAAATTCGCTTGGATAGTGGTGATCCTGTGACAGCGATTCAAAAGGAAAGATTAACAAAAGGAAGCTATTTTATATACAAGAACGGCGAGCATATTTACTAAGGGCCTTTGAAACAGTCTCAATCAGGATCAGCATAGCTAATCGAATATGGTTTTGGACATAAAACTACAAGAAAATTGTTTGCGAGGCTCGTTCAAGAAAAGAGTAAAAAAAAAGGGATTTTAATGTTTAATAACCTTCAAGTGTATACTAACAAAATTTAAAATAACAATGTAAACGGTTTATCATTTCTTCGCTTTCATGAGCAAGGAATAAATAGGCCTCTTATATGTCGATTTGGCCATTTTTAGTATCTCAAATAACATCATCTTCTTTAAGTCAAGAATGGACCATATCTGACCTTTGACAAATTCATCGTTCCAAAAAATAATAATATTTGTATGTAAATCAACAGGAAAATTAGTTAAGACCTTTAATTTTCTGTTTTGCTGGTGAAAAAAGACAAAGAAGACACTTTAAAATGTTGCTGCTCAGTATATTAAAGATTCAAAGTCAACAACAATATCATGCAATAATAAGGAGACCTATAATATCCTTGGATTTAAAGAATAGTTGATGTTGAGCCTTAAAATCGCATTGAAATTTATAAAAGAAATTTCTAAAAGTTAAACAAAGATATTTTACTACACCGAATTCATCTTGAATACTAAGTGGAAAAAAAAAAATGGTAGATGAACCCTGTTAAGTTTACAATCGAGGATAACGACACAAAGAAAAATGACTATCAAACATTTCTTAATGAGTATCAACTCCTGCATTTGTTTGATAGATTCTCAGAAAATTACAAAAATTAAGAATACAGTGTAAAAGATCATTTTTCTCTATCAATTCATTTTCTGAAATATCAATCCGGATTTCATAAAGTCAGTGTTCAGAGAATATGGAAAAACAATCAGGCTGTAGATCTCGAGGGAATAAGGGAACCATAAATCTTTGATTGACATAAAGAAATTAATTATATTAAATTAGCTCATAATTCATTGATTGAAGAAAAATCACTGAACCTTAGAGGACCTTACATGTCGCTTTCTATTTTTTAAATCAGCCCAGAAAACCAAGGAAAGCTGAACTGGGTGATGGCTACAATACCGGTGCATTTTTTATTTGAGATTTGCATGTTACCTTGCTTCTTTATTTATTTTTCAGGGCCTTCACTGACGGAGAATAAAATTTTCAGAATCATTTTTCTTTATTCCCAGTCTCGATATAATTAGATTGAGAAGTTGCCTATTTTTAAATTATTCTAATAGAAATCATGCATTTCCTTAACCAATAAACCAACTAACCTATTCCCTTCACTCGCACGAGCAACACCCAAAGCCAACTGTTCGAACCAGACTCAGTTATCACCAAAATAGCCAATCACCTCGATTGCCGCCAAATCACCATCCAATAATTTTGGCAATCCGAAAGAAATTGTGCCTCAGCTAACGATATTGTCACCTTCTGCAAAAATTGTGAATTGTATTTGCCATAATACGATGTTATCAACTTGAAAGGGGAAATTTTTGCTAATAAGGAAACCATCTATGTTGAACAATTCGCCAGCTATGTTCCATCTTGGCAAAGTCAGAATAAGTGTATGGTCGAATAGTTTTTGAAAATGAGGTCTGATATGCTATTGGAACAATTACAAGCTAAGGAGAAAAAAAGACCTAAAAGTGGCTTTCCTGGGGCAGCCTCCACCACCAAATCTTTTTCGGTTGAAAAAAGCAGACCCATGACAAGACAAGCCTCTGCACAAAAAATGCGAAGATAGAGCAACAGCACCAAAGCACTACTCATCAAGAACCACTCCAAAGAATACCTGAAAAAATTCAGAGAAAAGGAATTGAATAGAGAGAAAGAATTGCACTAGAGTATCGAGAAAAATAAAATCGATCAGGAATATGGGATGCTGATGAAGATGAGCGAACTCAATGCTATTGGGAAAGAAAAGGAGAGCAGTACCACCTATAGGGCTTATAAGAGTGCTGAAGGGACGATCAAAGTGCGAGTGTTTCACTATAACAAGTTTGAAAAGGAAATTTCCCTCAACGAATTTGACACCATCTACAAGAACTATAAAAAGAGCACCAAAGAGAACAAATAATGGACTGTTGTTCATCAGCACAACCCTCAGAAAATCCAGGACGAGCTCCAAAATTTGAAGAACAAGAACATCCAAAAGTCATAGAGACAGCAATAGCTCAAAAACCTCCTTGTGGGCACCGTCAATCTCACGAATTTGCTAAAGGAACAGATAAAAATATTCAAATAAAAAGGAATCCTGGGCAACGAACAGATATGATAACTGGAATTTTGTTTATTAATCACTATCATACATCAATATGAAAAGATGATGGTAATCAATAAGGGTAGTAAGGGTAGTAAGGGTAATACCTGTCTCGGGCCAACCGATGGACGCTGTACTCACTGTCTCGGTATGATAGCTACTGCAGCAACAGCTCGTGCCTGGAGGTCTATTCAGCTTACCTCTGACTGATAAGAGCGTTTAGATTAGCTTAGTACTACTCTCTTTCACATTGCTATTGAAGTGCAGCGTGTTTTAGGTTCATCCGAGACAGCTCCAAATGTGCTTTTTGATTTTCTTTTCTGAGTTGAAAGGCAGATTCGAGTCTTGAGCGGGTCATACTCCCTTCAGCCTTGGACCTCATTGCTGACAACTAAGCAGATAATCGTGATCTTTCGAGATGAGCGGCCAGTTCTTCATCCTCCGATTTTCTAGCCTTCTTGCCAGAAGAGCTGGGGTCGGTAGACTGCTTACTGGACGAGTGTAGGATGTGCTTTTAGTGGAGTTCTGCCGCTATTTTTTACTTTTCAAGCTGAGCTTCTTCTTAGAGATTGCGGATGTGCGATTGGTAGTAATATGACATTGAATAAATTATATTTGCACTCGCAATAAAGTTATTGGAGGGATTTACTTGAGATTTGATCATTCGTTTTGAGAGTTCTTATGCTCTTGATTACTCATTTGATTTGGAGAGTTTTTTCTTGATTGACTTTTTGTTTCAATCAACTTAGATCTCCTTTTGTTGGATTCTTTTCTACCTCGAACTCTCGACTTGACTGACTGTTTAGAAGGCTACTTTATAAGATCCATTTACATATGAAAAAGGCTTTGGCAAATTTACTGCCTCAAACTACTCAACAAATGACATAACATCTCTTCTGGACTATTAAAATTTTTCGCTATGCCTATATTGACCCCAATATTTTTCAAATGCATTCATAATACTTGTTTCAGTTATTGCCTCATTCATTCGTGATATGATTATTTTCATTTAAGCCAGTTTTTTTGCTTAATAACTATGAGGGACCAACTCTGATTTTTTTCTGAGGAGCTACTCCACTCTTTTTTCCCAATTATTATACACTGTTTCTACCAAGTCCATCTACCTTACGAAATATAGGAGTTTTGGAAATGTGGCGTAATTTTTTACATCATAAATTTCATTGATTTTACTCTTGAGGACCTTTAGGTTTCTGTTACTATTATTTGTCATCGTTTTCAATGCATCTGTGATAGCCTATGTTAAAGAATGTATACCTTTCTGAATTCACTCAAGGGGGTCTTGAATAAATTATTTGAGGACCTTTTTTGTTACGCCTAGGTCCTCAATGCCAATGCTTCGGTATTTGCATTGACTGGGGTCCTTATCTCCTCCTCCATTCTTCCTTAGCTCCATTGTCTCCTCTCTCGATCTGGTGGCTCCATATTCCATCCTTCTTCTTCTTCTCCTCCTCCTCCTCCTCCTCCTCCTCCTCCCAAATCGCCCCAGGGCAGCAAGGGAGCAATCTGAGGTAGCATAAAAAATATCATGCTGTCCTCAAAGAAGTTCAGACTGCCTGAATCTTCCTCCATTGTTATAAATCAATAATAAGCATAAGTGCAGGACACATAATTAGCATAAATCAGTCAACTGTCCACCAGTCAAAATAATTTATTCGATCTGTATTGCTTCTCCCCTCTCGACATATCCCTCAGATAACCTCTGACCTCCTCCAATATCTCGGATTGGTATTGTTTCTTGTAGATCTACTGTGTAATGTCGCCAAACACCTTTCGGCTTTTCTACTATTTTCTGGATTTGGCTATTCGCTTTGGCGAGCTGGGAGTTGATGGAGGCATGTTTTATTTGTCTTAGAAAATTTAACTGCTAATTTGAGATAGAGTAAGATGTGAGCCTCCTAATGTAGAAGGGGCATCTAATTCAGCATTTTTCTCCTCTACCGACACCTCCTAGTTGAGTGTCAGTGGATAAAGCTGACTTTCAACATCGAAATAGCACTCCCAATCCTCCTATTTTTCCATGTGACTGTCACCCTTATCTCTGTAAAGTTCCTCCCTCTCGAAAACTTGATACCACTGTACTCTGTCATCACCCTCCAACTGTCTTCTGATAACAGGTTTAAGGTTCTTTGTTAGGTTGTTCATTTGCTCTATACTTTTGCTTTTTGATATTTAATTATCTGTTAAAACTACATCCTTAGATTTAGCAAAAGTATACGATGGAGATGATCAGAATAACTGACAAAATATCAGAAAGGGTCAATTTTTGTAATTGAATTTGATTCTACTGTTGCTGTAATTGTCTTTATGCTCAGTTGGTCGTGACTACCATGGAAAGTTATGGCTTTGCTTACGACTATGCTCTAAAGCACCCCCTATCTACTTCTCCACCATGGATACACTCTAGCCAACTCCTCGCCTATCAATAGCCATCGATACCTAACAATATGCCAGTTTTTCAGTAAGCACATTATTCTGCATCTTCAGCAATTCGTTCTAATTAGCTAACTGGGTCAATTTACTCTAAATCTGATGTAATTTCTAGTCAGAAAAAATCTGTTGTTTCTTGTACATTTCCTCTTGTTTTTTAAGAGTATCCTCAAAATCTTTTTTAATCTTATCGAGGTCATCACTACTATCTTTTTTTGTTTTTAGGGCGTTTTGGTATTTGTTTGAGAGACGTTCGTTGTCATGTTTGAGTTGCTCGATCTGTTGTTGGAAGAAGTAGATCACTTCTGATGACAATTTAGCCAAATTTCGTTTCTTTTTATCAACCGACCGACATAGATAATTTTCCTGCTCTTGTCGATCCCTGTAATATTCGTTATGTCTATCTCGAGACAAAGATCCTAGCCTATATCGACTGCTGTTGACCAAATCGCGACTGGAGTTGGTATCGGTTTATATGCGAATGTAGCTCGTGTTATCTTATCTCAGTTCAGGACTGTTCTATCTCGAGTTAAGAGCCCCTCTTCTGGAGGTGACCTCTCTTATTTTTTTTAGCTCTTCCTACAAATGTTCTACTTTTCTTCTAAGCTCTTAGTTTTAGCTGGCGAGTACAGGTATTTTTTTGAGCATTTTGCTCACCTCATAATTGCTGGCCACCGATCGGTAATAGTCGGATCGATCCCTCTTCTACCGATAGTTGTCTACTGCGCTGTTTGATTAGTTCATTTATGTCTATTAGTTGGGCTCAAGGAATAGCTTTTAATCGTGGACTTTTTTGGACGAACTTTCGAGGGATTGCTTCACCCTGTTCAGCAAGTTTTTTGTCATGAAATAAAAATATTCTGAAATGGTATTACTCACTATACCAGCCACCTTCAGTATCAACTACTCACCGTCGAGGAGGTAAAAATTAATGAAAAAAAGATAAAGAGAGAAGGATATTTTACCTTGCTGATTGTTAATTTTATTACAGAAAAAAATGGAGAACCCAGAATCGTGCTCAGTGGAGCTCACCCCCAGAACAATCTATAAATATGACAGACACACGAATTTGCCCTGGAACATACCCGAATACCACGTCCCTGTGCAACACTACGACTACAAGAAAATTATGCGGAATCGGATGTATGCCTCTCAGAAGAAGGGTGTCAAAGTGAACGATTATCACATCACCAAGAGAGGCTTCTACATGGATTACGATCTCAAAGTCGCTAAAAATATCCCCTCTTCAGGTATGAACTATCGGAGACGTAGTTTAACATGTCGACCAAAAACCTTGGGATGACACCAAGACCGTCCTCGATAAGGAAGCTATAAACAAGATGCGCTAATCCAAGAAATTCACCTACCTCGAACGCCTCTAAATGCAGCAACAACACAGACCGGTCCCGGGCGTGGCCACCTACAAACTATAAAAATCGCCAGAATAGCAAAAATAGCACACCGCTAAGTCATTCTCCCGTGAGATTCCTCAAGGTTAAAAAAGATACTTTTACGAATAATTCTAAAATCTTAGCTAGAGCGTGCCAGGACCCGGCCACTACATCCCTCACGACGATGTTCAGCATTTGACTAAGAGCAAAGGCGATTGGAAAACATGGACCAAAAAGCATGATAAATTAGATAAAATGCTGACCAGGAGAGAATCAAAAATACCTGCTCCTGGAACCTACAGTCCTGTCTATCGGTCTTATAAATCTTTCGAAGCTCTGGAGAAGAAGAGCAAAAAGGCCAAATAGATCAAAAATGGATTCGGTAGCGATTCCCGTTTCCCATACATGCGACCCAACAAGAAGCAAATATAATAGCTTAGACCCGCCCCTTCCTGCTACTAGACCAGAATAAACTGGAAAGGAAAAAGTGTCAACCCAACAAAGAAATAATGGATCAAGATGATCTGGAAAGGCTCACCACCTAAGGTCTACCACTGATGCCCTAATAACTCTTTAAATTGTCAATATGGTTATTGATTTAAGCCTTCATAAAATAATAAAAAAATGTAATAAGTCCGAATGGACCACACTACTGTTAAATTTATGGACAGTGAAATTTGTTTCAGACCAGGGGAACGCAACACAATCAAAAGGAAACATCAACATTTATAGTAAATATAACCATGGCTCGAAGAACCCGATACCAATCCTTTTATCAACCTTAGATCAAAACAGCTACAAACAAAAAAATAAACACCTAGAGTCAAACGTCTATCTTCTTTGTCTATCAATCATCAATGGAGGTCTATTGAGAAAGTTGTGCAGAATAGGGAATCAAAAATATTGCCTATCATGGATGTCGGTCAGTTGAATAATATCAAGAAGACTTACAGTAGCCCTAAACTCAAAGCTAAGTCAGAGTTACAACCTCATAGTTAGCGATCTTCCACAAAAAAGATCACAGCCAGTTAAATTTTACTACCCTCAGTCAAACGATAACTAGCCATCGAGAGAAAACTCTTCCTCATGAAGAGCACAGGGAACAATTCGCCTTCATCTTCACCCATGAAAAGCGGTAGAATTAGGAAAATCATTGAGAGTAATTCTTGAAATGATATTAATATGCTTTATCATGCCATGTTGTAACTAAACTTTCGACCTTAGCGGGAAATGTAGTTTTGTGAAGAGTTGTAGTAGCTTTGTGGCTCGTCATCGTATTTGCGGAGGAGGACCATCGTGTTGCTTTACTTTTGAGGGATTCTGCTCAAACTACGAGAAGGTGTTGGCTCCCGTTGTGTGGCATGTTAGTACTTAGAATTAGCTGCAAAACTTTTAGTACTTTTGTAGCGATTGATCTTGTAATCTTGAAAAGATTCCCCACTCTGATAGGTTCCTTTGGTGTTGTATTCATTGTAATTGCAGTTTAGTCTGTTCTGGTTGACTATTAGTGGTTGTCTTTACCTGCTAATTCTTTACTAATTATATCTGCCCAACTATCTTTGATTATTTTCTGCTAGGCCTGGACTCCTCTCTCGACTATACCTATAGCAATTCTCCTCTGCCTGATTTCTAGTCAATTTATACATGTTATTCAATTCCTCATGCCTTGTTATATAATCTTCACATTTTTTGTCAATAGCCGCATACTTCCTCTGAATTAACTCAGAACAACTGTCTTTCTTCCTCAATTCTTTCGGATACTGCTCTATAGGATACCAATTTTGAGTGTTTGATCCTAATTTGATGTTATCGAATATTTTTGCACTGTTAGGATACTTCGGATCGTATGGTAAATCAGGAATGAGATTGTCTAAATAGTGATAGTGCTTTTTAGCAGGTCTTGCTGGTATCTTTTTGAAATTGTTGACGCTATCCTGCAATATTCTGAATGGAGTTTCGTTGAGTGTCGGTTCGTTGCGATGGCTAGTCTCCACATTGACAATCACTAACTTACTCTCCTCCATCAATTCATTTATTTTCCTCTTGACCGCATAAGACAATGCCTGCTCTTGCATTATTTTTTTGAACTGCTCCTCCAATCTATTTTTTACTTTGTCACGTGATATTTCCTTCCAAGTGATTGTCTTGACCAACCGTTAGATGACATCACTCATAGCATCTTCTTAGAATACGTTGAGTTTGATCATTTTTTTGTCGATTCGAAGGTCAAGTTTGAAAAGTGCCTTGGTTTGCATTTTTTGTTTATCAGTAAAATTATTAACGAATCTCATCTTAATATCATAAAAGTTTAGCATTTGATAAAGAGATGGATATATGATAGATTAGAGGAAGCTTTTTTGTTTGATGGGAAGTATTGTAAAAAGATTATAAAAATTTGAGATATGAACGATCCCGAACAAATCACAGTGTAGGACACGAATGAAGAAGCACTCTCAGCCAAAATGTAAAAATAGTGTAAAATTAGCTCAGCCATTCGTAAGGGGTACTTCCAAGATCACTACGCCTAATAATTCGCGCAATTCAGAGGCAAGCGAGATATCATCATCCATCGAGGGTATTGGGCTCGAGTGCATATTGTTCGTAAACTTATAGAAAACGCCATCCAGACCTGTAGATTTATTGTAATGAAGGTGACAATGTGCAGATCGTGGCTTTGGGATGTGGTCTCGAAACATTATGGTTCAATCTCATGGATTAAGGTTTCGCCAGCAAAAAGTTCAAATTTGTCGAACTTGATCTCTAAAACGTTGTGAAGCGGAAAGTCAGAAAAATTAAACATTCAAAACGAATCACCTCGCTTTTCGAAAGACTATCTATTGAACCTCAGGTGACCTGTACTTATCTTAAATTATTTAGAGCATCAGCATTTGTTGACCGCAGGAGACAAGTATGTTCTCGCTTCATGCGACTTGTCAGATATATATCAGTTCCAAAAGATTATGGATGAGCATAAACTAGATCCTAAAATTCCCACTTTCTTCTATGCAGAATGCGTCCTCAGCTATATCAACTCTGACAAAGTGGATGAACTCATAGCCTTCATCAATAAAACTTTCAACCTCGCCTTCATTTTCGACTACGAAATGTATAATCCCAATGATCGTTTCGGCCAGATGATGGTCAAAAACTTCAATCAACGAGGTTGCCCCCTTATCGGTATCTACAAATACCCAGAAATGCAGAACCAACCCGAACGATACACAAAAAATGGCTTCAAACGCACAGAAGTCTTCACTATGAAAGATGTGTAAATCAATTCCTTAATGCAGCTACTATGATTGTATTGACAAGAATGAGAGAATGAAGATTGAAAAAATAGAAATGTTGGATGAACTAGAGTAATGGAACCTCATCATGGCTCATTATTTCGGATTACTAAGTGTCACCTATAACGAAGAAGGTGAGAAAGATCCTCACTTCAAGGAGATGGTAGAAAAAATCAAGTTAAAATGATTGCTTCAAATCTCCCTAAATATTGTACTTATTGAACATAATAATTTGAATAACAAAACAATGAACCAACTTCCTGGTGGTATTCGATAGAACGAACAACAATAGATCAGAGATGCACTTGACCAAGCCTATCAAATCAGCAACCATCTCAAATGTGGTATCGACAAGACCACCTTAGCTATCATGATTAGTTTGGTCTAAAATGGTGTCAAACCTGAACATGTAGCCAATATCGTATCTTAAATTAAACGTACACCAGCTTGATTCTATGATATGTTAGATGTGTTTGAATTTGTTTGATGAAGATTTAGTTTAACTGTTTGATTGGATATTAAGTTAAAGTTAAAAATATGCAAGGACCCAACACAAATATTGATTAGTCTGTCAAGGTCCGAGGATGGGACAGTTAGTCTCCTACCATCAATCAACACACCTTCTTTCAAAGATACTCACAACAAGCACCAGAACCTTCCTACTCTCGACCTCAACAGTAATATTAAGTCGATGATGACTACAACGCTGATCTTAACTTCAGACAGATGAAAAACTAACAGCTAGAAAAACTCAAAGGTCTAAAAAGTGAGTATTAATAAATCCGCAAAATCACAACAGATTACATGGGTCCCAAATATAGCCAAACTTCATCAGTACGCTCGAGCAATATTCATAACAGTTCACAAAGTATCAGCGTAGGTGGTCATAAAGTTGGCAACACAAACGGCTATATGGGTGGCACTCGCTAAACCCAAATTCTTGAGCTAGAGAAGAAACAACTTGAAATAATGCTGGAGAACAGCATGAAAAAAATATAGTAGCTACTTCATAACTAAATGCAGAACAAGAAGACAATCCATGAGTTGAGATTGTAGAAAGAGAGCAAGAACTATGTGGACCCAGATAATAGCTCAATTAAGAGGATCTTCAAAAAAAGATAAAAATAAATGTACGACCAGATCAAAATTTTAGAACTGGAAAGAGAAACACTGCTGTCGAATATGACTGGATTGAGGGAAAAGGTCAAATATTTGGAAAGCAAATTGAGTGCCTCAGATCAATAACTTAGAAAAATGTTGGATTAAAAACGTAATTACTAAGAGTTGATCAGAATGGAAAAAGACAAATATATGAACCTCTAAATCGAATTCAAACGTGAAAGGAGATAATTCTAAATCATGTAAAAAGACAAAAACGCCCAAATCCAACAACTACAACGCTTCCGAGATGTCAAATAATCCTCAACAGAAAAATAACTCAAACAACTCAACGCCAATCTTGAAGAATAGCTCAAAACCAAAGAAAAACGATATGTTCTGCTCTTACAACAACTTGAAACCTTGTAGAAAGACAAGAATAAAGACAGCAAAGAACAAGAGGCCAAGATTATGAGTGAATTGATTAGCAAAAGTGGAGCTGATAACTCTAATAAGGCTTTTCAGGATACTCTTAATAATATTATGAGTAGGTTGAATGATCTGGAAAATAAGCCTCAGGAACCAGTTGTAAGAGAGATGCTAGCCGGATTGATAAATGAAGAAGATGACGAATAAGAAAAACAGGCTCAGCTCGAAAAACTCTAAGAGCTCAACAGAGTACACATTGTAGTTTATTTAGGCCAACACAACAAACGAACAAAAAATCAACACTCTCCTACACAACAACAGAATGCTTGAGAATGAAAATTAAGCCTTGAAGGTCGAGATCAACACCTTGACCAGAAAGATCAAAACCCTTCAGGATTCCTAGTTGTACCTCAAAGATTAAATATACAAGCTGAGACAAGGAGGTAGAAAGACACCGAATTCCAACTCCAGGGAAAAAGTTGGCTCCACTCCTCAAAAGGAAGAGTCCTCACAGAAACTAATCTATCTGATGCACACTATTGAAAATCTAGAAGATTAGATCAAATAGCTCAATGATAAATTAGAAGACAGCTGGCGTTAAAGAGATGCAGTTGATGAGTAAAACCGCAACTTACTGACCAAAATGAGCAGAATGTAATTCGAGATGGGGAAAGGTAAAAAAGAAGCAGAATTACAATTGACCATGGCAAGAAAATAATATGATACTTATCTGGGAGTATTGCAAAAAGAACTACAATAAGAGAAAATTCAGCATCAACAAGCCCGAGATCATATCAGACAATTAAAAGGCTCAATGCAGCAAGGTCAACAAAAGGAGAGCTAATACATTATCGGCCTAAAAAAACAAATTGAAGCCTTCCAACGAGAAAAGAACAATTATGATACCACCATGAAAGCCAGGTTCAATAATTAACTTGAAGGAGCAAAGGAAGACTACAAGAGGCAAATTGATGAGCTGACTACCAAGATCAAAGATTTGAGCATGAGCAACAAAAACCTTCAGGAGAAATACAACCGAGCTCAAGTATCAATGAACGACTAAGCCGACAGAAATTCCTTTAATCGACTATCCAGTCGCCAAAACATGGGCCAAGGTCAAAATTAAGAAGTAAACTCAAGCATATCAGAAGCTATCATGTTAGGCTTCACGTGATTACCTGTAGCAATCTCTAGCTTTAATCAGCATAGAAAATACTTGTATTATTCAAAGGCAACCAAATAATAAACAAAGAAAAGGTCATTTGCTCTGTGCTCTATAGTTATAAATTCTATAAAATCTCTCGAACACTCTCGAATAAAATAATATGGACATTCATTCATGTTATTGATCATGGTTTGATTGGACATTTGATAGCATCAATAGCCTGAAGCCCAACAACATATTAAAGCTTGATTTTTTGTTTTGTTGATTGTCTCTTTTGAAACTAAAATTTCTCCTTTTTATTTTGGAAAAATATAAAACTGAGAGAATTAATTGATTGAATAGAACTGATGACTTCAAACGAAGGGAAGAGAACAAATTTCAGTTACCTGACCATCTATTATGAATCAAACTAATTATAGGGTACTTTGTTAATTTTATTTTGTCGGTTTGTATTTATCCTGAATCAAACGACTCTTTTTATACTTATTAATGACAAAGGCTTAAAAAAAAAACTGTAGAGCTCCCAAATCATCCGATTCTTTAGGAAAGAGTCGCATAAGAGACGCATGCAGTTGAGACATCAACAGTACAAGAACTCCAAGAACTCCGACAGATTGCTAAAAAATTATATGTTCTTTACAACCCTATCAAAAAATTATGGAAGTTTGGATCAACACGTCGCTTACGAAAAAAAAGAGAGCCGGTGAGCTCGTCTACGATGAAGAACATCCCATCTTGGTACAATAATTTTGGATCCGAACAAGCCACTACAAAAAGCTGGAAAGACAAATGCTAAAATTCTTCAATGCAAGGAATGCCCCTCAAGTCACATTCAGCCGAATGCAGAAAAGAATAAGGGTCACCCACAGAGAATGGTTTGATTTAAGTGGAATCCCAATGGAGGCGGTTAAGTTTATTGCATAAAGGCTCAAGATGCAAATTGAAGAGCAACTAAGGGGATATACAGTGTACATCATGGGCTCTATCAACAATAATCCTCCAAAATCATTCAACTTTTATCCAAAAGAATATGTAGAAGGCTTGGAAGTATTTGCTTAATTCGAGCAAGATGGCAAATTGAAAAGAATTGTTAAGAAAAAGAGCGATGATTCAAAATATCAACCAGAATAATAAAGGATATTCATCGATCCAACAACTAAACGATTTGATCAAGTTCCCAAACCACGATTCACAAAGATAAGAAAATCTCATCAACCTGAGGAAAAGAGATAAGAATAATGATTCATTACAACCATATCATCTCATCATAAATTTAGGATTTTTAGCACACAGTCAACATACCTCACATGTGAGAAACGAACATAGACTGGACGTTGGATTATGACATTATTTTTAAAATATTATCACAATTCAATTGTCTTCATGGGTAACGACACTCATCACTATCCCACCTTCCAACGATAATAATGGCAAATTGTCGAGAAAAATCCCAATCACACACTCTGGCACTCCCGCAATGAAAAAAACCTCCATATCTAACAATACGATATCTTCACCCGTGACTAGGATGAACTAAAACAATCGAAAGAAGTCTTCGAATTTAGATATCGACATCCTCAACTCGTATCATCGCTTTACTATCAATAGCATAATTAGCAGGAGTTCTGTGCTGTCAGTCATCAGTATGGCCTATTCATCTAGAAGATACCGATCAGACTGATCGATATCGAACATATCCCTTATCCTGACCTTCTCCATCTCTACTCACAAGCCTTGAATGGATTTTATCTGATAGCACAACGATATGGCTGCTTTGAAGTTGAATAATAGTACATTGGAATCAACTAAAAAGGGGTCGTTAAAGTCTGGATGAATCGTGATTTCTCACGCAGCTATATCGTAGGTGGCCGCATCAGCGAATAGCACATGGTTAAGGGCGTAGTAGATATTATTGATGCCAATTGTGATTTGTACAAATTGGAAGGTCGACCAACCATCAGAAATTATTTGTACCGAAATGCAGATATGCTCAGATTTGCCTAAGCTCTAAGACAGCTCCAGAATTATGTCAGATAGTACAATTAAGGATATGTACCCACTAAATTGGATTGCATCGATCGAGTAGGAGGCATTTATGTCATTGTCAACAGATAGTCAACTTCAGAATAATCTGAAAGCGCAATGAGCAAACATTATTTCACTAAGAACCCCGGTTAACATCTTCGACCTAAATTAACATCTGATGTGCAATTATCAGAACCGAAGATGATGATCGTCTCACCTCCTCAACATAATCAGCAACCGCAAGTTCGAGTAGGGTATCAGGGGTATCAGCCTCCTGCTGTCAACTTTGGTCTGAAGGGAAGTGAAGCTTTTCCGCATCCTAGAAGATAACAGTATATTGTGCCACCTGAAGTGGCAAGAGAAGATATGGAAGTTGTTAGAAGGAGAAGAAGTCAGCATTAAACTCAAAATGTTCATTATATTGATAGGCGGGATCTACGGCCCATGAAGTACAGCCAAAATATTGAACCAGTCCATCATTATATTTCACCTGCCAAGGCCCCATCTGCAGCCATTACTTTCACTCTATCTCCCACCAAACTTAACCAACCTTCTCAATAGATCAACACAAGACCCGTCTAAATTCCTTTGAGAAATTCCTGTTCCTAAATCCCTCCACCGATCCGTCAATCTTCATAATCCAACAGCTGCACAGTCACTTTCAAAATGCTAAGTCAAAATATATCAGATAATCAACCTCGCTTTGATATCAATTTGCATAACACTTCACTTGCCAACATGAGTGCTGGTGGCACCAGCCGATCAAATACCAACAGACTACATCATGCTACACCCAGTGGTGACAGGTAATCAACTTTTATTGAACCTATATACGAAGAAAAAGATTACTCAGCTAAGAAAGCACCTATGAAACACAACCGTTCTCAAAGCTAAGGTTTCCAACAATTTGAGAATGAAACTTTCAAGAAAAAGATCGATATCAAACCTGAGTACAGGGCATAGAGATAAACCTATCAAGACAGGTATCAAGAATCTTCACGTCAGTATGAGCCAAGAATTGAGAATAACTCAAACTCTTATCCTGAAAGTCGAAACAATATCGGATAGGAACCAACTAGAGTGAACCTCTCAGATGGCACTTTCAAGGGAATTTCATATAGAGAAAGAACATAGAATTCATTAAAATCTTTCTAAAATTAACTACCATACAACACCCGAACAATCTCCTTCTAATAAAGAATCAACAATCAACAAAACTCAAATTATCAAAATTATCAACTGCCAAGCTAGAAACAAACATCAGATAGATACAACAATGAACCTGGTTTCAAAACTTTCTCGACATCAAACAAATACCAAAGTGTCAGCGTTGATGACGGCAAATCTTCATAGTAGTTCTTGAAACAACTGAAATAAATCAAAAGTAGCATGCATCAGAACATCGATGACAAAAATAAAAATTCAGCCTTCACGTATCACTTTTGATATTATAGACATACCTACACCACTGAGACTTATGATCAGAGAAAAAGCAATAACTTCTATCAAGTTAATCAAAACAATAAGTACGATCCAATGACAATCAACCACCCCTTGATCACCGAAACTCATTTCGATGCTGAAGACTTCGGTCGAAATACAGTCAGCAACATAATCGAGACGGACTCTCCTCAAGTCAATAAAAACAACTATCTTTTGGCCAGATCCAATACCCCTCTCATGTTTGAAAAAAACCTCGAAATGAAATACTCCATGTTGGGTGAAGATCCCTAGCCGTAAGCCCAATCTTTCAGGGAATACGACAATCATATAGACTCTGATATTTTGGCCGATCTGAGAAAAATGCAGGCTTGATTGATTTCTTTGAGACCTCTTTATGATATTGATTGAATTTTTAATAATAACGAGACTATATCAGTGACTGCTTTTTGCCAGGCTTACATATTAATTATGCTCAATCTCATCAAAAACATCTTCAGAATGGGAAAAAGACCGCAGAGGTCGGAGAGCTAGGATGCCGTCTCCAAAAGAAAGACACTACAAGACCTCAAGCCAAGGAGATCTAACTCAATCGACAGCAAACCCAAGCCATAAACTGTCCTCAAACCTCATCCAGCTGAAAATTTCTACGAACTAGATTCTGTCAACACCATCAAAAAATCAAAAGCACCCTCACACAAGTCATCACAGATGAGAAGATCAAGGAAATAAATATCAGTTCTTGACTTTGTTTCAGATATCGATGATGACGATGACAAAAGCCAGGGTTTGCTGACTGAAATACATGAAAAAGAGGAGGAGATGGACCGAGGCTTTTTGTCTATGGATTTGGCGCTAAACTAAAACCTATTAGAGTAAAACTGCTGATATACAGAGGTTTAGATGAATAAGAAGAAGAGAACAAAGGACCTTCAAAAGCTCTCAGAAAATATCTGGCAAGGCCAGCACCAGATAGAAAAACTTTTGCTCCAACATTGCAGTGCCCTTTTTGCTCCAAAAGTATGAATTTCGATGATTCTCTCCGATTGGTTTGCCTCCACCGCTACCACAAGGGCTGTGCCAAAATAATGAGAGAAAGAAACCTATACCGTTGCGATTTATGCGACTACAAGCGCCGAAGCTCATGTTCGATGGTCATGATGGATAGAAGGAGAGGAAGACTGTGATTACTCTTGTTAGTCAACTCCAAGCTATTCTTATTACAATATCCACATATACACTGACATCCCTAATGTCAACTTGCCAATGAGGCATTCCATCATTCCATTTATGTAAAGATGGCAAAGATGTCCAAGCATTATCAGAAGCAATTTTTTTCATTATTATTTCATTTGAGCCAAAATGATGGCTTCATTTACGCCAAAATGATATTTCTATCATCATTTACCAAATTCATTACGAAGATCAGCTGTTGAATCTCTCGTACTCGTTAATGCTATCTTGTGAGCTCATTTTGGTCTGAATCTCCTCTTCTTCCTTATAATTTATTTTCTTTTATTAGGCTTATCCTTTATTCTCAGTTTTGCTCTTTTCCGCCTCCTCCTTTGATAAGAGGGGCCGTTCCAGATCATTTTGCGGCTCCTGATATCGACCGAAATGTTGTGGACGTATCGAAGTAAGCGAAGATGATGGCGAGGATGAGGATAACGTCGAAAACCAATTCTTTATTGCCTTTATCATAGTTGTAAATGGTTGACGACCCCTCTATATTTCCTCCTCGTTCTTATCCAATTTTTTTTACATTTGGGCAAACTTACGCTTGCTCTCCTCGAACTTAAGGAAGTTCTTCTCGAACCTCTTTTTGTATTCCTACTACATCTCCTTGTACTCCTGTCGCATCTGTTAGCACTCCTACCGGTGCCTTTTATTATCCTCTTTTATCTCCCTGAGAAGTGCCTACAAACGATGCTCATTTCTTCCCTCTTGGTTCATTATCAGAATTTATGAATAGACTATGTATATGTTTTTGAATATAAGCTGCAATCAACTTGGTTAAAACTTCCTTGTTCGTAATAATACTTTTTTTGATATGTTAATAGTATTCCATTATATTCAGTTGTATATGAAAAAAGTAGAAAATTAGATCATTCATAAAACTTGTTTTAACACTATTTAGCAATCTTTCAATGAAGCCTTAAATTCTGGTCTTATCTGCTCATTTTTTTTGAGGTTAGGTGGTAATCAATAAGATGAGAAATGTTATAAATTATTGAAGTCAACATTATTAAGCTTCAATATGGTTTCGGACTGAACAATGCATAAATCGCATTATGTTGACATTGTAATAAATTTCTATTTACTTTGCCAAACTGAGAAGCCCTTATATACTTATTCATTATTCTTGAAAGCATATTAATTTTAAGTATTTTGATGAATTCAGACTTGAATGACTTCTTGCTAAAAATAAAGGATCCTCTAGAGCTGACAACTGTATTGAATCATTGTAAGCGAATAGAAAAGATTCTTGGAGAGAATAACATCATGAAATTGCTGGATAGACTCTATGAAACAAAAAGTATTCAGCTTCTCAACAAAATAGGTAATGATGAGCTTTTGGAATACTTTAAAGGAATGGTGAGCCAAATAGAGAAAAAGAATCCCTAAAATCCCCAAATAACATGCAGTTCGTCCGTTTAGCTTCCTAATGAAAATAAAAATAAAAATCCTGAATAAATACTTAATCCAGAGAAAATTTAAGAAGAAGAATTCAATTAGCTAGAAAGAAACTTACTAAACGGCTTAGAATAATTCAAAGGTCTGAGCTCGTATACAGAATCAAAATTGAAAGATATTATTAATTTTATCAAAGATTATGTGAAAAAATCAAGAGTCATCAAACAGGAAGAATTGATAAAAGAAGTCAAGAAAATAGAAAAAGTTGACCCTTCTAAAAAACAGTTGTTTGAATATCTTCAAGTTGTGGACTCTGCTCTCTATCACAGCAGTCCTCAATATAGATTGAAAAAGACTCAACTAATTGCACTAGTACTTTTCCTTCAAACTTCCAAAAAAAACTTGTTGTAGATACTTACAGGAGAAGGAAAGTCAACCACGATTGCTGCCCTCGCTGCAATCTTTGCGATTAGTGGAAGATCAGTCGACATTGTTACTACCAGCACTTTGCTGGCTTCAAGAGATGTTTAATAAAAGAAGAGATTTTTCAATCTTTTGGGTCTTGTCGCCGAAGATAACCTTGAAGAAAATCAAAAAGGATAAAAAGGGTGCTACAGGAATGACAAGATTGTTTACGGAACTTCTCATAATTTTTAAGCTGATGTTCTGTTCAATGATTACAAGAAAAAGGGAACAAGGTGCAACAGGCCTTTCGATATTATCATTATCGATGAAGTCGATTCCTTGTTCATAGATCAGAAAGGTAATCAAACTTTGCTTGGAACTACATATCCTGGATTTTCTGAATTAGAATATCCTATGAAGGTAATTTGGAATAAAATTACTACCAGCCCTATTTTCAAGGAAGAAAACAAAATCAAACTTGTTCTTGCTCTAGGAAAGTACTAGACTGCGACAGCTTAGGGAAGAGTTGTTTTGGAACAAGTGGTAAAAGACATTAGAAAGTAATTCAAAAATGAGATTGTACCTGAGTGGAGAATGGAATTCATTGAACAAAGTCTTGATCATTGGGTCAACAGTGCCATCAAAGCTGCTTTTTTGTTGAAAAAGAATATTCACTATGACATTCAAAAAAAAAGAGTCGTTCCCATTGACATGAAGAATACAGGAGAACTTCAGCACAAAACCCATTGGAGTAACGGACTTCATCAGTTTATTGAGATCAAGCATGGACTTCCCTTTACAACTGAAAGCATGACTTCAAATTTCCTCAGCAACATTGGAAATTTTGATAAATACAAAGAAATTTATGGCCTCACAGGGACCATGGGATCAGAAAAGGCTCGAGAGTTCTTGAAAATGACATACAAAGCTTAAATGTTCAAAGTTCCACCTTTCAAGGAGAGAAAATTGATTAATAACCCAGGGAAGGTTCTCTACAACGAAATTGATTGGGCCAGACACATTTGTTCTTAAATAAAAAAAATGATGAATCAAAAAAGATCAGTCTTAGTTATTTGTGAAACAATTCGATAGGTTTAAAGAATTAAAGTAACTCTTTAAAATTAGATCAAACCAAAGAGAACGCAACTTTTGACAAAAGGAAATGAAAATATTGATGACAAGATTGATTGTGGTGAGGTTATACTTGCAACAAACTTAGCTGGAAGAGGAGCTGATATGAAAATTTCTGAATAGCTTAATAGAGTAGGAGGCCTACATGTAATCATAGGTTTCTTACCTGTCAACTCAAGAGTTTAAATGCAAGGAAGAGGCAGGGCCGGTCGTAACGGAAACAATGGATCAAGTGAACTTTCAATAAATTTGACCAGCTTTTGCAAGTAATTCGGTGTCTAGTTACCTGAAAAATGGGTTTTCGAAAGTTCATAATCTTATAGTGTGTAGAATCTTTGTGATGCAAGAGATAATATGGAAGCCAAGCAGATGATCTAAGATTAAAATCAGGTTGAATAGCTCAGAACAAAAGATTAAATATTCAACATATTTTGTGATGCGATGAACGAAGTGCCTGATTTTTAAAGCAATCATGCCAAAAACATAGCTTTAGAGGAGAAATTTGCTATGTTCCTCAAGAAAGCAGATAATATGAAGATGTCCAAATAAGATTTCAAAGCTGAGGCAAAAAAAATTTGTTGGTAACTAAAAAATAATAGTGATGGATACTACAATCCAAATCATTACATCGAGCGAGGAATAAATTGTATGAAAGAGAATGAAAATGATGAAGCGATCCGCTATATGCAAAAGGGACAAGAAAACACTGGAACATTAATTAAATTGACTTGTAAAATATATGAAAATTGTCTAAAAATCAATAAAGATCCTGAAAACAAAAATAACACCAAGAAATGTCTGGAGGAGTTACAAGCATGTAAACAGTTAATCAATAAAAGGAAAGACTATCAGCAAGCGCTCAGTTTATTTGATTGTCAGAATGAAAGAATAACAAAAGTAATCGATTAGAATGCCGAAACGGAAGACTTTTAATTTAGGACTCAGATACAATAGTAGATCCTAGATGATATGAGAGGGGAGTGTACACCAATACAAACTGTCAGTAGTGTCAATATAAACAATACTCAGGCATCCTCAGTGTCTTAAGTAAACTCAAAAGTAACTTCATTGACGGGAGAAATTAATATTTTGTAAGGTTTATCAAATCAAATCGATGAAATAATAGGCTTATTTTCAAATCTCGGAAAGGATTAATATGTCACAATCAATTTTAAGTAAATTGATAATCTTTTGGCAAAAATCGATGGTGATGAAGAATAAAATAAAAGAGCTTTGGATAAAATGCGTCATGATGGTCTGAAGTTTTTAGCAGAAGGAGTCAAACATAAGAAAGAAGTATCACCTTGGAAAAGATTGTGGGTTTTTCTTGCTGGAGTTGCTCAGTTTGTTATTGGAGCTATCATTATAGCCCAAACCGGTGGAGCTCTGACCGGTTTTGGAAGCAATTTGATGATTGAAGGTGCAAAATGGTGCTTTGACTCGATCTTCAGACCTGAGGAGCTTTAAGATATATAAAAGTATGTTTCAAAAACAGCAAGGAGCCATTTATTCGCTCTAGCATGTTCAGGCTTGGAAGGAATCAAGGAACTTGGTCAGTTGTCTGCCAAGGGTGTTAGTGTTATGAAATAGGGTTTCCCAACTTTTGTCAATAAAATGTTTACTAATACTGGTATAGGTATAAGCAAGTTTTGTGAACTTTCATTTTCTTCTTTCGGAGCAAATATAGCTGGACATTGTTTGTTATCAACTGGCATCAACAGTATTTTTTCAAATCGTCAAGGATAATTACCAGATATTTCAACTCCTATGCAGAAGATCTCAGAACACAAATAAAAGTTCAGAGCTTAAATTGAAACAGGTATAGAAGAAGAGAAAAAAATTGATGCTTCAATTGAAAAAACTACCCAAAAATTCACTCAATAAATCAATAGAATAATCAAGGCCTATGTATCTAAACTCGATAGGCAGTTATTGACCTAGCTCAAAAATATACCATTGAAGAATGAACACATTTCAATCATCATCCAAGGATCTCTCAAAAAATAAATAAATTTCTGTGAAAATGCTAAAGAAAATAATAAAGTTTTGGCCCTTTTCTGTGAGCAATTAGAATCACCCGATTTAGCTGAGAAATATGTTAAAATGATTGGACTGTAAAACAAAATTAAAACTTGTCTCTAAAATGTCAAAGCTGAAGATAATTTTACCAAAGCTGTAGAAATAGGTTTGGCACAACTGATGACAGACAGACTAAACCAAATGTTAACCTAAAAAAGAAAGGATATAGAGACTTCATCAACAAATTTCCAAAAACGAAAAAGTTAATACTAGAGAAACAGTCCCAATATGACTGTAAGCAATGCTAACAAGGAAGTATAGGCTATCAATAAAGATAGTGCTAGCTTGAATGCGAGAATCAATGAATTCAATGAATGGAACAAACAGATTAAACCTAAGTAAATGTTATAACAAATCAAACAGAAAAATGGTATTGAAAATGGTCGATTCAAGTCGAATGTTATCGATAACATGCCATTCCATCCTTTCACTAAGGAAGCCCTGAAGAATATCAACTATAGTGAATCTTTTGGAAAACTTGAAGAAATTATTGAAGCTGAGGTTTTCAACTCCGTCAGGAATCACGGAGTTAAAATTATCGATAAGATGTATAGCAGCAGCAAAGGATCGGCAACGAAGTTGAAAAATATAGCAGCTATGCTCAAAGTCAAGTGATTACCCAGTAAACCTATGAAAACTATTATTACTATCAACTATTATTATTGATATTATGTATTCTTAAAAAATAATTTTTCTCATAGCTTTTTTTGAGACGCGACTACCCGATCAGGCCTGAAGAGTATCAAATCACTCGCTTCAATCCTGTTTTATAATATTGCACGGGAGGTCGATGGCTATCGGGTATTTTTTTTGTTTCTCTAGTATGTGATCCTGTTACATTTAGGCCTTAATTATTTCCGACATTATAATCATTACTATATCTTAATATCCATATCCTTCTCTCTATTTCTATCCCCGCTGTCTTCCTAACTACCTATATCTTCCCAATCCTCGCTGCTGTACTCTCCGCTCTCCTATCGATTGATTTATCCCCAATCTTTATCTTTGTTGTTTCGATTGTTGTCTTGGTAGTTGTTCAGCTTCCGGTAGCTATTTTCCGAATTTATAACATTCAAATCCGAAATATATTAATCCTTTGATAAGGGCTAATCCTACGGTAAACTTGAGTATGGTGCTTACCGATCACGGGGCTTATGCTGAGGCCTATAAGATTGTGAGGATGAGGAAACCGAGGAAGAGGATGTAAAAGAAGTCGCAAACCAGTTCTTAATCGTTTTGAATATGCTGGGGAGTTGTTGAGCTTTGACAATGGCTGCATGATTAGCATTGAATTGTCTCTCCATTGCTTCAAACCTCCGATCAGACCTCCGATTGGATTCTTACATCTTCCGCATCATCCGATCAAACCTCCGATCAGACCTCCGATTAGCTTCATCAATCCTTAGACTGGATCGACTCATTCTCTGATTGGATTTATTAAGCCTACGAATGCCTTCCTATCTAGTCGCATTAAACTTCTTATTGCTTTCCTATCTAGTCGCATTAAACTTCTTATTGCTTTCATCATTTTTGTCTTTAATTTCTTGTAGCATTTGCTCAAACCTTTTATCGCGTTCCTTCATCTCCTACTTGAAGAGTTTTCTTTGCTCTTAGCCATCAGTAATGAATTTTTAAACAATTCGATTGTTTGCCTCCCTCTCCTCCTTTAGTTCCTTTAGCATAGTTAGAATCAATTCCTACTTCCCTTACATAATCAGAATTTATGAACAAAATATTATAAACAATTATAAGCTCTAATTAGTCAATCGAAGTTGAAAAGCTCATTAATACAAAGCAAACAACAAAATAAGCCAAATAAAACTTCTCTGAATATTATATATATCCAAATTTGAATTAATAACAGTTATGCAAGGCAGATCACTGTAGCAAATCTCAAACGAGATTCGCGAAGAATATGAACTTTCCTACAAGGAAAAGATAAAAACTATGTACTCGATGTTCGAACTCAAATACCAATCGCTCCACGATAGCATCCTGTCAGTCTTTGATCGTATCAAAAGAGATGAAATTTTGTCAACCATGTTCAATGATAGAACGACCAGCACCCACCTCGAAGAAAGGGTCAAGGAAATATTCAGTGAAGTTGTAGCAGAAGAGCGAGAGCTTATTTTCAAGAAATTAGGAACCCAGATCGCTAACCTTAAATTTGAAAATGAAGAGCTCAACCGAAAACTTGAGCGGTTAAAAAACAACAACAATCATCTTGAGCAATAATTCTACACAGAAAGGCGTACCTTCTAAGAGACTAAAAACAATGTGAACGAAGAGCTAAAAAGGACCAAAGAAGAGAACTACAGCATAAAAGTGGAGAGAAACCAAAAAGAGAAAGAAATCTAAGATTTATAAAAAAAGGTCTAAAAAATGAACGAATACCTGGAGGAGAACTATGAGCTGAAGACTTTGGCTAAGAATATGCAGAACAAACTGGATGTTCTGGAAAAGGAGTGCAATTAGTTGAAAAATAGCCATGAGGGACTTGAGAAGAAATACAAGAACAAAAAGAGATAGTACCAACAAAAAATAGAATAATACAAGACTGTCATAAATCAACTTCGAACAAAAAATAAAAGTGAAGTATTCAGAACCGAAATCAGACCTTAGGACAAAATAGGCCTGATTCTCAGAGACCACTAACATAAAATTACAGAATTGAAGAGAACAAACGAAAGAGAGAAAACCGATCTCGAGAGGAAATACTAATTAAAGTTAAAAGAGTCCCAAAATTATTTTGAAAAAATACTGCAAACCAAATTGCTTTAAATTGAATAGAATACAACAGAATATTATTAAAAGATGAGAGAAGAAGGCGATAAATTATAAAAAGTAAAATAATACTATGAATAAAACTATGTCAGCCTTGCCGAATTCCACTAGGAAATAGACAAAAGACAAGAGTTACTAGATACCATGCGAAAAAAACTACAATAATTCTAAACCAACAACGAGTCCTATGCCAAAACATAATAACTGTTGCTTAGTAAACTCAAATAAATCTAATCTGATTGCTATGATTATAAACAAAAGAATCACCAACTTGAATAACTCAATCGACAAATCACAAATAAATATAAGTCTTATGAACAATCTAATTCTATCTTCAAAATCAATGAAAAAAAAGTGAAAGATCAATTTGAAGATTATGAGAGGATTGTCAAAAAATTAAAAGATGAGAATGAGGATCTGAAAAATAAATGTATCAATTTGGAAGATGCTAAATCACAGTTTAATAACACTGTTCGAGAGCATGAAAGAAAGATCAAAGACAACAACGAATAGATTTAAATGCTGACCAAGAAGAACAAAAAGAACACTGAGATCATTGATAGTCTCACCCGATAAAAGGAACAGTTGACTGAGGCTCAAAACACTCTCAAAAAAGATATAACAAATCTTGAATACAAAATAAAGGACCAATAACACGCTCTAACTTTGGTTAATGGTAGCTCATAATCCAGAATAACAAATTTACAGCAATAACTCAAGGACAAGACTACTCTTATGAACGAATTGCAATCCAAATATCAAGAAGTCAACACCCTTTATCAATAAGAGAAGAGGAAAAACTACTAAATAGAAAACAACCTAAAAAAATACGAAATGGAGAACCAATTTTACAAATAATCTGGATAAATGCATAAAAAATAACATCAGGCTGCTTTAGATTAGATAAAAAAAGTAGTATCATAGAAAAATGGAAGACTATAACAATTATAATTAGAGAACAATCAAAAATCTAAACAATTGAGATAAATCGAACAATAAAAAGAAGGTTCCATCGAAAGATTAATCAGATAGAATAAAAAATTAAGAACAAAAATAATGTTACTCTGTAAAGGAACCTTATAAAAATTGGAACATTTGAAAAAATAAGGTCGATCTATCAAAGATTATATGAAAAGTAGATAAGCCATCATTAAAAATGATGAAGCTATCTACTACAGTACCTTTGTCAAATAAATGACACATTATCAAAGTTTTATCGAAAAAGATAAATAAATTCTGACAAGGAAGATCAAAGAAGATCTTAGCTTAGGTCAAATCAACTAAATCAAATTGGTCAAAAATTAATGTAATGAAAAGATTAATGCTGCAAATTAGAAAAACTAATATTAGAAGAATATGTTGAAGCAGGAAATAAAGGAGAAAGAAGAAAGATTAACTGAGATGAGTCAGGAGGTCAAAAAAAATCAGTTGTAGGCCAAAAAAGAAAAATAATAGAGTAAAACACTCGAAAAATAATTACAACAGACCAACAGTCGTTCTGAACAATTGAAGGAACACTATGAACATAAATTGAAAGATTTGATCAAATAAATGAAATAATAAAAATAAGGGATCATTAGATAGCATGATGATAAGAGAAATGAACTCGAACAAGAAATCACTCAGTTGATCAATACCATCAAACAACTTAAGGCTTAAATCCAGCTCATCATGTCTCAACATGAAGAAGAAAAATTGACGATCAATGCTCAGCTTAGAACAGTTAGAGAGCAAGAAGAGGCAGTTTAGAAGATAGTTCATCAAAAAGATCTAGAAATTGATAAACATCAGAAGAATTGTCAAGCTGCAGAGTAGGCCAAGAGAGTTGTAGATAATCAGCTAAGAGGATATTGTGATACTCTCAACAATAAAATACAACTTATTCACTAACTTTAACTCAAAAATGATCAAATTAGCGGATAACTCAACTTGCTCAAAAATAGGTGTGAACGCATGACCGAAGAAAACAGTGAATTAAAGAGGAAATTTATACAGAAGGAATAGGAGTACGAATAGAGCATCAGATTAAGATCAAGAATGGAAGCTTAACTTCGCGACATCAAAGGAGCTCTAAACCGTAGCAACAAAAATCATGAACTCCGTTCACTCAACGAACTATCTATGGAGACCCTTCAACTTTCCCATAAGGTCAACGAAATGCGCAAATTCAACACTCTCCTTGACAGCAAAACCAAGACACCTCTTAGATCTTGAATGATATGCATGTTTTCAAATAATAGAAATTTTATACAACTGATAGATAATAATGAACATTAACAATCTCAGCTCAGAACTCAGGTTTGTCAACAGAATCGGACAGACCTTGTCAACCGAAGAAATTATTGGACTTCAAGCTGGTGTATTGAAACTTAGTCATGAGTATCAGTATGAATTGTTTCAGTTTTGGGGAAGAGTCGAAGGTACTAAACTGAATTACTATGTGGTGGCAGGAGTCACATTTAAGGGATGCACCAATTTCCCAACTAAAAAATATTTCTGGAGGTATCAATCATTCTACCCAGTTCAGAAGACTTCAAATTTGCCGAACTTGTTGCTCCCAGAAAAGATTTCGTTTAGCAAGTCAAGTCGATGACCTCATTTTTCACAGGTCAGCACGAAAAGATCTTGATCAAAGGAGCAGGAGTCAAAAAGACCCTTCAACTTGACGGTTAAGATTTCGTAGTCAAAACGAAGAACTTCACATAACTCGATAGACTCGCTATCATTGTGCAATTAATCGAGCAAGAATGTCAGGTTGTTCCTCTAGGAGCATACAAAATGTTGCCAACCCACTAATTATTCAGAGACCCTGCCTTCAGAGGATTGAAAATGAGCCAAGTTACCAAGCTCAATAACTATGTTCATTTGAGAGCTCCATAAAATAAAGAGAAACAGACACTTATCGGTATACTCTAAATCTATCTTAGAATGTGATAAAGCTCTAGAAAGAAGCGATTTTCTGGACTCCCTTGATCAGAATGCCCTAAAAGATAGCTGGACCATTCACACAGATGAATCAAAAACTGAAGTAACTGTGAGATCAATGGTGTGGCCTGGATACTTAGGTTACCACAGAGCCAACAGCTCAGTATTCGGAGGTGTCTACATGGGCACTGGACTTCGATGTGAAGATTTGCCATTTTTGGCATGACCCTTGATCACCTATATGTTTAAATTAAGATTACTTAACTGATGCTAAGCAACTACCAAAGACTATATGATGAGTTAATAGAGCTAATCAGTCAAGAATAAGTTCACAACAATTTAGGAAGCAGTCTAAAAGCTCGAGTTGAGAGACTAATATCAACTAAGCAGACTCCTTAACATAGACAGAAAATTAGCCACTCCTGTATGAATAACTATACTGAACCTCAATAGAGTGACATGACTAAAAATTTTTAGAAAATAGTTCTAAAAGAATTACACTATCAAGACCTCTCCAATAGAAAAGGAAGTAAAGTTATCGAAGGGACTAAATATAGTAAACAGCAAGACCTAAACAAAAAAACTTCAAAATCAAAATAACGAATAAATTCCAACGATAGCCATACTTACAAATAAAGAAGTCACCAAAAATATCAATCAAAATACAACACCAATCAAACCAACACTGCTAAACTCAATAATAAAATGCCATCAAAATAATCTTTAAATAGTCGATCCAATCTCAAAAATTATCTTGATGTTAAAGAAAAGAGTAATTCTAAATTAAAAACGTTTAATAATAAATAAAACAAGGGGTGTTAGAGCAAACCTGAGAAAAAGAGATCGGCTTATCTTAAAACTGAAACTGATAGTGATTTTTCGGAAATTGTCTTCACTAAAAATCAAACTCAATCAAATCGAAACACCAAACATAAAGAGACTATCAAAAAATTAGCTGGGATTTAGTCAGTGCCTTCGAGATTTTCTGTCAGCAACTCCAAAAAGGCTTCAATATCACTTTAAAAAGAGAAAAAGTTGCTACTAACAATCTAGCAAAAGAAATAATAAGTTGCTGAAGAAAAACTTGTCCTGTAAGACTCCATCCGCATGCTACAAGAAAAAATAAACAAATAGAGAAGCCTATTAAATCAAGCTGAAGGTAGAACAGCCAAAATACAACAAAAATTCAATAAAGTCGAATCATATCACAAATAGAAAGATCTAGACCATAAAATATCAAGAAAAAGAAGTGAAAATTTTTATAATGAATCTCGTCAACTGGAAGACAAGATATTCTAAACAACAAAAAACAACGATAAGATTATCGAAGCCATAAGTGAATAAAAATATTTGATTGAGATGTATTGCAAAGTGATAGATTAGATGAAAAGCCAACTGAAAGTCTAAAAATAGGAGAAAACAACTCTAAAGAAAAAAGTGAGTCAACTAAAGAACACCCTAAAGATATTGGCTTAGAAATGTGAATCAAAATAAGCTTTGAGCGATCAACTCTTTAGTTCTTTACAGGATATACTCAAGAAATGGAATTGATAATATTATTCATAGATCAAAAGGAAGCATATCCATGTCAATGATTTTCGAATTTGATTGCAAACTTATTGACTTATCTTATTGTTTACGCTTATTTGGGGCTGGAATAGGTTGAACGTAGTATTTTGATTTGATGAATTAACCTCCTTTGTTGGGGACAATAGGTGACTCTTATAGACCAATGCCTGACATTTAGGTTATTTTTGGACTTTCGAAGGCCAACTTTTTAATAGAACTAGCGTCAAAAGGTTGGATAGATTAATTTTAGTGTTTTTTTGATTTTTTGCTGCTACTGTTGTGAATACTGACTCGACCTGAATCATTGAAAGAATAGTTTTGATCCAATCTATTGCTGCTCAACTCTTTCGATTTCTCCATAACATTCTTCTGCTTCTCAACCACCTCCTTCACCTACTCTTTTACCTTCCTCTACTCTTTGACTTTGCTTGGAGATTCCTTGATCATTTTGCATTGTTCAATATTTATCGCATTGGAGTTGTTCTAATTTGCAGAAATTCTTTCTTTTTCCTTTTTTAATTTATTTTTTTGCTATAAAGCTTGTTGGAAACTTTACTCCTTTTCTTTGGTCAGTTTGTACTTTTTGTTTAACATCAAATTAGCAACATTCGCAATATTGTACAACCCTTTACTCAACAAATCAGCAGCCAAAGTACTTGGCTTTTCCTGTATTTTACTATTTTTATGAGTATTCGAACTATTCTCCCACTTGCTAGAATATTAGTATTTGTCCTCTGCCATGATTTTCTAGTTTTATTACTATTCTTTTATTTAGTTGGGCTCGCGGAGTATCTCAGGTCTAATTATTGACTATTTTCCTCTGAATATGGGGAGAGTTACACATCGAGAGATAGACCCATGTTGGGATTGGATAGATCAATTGAGGCCAATATTCTGGTGCTTTTTTATCTTTTCTCCATATTTTTCTTGTAGAACTCGTACAATTCGACAATATTGTTGGTCTCTCTTCCATGCACTTTCAAAAAATAACTTCTAACCTAAAATATATCCGCTACTGGCTCACAACTCACCCCTCGATCCCTTTGCGTATGTTGCTGTGATAGTGGTCTGAGTTGGAGCTGACTACCACTTCTTTTTAACACTTTTTTAACCCTTATGTTATTTTTGTTTTTTGTCAAACTAGATGAAGGTTGACGTTCTTACCGGTTATGATAGTAAGTCTTCAGATCTTTGACGTTGCGCTCAAGTGAGGATATGATATTTGTGATTTGTTGGGATTGACGGTTGGGCTTGTTTTGGAGGGTATGGCTGGAGGCCGGTCGAAGGGGTCTTTTGCTGACCTTAAGGGAGCTTATGGTGTGTCTATTTTTGAGCATTCAAAATTGATTTATAACGTATTTAATAAGTAAACCCACCATAATTCAAATGGGACAAAACCAGCAAAGCACAGCCCTGGCCAATTACCAACTCCAAAAACAACATAAAAATTACTCAACCATCTCAAAACGCGATAACCATTCCCTCCAATTTGCTCTGAAAAGCTACCGGACCTATAGTGAAGCTGAGCACACAAAACGAGTCAACTATTTCAAGCAGTATCACAAAAAAATGAAAGATAATATGTAAATTGTCAAATTGCTGGAGGTGGTAGAGGAGAAAAAACAACAATTTTGTGCAAATGACTACAAAGTTAGCCTCATCTATTAGCACACCAATCTCACCATCTTGGGTGAAATTTTAGAAAGAAGGAGTAATAAGGTGGGAGAAGGTCAGAAAGGACTGTTTTACTTCAGTTATGAAGATTTATGCAGTTTGCTCTACACCTGCCTCAGTGCACTCTGGATAGTCAAGGAAGAAGCAGCAAGTACCATCAGCACAGAACTACGCAACTATAAAACCATCTTCCTGACCGCTAAAGATATCTTGATCATGGAGGATGGAACAATCAAAGTCACTGACCCTTATTTGACCGATTTTGATAGCCGTTACGTCCATGACACAAGTGTAAACTACTCACCTGAGAAAATGATAGATTTCAACAGGGTCGATGACTAGAAGTCTTCAGTATTCGAGTTAGGCCTTCTGATGCTACAGATTAGTTTACTATAGCCAAAATTGGACCTGAAAGGGCAAATGAAGTAGCAGTTAATTCTGAATAAGTTGCAAGAAGTTAAGAAGATCTATGAACCTGCTACTGAACAAATCGGCGTCAATGTATTTGACATCATCCGAAATATGCTACACTTCGACAGAGAAAAACGCTATAGTCTAGAACAGGCAATTCAATATGCTTAAGAAATGTATGAGCAGCAAAGTTCTCCATCAAAATCAACACTCATCGATCGTTTAAGCAGTTCCCACAAAAAAGGTTAGTTGAAAATGACCAATCATGCCTCCACTGATAGAAGAGGCTCACCTTCTTTAAAGAAATTTTATGAATATAAAGAAGAAATGATTGAAGAGCAGTCACAGGTATAAAAATATAAGATCAAATCACCACAAGTCAGCACTTTTGTGATAGAGGAAGCTGATCATGAGAATTAGGAACAATCTGGAATGCTGGATAGCTTTCATGTTTAACAACCTGCCAAAACTATCAACTTCAATTCATCAATCGGTACTGCAGGAGTATTCAACAATCTCAAAGTCAATGACAGCTATGCCTACGAGACATAGCACAATAGCTAAAATATGACTGAATTTGATTAGGAACATCTATTTACTGACCCACGCCTAATCGCCTCAATCAAACGAGAATTAGCCTATCTTGAAGAAAGAAAACGTCAAAAAATGGAAAAAAGTCGAGTGTTGTAGAGAAAAGATCGCTATCTGACCTAAGAGACTATTATTGACAGGATCAACAACTCGGCCTACTTAAGAGAGTGATTATTTTTAGTTTCTTGCTTGTTAACTACTTCACCTCGTTCGCTGTCATTTATTAAGCAACTTCGATACTCTTGATTTTTATTTATCTACTTTCGGATTGAAGATCTTGATAAAGTCTTCAGCCTGAGGGCCAACTTGCATTTCTGATATATTTAAACTAATTTACCTTTTCAATTGCAATAATGCACTCCAAACAAAATTAGCGTTCAGGTTGTAGAATAATATTAAATCTGAAATGTTAGGAAGGGACTTTAGTCTATCGTGCGAATGAATAGCTGGTATGTGAATGTTGGGCTCACCTTAGCATATATCCCGGCTACTTCTATCAAAGCAGCAAGTCAATTGTAAATTAACTAGCAAAAAGAAGTTTTGAAGAAGTAGAATAAGAAATCCCAAATAATATAATATTAACCACAGATCAGGTTATCAATTAGATATATTTTTAATGGGGAAATCCTAGAGTCATATTTCGCAGGAAAAACATAAAGTGCTTCTGCTCGGTCTCAAAGGTGCAGGAAAAACCTCCATTCTTTACCAGCTCAAATAAGGTGAGATTGTCACCACTATTCCGACCATAGGATTTGAAGTATAAACCATGGAATTTAAGAATTTCAGTATTGCAAGTTGGGATATCGGAGAGCATGATAAAGCTAGACCACTCTGGAAGCATTACTACCAAGGCGTCAAAGCCTTGATCTTCGTGGTAGATTCCGGTGGTGATATGGAAGTGCCCAGGAAAGAGCTCAAAAAATTGCTGGCCGAAGAAGAGCTAAAGGGAGCATTACTTATAGTGCTAGCTAACAAGCGAGACCAAGTAACTTAGATGTATGATTCTGACGAAGTAGCGGTCGACCTGAAACTGATTGATATAAATAAAAAGGAAAGAAATTGGGAAATATACGACACCAATGGCTTGAACGGAGATGGACTGAAATATGCCATATCTTGGCTGTAAAAAGAGATTTGGATTTAAAAGGTATATCATAAGGCTTGAATGATTTGATACCTTAATATAAGTGAATATAAGTGAAGTTGTTGTGCCATTGTACTAAAAAACAAAGAGCACTCAAGTTCATCTTTATCTCCACACTTAGACGTTTTAAATGTCGTGAATAGGCACCTACGAATATATAGATGTAAAGGCTATATGTGGCTGTAATCACTACAAAAGAGTAGTTATTCGAATTTATCTGATGCTGATATCTCGATCAAATTTGTATGAATGGAATAATTATAATTGATCATAATTGGCTAAATAAACATCTTTTATATCAATATGTATATAGTTAGTTCAAAGAATCATATTAATCAATCGATTCCTACTCACTTATGGACAGCGGATGAATGACGCAACCACGTACCTACCTGATGATTTTTGTGCCCTCCTCCATATTGCTAATCATGCTGGAGATTGTCGTATTTCGAATGGGTAGTTGTAATCTTGAATCATGAATGGCTGCACTCAACAGCTCAAAGCCATCCCGAAAAGTGTCTCCATGGGCAGCCATTTTGCAAAGATGGCAGGCTTTCTCTCCTGACAATAAATCCAATGCCATTTGGTAGAGAGGCTTGAGGAAATCCTTAACCAGTGGAGATCCAGGAGGATA
>Ga0100378_1000433_pt1 | contig 46426 bp, 62 predicted proteins | sample CryGeymeta201502_FD_81535 | JGI IMG/M metagenome (GOLD analysis project Ga0100378, IMG submission 81535) | Groundwater microbial communities from Crystal Geyser aquifers in Utah, USA - Crystal Geyser metaG 2015-02 | ecosystem: Environmental > Aquatic > Deep subsurface > Groundwater | place: USA... | reverse complement strand
ATTCATCGGTTAATTTCCTCCCGCACGCAAAAATATTACCGTAATGGTATTTATTAAGTTTAAGAACTCTAATAAATTCTACAAACGTCCAGCTAATCCACCACCATACAGCAAGTGTAAATGAGTTAGTTAATCCGTGTTTTGTTTTGGCGTATTTGCCCGCCCACGCTGACGATACTTTGTATTTCATAATAATAACGCACCCTAACAATGTATATAATTCAGTGGCGTTAAGGTGTCATATTTAACCACTGTGCAGTTTTGAAAGTTCAACGGTTGCGAAAAGTCCTGCAATCAATCACCACCGATTTTATATACCATGCCGTTATGCAACAGCTTAAAGAAGCCTCTGCAAGTTTGATTTGTTGTGAATAATAGTGAACTTTTGCAACTCCGAAACCAATTGTAAAACCTTTTCTTTACTCGGTTCAGGTAGGTCATTTCGTCCACTATCAGCTCCAATGTTCACCTGTTCAGGATTGCATTGTTTTAGTAAGTCAACCATTGTGTTTAAATTAAAATCTAAAATCGGTTCAATGGTTACAAATGTTTCAAATCCACAATCCGAAAGCATCTTCATATATTTTGCACGGTCATAAGGTTTCGGGCTGTTTACCATTATTTCACTGTAAAACATATCACTTTCAATGGTTGTGCAAATAACCGATTTAGGCAATTTAAAATTTAATATTCGTTTTGGGTTCTTGGTCTGAAATAGGTATTTGTTATCGAACTTTTGGCAATGTTCCAAAGTTTTACTTATCCATTCATCAGGAATGTTTTCCGCAAACATATCGCAACTTGAACCAACAAAAATAAAGTTTCCAGTTCCTAAGTCTGTTTTCAATTCCTTTTCATCAAATCGTACAGGTTTTAATTTGCCCCATCGTTTCATATAGCAATAACTGCAATCGTGGAAACATTCGCCTTTAATTGTGTTCCATGTGTGAGTTATGAACTCATACATATTTCCTTTACTCGAATTTAATCCCATATAGTTGTTTTTTAAAAATTATTAATAAAAACCGTTAGCACCATTAAAACGGCAAATCCGCCTGTCTTTCATCACTCACTTTCTCCGGCTTTCTTTCCCCCTCCACTCCGGGGATGGCCGGGGTGGGGCTCTCTTCTTCTTCCGTATCAACAGCAATGTTCAGGTTCAGGTGCTCCATGTCGAAAACAAGGGCCGTGGTGCTGGTGCGCATCTTGCGCTCAATTTTAAACCCGTCCTTGTCGGTTTCGGTGTGCACCTCCTGCAGGCCGGTTTTCGGGTCTATCTTTTTAAAGCTCTCCTTTTTTGTTTCGAACAGGAATGCCTTCGAATTTTTTAGGTAATATTCCACAGTGCTTTCAGGAAGCGGTTTGTCTCCCTCGCGCAGTACCTGGTTTTTGTACAGGTTAAACACGCGCTGCATGTTGAGCCAGAACACGTTTTTGCCGTCGATCCATTTCACTGCTTCCACTTCGCCGGCTTTGTTGCCTTTGCGCCAGTTTACCTTATTGGTAAACGCGGTTTTGTAGTCGCCGCCATCAATAAGTATGTTGCTGGCCACCATGTACTGAACGCTTTTCCAGAACGAGCCAAGGTCGTCGTTCTTTTTGGTTTCGCTGTTTTGGGTAAGCATCAGTTTCACGGCCAGGTTGATGGTTTCGGTGCGGTCCCACGGCAGCTCCAGTTCTTCTTCGATGGTTGAGTATGCTGCCATAATGCTGAGCCAGTTGTTGAATATGCGGGTCTCAACCACTGCGCCATCGAGCGCCTGCTTAAAATCTTCGGCGGTTTGCTCCACATGTTGTCGGTAATGCTCGGCAAAATAACCACGGTGTTTTAATACCTGGTGGGTAAGGTGGGTAAGGCCGCGTTTGTTTATCTCTTCCAGTTCCTCAAAATTGCGCTTCTCCTCGTCGGTATATTCGGTTTGGGTAAAGCTGAGCACAATAAACCGGCTGAACAGGGCAATGTCGGCGGTGGCCATTTGCTGGCCGCACACAATAACCGCCTGGTCAACGCTGGTGGTTTCCTTCTTTTTGTCTTTGTCCATGTTCATGCGGGTGCGCCCGGTTCCGTCCCATAAACCCTTCAGGAACTCGCGTTTTTCCATCTCCAAATCATTGCGGTACTCGTCGAGCACACAAATTGCGTTGGCGGTGGTGGCCACATGGTCGGCAAGCGCCGGTTTGCTGGTGTTGTGCAGGTTGGGCACTTTGGGGCGAAGGCCAAAAAAGTGAAGTAAACTTTCGGCACACGCATTTTTACCGGCTCCCTTGGGGCCAAATAAATTCATGATGGGGTATTTGTCGAAACGCTTAATAATGATATCCCTGAAAAGGCTGGCAAAGTAAAAGCAAAGCGCAATTTTACCGTTGCTGCCATACACGCGGGTAAACTTTTTCACGTACTCGCGCAGCGTGATGTTGCCTTCCATGTGGATGAATTTCCGCTCGAACTCGTACAGGTTCTCTTCGCCCTGGTAAATGGTCGATTTTGCCGGGATGTAGTAGTTGTGCTCGCCGTGCCGCACGATGCCGTATTTATCTACATCGGTAAATTTGCCGTTGTAAATGCCGTTTCCCCAGGCAAAAAAGCCGTCTTTCTGCCAGCCCATCTGTGTAATTTCCTTGCAGCTCTCGGTCTTTTCGTACAGCCAGCTTTTCAGTGTGTTTAAATCCTGCTCGGTCCCGGTCCATAAAAAGTTGCCCAGGCTTTCAATGCGCACTTTAAATGCCGATATGCTCACCAGGTCTTTCTGCGAAATCTCCACCACCCGCACAATTCCATGTGCGTTTTTTACCTCGAAAAGGCGTTTGGCGTTTACCGTGCTCTCGATGTGGAACAGTGGCGACATTACAAAATTGCTGCGTTTAACGGCCTTCATTTTGTTGTCCTGAAAATAATAGCAGTTACTGGCCGCGCTGAAACCCCATTCCAGAAAATCTTCGGTGTTCATGCCCTGTGGTATCAGGCTCCGTTTTTCAACCGGGGCTTTGTCGGCCACAAGGGTTTTCATTTCGTCCTGCCACGCCTTTTTTGGTTTTATGTAGGCGCTCACGGCATCGATGTAAACTTCCTGCTTTGTAGGCTCGTCGTAGCACGATATCAGGTAGGCTGTTTCTTTTATCAGCTCGCTTTTGTACACCGGGTTTTTGGTCCTCTTCTGCTCCTGCTGCACCTTGTACAAAATGAAATCTTCCGACTTATCGTTGTACTCCTCAAAAATATCGTGGCTCAGAAAAACAGTGTCGGGATCTTCGCCATCGCCCAGCATAATTACCGACACATGAAACTGCTCCCTGATAAGTATTTCAGCATTGCGCGAAACTGCTTTGCGCCCGGCAGTGTCGCCATCGTACACCAGGGTAACTTTGTTGGTATAGTTTTTCAGCAGTTTGGCCTGTTGCTCGGTGAGGGCTGTTCCGCACGGGGCCACTGTGTTGTCGATACCAATGCTGTGCATTCGCATTACGTCGGTGGGTCCTTCGGCAAGGTAAGCCCTGTCGTACCGCCTGATGGCATGGCGGGCAATGTTTAAGGCGTACAGCTCGTTGCCTTTGGTAAAAATTGGAGTGTAGCCGGTGTTCAGGTACTTGGCCACTTTGGGGTCGGCGCCCAGGGTGCGGCCCGTAAAACCAATTACCGCCCCGCTTTTGTTGCAGATGGGGAACATCAGCCGGTTGCGGAACGTGTCGTACTCGCGGCCTTCCTTGCTTTTTATGAGGTCGGCCTCAATGAGCAGGTTGCGGTTGATGCTGCTGGCTTTTGCCCACTCCATCAGCTTATTGCCTTCGGGCGCCAGGCCAATCATAAACTGGTCGTCGTCGCTGATGGAAAAACCGCGGTTGATAACATAGGTGGAGGCAGCCACATCTTTTTTGAGCTCGGCTTTAAAAAACTCTGCCGCCTTACCGCAGGCAATGCGCAGCGCCTCTTCGTGCTGGTACTGCTCGCGGTTGAAGTTTTTGGCTTCGTGCTTGTTGTAGTCGAGGTTCAGTTTTTTGGCGCCAATTTCAATGGCGTCGTTAAAATCTACATTCTCGTGTTTCTGAATAAACGTTATGGCATCGCCGCCCTCGCCGCAGCCAAAGCACTTGAAAATACCCATGCTGGGGGTAACGTAAAACGACGGAGTTTTTTCGCCGTGCAACGGGCAGCAGCCCTTGTAACGGTGCCCCTCGCGCTTTAACTCGGTAAAATGACTGATTACTTCGTAAATGTCGTCTTTTATGCGGTCGATTACCTGCTGTTTGTCCATAGTTTAATTCTTTTTTACAAAAATCACTTTCACCATGTCGGTTTTTCTGAAAGCTTCAAAACGGGCTTCGAGGGCTTTTTTAATTTCGATGGCGCTCACGCCGTATACCGAGTAACACAACCACTCGGGGATGCGTATCCATGGTTCGTTAATAATAAACTCGCAGGTTCCGGAGGTAAGCTTGCCGGTAACAGGGTGTTTGCACTCCACCTGTTCGCCTGTGGCCACCTGCTGGTTGCCCGGGAGAAACACCCCGAAATAGGGTGATGTTGGTTTGCCTTGCGGAATTTGAAGCATACTGGTTACTGGTTACTTGTTGCTGGTTTTTCAGGCAGGTGGTTTGGAACTTTTTTAATCCATTCTTGTTTGTTCGCGAGGGTAAGTACCAGCTCGCCATTAAATATTACTTTTTTCATATCTGGGGTAAACAGGCGGCTGGCCTGTTCAATTTGGTCGTGGTAATGTTCTTTTATTGCGCTCATAATTTGTTGTTTTCGTAAACGCAGTGCGTTTCAATAATTTTGTAATTCATAATTCAGTTTTTAAATGGTTTAATTCTAAAATGTTTTAATCTCTGCTGTCGTTCTCGGCATCGAGGTCGTCGGCTTCTGCTTTTAGCCAAACCTTTAATTCGGTCAGGCGGTTTACCTCTTCGGTACTAATGCCAAATAGTTTCATATTTTTCAGGTCGGGTTCCTTAATTCCATCAAGGTTTTCGGCTGTTGCTTTTGTACAGGCAATTGCAAAAAAATGCAAAGCCTTGCTTATATTCCGCGCCTCGGTTATGGTGCAGGTAAATGTTATTTTTTCAAATCGTCTCATGGCTGGATGGATTCTGGTTGATGGTTACTTGTTGCTGGTTGCTTGCTTGTTGCTCGTTGCTGGTTTCAAGTTTGGCCTGTAGTTCGCCAAGGCGGTAACCAAAATTGAAAACCTCGCTCAGTTCTTCTGCCGTTATACCAATTTCAGCAGCAGTTTTTTGCTTTTCCTCAAGAAATATGTCATCGCTTTCTGGCAGGCACATACATGTTAAAAACTGTATTGCGGTTATCACCGACCGTGCTTCACGCTGGCTCAGCGCTATAAATATTTTTTTGTCGCTCATAATTCAGTTTTTTTATCTTCCATTTTATTGGCCCGCCTGTCGGCCAGCCATGCAATGATCAGTACAATTATTGCCCCTACTAAAGTCCATGGGCTGTTATCAATCGATTCCCACATCATTTCTAATTTTTAATTGTCTAAACTCCCGGTTGCTCATACGGCGGAACTTGCCGTTGCGGTTAATATTTTTCACTTCAACATAAAAGCCTTTTTGCTGGCATTCGATGTCGTAATAAACAGAATGGCGAAGCTCTTCGGCAAAATCGACGCAGTTGTTTTGGAAATGAATTTCGGCCAAAGTGTAAACGTCTGCCAAATCAATGGTTTTGGTAATTTCCAATTTTTTGGTTGGGCTTGTTACAGCTACCAGGTAACCTATTGCAGTAACTGGTTTTTGAGTTGCGGCACGGCGGCCAGTGGGTTTCGAAAATGCTGCTGATGCGATTAACACCAGCATAATTACACTAAGAAATGTTTTCATTTTTGTTTCGTTTTATTGGTGTGATTATAAATTCAGTATCTGTTTTGGCGTTTTCGCCAAGCAGTATTTCGCTGCTGTGTTCTGCGTAATGCTGGCGGCAGAAGTGCAGGAACAGGGTGAGAAGCTCTTCGGTGGTAACGTCGACGGTTTTACCCGCGGTGGTTTTTACTTTTATGCTTTGCATGGCTCGGTTTCTTTGAGTTTGTTAAAATAGCGGGCGGTTTTGCTGAGTGCTCCAAAAAGGCGCAGAAGGCCTGCGGTAACCCGCGCGTGGCCCTTGCCAAAATTGGCAATGCTTTGTGCAATTTGTTCCTGGTTGCTGGTCCAGTATTCGGCTGCGTGGTACTGGTCGGTAAAACCTTCGCAACTGTGGCCGATTGTTTCCAAAAAAGCTGTGGCGCTTTTTACGTAGTAGAGTATTTCTTCTTGTTTCATAATTAAAGTATTATGGCTGTTTGCCGGTTTTGGTATGTTACTTCAATGCCATTGTCGATGGCGAACTGGCGCTCGATAACTGCCCCGGGCGAATCGTTCCAGTTGTCGAGCAAATAAATATGGCTACACTGTTTTAAAATGGGCAGGCATATTTTTAAGGCAAATTCGCTGGTTGCTATGTCGGGAATTCCGAAATCGCAGGGGTTTACAGGAATGCGGCCCGATGCCCTCAGTTGTATTTCGGCTGACTTAAAATTTGCCGTGTACTGTTCTTTTGTGATACCGGATATTTTACCGGCGATGTAGATTTTCATAATTTTTTGGGTAAAAAAGCCCCGGCGCCTCTGGCCGGGGCTGTGTTTTGCTGTGGCAGACTATAATTAATTAAAATTAATTCACGAGTTTCATAATAGCGATTACTACTGCAATCAGGAATATGGCTGTCATTGAGCCCAGGAACAGCGTGGCGGCAAATTCAACCTGCTTGCGGCGTTTGCCTTGATAATTGGCAATTGGTTTTGTTATTACCAACTCATCGAAATGCTTTTTACAGTAAGCCGTTTCTTTAATAGTGCCGGCTGATTTTTTGCCGCAGATGCTGCATATTTTTGTTGTTTTTTCCATAAAAGTTAACTTATAGGTTAATTTAAGTTGGTTTCAAGTAGTTCTCTTAGTTCATCGTGACGGCGTTTGTTGGTTGTTGGAATAAGAAAACGCAGGGCAGTTTCTTTTCGTTCGAGATATGCCTTCGCGCGGTCGGCATCAACCAGCTTTTGCGAGGCGTAAGTAATATTGCGTAGTTCCTGGCTTGCCCACTGGCTTTCAATGTGGCTTTTGTCGTGCCTGAGCAACCATCCGCGCTGCTTGACAATGCCACTCAGCAGGTTTTTTGCCCGTTTCAAGAAATCCTGCTTGGTCATGATACTCCTAATTTAATGTAGTTCTCTGGCCACACGGTGGCAAAGTAATCGGCCTCGTCTTTCCACAGTTTTACCCTAACCGCGCCTAGCTTCGAGTTTTCGGCCGGTTCGGCTTTTAGCTTGTCGCCGGGCTTTAGTCCGGCATCCCTAAGTTCGCGGGGCAGTGCGCCCACAATTTTGATTGTCATCATAGTTTTTGATATGTTACTGTTACAATTCTTCTCAGTTTTCCCTTGCCATCGCAATCGGGGCAGGTATCGGTGTCGTGGTTGTGCATCTCGCGCAGGTTACCAACCTTTACTTCTCCCTCGCCCTGGCAAACAGGGCAAATAATTATTTTTCGCAGTGTTTTTGTGTATAGCATAAAGTTTAATGTTTAAAGTTTCAAGTTAAAGAGAGCCGCCAGGGCTACTAAACCATAAAGGCGAACTCCCGTGACGGACTCTCTTCTTCTCTCCCAGGTTCCGGCGCCCGGCACTGGTTGTTTATTCCAGCGCCGTCTTGTGTATTTTTAATATTTTAAAGAACTTTTTTGAGGAAGAAGCGGGGAGCTGTAACGCCTGATGATTTATACCCCTATAAATTAAAACTAAAGTGCTCCCCGCTGTTATCAACCTAAATTTAAAAACAAAAAAAGTCTGTTTCAAATGCCAAATTCAACGGCTTTGGCTATCATACTCGCCATGTTTGTGGCGCCGAGTTTTTCTTTAATGTGCTCAATGCGGCTTTTCAGTCCGGCCACCGAAATAAAAAGCATTTCGGCAGTGTGTTCAATGGTTTCGCCGCGTTTAAGCGCTACCAGTGTTTCAATTTCGTAGTTGCTCAGGCCGGGTGTTAAGCTGCAAAACTTTCCGCGGTGCTGACATTTATAGTCTTTGCACGCGTGGTTATAAGCGTCTGCAGTCAGGTTGCCATCAACAAAATCGGGTGTTTCATCAAGCGCACCCACCACGCACTTGTACCACATTTCGAAGCCTTCAGAAAAAGCGGTTATGCCTATTTTCTTTAAATAGTTTTTGCCCGCTTCGTCAGCCAAAAAGGCGTCGGTAATAATGTTTTTAACCTGTAAAGTAGCGTCCTCAAATCGTTGGGCCTGTCCGTTATGGATGAGCCATTTCTCGTTGTCAAACCAGAAGGCTTCCGTGCCTTCAACAATCCCCGCAGGAATTTTGGTTTTAATTGTGTAATAGCATAAATTTGTCATAGTCTATTATTTATAAGCCCGGGGAGGTGGTTGCACACCGTAGATCCGGGCTTTGTTTTTGTTATTCCTTCAAATCTTTTTCAATCCGCTCATTAAGTACCAGCCTCATGTAGTCAGATACATTCATGTTCATCGAAGCTGCGGCTTCCTCAAGCATATCTTTCATGATTTGTGGAACTTTCACAGAAATCATTGTCGTTGGTTTCTGGAGCAGAATATTCATACTATTGGTTGTTGTTGTTGTCATACTTTATTAATAACTTGGTATGACAAAACTAAATAAACGCAATCATATTTGCTAATAAAAAGCAAACTTATTTGCATAAATAATATCTATTGAAATGAATATCTATTTCGAAAGATTAAAAGAGTTCTGGGAATCAAAAGGATACAAAGACGCAACTAAGTTTGCACATGATCTTGGGTATAATAGAGGTGAAAACATATTGAGATTAGCGCGAAGTGAAAATAATGAACCTGGGATGATGATTCTTGGAGATATTATGAAAAAATTTCCTGATTTTGATATTTATTTTTTGTTGACAGGAGAGAAAAAAAATAATAAGTATCAATTGCCTGCAGAAAAAATTGAATCAGTAAATGCAAATATTGAATTTTATTCATGCCCCGAATGCCGGCCTCGGGTTAAAAAAATTCAAGATCAGGAGGCAGAGATAGCAAAATTAAAGGATGAGTTATTGGAAGTGTACCGGAGCCAGGCTAAAAAAGAGACCCACTCTGAAGATAGTGCATCGCACGGCGAGGATACAAAGAGAATTAAAGCTGGATAGATATACAAGCGAAGAACTACGCAAAATAGATGCGTAGAAGTACGCAAAAACAGTACTAAAGGAAATCAAGAAAATCAGAAAAGCTTAGCCGTGTGGTTCAGAATTCATTCAAAACAAATATCGATTATGCCTCAAAGCCCAATAAAAACAAGGTATTCAGTTTTAAAAAGTTTTCCCGGTGGGACTACAAAAAAACGAAAGCCTTGCTACATAGCCCGTGTAGCAAGGCTTTTAAAAATGCAAAGGGCAAATTATTCATTCAAAATCCATTTTATGAACCCTGTTCATTCAAATTTCATTCACTAAAATCATGAATCCAAAACCATACATTAATACCAAACAAACCGGGAAAAAAGGGCAGGTTGCGGTATATATAATGGTGCATGTGGGCTATAAAAGCATGAAATTTAATACCGGCGTTAATTGCCTGGCTGCAAACTGGGACCCGAAAACCCTGCGGATTAAGGGAAATTCGAAAGAAACCAAAGATGATAACCTGGTAATTGAACAGGCACTGGCACGGTTGAATGACATTGCTGTGAGATACCGGCTTCAAAACATCCAACTCACTCCGGAACTGCTAAAAAACGAATGGAAGAACCCGGCCAGGAGGATTGATTTTTACAAATTTTTTGACGAGGTTATTGCCGAACGTAAAGCAGAACTGGCGCACAACACCGTAAAATCGCATAAATCGGCCATCGAGATCATGAAAAAATATAAGGCTTCGCTGGCTTTTTCGGAAATTACACCCGATTTTATAGATAGCTTCCAGCGCTGGCTGCGGACCAAACACGGCAACGACACAAACACCATCCATACCAAAATGCGTGTATTGCGCAATTACCTGAATGTGGCTATACGGAAAGGTATCATCAGCGAAAATCCATTCTCCCGGGTGAAACTGCGAAAAGCAACAACCAGCCGCGTGTTTCTGAATCCGGAAGAGCTAAAGGTTTTGTGGGACTTGTACGAAAGCAAAAAGCTAACAGAAGCCAAACAAAAAATACTGCGCCATTTTTTGTTTATGTGTTTCACCGGATTGCGGATATCGGACATGAAGCAACTTAATGCAGGCAATGTTATTGGCGGGATGCTGGTTTTTAATGTAAAAAAAACGAAAGCTGTAAAGCAAAACATGGTTAAAGTTCCTCTTAACAGCTACTCGTTGCAACTGATAGCCGACGAAAAAAGCGAAACAAAGCTGCTGTTTAACACCATCAGCGAGCAGAAAATGAATACTTACATTAAAGAGATTGTTGGAGCTGCAGGGATTGAAAAAGAAGTTACCAACCACACTGGCAGGCACACATTTGCCACCTGCTGGCTGAAAAAAACAAAAAACCTGGCACAACTGCAGGTACTGCTCGGGCACAGCAACATTACCGAAACAATGATTTACGTGCATGTTGATGATGATATGCTCCGCGGCGAAATGAAAAACTTTGAATCGTTGATTTTTGCGGACGAAAAAAAGTAAATTTTCAAGAAATAAAACCTTTAAAACTAAAAGAAGGTTTTCCAGGTATTTAATTTATCCGGTACATTTTCCACAAATAACAATCGCCTGCAATTTGAACCGTAAACCCGGCTGCAATCATGGCGGTGTGTATTATCCAATTATCGATATCGGCAATGGTTGACATCTCTTCGACTATATCGAAAGTTGATTTCAGTTCCAATTGTCCATCGGTTTCATGGGGTGAATATGCTTTCAGTAAAGTTGCTATGAGTATATCTTTTACGTCTGGAGCAGTTTCTGCGGGGGGGGTTTGGTCTGGCGATTCCTTTTTTTCTTCAACCATGGTTATTGGTATTAAATGAAAAACCCGGCAGCATAATATAATTGCCAAACCATATTTTTAACAAATACAATGAATGTACCCGTATGCTGCCGGGAAAAATCTTTCCCCGGGCACACTCATTGTTTTATATGATTTGGCGGATTAAAGATATAAAAAGCTATGATAACCGGTTATTGAAGTGAAGTTATTTTAATTAGGTTCCACGAATCGGAAGCGCTGTCGTAAATCATTTCAACCAAAAATATTTCCCTTACCATTGCGCCAAGCGTATTTTGGGCATCAACCCAAAGCCTTACCGAAAACTGGTTTCCGTTTGATGTTACTGATGTGTTTTCGTCGCCATACTTTGCAAACTTTGCTGTTGACGGTGATTTCAGATTTTGCCCGACAAATTTTTTTGCGGCCAGGTAAGCGCCTGCTTCAAGCAGTTCCTGTTCTTCGGGCGTTCGGTTTGCACCGGGTTTATATTCGCTGATGCTGCGCTCAACCCTTTCTTTGGCAAGCCACGTGGATAACGTGTCAATCCGGTCTTTTAGTTGCCTGTTTTCCTCCTGCAGGTTTTTCACGCGCTGATTGGTGCACGAGAATATAATTAATAGTATAAAAGGAATAAAAATCAGTTTTTTCATTGTAAAAGGTTTTTGGTTTAAGGTTGCAATATACAAAAAAAGCCACGGCTAACAACTCCGTGACTTTTGCATAATGGCCTGGCTTTAACAGGCGGCGGGTACACCCGGCAGTTTTACCAGCTAAGGCGGCTGCAGGGCTTCCGGCATTATTTTATTATTGCGCGTCCTGTATTTAATACTGCATCGGCATTTATTTCGGCAATGCGGTTTGCCAGTTCCGGGAAGTCTTTATCGAGCACAGGGTTAAACCATTCAACGGCCACACGGCTTTTGCCCGACCGTTTTTTTATGCGGCCCCCTCCTCTTATGGGATAACCCCGGCCAACGCCTTTGTGCACAAAAACACCATGCCTTTCGAAACTAAAAGTAATTGTATCGATTTCGCCAAATTGCTCGCGGGTTTTGCTGCGTATGCTGGCTGCAAGTTTATACTCGTTGCGGCGTTTACTTCCCTTGCCGCGAATTACCATCGGCTCAGTCTTGCCATCGCTGAACCAGCGGGCCGAGCTAATTAGTTTTGAGCGTGTTTTGGGAACCCATGTCAGTACTGCCTGGTTTTGTTTCTGAATGTTGGCATAGTTACCTGTAATTGTTTCCATAATTATTCGCTTTCGGAGGTAAACCAGCGGGTTGCATCAACATCAGCCGGGGCCGGGCTTGTGATTGTAAACGAGTAACGGATTCCGGCATCGTTGCCAATTTCGTTCAGGATGGTGCGCGCATCTACTGATGAAAACTGGAAGTCGCGCACAACAGGGGTAAGCGGGTTGTATTTGTCGGCTTTAATACGGGCAAGAATATCGTCGCCAATTTGCTCCAGGTGGTCCCATGCCTGGTGAATCTCGTCGTGGTCGGTAAGGTCGTTTATTTTTTGCAGCAGCGTAAAAGCGCCGCGTCGGTTTTTGAGGATGTTGTCGCTGCGGTTATCGGTAAAATCGTAGTGATAACCTTCGAGTATGAGCATCGGGTATTCAGAATCGGTACGGTTAAGCCCGGCCAGAACCTCGTCGATTTCGAAGCGGAAAAAATGTTTTTTACTTTCGGTATGGGCAATTGATTTGTGCAGGCGGGCAATGTTTTCGAAGTAAGTAACCAGGTCGCTGAATTTTGTCATGTTGTTTATTTTTTTCTTTTCATGTTTTCCTTAATTTTTTTGCTCATAAAGCGGAATATGTTGTGAACGGGCATTTCGGCCCATTTATCCTGGTTAATGAGGTCGTCGCCAACCAGTATTTCGAATATTTTTACCCAGGCCATGGGGTCGCGCGGTGCTTTTGGCTTTTTTAACTCTTTATCGAGTTTTTTCTCATCGTTGTCGGTGTCGAATACCAGCGGGTAAATTTGCACCAGCCACTCTTTTATAAGCAGGTAATTAATAATGACAGCCTCAAGCAAAACGGGGGAGGTTTTATCGAAAACAGCGTTTTGTTCGATTAAATCTTCAGAAAAACCGGTTTTTGCAGGCAAATAGAGCGCGGAGAGGAACCGGGAAGCCTCTGATTTTTCGTTTTTAGAGTTATAATTTCCGAAGTGGGTATCGGCAAAGATAAACTGCCCGAAACTCATTTTTTTTAGTTTGGGTTGTGGCGCGAAAAATGTTTTGCCAGACAGCGTAATACTTTTAATTATAAAAGTATTGTATGGTTTTTTGTCGGAAAAAAAGCTGAGCAGGTTTTCGAGGTTATAAATGTGAAACGGCGCCAGACGGGAGAGTATCCGGCGGCTGATGCCTGTCATGGTATGCAGAAAGGCGTTGGTTTCGATTTCGCCGCGAAATGATTTAATAATTGCAACGAGCTGCGCGGGTGTAACCTCTTCCCAGTTTTCGGGGTGTGTTCCTTTCGCTGATCGCTGCCAGGGAACCAGGGGGAGCGGGTAATATTTTATTTCGATTGTGTTCATGCCCAGAATGTTTTTTTGCCGGTATTGTCGCGGCTGAAGCGTGCGGTTGTGCCCTCGTAAATTTCGAAATTAGTGGCAAGGTAGCTTTTCAGCATATCGAGATAAGCATAACCCATGTTGCGGTTGCGGGCAATCATGGCGGCAATGCGTTCGGCTTCCGATGGTCCTTTTATTTTTGTATTCTGAACCGTTGTATCTGTTTTTTCGAAATACAATCCTTTATCGCCCAGGGTTGCGCCGGTTTCTTCCATCAGCAGCGCGCTGGCAAGGTAAACCAACGGTTTTCGTATGTAAGGCAGCAGGGCTACGTAACCGGCATCGGGATTATCGGACACCATTTCTTCTTTCAGCGCCAGATAAATGACATCGCCCAGCGTGGTGCGTATGGTTGTGTCCTCAACAAATTTAACCGATGGCTGCAAGGCGAGCAAAGTAAGGCGGCTGCCCTGCATATTAAAAGGAATCTCCTCCACAATTTTCACTGTTGGCAGGAAACTTTGCTTAAGTGCGTTGTAATTCGGTTCGAGCTTGAACTCGCCAAAATGTTCGATGTTATCCTCAAGGAAAACAAGCACATCGTCGAGGGCATTGAAACCGGAGTCGGAAAAATACTGTTTCAGGTTATCCTCCTGGTATTTGTACAATCCTTTCAGTTTGTCGGATTCGGTACGCTGAAAACCGGCAGAACTGGCTGTAACGTTCATAAAATCGAAACCCAGGTAATAAGCCAGGTGAATAACGGCGTGCTGCACCTTTTCGAGGAGTATTTTTGTGGCCTCCTGCGTTTTGGTGGGTTCGGCAGGGTATTCAGCTTCGTAGAATTCCTGCAGCTCGTCATACATTCCAGCGCCAAGCAATACTTTCAGGTACTTGTTTTCGGCATTCTGAATGTGTGGTTTCAGCTTCAGAAAATCGTTTCCGGCGCCAATGGGCAGGAAATTTTTTATTTCGTCGATGGTTGTGAAAAGCATTATGATAAAGTTTTTTTGGTTCCTGATCCTGTATCTAAAGTAGTAAGAATGGTATTCCGGAAACGCCATTCCATATTATCGGGCGCGCCATTAAAGCGGGTGTAAGTTTCAAGGGGGTCGAGCAGGTTCTGGCGGTCGAGCCATGCGTTGGCAATGTTCACCAGGAAAGCCTCGCGGATGTTGCTGCCGCCCTGGTTGCCTGCGTAGGTTCCGCCTGGCATACCTGCGCCCAAAACATTTGGGTTAATCATTAGCGAAAACAAAATTTCGGAGTTGGCGGCGGCAGAACTAATCAGATCCTGTTCGCTGTTGAGTTTGTTTTCGAGTGGTTTAATAATCCACTGTTCCTCTGCCCTGCCCTGGCCGTTGATTTCGAAAAAAGTAAAAATAGGTTTGTTGGCGTTGGTGGTATCGCAGAGGTTGGTCTCAATTTCGTCCATAAAACCTGAAATGGCAGCTTCGCGTTCAGTGGTGGTTTTAAACTGTGCCTCGGGGTATTTTTTATCCCAGAAAGCGTAAGGAATCTGAACGTGCCATTTCCAGGTAATCTGGTTCTGGTAAGCTGCTTTCAGAAAAGCGGGTATTTTTTTAGCCACATCGACCCACCCGGCGGTGTAAGCGGTGTACCATATTGGCGAGCTGTAGTATTCGTTGTTGCTCCACGAATCGCGGATTACCTGCACAAATGTACGGCCTTTTACCTGTTTGCCCATTTTACGGCGCATGAGGTCGGCCTGCGGATCGTACTCGTCGAGCGCGTCGATGGTTGTAAATTCGCCATCGCCGGGCGTATCGGGCCATTTGCCCGAAACAATGCATTTTTCGATAATACCACTGGCGTTTGCGCGGCTCAGGCGGCAGTATTTGGCGTTGATGGTGTTGATGCCCACAATCTGGCTTCCATCGGTGTTTGGCAGCAACTGTACAAAGGCGGGGCCAAACTTCAGGTAATCGCGGGTTGCCTTTTCGAGGTATCGGCGCACCAGGCGGCTTTTGGCGAAGTTTTGAATTTTCGTTTCCTGTATGGGTTTCAGCACTTCATTGCCGTCGTCGTCGTACCCTTCAACGGTAACCGGAAAAATGCCCTGCCCCAGCGTAAAATTACGGATAAATTTTAGTCCGGAATTGAGTACTGAAACCGAGTTAATGATAGCGTCGGCATCGGTTGGGAAGCGGTTACCGGCGCCCCAGTCGACAATTTCGATATTTCCGGCCAGTGTTTTATCGGGGTCGTTGTCGGTAGGTTCGGCCACCTTTTTAGGTTTTGCATCGGGTGCGCCCGGGGTACTCATGTACATGCCGCTGCGGGTGCCAAAGCCTACCAGCGGAACGCCGTTGTTGTTAAAAACTAAGTTTGCCATATTCAATTAGAAATTAAAAATTGTCAATTAAAAATTACCCCCCGCCCTAAAGGGAGCTTTCCCGTAGTTCAAAATATGTTGGATGGTTCTTTACTCCCCCGCCTGAACGTCGGGCAGGCTTTAGGGCCGGGGTAATTCCTTTTTTTAATTTATATTTTTCATTTTTCATTTACAATTGGACTTTCTTTCCGTTCCATTCGATAATTGCATCGATGTTAACCGGGGTTGGGTGGCCTATTCCTTCATTATTTGCATCAACGGGAATAAACCCGCGCAAACGGTTCGATTTCATATTTGCATTCAGCCCGCAGGCAACGGCGCGGGGCATAAATACCAGTTCGCCATTGTTTTTGATGAATTTTATACTGAACACCGGTTGTTTGCCCGTGGGTAGTTCCTTAATGTCGTATTCTTTCAGTGCCAGGTTTCGCCTGATGGTTGCTGCCATTGTTTTTTTTTGCCAAGTTACAGGGGGCAGGGGGGATGGGAAAGGACAGAAAAACAGTAGGCAGCCCCGATAGTTATCGGGGGTAGGCAGTTGGCAGTAGGCAAAGGCATAAAAAAACCCCTGACGATAAACGTCAGGGGCAATCAACCTAATTAAACCAATAAATATGAAAAAACTAATTACCTGTAAATGGATAACCGTAATTCGAATTTTGTTTGTTCTCACAATAACAATAGTGAGTGTTTCGCAAGTAGTTTCTATTATTTATAAGCCCATCGGATAGTAACGAGGGCGGTTTATTTAACTCTTGCGCGAAAGCAAAATAATTTTCATTCATCACCATCACCGGGAATTCCAGCTTCGCAACCGGGTTAAACATGTATTCCTGGTAACTGGCCATTTCAAAATTGCCAAGGTAATTAAACGCGACCTCCTGCACATCAAAATTATAAACGGTTACGTTTTGGTTATCCTGAACCTGGACTACAAAACCGCACTGGTCGGTTACCGGGTCAGGAACTAAACCGGGTGGCGGGGCTGCGTAGCAAATCACCGCAAACAAAAGAGAAATAAAAAACAAAATCTTTTTCATTGGTGTAAAAATTTTAATGATTAATAATTAAAGCTGAAATTTAAGCTTTTGTGGATAAACCGGAAAGGACAGAAAAAGAGTTGGCAGTTGGGAGCCCCGATAGCTATCGGGGGGAGTAGGCAGTAGGCAAAGGCAGAGGCAAAGAAGAAAGTGCTACTGATTTAACATGTCAACGTCGGGAGATTGACAGTGTTAAATGAAATTACTGAGCAGGTGAATGGAATTTACCTGCTCAGTAAACAGGTATTCTGAACATGATTGGGGAAAAGTGGCGAGTGGTTTATGTAAACTGGAAGTATTCGCCTTCTTTTACGATGGTGGCCTTAAAGGGGTAGTCTTCTTTTTTTACATGCTGAATTTGCCCGATTAGCACATCGGACCCGGTAAAGAGGATGCGCTTTTCTGCGTCCACTTCGAGCTGGAGCATGAGCACCTTGCCCGATTTGTTTTTGGGGTATTTGCTATCGTCGATGCGCGAATCGAGTATAACAATTTCGCGGTTCATGATTTTGGCTATTTTTATTTTTTCGCCAATAAATGAGCCGGTTGGCGCCGGAACGTTCAGATCTGAAAACAATTTCATATTTAGCTTTTTTAATAGGTTGATGCTGTTACAATGTTTTGCCCATCCCCAGTAAGCGGCATGTACCTGCAACGAATTGCCTTTGCGGGCTACTGCCCGGGCGAAACGTTTTTTAATTGATTTCCGCAATAATGTGTGGGTGTGAAAAAATCGGTACCCAACAAAATCGACCCCGCGGGCGGTTACCGGAAATACCTGGTAGTTGCTTTTTACATCGATTGTGAGGGTGGCGGTGAGGTATTGTTTTATTTCTTCGAAAAGCTGGTGGAGTTCTTCTTTTGTGGCGGCCAGAACAACAATATCGTCGGCATAACGGTAGTAATATTTTACCTGTTTTTGTTCTTTTATCCAGTGGTCGAAATAAGCCAGGTAAAGGTTGGCAAAATACTGGCTTGTATAATTACCAATGGGCACGCCGCTGGTGCTGTCGATAATTTCGGAAAGCAATGCCAGTGTTTCGGGGCATTTTATTTTACGGGCAATAATTTGTTTTAGTATATCGTGGTCGATGCTGGGGTAAAATTTACGCACATCGAGTTTAAGGCAGAAGCGGGTATTTTCGGTGTCGTGTAAATCGCGTTTTATTGCCCTTACTGCACCATGTATGCCGCGGCCTTTGATGCACGAATAGGTGTCGGCAGTAAACAGCGACTCCCACAATGGTTCGAGTATATTTAATATGGCGTGGTGAACAATGCGGTCGGGGTAATAAGGCAGGCGGTAAATATCGCGCTCTTTGGGGGTATAAATTTTAAATACAAAATAGGGCGATGTTTTAAAACTGTTGCTGCAAAGCGTGGTGTGCAGCTTGAAAATGTTTTCGTCGCGCGACAAATCGTGTAGCAACACCCCACGGGAATACTTTTTGCCTTTGCGCGCTTTCTGGTCGGCAAGGCGAAGGTTTTCGAGGTCGGTTATTTTACTGTATAAAGCAGATACGCGTTTCACCGGCAGCAATTTTGGCCGGTGAAAATAATAAATATTATTTACAGTTGAATATACCCTAAATCGGCAGCAATGGTAAGCAGCAATTCTTTTTGTTTTGCTGCCGTTGATATATGTGATGCCTTTTGTTTTACCTTGCTTTTTTCTTCAAAAGTAACACCCCTTTTAATGAGGTATTTTTCTATTTTTTCGGTTGGTGTCATGGTGTTATTCCTTTCTCGATTAATGTTTCGGCTACGGCCTGCAGTGTTTCGTCTATTTTGGTTAAGCGGTCGATTATTTCTGCAGATAAAGTTTCCTGAAGGTCGGTTTTCATGTACAACCCATCGGCCACGGCTTTGGCAAGGTTTCGCCAGTTCTGGAGCTGTGCGAACTCGCCGGCATCTTCTCCGGTAAGGTGATTGTTAATAATTGCTTCAACGGCGTGCTGGCTATATTTTTCGCGAATAATAGCAGCAATAATGGTTTCGCGTTTAAAGTCGCTTACTTCGGCAACCTGGTAATCCCAGTTTTCCTGTATTTTGCCGTCAGCGTCTTCCTTGTCGTTTCGCGAAACCATGAAATTTACCTGGCCGCCGCCCGTGTTTGAATACGGTACAGTTGCAGGTGGTTGGTAGTTGCAATTGCCATTCATTTTTTTAATTTGTTTTGTGCTCCGCAGCTATTTACCACGGGGCGGGTTGTTTTGTCGTTTAAATCACCATACTGAAGTATGGTGCTTGTTTTGCTTTGTTTCAGGAGAGCCTTCGCCCGATGTGAACCGGGTTACCAGCACTCCTTTTTTACGTATTTATTTTTTGCCAAGAGGCAAGGCCTTTACCTGTGTATTAAAAAACATTGGCGCGACCCGATATTCGCATTCGTATTCGAAGGAGCATTATTCGTATTCGCATTAACGAAACCGTCATTAGCCCCATTATTCGCATTGCCGCCCACGAGCAGGGTCACAGGTAAACAACCATTATTTTAAAGAACTCAAAAATATAAAAAAAATCGGGGCTTCGCCCGACCCTCATAATTCGGGTCGGAGTTCCGTGCTTCGCGCTTCGCCTATCGTATTCCGGTTACGGTAAAAAGCAAAGGCGCGACCCGAGATGCGCATACGTAAGCGAAGGAGCATTAATCGAATGCGCATGAACGAAACCGTCATAAGCCCCATTACTCGCATGGCCGCCCACGAGCAGTGTGCGAAGGTTCTCTCCGGAGGCAGGAATCGAGGTGTAAAAGTAATCGCAATAATATAAGGTAGCGCTGCCACCGGTTACTGAAGTTGGCAACCAGTCACCTTTTGCACCAAAAAGAATGGCTGATACATAACCATTGCCCCTGTTGATTAGTCCGCGGTTTTCATAGTTTGTATAATTGCTGTCGTTCCAGTCTGCAGGATTATCGGCTACCCACACCTGCGATTCGGCCCCGGCACTGTCGGCTTGTATATTAATGTTAATACCATCAACATTTTTCCATATATGGCTAAACGGCATTTCAACACCACGGTAGCGGTTCACCAGGGTGGTGGTGCGCGTTATGGCGGTCCAGTATGTTGTATTGTCAACGGCATTGCCGGTTGATTCGAGTATGCACTTATACAAGTTTGCGCCCACAGAAACAAAATCGTCGGGCTGGTAGGTTGTGGCAGCATTGTATTCGCCCAGAAATAACGAAACTGCTGTAAAATAGGTGGTATTTGTTGGCAAATTACCCGTTGAGTTTAGTATGCACTTGTACAATGCGTTGTTGTACGAAGTGTACTGGCCAACAGTGTAGGCAGTGGCAGCACTATACAGATTTACGAATGTTGCCGGTATTGCGTTATACTCGAAAGGCATAGTGAACGAAACATCGCCTGAACCATTGCCAATGCTATCGGAAGCGCCGCATGGAATAACGGGGTTATAAGCGGTAAGGTGGCTCCATCTGGTGCTGTCGAGCGCAGAAACCCCTGCTCCAAGGCCGCCTTGTTTATAACCTTCGGCAGTAAGCGCATATTCAACGTTTGCCTGGCTGTTGAGCGTTGCATATTCAGTTACAAACAGCCACCACAGCGCGGTGTGTGCCTGGTAGGTGTACATTTGCCAGCCGGCGCCGCGGTTGCGGGCGTAAGTTCTGTAATTTGTGCGGCTGATGCTTGTAGCCGGGCGGCCAAGCTGTGTATTGTAAGCAGCGTCCCATGCGGTATTGTTGCTGCCGCCACGAAAATCGGCTGTTGTATTTTTTACGCTTGCCAGTTTAAGGTTGCTGCGTTGGAGCGCGGCCTCGTAAGCGCTCACATACATTTTGGGCACTTGAGTATAACCGGTTAGCGGGTATTTCGAAACCATAACCTGGCGGATGTTGCTGTCGGTTTCAAACTTCCAGTAAAAAGCGGGTATTTCAACCATAATTTGCCCGTCGGTACCGGTAAGGTCACTGGCACTGCCATCGGCTTTTTTTGTCCAGTCATCGGGTTTGAGGTAGTAATTAACTGTGCCGTTGTCGAGCAGGAGGCATGTTTTAACCTGGTTATGCACCGGCAGTGTGGTGTGCAACGCGAGTGCGCCTATGCGGGTAACTGCAGGGTTGCTGTTTAACACATCCCACTGCACACCATAGGCGTGTGTAGCTTCTGAAAAATTTACGCCCGATTTACGGGAACGAATGCCAATTAATAGTGCCATAATAACCAGTTTAATAAGCCCAGAAAATATAGTAGTTGGTTGTATCGATTGCGGTAGCGGGTATTTCGGAGATGATTCCCGGTGTCCAGTCGTTGATTGGCAGCGGGAAATTAGATGCTTCGGTGTCGAAGTATAATTTAATTTCAGCCACAAGTATGCTTTCGGTGCTTGCAACTTTTGGCACAACACATACCGAGAAGTATTTACCTGAGCCCAGCGAAAAAGCTTCGGCAAGGCTGGTGATTTCGCCATGTGTGCCAAGCCTTCCGGCACTCATTGCCTGGCTGCCGGGGCCGCCCATGCTTGCGGGTTCGACAAAAAAGTCGAGCGTAGCAGCAATAAATTCGGCCAGCGATGCATAAGCGTTGCCATCGGCCTTTTTAAAATCGGAATGCGTGGTTCCAAATTGGTCGGCTATGTCTCTGTTATAGATATGCCTTACCGAAACAGTGCCTCCGGGGGCCGCATCGAGGCGGTAAGTTCCGGCAGGGCAAATGCTGTTAACTGTATTGCCAAACACCCAGGCGCCTGCTGTATTTTTAAAAAGGAATTTTTGTGTTGCCATCTTTTCAATTATAAATTAAAAATTAGAAATTATAAATGCTGTACAAGTTTACTTTATAATGCGTTTAACGGAAAGGACAGAAATGAGTAGGCAGCGGCAGGTTTTGAGTAGGCAGTAAAAGAGAAGTTACCTGGTTGCAATAACTCCGCCGGTAAAACCAACCACAGCCCACAGCCACCCGCGCTCCCAAATGCGTTTTTTATGTTTCACCGTTATGCTGTTGGCTGTTGATATTGAAGCGTTCGGGTCGGTGAGCATTACAGAAACCACAGTTTCTTTTCGTTTCTGCTCCTGAAAAATGGAAATGCCTGTTTTGTATTTATAATCGAAAAACAACCGTTCATCCTGTACGCTCCCCTGCAGGTTCAGAAAGTTATTCGACCAGGTGAAGGCGCTGTATTGAATTGTATCTGTTTTAACCAGGTAGAAACTGTCTGTAAGGGCGGTTTCGCCATGCCCCGCGGCTGCGAGCTCGAGTTTAAGCGCGTTGTTTATTTTTCGCCAGTTAATGTCGTTTTCGCGCAATTTTTTAATATCGAAATTGGCCATCGCGAGTGATTCTTTGAGGTTCGAATGATCTACTTCAACAACACTCAACTTATAGGTTAATTCTCCGGCTTTATTTTGATATACCGAAACAGAATCGTTGAGTGTTGACAATTGAATTGCCTGCATCTGGTTAATTTCGTTTAATCGCTTAATTTTCCGGTTAACAACCCCGATGTGGATGAACGTTGCAAGAATGAACAGGATCGATAGAATCCAAAGTACTTTTTGATTTTTCATTTCATAATAGAGTTTGGCAGGTAAATTTTTGTAAGCTGATTTTTCGTAGAAAGCTGAAAGTACCAAAATGATGATTTCGTACTATTTGTAAATACGGACCTATTTTCATACCCTTTTGCCTGGTAGAGCCAGCCCAGATAAAATCGTTTTGACGCAGTTGAAAGTTTTGGGTCGATCCCAACAGGTTGCGGAACTTCAATATAATACTGGCCTGATGCTGTTTTATGCACATTCCGTTTTGCCACTTCTGTTATTAAAGTTCCATACAAGCCGTTGCCATGATTCAATGGGTCGATGTAGATTTTTGTCGAAGTGTCTAAATCGAAAACAGTATTTGTGATTTGGCCGTAGCATATTCCTGAAGCCAGGAAAATGATAAATAAGATGACTGTTTTCATTTGATTTCGATTAAGATGTCCTGCTGAATTATTTTATCCATTCGTTTTTTGCCGAGGCCGGCAACATTGGAAACTTCGTAGATGTCACGAAATGCTTTGTTTTTTCTGTGTTCGATCATTTTGGTGGCCCGCACGGGACCGATGCCTGTGATTTTCTGCAAATCGGCTGCAGAGGCTTTGTTGATGTTGATTGTTTCCATTGTAGTTCTTTTTTACCCCCCGCCCTAAAGGGAGCTTTGATTGTAGATCATATAATGTTTGTTAGTCACCCCCGCCTAACAGTCGGGCAGGCTTTAGGGCCGGGGTGAGAATGTTTTTTTTTGGTTTGGAAGCGCAAACCCCTGCGCTTCCGTGCAAACCCATATTAAAAACTGCCTTGGTCTGATTCAAGTTTAGATAAATCCAATCAAATCTTTTCTAGACGATTATTTTTAATATAGAAATTAATAATTCGCAAAGAACGCCGGGTATATTGGTCAGCCACCCGTAACTGTTTTATTCTTGTTCTTGTTTTACTTCGGTTTTCTTTTGATTGAATAAAAATATCATTGCTCCACCTGATACAGTTGTAAAAAACCCTGTGGAAGAACCTACTATTGCAATAATATCACCTGACGAAAGTTCCTTTAAAAGAAAAACACAAAGCAAAATACCAGTTGACATTAACATAGCATAAGCAATAATACTTGCTCCTATTAATCGGGAACTTGATTTATTTCCTGAAATGCTATCAAAAAATCCATTTGTTTTCATAACCTCAGTTTTTCATTAACATTAAAGCAGGGACACGCTTTATTTGCATAATCGTTATGGCCCGATAGTTTTGTTATTGAAGGATAAACTTCAACAAGCGAATTAATTAGAGACTGAACCGCTTCGAATTGTTCCGGGGTAAAGTTATTCTCAGGCCGTCCGGTTTCGGATATTCCGCCTACCATGCAGATTCCTATTGTTCCGGTGTTATGGTTTTTGCAATGTGCGCCAGTCTGTGAAATGGGGCGGCCATCTTCAACAGCTCCGTTACGTCTGATTACATAGTGATAGCCAATGTCCTTCCATTTGTTTTGCTGAACGTGGATTCTGCGAATCCATTCGGCGCCAATATCCATTGATGGTTTTGTGGCGGCACAATGGATAATAATTTCGTTAATTGTTCTCATTCTGCTGATTTTTTACGTGTTGAATATTGCGGATATTTGCAATAAGCATTTTTATGCTCTGTTTCGATTGTTGTCAACCGCAAATCAATCTTTTCAATTTTCATTGTATTTTCATCAATATTTTTCCTGTGGTGTTCAAGCTGCTGTTCAAGTATCGGTTGCCGGATCGTTTGATTAATCTGAATACCGTTTACAATTGTTTTTAACTGCTCAATGACTTCCGACATATTTGAAAGCATCCTCTGAACCGTTTCATCACGCTTCTTTATTTCAGCGTCACGGTTTGAAAGGAAATACCCTAATATTGCGGTCATTATACTCATAATCCCGACTGTCGCCCAAAGCCACATTTTTAAACTGTCAATGTCATTCATGCTGTCCACTTTTCACTATTAATTGGGTTTGTAATTCATATCTTCAAATAGCGTTTTATTTCCACCCTGCCGGTATATCAGCATAATTACTTAAACTGGTTAGACTGTTACCTGAATTTGCATAACACCTGGTTGTTATTGGTGTTCCGGTTCCGAAATCACAATTCCACAAATCAGGTGCCTCACCTTGTATGCCTGTAAATGAATTTCTTAAAAAACAGGCATTAAAACTTATGGATTGATTTAAAAATCTCGTGCTTTGTTCGCCATCAGCATAAAATATATTTCTATTTAATTGCAATTTTACACAGCCAGTAAAAGTGTAAGCGAAACCTGATGTTGAAACTAATGTATTATATCTGAATAAATTAGCTGGTACAGCAGCCAAATTAGAGCATCCGTAAAAAGTATAAGTAAACCCTGACGTAGAAACTAATGTATTATATCTAAATAAATCGGCTGGGATAGATGTTAAACCTGTATTGTTTCTAAAAGTGTAAGCGAAACCTGATGTTGAAACTAATGTATTATATCTGAATAAATCAGTGGGGATAGATGTTAAACTTGTGCACGTGGAAAAAGTCCCATAAAACCCTGATGTTGAAACTAATGTATTATATCTGAATAAATCAGTGGGGATAGATGTTAAACTTGTGCAACCTAAAAATGTTTCAAGAAATCCCGATGTTGATACTAAAGTACAATACCTGAACAAATCGGTTGGGATAGATGTTAAACCTGTGCAACCGTAAAATGTTCGGTAAAATGCATTTACCGTTACACCTGTCGCTCCCGTAATACTGCTGTCTGGAAGTGAAATTAGATTAACACACCCATAAAAAGCACCTGCAAAAGATAGGAATCCGACATCGCCCCATTGTATTACTTTTGTTAGTTTTGTTTTAACATCTGCATTGTTATTCACCCACATTCTTGGAAATGAACCTGTTATTATTATTTGATAAGTTCCAGACGATGTATAATTATGGATTAAATTGGCATCATTATAAGCTGTTATTACAGATGTCGCTGTACCATCTCCCCAATCAATAACAGCGTCAAATGTTCCTTCATTAGCAGTTGGAAAAGTAAAATTTCCAGACGGCAAATTCCATTCAGTAATAAATTCTAAATTAATTGGCGTGGTTGATTGGCGTGGTATATATAAAATTCTGTGTCCCATTACGTGCGTGTTAAGTTAAGTTTTCCCCGCATCAATGTAGGTGCGCCGGTGTAGGCTGTGCTAACTGCAAGTATCACCTTATCGCCTGCTGTTACGCTGTTGGCGGCTGTTGCGGTGGTTTGGGTTATTGTGGTGTCGGCGGCTACTGCTGAAAGGCTGGTAACTGCTGTTGTGTTTATTTTTACGGCTACTGTTAGGGTTCCGGTGTCAACCTGCATCACTGCGCTGTCAATTGTATATCCGACCAGTGCTTTCAAATCTAAAACATAATCGGCTGCTGTTCCGGCGGTGATGTCGCGAAATTCAAATTCTATCCAGTCTTTTAGATAATTTGAATTAAGTGTTACAGAATTTGTAATAACCAACTTATTTTCATCATCCCCAGTTCCTTCCTCAATCGCTATTCCCGTTCCGGCAATGATTTTGGCAGCAAGGTATCCGGCAGTTGGGTCGGAAGCATCATATTTTACTTTGTCAGTGTTTGCCGCAATAGCACTTTCCGAAATCGCCGTAATCCTTCCTTTTGCATCAACTGTAACAGTTACAGCATTTGTAGAATCGCCAAACGTTCCAACATCAGTATTTACCGTTGCCAAAGTAGTTGGTACGGGCAGTCCTAATTTCCCTGTTCCGGCAACATCGCCTGTTAAAACAATGGTGTCGTTGTAAATTGTCAGCCCCACACCTAACTGCAATTTCACGTAATCGAAATAAAAACCATTATGGAAAGAGGGTATTAACCCTTTTGTTTTCCATATAAATTTTACAGCATCGAATGTTTCAGCATAAAGCGTGAACATATTGATTGGTAAAACCCCTGCCTGCCACGAAAGATTTGATTTTACAAACGGGATTTCAAACTGGTTACTTACACCAACACCGTTCAATAAAAACCGAACTGATATTGATTCTTTCGTGGAAAGGGATTCTTTAAATTTTATATATGAAATAATATTTTCGTAGTCTGCAAAATTTACGGGTGCTGCGGCAGTAAATAATAAATAATCGTCATTACCAATTGTGTCAACATCGGCGCATACGATTCCGTATTTCGGCAATGTTGCTGATTCAAAGTCAACTAATACACCATATGCACTCGCTGTCCATTCCACGTTTTCATTGTAAACCAATTCATCTGTAACACCGGCAGGTTGAGTTGTGTTGGCTGTTACAAGAACAAACCCAAGTGAGAGTTGTGTCGCAGCATCAAGTGAAGGAATAGATGGGTTTTCGGAGGGTGTTCCTGTTATTACCACCACTTCGCTATCTGTATTCAGCACAAACAAATCAATGCGGCCGTTAGTGGCATCGGCTGCTGCAAGTGTAACGTCTGTTTGGGGCGAGTTGTAAAGCACTCCGTTGATATAATAAATTGCAGGAAGTACGGTATAATCATAATTCTGAATCCATACACGTTCACCACCTGACTGTATTCCATAATCAGTATTGTTTTGAGATGTGGTGATTGTAAGAACCTGGTTTTCGTCGATGCTTGCAACACCTGCTGAATCGGGGTCGATAGTTACCGGTGGGTGTACGGTTGGTATTGTGGGTTTATTTTCAATAAAATCTTCCCGGTACTGGTCGGTTTGGTTCCAGTCGCTTTGTACGCGGTCGCGCCACAACACGTCGATAAGAATCGACATCATGTTGTCGGTAATCATTTTGCGACGCAGGTTTGTGAAGAGGCGTTTTAGTTCTGATTTTGTGCGTAGTCTTTCTGGCATACTCAATTAAAAATTAAAAATTGTAAATTAAAAATTATTGGTGTTCGGATTTTGCCTGTATTCCATTCATTTACCATTTTAAATTTATCATTTATCATTGGTTTATACACTTACGCTTCCACTTCCGGAGATTGGTGTAAGCAGCCCGGCGGTAACGAGGGCGGCGGCAATTTCATGGAGGGCGGCCTGCACATTTGCGCCTGTAATGCCTGAGATTGTCTCAATCATAATTTTGTTGGCATCGAAATAAAGAAACTGGAGGGCTTCGTTTATTTCGGTTATTTTCCAGGGGAGTATTTCCCATGCGGCACCATCCCAGGCAAGTATGTTGTTTTTTTCGCACTCGAGTTCCCAAATTGTTGCATCATCCTTTACCAGGTAGCAATCGAACAGTGCGGGTGATGCGGGTTCGGTTTCGGCATAGCCTTTCAGCGTGTAGTCGGGAAAGGCAATGCGGAGGATGCTGTTGCAGACTTCCACGAAGTTGGTGTCGATTTCGTTAAAAATTGCGCCAACGCGGCGACTGGTTCCGTCTAAGATTGTTTTCATAACTTAAAATTCCAGTTATCAAATTCTGTAAAATCAATTATTTCATCCATCATAATCAGGTTATCGGGCGACCAGTGCTGTGTTATGTCGTAAGAGTTAGGCACGTAGTCGCTTTTGTAGCCTGTAATTTTTGTTGTTCCGATGCTGTTTAGGCTGAACTCTGTTTCGAGGGTTTCAATGATGAACTCGCCGGAGCGCATCCTGAATTTGTTGGTGATGTTGCGCACCACGTAATCGAGCATGTTGAGCGGCAAGGCGGCTTCGCCCGTAACTGGCAGGCGCTGGCACCAGAACCGGGCCCAACGTGGCCAGCGTTTTGCAATAAGCCCGATGTTTTCTTTTTCCCAATCCAATGCGAGCGTGTCGGTTTGGAATTTCGCTGTATTCCAACCATTATAAAAAAACAGGCGGGGGGTAAAATTCTGGTAGGCCAGTTTCATACTTTGTATGTTTCCTGCATGATAACTCATTACGGTTTGATCTCCGGTAATGGTACTAAACACGGTTTCAATTTCTTCCACCTCGTTTTTATTTGAATTGAAAAAACCGTTTTGAAAACCCGAAGCAATATGTTCCCATCCAAGCGCGTCTGTCATTATTTCATTACCGCTTGTAACGTCCTGTTCCTTTTGTTGCAGCCAGGTATATTGCGCGTAGATATTTTCCGATTTAATATAACGCATTTCGCCAATTTCGGGGTTTTGAATGGCCATAATGTCGTCCCACGTTGCCACGGGTTCTTTTTCATCGGGGCGGCGGTCGTCAACATCTTCCCAGCGTTCGGCAAAATAGGTGTCGTCGTTGTCGTGCGTGAATTTGAATTTCAGGGTAACATCTTTTTTCTCCGCAATTTCCCACTCGTTCACCATGTAGCTGTTAATGTCGATGGGTGCGCTTGTGATGATGGTTTCGCGGTCGATGATGTTCACCTTTCCATCGGGCAAAAAATGGAAGCACAAGTTGAGCAGGTTTTGAATGCCCAGCAAAAAATCTTTGAGCTTTATTTTTGGCAGTAGGTCGCGGTATTTGAACATACCGTTGTAATGTCGAACGATATAATTAATCACCCATGATCTGCTTTGTACTGTCCCGGGATTTGCCCAATCTTGTGTAAAAATAGGTGTATTTTGCGTGTCGATTGTATAATCAATATTTGTAATGTCGAAATTATTCCAAATTACAAGTCGTTTTAAATCGTCGCTGGCGGCAATGGCATCCTGAGCGATATAAAATTTAGCATCAGCCAGAAGTGTTTTTATTACAAAATTTAGAAAAAGCATTGGCGAAACCACATATACATTCAGGTTTGTTTCGAGTGTGCTGATTACAGATGTTGAAACTTCTGTTTTAATATCACCGCTTGGCCCAGCATCTCCCCCGGGATAAGTTGGGTTAACCCGGTAAAGGGAAGATTTTCGAAATGCTTCGGTTAATGCTTCAGTTTCAATCTCGTCGGGTATAAAGGCAGGTTCTCCGTTGCCTTCTGAATATTCAGGGTTTGGCACCTGCGTTGGAACTTTAATTTTACGGCCTTTGTCTTTAAAAAAATCCGGGTTGAAATAAGTGGGGCATCCGTAGTGGTCGGTGTCGGGGTCGTAGTCGGCTTTGTTTACGAATGATACAGGCACATCAAAGGCTGGTATTTCGTAGATGTATTTTTCGCGGTGCTCTTTGCCCAGGTTACCCACGTTGGAGCGCAGCCACCCGCTGTAAGCAGTTGGGCTTGCGCTTTGAATTATGAGTGTGCCGGCCAGTAACAGGTAACCGCCGTAACGTATTTCGAAGCCGGGGATTTCGCGCGAAGTACTACTACCGTATTTCTCGAAGCGCTCGGGATTGCCCAGTAACATGCGGTTAATTTCGTTCACGGGTATGTCGATTCCCATTCCCACGTCGCCAGGGATGCTGTCGAAGTAGCAGGCCGGGTTGGTCCATGTAATGCGCACCGATGTTTCGGTGGAGAGGGCCAAAGGGATATTATTTATGGTGAAACTTAACATAGGTAATGCGTGAATGCGTGAATGCGTGAATGCGTGAATGCACCCCCCGCTCCCGACAAATCGGGACAAGCTCTGAAGGGAGCTAAGAAAAGTTCTTCAATTTTTAATTTATAATTTTTCATTTTTAATTAAAAACTGCGGTTATCGAATGAGTGTTTACTCTCGTGGGCTTCGGAGAAGTCGATTTGTATGCTGTACGTATCATCCTTGCGGTTCACCAGAACTTCGTCGGCGGTGATATCGGTAATTGGGATGATGCTTGTGGTTGATTGAGTGATATTGGTATATAAATACCACGCCTGTTTGGCCACGAGCAGGTCGCGCAGGTATTGTATCTGAGTAATCGATTTCCATCCCGAATTGATTGACCAGCGGTTTAGCCCTGTTTTGTTGAGCTGCAGCAGGGTTGGGGTGTACACAGTATCGGTAACCTGTGGCGGGCGGTAGCTGATGTTACCTCGGGTGGTGAATTTATCCTGGATGTAGCCTGAAAGATAAACATCGTCGACCCCGCCAAAAGTATTTGCAAACATGAGGAACACGGGGCGTTCGCAGGGTGTCCAGTCGATTTGGAAGTTGCGTGTTTCCGATACCAGGCTGCCGGAGTATTCGAGCCACACGTTGAATGATGTCATCCGTTTACCGGTGGGTTCGAGCGTGTGCCCCATTGTTACGGGGTTAACGTTGAACTCGTACAGGTAATCGGTATTCAGGAAAACAGCCGTTGTTTTAAGTACGTCGGTTCCGTCGTCGTAATAAGCTCTCATTGCCAGTGTTGAGAGGTTATTGCCATCGGGCATAAACCAGAGTTTTACGGGTTGCAGCGGGTGTACTATGTCGCCCGATGGGCGTGCGGTGAGGAATTTTCCGGCCTGAACATATTTGGCGTAAAATGTAAAACCGGCGTCGTTCATGGTTGCCACCTGGCGGGGCGACAGGCCGCCCTTTAGCATTTGGAACACTTCGGAAGTAGCGCCCCATGTTTCCTGGAGCAGGTCGTTACTGTCGATGTACCGTTCGCCCACCTGCACCTGAATATTAAAAGCCTGTGTAGGAAGTGCGTTAATCGCACCGTTTACGGGCCACTGAAAAACTACAGGGAAAGGCTGATCGACGTATCCGCTGATATCGAATATGGCCTCACCGCTGGCGTCGGGGGTAATTGCGTCGATAAACGGCGCGCCGGGGAGCTTTCCATCCTGGCTGATTACCTTGAGCATGATTTTATATTCGGATGAATTAACGGGAGCAGAACCACCGGAACATTCGATGTAAACCGGGTTTCCGGTAAGCTGGACTGCGCCGCCTTGTATTGTTGCTGTTATTGCCATTTCAATTAGAAATTAAAAATTAAAAATTCGAAATTATTGGAGTTCAAAATTTGCCTGTATTTCATTCATTTATCATTTTTAATTTAACATTTTTAATTGTTTACAACCCCCGGGTTGTTTGGATTTCGGTGTATTTTTTATCGCCTTTTTTTATGTCTTCGATAGCTGTGTATATGCGGAGGTTAGCAATTTTTTCGCCAAGCTGGTCGAGTTTGGAAAGGATGGCGGGGTCGGTGGTTACCTGGACATTTACGGGGGGTTGACCATCCTTTTGCTGCCCACTATACGAACCACCCCTCTCTCTTTCACTATCCAACGCACTCCCCTCCTTAAAAGAAGAAGGAGGGGAAAACCTTACAGAGGAGGATGTGTAGCCACCGGATGAGAATGTTTTTTGTGCGGCGGCGCTGGGACCTGCATTTCTTTTTTCGCGGAAGGTTTTTAGGGCGGCAATGGCGGGGTTTGTTGGTTGCTGGTTGCCGGTTGCTGGTTGCCGGTTGTTGGAAGAAACAGGGTCATTAGGGACATTGGGGACGGATGGAGAGGTGGTGATGGATTTTGTGGTTTTGGTTTGGCGTACGGTTTCGAGGGCGGCAATGTGAGGACCTAACACCGGGTGGGTGGTCATCCAGTGGGGGGCAACCCTTTCGCCTTTGTGGACAATGCCGGCGGGTTCGCTGGCGGGACCGTGGCCGGTGGGACCGCCAACCGAAAATTCAGCACTTTTAATTTTTGCAATATTGGAAAGAGTAATACCAGCAATGACGCCAGACATTACACCTTTGTAAATTTCGTTTGCCGGAGATGGAATAATTGAAGGTTGCGCCCATAGTTGTATTATTGCCTGGGCTGCAGAAATTATTGCCTGACCTATTGCAACAGCTTTTTGTTTTTTCGCATATTTTTTTTCTATGGCTTCTTTTTTAGCTGCATTATCACCGGCTTGTGCAAGTTCAGCAGCTTTGAGGTTTTCAAAAATTTCGGCAGCTCCGGAAAGTATTTCGTTTGCTGCAGAAAAATATTTATCTCTTATTTGATGGCGCTTTTCTTCCGCTTCCTGTGTTAAAGCGGTTAAGTTATCCTGGTACTGTTCTGCGTTGATAAGATCCTGATCATACATTGCCTGGTTGAGTGCAATGCGGAAATCGATGTTGGCGCCTTCCATTGCCATTATTTCCTGCTGCAGGGCAAAGCGGTTTTGGGCGTATTGCTGGTCGGCGGCGAGTTGTGCGGTTTGGTTATCGCCGGCCAGTTGCATTTCTTTATCGTACTGTGCCTCAATGAGCGCGAGTTTGGCATCGAACAGGGTTTTCATCTGGTCGTTGGTGGCCAGCTTTTCGTTAACCGGGGTGGCAATTGTAACCTTGTTTTGCAGGTCGGCAATGTTACCATCGGTTTTTATGGCCTTCATTTTTAGCTGGTGGGCAATTTCCTTTTTCTCGATGGTTTTATTGATGGCGTCGTTAATGGCAATTTCGGTATCGGAGAGGTTTTCCTTATCGATTAGCCTTTTTTCGAGTTCGCGTTTTTCGTCGGCCCAGCGCTGCATTTCTATAGCTTCGCGCTGTGCAAACTCGTCGGTAATGTTTTCGGTGCGTGCCTGGGAAAGTTCCTTTTCCTCATTCAGCAAAAGGTCTTTTACGCGCTGGTCTTCGGTAACCAGAATTTCGAGCGATTTGTTTACAGCCTCTTCGTACTCTTTGCTGCCAACCTTGTACACCTTTATTTTTTCGGCCAGAAACTTGATTTCCTGCGCGAGGAGTTCGCCCTTGTGCTGGTCGTCGGAGGTAAGGCCTTCGAGGTGGCGGCGGTTGATGGCGGCCATTTCGGCATTGTTGGCGGCTTCGATAACTTCGACACGTTTTTTAATTTCCTCGTCGGATTGCTTTTTACCGGAGTCGCCTTGTTTGGTTGTACCGAGTTCTTTAAGGGCAGCAATTTCGAGTTCGATGGCTTCCACCTTTTTGTTGCGGGCAGCAATTTCGGCTTTTGTTGTTGCAGGCATTTGTTTTGCGGCTTCGAGCTCTTCCTCTTTTGCGGTAATGAGGTCTTTTGGTGCATCGCTTGCGAGAGAGAGTTCCCTTAGGGCTTTAATCTCGAGGTTGATGGCTGCAATTTTTTTTGTGCGGGCTTCGATTTCGGCATCGGTGGTGGCGGGCATTTTTGCGGCCAGTTCGAGTTCGGTTTGTTTGGCTTTAATTTGTGCGGAGTAATCGACAGCGCCGGTGGAACCAGGCGCGGTTTTATCGAGGTTGTATTGCCTTTCGGTAATTTCGATAAGTTTTTCTTTTTCGAGGTTTAGCTGTTTCGATTTTTTGATAAGGTTATTACCGGCGGTAACAGCATTTGCCACTGAAGCAGATGCAACATTACCTCCTGTTTTAACGGCGTTCCAGGTTTGCTGCCAGAAATTTGGCGCTGCACCTTCGCCACTTTGGAGGTCGATGAGTTCTTTTTCGATTTCGACCAATTTTTCCTGGGCAGCTTGCACTTTTGCTTTTTGTCGTAATGAATCGATGTATTTGTCGGTAGCCAATTTTGCGGCATCGGTGTTAATGGTTTCGAGGGAAAGCCCCTTTAGGTAATCAGGAGAAATTTTATTTAACTGCTCTATGGCGGCAATGCGGTCGGCTTTCGAGCGGTTATCGTCGCGGGCTACTTTAAGGAGTTGCTCCACTTCGAGGCGCTGCTCAACGATTTGTTTTTCGGCTTCGAGATTAACACCGTTCAGGGTTTTTTGCAGCTTTTCAGATTCTGTCATTCGTTTAGAATAGAGGTACAGCGCACCAGCAAGGGCAGTAACAACACCAACCACAATGCCGATGGGGTTTGCCATGAGCGCGGCAGAAAAAGCGCGGAACTGAATGGCGGCAACTTTGAGTTTACCTGTGAGCAGGGCAATGACCGAGTTGTAGAGTGCAATACCGGCAAACTGGGCTTTAAAGGCCATCGCCTGTAATTTTTGCGATGCCACCGATAATAATGTTGCAGAACTAAAGCGGGTTTGCCAAAGGGCAGCCAGTTTTGTGGCCACGGTGTAGGCGGCAATTGTAGCCAATACCACGGCAAGTTGCGCACCATATTTAAAGAGGAATTCGGTAGTGGCGCCAAATATTTTGAGCAGGGCGCTGCTTTTGTGTATTACGCTTGTGTAGGCAGGAGAAAGGCGTTCGCCCAGCTCGACCTGCATGGCTACAAAACCCTTTTTTGCTTTTTCGAGCTGTGCCTGCGCCGATTCGTTTTTTGTGTTGAACTCGGTGATGATGGAAGTACCTTTTTCGAATTCGGAGTTGCTAAAGGCTTGTTTTTCGCGAAGCTTATCGATGTTGTTTGCCAATACTCCAAGCACGGCGGTTGAGCGGGCGCCATCGAGCCCAAGGCCCTGCAGGTTTTTAGCCATTTCGCCAAACCCGGTACCGGAACCCCTTGCGCCTTCGAGCAGTTTAATGAATGCCTCGTTGGCGTCGGTATTGAGCAGTTTTGTAAAATCGTCGATTGACATGCCGGCGATGTTGGCATAAGCGGCGGTGTCTTTAAACATTTTGCCGATAACCTGAACGATAGCGGTTCCGGAGACTTCGGAAGTTTGCCCCAGCTCGTCGAGCGTTGCGGCAAGGCCAAGTACTTCCTGAATGCTCATACCGGCTGCGGGAGCAATACCGGCAAGGCGTTTGCTGAACTCGACCATATAGGCTTCGTTGGCAGTACCTGCGGCACCGAGGGAGTTGATTGCGGACCCGATTTTTATGAGTGCATCCTCGATTCCAAACTCATCCTTCAGTTTAAAAATATCGACCAACTTACCGAGTTGGTTGATTGATTCTTCGACATCGCCGCCAAGGTCTTCGGAGAGGGCGACCTTTATTTTGTCGGCAGCACGCACAAAGCCAAGAATTTCGTCTTCGGCGGTGATGCCCAGTTTACCGGCCACGCGGGCAAGGTCGAGGAGTTCGGTTTGCGCCGAGCGGGTATCTATTTTTTTGAGTTCGCCGTTGAGGGTTTTTACCTGGTCTTTGGTGAGGCCGGTGGTTTTCATTACGTCGGCCAGTTTATCGTCGAACTCGGCGAAAGCCTGTACCGCAGATTTTATGGTAAGCGCTGCACCGGCGAAAGAAGCCATTGCAGCGGTTACCATTGCAAAGTAGCGGTTAAAGCCATCGGCAACGCCCTTCATGCTCCAACCTTTTTTGATGTTGTTAACATCGTGCACATGCTGTGCCATGATGCCCTTGAGGCGTTTAATCTGTGCGGCGTGCTGCTGGTACTCGCGGCTGCCAATGGTCATGCGGGCCTGCTCGTTGGTGAGCTTGAACATTTCTTTGCGTATGGATGCAATGTTGTTTTGAACTTCGCGCCCGTTGATGTATAGATTTATTCGCCTGTCGTAGCTTTGTGCCATGGCCAAATTTTCAATTAGAAATTAGAAATTAGAAATTGGCCGGAAGTCGGAAGTCGGAAGACCGAAGTACGAAAACCGGAGTTTATTTGAGGCGAATATAATATAAGGTGGAATGATGGGAAAGGACAGAAAAAAAATGTGGGAATGCTATAGTGCTATAATGCTAAAATGCTATAATGCTATAATGCACCCCCCGCCCTAAAGGGAGCTTGACTGTAGTATTTAAATGTTTAGTTTGTGAATTGTAAATCGATTAGGGACCAATTATTGATATCGGCGCAATCGCCACCATTAAATTTAACTTTTGCATAGAATGTTTGCCAAATATCGGCACAGTTGCTATAATGCATGAATGAAAAAGAACTATCATTTTGTTGACATCAACAAAATGATAGTTTATGGTGAGAAATTAACTTACAGGTTAATTATTGGGCAGTTTATCGGGGCGACGTCCGAGTTCTGTCATGGCTTTTTCGAACAACACGTTTAATTCGGTTTTGCTTTCGCGGTCTTCGAAATGAATGTTAATTTCAATGGCCTTGATGATTTTGAGCCACATTTCGAGCGACGGGCAATACCTTAGCTGAAACATTCGCCGGATGCTGCTGGCGTGCATCCCTGTGCGTTTGGCAATGGTTTCTGACGTTATTCCTTTTGCCCGGGCAATTTCGTGAATAAACAGCACAAATGCTTTCCATGTATCGGGGTGCGGATTTTGGTTTTCGTTCATAATTCTGATGATTTTGAAAATTCTTTATTTTTAAATAGTTCTGCTAAGCCTGATAGTTGTTTGAGGCGTAGAATTTCGTCGGCATCCATGCCAATGTGTTTCATTATCCAGGCATCTCCCATGCCTGCTTTGGTGAGTTCTGAAACGATGTTTGTCATCAGGGCGATATCGTGGCTGCCACGGGCGCGGTTGTGGCGGATGGTGGATGCCATGCGGTTACTGATGTCTTTTTCGATGACCACTACGGGCATCATGCCTTTTTCGCGTTCGTAAATCTTCCGGTTGCGTTTCATTACCGAGTAGCGGTGAAAGCCATCGACTATTTCGTAAATATCTTCATCCGGAAGATAGTAACAAACTATTGGCATGGTATATCCATCTTCCCAGATGCTTAATTCCAAAAGTTTCATCTCCGGAGGAGCAACTGCATTTGGGTTGTAGCTGTTGGCCCTTATTTTTTCAACAGGTATGGCTTTTACGTTGTAAACTGGTGATTTCATCAGATTGCAATATATAGTTGATTACCTATTAGTTTATCAAGAAATTCTTTAGATACTTTTTTGAATGAAATGAGTTTTTTTAATTCAGAAGCCGGATAATATCTTTTTGCAACCATATATCCTTTTTCTGATTTAAAATGGTCTTTTTGTTTTTTTAAATAATCAAAAATATCTTCAACTTCATAAACTCTACAAATATTTACATCTATTTCTTGAATTCTCTGGAAAAACTCAAGAGATGTTTTTCTCAATTCACCATTCTTAATCCAAAGCAACCATTTGTAATTTGACACTACATAACCAAGAATACTATCTCCAGAAAATTCAAATTTTGAGTTAAAACTATTTTCTTCCTGTATTTGGTTAAATACCGCTTTTGTCATTCTTTTACCATCAACTGTAACCAGTTGAATAGTAACAGTTGCCGTCATTATTTTTAATTCTTTTTCCATTTTATAATAAATTTTGATATTTAGTCATGATGTTGTGGCGTTTTTCGAGTTCGTATTTTGTGAGGCCAAAACCCAGCGTTTTGCAGGCAGTATCGTTTTTCATGATGGCAATGCACATGCGTTTGTAGGTTGGCAGCAGGTTGGGGTTGCGGATATCAATTTCGTCGAGGTATTCTTTGAACTTGATTATCCGGTAACCGGTGGTGTAGTTGCGTTTATTAACAGGTTCGCCCAAATCTTCAAATTCAATTTGGTCTTTATCGAGTTCGGCAGCCACATCATCGGGCAGGGCGCCGCCTTTTTCGAGCCAGTAGGCGAACGAAACTTTTAGTTTACGGAGGTAGTTTTCGCGGGTTTCTTCGGGCAGCGTATCGAGCAGAAAATACATGTATTGCTTCCAGGTAAAGTGTGCCGGTTTTTTTATGTTATTCCAGCCCATTGCAGTGGTTCCGCCGTAAAGGCCGGCAAAGTTAACACCGTTAACGCGACCAATGAGTTTTCCCCAGTTGTTGGGGTCGATTACTTTGTATAGTTTCAGGCTTTCGGTGGCGCAATCGTTAAACGGACTGGCAACCCTCATTTGGTTTGGGCGTAACCCGGCGCGATGCATGAGGTCGTACAAGCGGTTATAATCGAAACAGAATCGGTAATTGGCAATCCAGATATCATCAACTAACCAGTCGTAAATAGGATAAGCATTGATGCAATTGCCGGTAATTACCGATGTATAATTCTTTGATTTGTATTCGTTTTTGTCGGAGAATTTATTTACTGCCTTGTACCGGTGCAGGCTCTCCTGGGTGCGGATACCAATAAGGAAAACCGTTTTTTTCTTAAGCGATATCGCTTTTGCAAACAGCCTGTTGAATTCGTAATCGGAAACCTCGTAATCGAACGAAAACGGGAAGTTATCTTCGTTGATACAGTTGGCCGGGAGCTGGCGGCACCAGATTTCCTGTTCGTCTTTTTTCCATGGCTGCCAGTAATTTTGAAACATGCTTGTTGCGCACTGTGCTTTTATTGGCAGACAAACCCAGTACCGGGCAACTTCGCTCGGAAGTGTTTCGAAAGTGCGGGTAACATAGTCGGTGGTGGCCTGGTATTGTGCTTCGTAGTCTATATGGTAAACACCAACTTTGTACAACTGGTTGGTTTCCCGGGCATAGTTCAGAGCAAGGTTAAGCATCACACCGCTGTCTTTTCCCCCGGAGAAAGAGATTATGATCTGCTCAAATTCGTTGAACAGAAATTCGATTCGCTTTAATGTGGCTTCGTGGACGTTCATTTTAACATTAAATCTTTATCGCTATCCTTATCTTTAAAATACTTACCGTTTTCGGTAACCTGAATAACTTCCCGATTGTTTATTATTGCAACAATTGGGAAATCTTTACTATTTCTGTCGAACAGAAGAATTTTAACAGGTTTTCCGCTCCGGGTAACAAGTTCTGCACCTTCGCGGGCTTTTGCGTTGTTGAACTCTTTCATAACTCTTTTATAAATGTTTCAAACGATACGCGTTTGAAGTAGTTTAACATGGTTTCTTTTTTGTTGATATTACGGTTAATCATGGCTTCGAGGCCGACATTACCGGTTAAATCGTAATAAGTGCAATTATTTTTTTGACCGCTTCGGAATACGCGGCGTTCGGCTTGCAGGCGGAGTGCGTAATCCATTGTTTTGTCGAAAAATATAACGGTGTTGTAATCTTGCAAATTAAGTCCGTAGGCATGTTTCCCATAGGTCAATACTTTTACATCAGGAAACATTTTGGCAATGGCATCGCGGCTGCGGATGAACTTGCAAAAGATGATGGTTTTATCTTCATGCTCATGTTCCATGATGTTTTCAACGACTTCGAATTTATTGGATGTGCAGCAATAAGCGTGTTGAAGCTGTTGCATTAATTCTATGAAAATATTGTTGTTCCGGAACATGAGGTATTCGTGATTAAGCATGAATTCTTTAATCCGGGCGTACTCTTCGGCCACATCGGCGTCGATGGAATAATTACGGCTCTGGTATTGCTTTGAAACGTCGAGCTTCAGGTCGCATTCATAGACGTAATGTTTGATTAATGAATAGAGGTAATCGATGTTTTCGTAGCCATCGATTATTTCTTTCGTATTTTTTATTCCATTAATTTTTTTGGTGATGGTGGTATATTTCACAAATGTATTTTTGAATTCAGCTAACCCCATCCCTAATATTTTGGGGCTAAGAAATTCGAGTTGTGCCCACATATCGAGTACGTTTCGGCTAAGAGGTGTACCATTCAGTATTAGTTTATATTCGGTATAAGTGCCAAGCTGAACAATTCGTTTGGTACGTTTGGCATCCCAGTTTTTAATTTTCAGGCTTTCGTCGCAAACAATGAAGGTGTTGTGTTTCTGCACCTTGTTTGTTAATTGAAGATATGTTCGGTCGGAACTGGATAAGGTTTCTATGCCTATAATATCGAGTTCGCAGGTAAAACCACCGCATTTGTCGATTTCTGAGCGCAGGTTTTCTTTGGTTTGGAACGGGGTAAGCCAGAGAATATAATTGATACTTTCCACGCTTTTTACCAATTCGTAAGCGGTGCGGGTTTTGCCGGTGCCGGGTTCCATAAACAAGGCGCCTACTTTGAAGGTGCGAAGTTTTTCGAAGGCATTAAGCTGGTCAACGAATAAGTTCTGCATCGGGTCCTGATTCTATGGGTTGTACTTTTTCGGGGACATGTACTTCAATTTTTGAATTTTCAATAATGAACTCTGATTTGTATTGAGCATTGAAGTTTTTCATTAGCCATTCCCGATCGGAATAATCGGGATACTCGATGCCACACCAAACATAACGGTCGCCATCGAAAACGGCAAGAGGATATGTGTTTCGTACACGGGATTCTGAAACATTGCCCATTACATTTCGCAACTTATTTAGTTGTTTTTCGGAAATGTAAAAGCATTCTGTTTTACGCGCCTTGGAATCGAAAAAGATACGGACCAGGTAACAAGTCCGCATCTTCTTAACTATTTCATAATCGGTGAATGACGTTACAATCATAATACTTTCATTATTTGACAAGTTCAATAATGTCTTCGATTTTGAAATTGTCGGTGGTTTTGCAATAGGCTTCTGCCCCATCTGTCCCGAATACCTTTACATAGTTTTCGAATGCAAACTTATCGGTATTCTGCACAATGCTTATCGTGCTTTTATTTTCGAAATTAATACTTGCCTGAATGTATTTTTCAGTTTCAAATTCTTCGATTTCGGCTGAAGTAATAACATTCGAATGCTTTTCAATGATTTGTGTGTAAATTTCTCTTGCTTTCATTTTTGTAATTTTTTAAGTGGTTTAATATTAATGACAATGACTTCTTGTTGTACTTATTTTACCTTCCGAATCAATCCAGGTTATTATCTGGTCGAAGGAGCAGTCTGGAACTGAATTGTCACATTCGTCCATAAATTGTGACAGAATTTGTTTTTTACCTGTTTTTTTTGCTTCCGCGATCAGGCTGTTTCTTCTTTCAGATTCCTTTTCTTCTTTTTGTAATTTGATATTTTCTTTTTCTGCAATGCGGGCATTGTTCAGGCGGATTAATTCGCTTACCTGTTCGTCTGTAAGAAGAAAACATCTTGATTCAAAATCGGTAGAAGTTTGAGCGTCCTGCAATGACAGCGCAGTAGCGTCACTAATGCGTATTTCGGTCAACTTTTGGTGAGATTCTGATACATACCAACGGCCCTGCTTATCCTTGAACTGTTCACCGTTATCTTCATGAAATAATGTGACGATTTCGGGAGTATCAGAGAGATACCACCCTGAAAACATTAGCACTAATGATTGGGGCCTGGTTGCAATATACGACTTTCTTTTTTCCTGCTTTTCTGCTTCGTTTTTTTGTGTAAACGATTCAAGTTCGGATTTCAATTCGAAATAGACAGATTCTTCTATTCTCAACGAAACAGGTTTCTTTTCAACATTAGCAGCAAAAAAATCAGCTAATTCTTTTGATGCAGTTAAGGTGTTGAGAACAAATTCGTTTCCCATTTTTCGAAGCTCAAAAAACGAATTTAGAATTTTGATGGTACTATTGTTGCGGAATTCAACATCAACTGATTTTCCATTTTTTAAAGTGATTGTTTTCATTTTAATAATTCTTTAAGTGGTTCAACTTCTGTTACCCCAATTTTTTGGGGTTTGTGGTGTTCGATAATTAGTGTGGCATCATCGATATCAGGTTCGCAGCCAAATTTTTCGGTGTAAAGCCATGCGGGTATTTCGGTGTGGCCGCCCAGCTTTTTGTTAAGGGTAAAGTTGCGGCAGAACCTGCGCGGGAACCACAACTCGCGGCTTTCGACAAGCAGGAGAAATGCACGGGGGGTTTCCCCGTACATTTTCTGGAATGTGATTTTTACGCGGGCAATCATAACCTTTCGATTTTGGCGAATTTCTTTAAAAGGCGTTTTGGTCCGTCGATGTCGAATTTGATTTCGATGGTTTCGGCAGCTTCGGCAGTAACTGTACCGTGGCCAAAGCGTGGGTTGGTTACCCTTGTGCCAATGCCAAACTCAGGTGTTTCGGTGTTTTTAACAGCAGGTTTTTCGGCTGGTATGGCGTTAACCACCGGAGCATCAACAGGGGCGGCAACCGGAACTATACGCGGAATTTCGGGGAATACGTTTTCGGGGTAAGTGCCAAATTCGTCGTAAAATATGCTTTCGGTGTACCAGCTTGGTTCGTTGTCGTTTTTGCGGATATAAACCATTACTTCGGGTTTTTCTTCGAGCACTTTGAATTCAACCAGGGAGATTTCCATCAGCGCCAAGGCATGTTCGATATCTTTGTAAATACCTTCTTTTACTTCCTCTTCCTGGCTTTGAATCCACTGGTAAGGTTGCGATGGGCACTCGATGCGGCATGATACTTTGAATTCGCCATTTTCGTTTTGGAAAATGTACGTTTTGGTGCTCATTTTTTTGGTATTCCAGCCAGCGTCGTTTAAATAGATGCGCTTGAGATCGCCTTTTACCCATACAGTTCTGTTGAGTTTTTCGGCGAGTTGTTCGATTGTTACTTGTGTTGTCATTTTTTTGTTGCCGTATTGTGCTGTTGCCGCCAGCGCTTAAATGATTTTAATGTTGTAAAGATAAATAAAATTTTAATATGTTGTAACGAATTTGTTACATTATTTTAAAAAATGTTTGGGGGTTACATTTTTTAAAACTCAAACAACAGTTGTTTTGCCTGTGTTTCGATTTTAGGGATATCTGTAACGATTTCCTTTATATCTGGTTTGCTTTCCGGAAGTTTCAGGAGTATGTAGCTCTGTTTTTCGGAAATCTGGGTGATGCATGGGCAGCCTTTTGCGGTTGGGTGAATCTGCCAGGCTGCGTAAAACTGGTTGGTGATTGAGTTCATCCAGGCAACTTCGCCATACATCGAGTTCAGGCACATGTTGATGGCGCACATCATGGCACAGTTTCGGTCGTTATCGGCACCAAAGAAGGTTGCGAAGCGGTTCAACTTTGCCATTGCCATTAACATTCGCCCGCTTCCGCAGGCAGGGTCCAGTATTCGTTCGAGTGGGGTTATTGGGTTCATCAGCCGGGCCATCATGTCGCAGAGGTGTTGCGGGGTGAAGAATTGCCCGTTACGGCCGTAGCTCAAAAACCGTTCGAAGTAATCGCCAAGCACGTCAACCATGCCGGTTCCGTCTCCGGTCATCTCAACAATTAGTGCGGCCAAAGCTTCAGATATTTTGTACGCTTCCGGTTTTTCGTACTTCCGTATAGTTTTCAGGTATTCCTCTTCGCGTTGCCCCAGGGAGAAAGCACACATGAGCAAAGTGAGGAAATCGGAGAAAATAGAATGCACACCATGTCGGCGTGCAAGCTGTTCCATATGCTGTTCGAATGTTTGTCGCTGTTGTTTCATGGCTCAGAATTCAAAGGATTCAACAACAGGATTGTTTTCGTCGGACTGCACAACTGTTTCGGAAGTTTCGTGCGGAGTAATTCCCAGGATATAGTCGGTAGCCAACTGGGCATAACTGGCAGCCTGGAGTACAAACTTTTTATCGTTTTTGAGTTTCTTCAGCCAGCTTTGTATGTAGGCGGCTGAGTTGTCGATGGTGGCGTTTTCGATACCGCAGATTCCGCAGAGGTAAGCAGCTCCCATTTCGGCAACCAGTTCTTCCTGGCTGTAATCGTTGCTGCCAAAGTGATGATTTGGAAACTTGCTGTGGCGGTTTAGCCTACGTGCGTGGCCAGTTGCGTGGGTCATCTCATGGTACAAAACTGAATAATATTCTTCAGCTTTGAAAAACCTCCGTGGATTCGGGATTTTTATCGTGTCGATGGATGGTACATAGCAGGCATACTCGGCATTCTGTTGAATTGTTGGGCTGTCGGTCCATTCCTGAACCAGCCTGTCGCAGGTACAGATGGGGTCGAAATCCTGATCGTGTTGGTCGTACGATGGGAGTTTCTTCGGGTCGATTCCTTCCACATCGTCGACATGGAAAACACGGTAGTAACGCAGGTAAGGAACCTTCTTTGTGGGGTCGTTGTGGCTTTCCACCATTTTCCAGAAAACCACCTGGAATGCTTTTGACCCCTTGCGGACCGTTGCGCCCAGTTCCTGCACCTGGTTAAAAGTGAGGAAAAACTGGCGTTCGAAACCCATGCTGAGCAGGTACCAGAAGTTAAAGCCGCGGTAAGTTTTCTTTGACACCAGGTTACGTGGCATTGCTCCTGCCGTTTTCCATGGCATGTGCCACGGCACCACACCAGCTTCGAGGCGGTCGGTAATGAGTTTAGTAACCATTTCGTAGATATCGAATTTATCCATATTATTTTGCTGCTGCCTACACAGACTTATTATGGCATCAGGCACGCCGGTTAATTTCGGCATACCACATTGAGCCACACGGATTAGTGCAAGGGCGAAGCCACAAAAGAAAACAGCGCGGAGAGCTTGTATTACCCTTGCGCGTTCCGTGGGGCGATTAATAAATTTGCCGGGATTAAGTGGAGTGAGGATCTTTCTGAGAGGTTAATGCGTGAATGCTATAATGCGTGAATGCGTGAATGGATAGGAAGTTAAAGAATGTAAACCCACTTCCCGGAAGAAGCTGCTCTTCCCGGGGGTGATATCGGTTAAAATAATATCAGTTTTTAAATATCAAACCGAACAAAAAAAAGGGCAGAAGCCCTTATTTTGAATAACATGCCGTAAAACTTTCATACTCGAAAGCGATTGTTTTTGTATCGAGTAATTCACTGGCTCCCGGGAAGTAGGTGTTTTCGAGATAATCGACGAATGCATCCCAAAGGTTGTTTTTTTCTTCACTGCTGTTTTTGTAAGATTTTGATTTCATAATGTTTTTATTTTAAAATGATGTGCATTGCCATCACAGCAGAAAGTCAGAACAGGCAAGGAGGAACTGGAATAAATTTTTATGCCGGGAAAATCCTTGAATGGCAGGGCGTATTATGAATTGAGGCTGTTTCTTCGCACCTTCATTTGAAAATAAACAGGGTGAAAGCACTGGAAAAAAACGGCAGGAAAAACGGGTTTTGGGTTGCACCATTATTGTTACGACCAAAAAAATACCCTACCGGAGCAGGGCATTCTTTATTACTCGATTGAGGTTACAATGAGCGTGTTGTTTACGCATTCGACCTGAACCATTTTGGAAGGTTTGAAACCAGCATCGGACAGCCAGTCGCCGGATAAAGTAAGTTTTGGTACAACCCGGTAACTACCATAGCGTTTACTGTCAGGGCGATAATGCTCTGTGATTTTGATTACTTTAGTCATAGCACATCGGTATTAAAGTCCAGGGTCGGCATCAGAGAATTCAGGATAATCCGGAGCGTGTTCCAGGTTATCGAAACAATCGTCACAGCAATCAGGATCAATCATAAAGAAGCCGTTTTCGTAAGCTTCGTTTTCTTCGTCGTTTAGGTTAAACCTACAGCCGCAATGGATGCAGCGAAATCTTCCGTAATTTGAATCAGACATAATGTTTTGCTGCTGCCTACACAGACTTATTATGGCATCAGGCACGCCGGTTAAATATTGGCGTACCACCATTGAGACGGGCGGATTAGGGCAAGGGCGGAACCAACAAAGAGAACAACTGAGTGAGCTTGTATACCCTTGACCGTTCCGGGCGGCGATTAATACATTTGCCGGTATTTAAATGGAGTGGAGAGTCTTTCTGAGATGTACGACCAAAAAAAATCCCTGCCGAAGCAGGGAAAATTTCTTCAGAACGGAATGTCAGCGTTTTCGGCTTTCTTTGATTTGCGTTTCTTAGGTGCAGGTTTTTCTTCTTCAGTTTCCTCAATTGTTGTGCAGTACACAGTGTAACCCCTTCCGAATTTGTCCAGGTTCTTCATTTTTGCAACTTCAAACGTGATGTAATCCTCACCTTCGTATTTGTGGATGAATTTCATCATTTCCGATACTTTCACTGTACATTTTGCGATTGTCATGTTTGGAACCTGAGTTCCTTTTCCGATGTAATTTTTCTTGTAAGTTTTCATTGTAGTAATTTTTAAAAGTTAATATGTGCAGGTATCAGATGGCCCGGGTCATGGCATAGCAAGGAGGAACTGGAATAAATTTTATGCCGGGAAAATCCTTGTATGGCAACGCGCACCATGAAACGGGCTATCACCTTAGCAGATATTAAGTCAAAAAAATTACTTTGAAAGCTGGCCACAAGGAGAATTCCGGAAAGGGTTTCAGTATCCAGCATGTCCGCACAGCATTGAAAGTGCGCTGTAAAATTCACCATGAATCGAAGTCCATCCGTTGAAGTGCATCAGGACTCGGCCGGAGGGATTAGAGTACTGCCTGAGCGAGGAAGTTTAAAAACCGGAGTTTCGCAAAAAAAATATCCAAACGCTTTTCTGTTCTGATTATCCATGATCAGCAGGGGATTTAGGGAGTACATTTTTGGCGGCTTTCTCTTTTGGTTCTTTTCTCTTTCGCCGTAATAATGAAAGAGAAAAGAACACCGGCGAGTGCGCAGATCAGGGAAAAATTGCCGTGGTAGCAAGAATTTTCCCGGTTAAAGCTGCGCACTCGCCGCTCAAAAATTCAATTATCATTAAAATTATTGTAATTATTTGAATTTCAGATAATTGTATATTTCAAAAACTCAACCCTTCGGGTGTGAGTCTTAACCTTT
>Ga0100378_1000425_pt1 | contig 46634 bp, 42 predicted proteins | sample CryGeymeta201502_FD_81535 | JGI IMG/M metagenome (GOLD analysis project Ga0100378, IMG submission 81535) | Groundwater microbial communities from Crystal Geyser aquifers in Utah, USA - Crystal Geyser metaG 2015-02 | ecosystem: Environmental > Aquatic > Deep subsurface > Groundwater | place: USA... | reverse complement strand
GGTTCAGAACTTTCAAATATCTCAATCGCTCTTTGAGCGAGATTTAACACTGTATTTGCGGTGATATGATAGGTTTTGTCGGCCTTATCGTGCTTAGCTAATTCTTCCATTACCTTGCCTTGCTTTTCAGTATATTCTTTAAACTTTTTGTTGTAGAAATCGTTAGTAATACACTGGTCATATTTATCATCGGCTAATTTGTTAATTCTGTTTTCCAATTTGTCGTATTCAGTTCTTAAAGTTCTTACAGTGTTCATAAAATAAGCATTCTGATTTTTGGTCGCTTGCTTTAAATCTTCGCTTAGCTCTTTTATCTTGTCATCTGGGAGCTGTATGCCCTCTAAAGCCTCGTATAATGGCTTTAAAAGCTCTTTCTCGGTGATATAAAGCCTTTTGGCGTGGAATTTACGGAAGTTAGTGCAACTATAGTAAATATGGCCTTTTGAGGTTTCGGGAGTAATCGTGCAACCACATTCGGCACATTTTATCATTCCTCGTAGAGAAAACGGCTTAGAAGCATATTTAAAAGGCTTCTTGTGCCAACCAGCGCTTACTGATTGGGCTTTATCAAAGATATATTTTGTTATTAGTGCAGGATATTGATGAGGGTATAAATTGTTTTTTATTCTCATCATTCCGTAGTAAAAAGGATTTTTAAGAGTATGGTTAATCATACTAATAGTCATTGGCGCTCCTTTATTTGATTTACTGGTTAAGCCAGCTTCATCTAAGAAGTCTTTTATTTTTCGCATTGAGTAGTTGCCAGTTGCATACATTTCAAACATCTTGGTTATATAAGGGCTTCTTACTGGATCAACAATTATATTTTTAATGCCGTGTTCATTCTCAACGTTAAGATAACCAATAGGCGCCCAGCCTGGCCATTCGCCTTTTTTAACTTTTGTTTCATTAGCTCTTTTTACATTATCCGCAATAGCATCCGAATAGTATTTAGCTAAACTCAGGTTAATGCTAAACATAAAATTTGAATTAGCCGTCATCTCGGAGTTAATTACAAGATTGTCTGATGTAAAATGCAATTCAATTTTATTAGTTAGTGCCATTTCGTTAAGACTGGCAACTCGTTTATCAAAAACATTTCTTGAAAATCTATCTACCTTATCAAAACAAACTATCATTTTTTCCTTTGACTGTTTAATATAATCGATAATTTTATCAAAGTCATTCCTTTTTGTTTTATAAGCGCTTTCGTCAAAACTTAATTCTTTTACAACTTGAAATCCTTTTTGCTTGCAGTAATTTTTCATACGAACAATCTGAGCTGGCAAAGAATTGCCCGCTTCTTTTTGTTCTTCAGTTGATACTCTCGCAAGGATTATGGCTTTCATAAAATTTATTCGTGCATTACATATTTTACAACATCAACTTCGTCTAATGCTTTTTGCAAAAACTTAGCCATATCAATATCTTTCATTTTGAGAATTGGATGACTAAAACCAACATCCCTTTTTAATAGCTCAGCGATTGTTCTTGGCCAATAAGCCAGGCTCATTTGGATTATTTCTCCACCAACACCTTTGGCTAATTCTTCAATTTTGCTATTTTCGCCAATTCTATCGACCACAATATATGTTCCCATATAATGAGTTTGTCTTCCAAGCACCATCTCTCGCTCAAATCTCGTTACTTTATCAAGTGATATTTCTGGATTTCCTCTGCCAATAAAACCTATATCAAATCTAATTCCTTGTCCTGGCTTTACAATTAAAGTTGCATCACTTTCTCTTTTCTCTGTAGTGCTAAGCCAAAATACTTTCTCTAATTTATTTGGTGGATTTTTTGGGTCTATTAGTGTAAATCCAAAAATCTCTAATAATGAACCGAGAACTAATCTTTCAAACATCTTTCCATAAGTTGACTTTTCAGAACCTCTTATCGTTAGTGTTTGAGCGCCTATTGCTAAGAAAACTTTCATAATGAGCAACCAACTCATTGGAGTAGTATTTCCTTCAAATTTAATATTTCCATCAAGGGTTCCGTAACTTTCTTCAAAATCAATTACTGCATCCAGTAATGTTTCATCAAGTTTTTGTCTATAATTATCAAGCTCTTTAGGATTATCTCGTAATATATTTTGGACGGCCTTGTCAGTTAATCCAAGTAGCCATTCCAATATCCATTTTTCATCTTTTTTCTTTGTTTTTCTAAGTTCTTCTACTGATTTTTCGGATACATCTTTTAAAAAATTTTTATCTTGATTACAGTTTCTTAAAAACATAGCTAAAAGAGCGCCGTTAGAAAGGGCTAATCTTCTTCGTGTTATAAATTCAGTTGAGTTCCTTACGTTTTCGCCGCCTAAAACAGAAAAAACGGCCTCTCTTACTGCCTCATTTCCAATCTTCTTTATAACTTCTGGAGCCTTACTTATTAAAAGACCTTTTTCTTTTATGGGGTAATTGTTTACTATTTTCATAGAAGTTTTTTTAAAATAGATTTAATGGGCGAGGTGTTAATGCAAACAATACTATCTGCTTTGTCTGCTAACAGTCTTTCCATTTTTTGTTTAATTATATTTATATAACCTTTGTCGTTATCTAATAATACAAAACGTCTATCTAATTTTATGGCGGCCTCGCCAACTGTTCCCAAGCCTGCGAATGGGTCCATTACTACATCGCCCTTAAAAGAATAATATGTTATTACTTTTTCAGCTAATTTGATTGGGAAAATGGCGGGGTGGTCTTTAGAGTGAGCTGGCGATAATTTCCACACATTAGTTGCATCATAGCCATCTGAAATTTTAGATTGCTTTACTAATTTTTGATCGGGATGTTTACGAATAAACCAGTCAATTAGTTTCTCACTTTTTTTTCTATAAACTAAAACATACTCGGTGACTGGCACTGGTTTGTATTGTAGCGGATTTCTATCAGCGGCAAATCTTCTGCCTCTACTTGTTGCCCATCCAGCGCCATCTGGTTTTTGCCAAATAATATCATCAACAAATTCAAAGCCCTCCTCTATAAATAATCTGTGAAAATCAAATGGAACTGCGAGCCTCTTTGAGGCTTTACTTCGATTTTCTCTCCTAATCAATACTGGTGAAATATTAAGCACAAAGAACCTTCCTTCGGTTAATACTCTTTCACAGGCACGTATAATTTTTCTCATTTTATTCAGGTAATCATCATAGTCAACGTATTCAGAATACTCTGGTTTCGCATTGTAATAGGGTGGAGATGTAAAAATTAGCTCTACTGAATTTTTTGGTAAATCAGATAATATTTTTTCACTATCTCCGTGTGCAATTGTATTGCGCATTTGAGATTGCATATACATATCCTTGTCTGCAGTTCTTTTTTGCGCAGGGCTATCTCTTTTTAGTAGTCTTTTTTCAAGAAATTCCTTTTTTGTGCTTCTTTTTTCGTCAATTAAAGACGTTTTAGCGCTTAAAACAACTTCACCTATTCGTGTCTTATCCGATTTGCTCATTATGGGTATTCTCCATATATGGCTCCTATCATCAATCTCTGGCAAGCCAAAAGTTACAGCCTTATTTAATTCGTATTCTTTCATTAAATCTTCGGCGATATTTTTTGCTGAAGCAGTATTTTTTATTAGATAGTGTCTTTTTTCTGCTACAGTTTTCTTTACATCATTATTTTTCATAATTTTATTTTGTTTTTACTTTTTTTAAGAAAGACTGAAATTCTTCAATATCAATTCGAAATTCTTTACCTATTTTGTAAGCCTTTAATTTTCCAGATTTAATATATCTGTAAATTGTCATTATATTATAGCCGAGTGTTTCTGCCAGTTCTTGGGCAGTATAAAATTGTTTATCGTTCATAAAATTAAATGTTGTTATATTGATATTATACTTTACTTTTCTTTACATATCAAGTTTTCTGTTTTGGTTAGCCGATAAGGCTTAAAATCCTTTAATTCTCGGCGTATATCTTTTATAAATCCCCAAGTAGAACTTGTAAAAAGTTCGTCTTCAAATTGTTTTAAATTTTCTTTTACCGTTTGCCAGTCAGCTCGATTGCGCCTATGGCTATCAATGATTTGTCTAAATCCCTTAATGCCGTCATCATCTTTACAAAGCATATATAGCCCGACTGCTTTTATCGCCTGTAGAATTTTAGTTTTCGGATATTTCATAAAAATAAGCTGTAGGATATATTGCGGACTGCTGTTAGTGTTAAAGATAAATAGGTTGTTGCCGAAGAAGCTATCCCAGTAAGAATTGACGATTTTTTGGCATAGCTTTTTGCTAAAAATATCTTTAAACGTAGGGTTCGTTTTTTGCTCCAGAAAGTCCATTACATTGTTGAGCTTTTGCTTTAAACTTAGCCTAATCTCTAATCTTAATATCTGTAGCACCTGCTCATTGGTTTTTAGGTAGTCAAATATCGATAATTGTTGTTTAGTCTGGTCTTTATCGGTAGCCCTTTTTTGCGGTTTTACCAAGTCATTTATTTTGTCGTAAATAACAAAAGAATGGGAGCGAGTATAGAATTGTAAAACCTCGCCGTTATTCCTGTAGTTTTTTTCGTCAAAATCAAAGCGCTTACTGCAGTCTATTTTGTTAAGCTCTTTAATTGCTAAATTAGCGGTATATCCCTTACTGAGCGGTATATTCTTTGAGGGGTGAAATGATATAACTTCTGAATTTTCAAGGTTAGCGCTAAATATCAATACTCCCATTGATTGCAGTCTTTCTCTTAGAGTTTTAATGACTAAGTCAAAATCACTGTCATCAAGTTCATCAATGTTGTTGCCGAAAATTAGTTTGGGAGCTGAAAACTCTATCTTTAAAATAAAGCGTATGCCTCGTTTTATGAGTGTTAGCCTGGGTTTATAAATATCGTCTTTCTTGCTTGGGTTATTTATCCATTTTTTAAAAGGACTTTTTGAACTTAAAATCTGCTCTTTGCTTGCGCCAAAGTTTTCATATTCTTGAATATAAAATTTATTATAATCAACTTGTAGTATTACTGTGTCCAACATTTCATTACATTTTTAGAAAGTGATTTTTAGGCAAATAGCTTGTTCACTTTTTTTGTAATCTCATCTTCGATGAGCTTACTTACTTCTTTATTTATTGGATGAAAGATATTTATATCTTTTTCGCCGATTTTCTTTGTGGGATAGGTTATTCGATATCCGCTCCCATCGAGCTTTTTATGGATGCCGATTGAGCCTAAGAACAGGCAATCGTCAAACAATACGCTCCCAAAGGCTATTAAGCCGTTGTTGGCCTTAATTGGTATTATCTGGACTTCCGTTATCTTCATAAAGATTTGGGTTATTTCGCATATCAATTTCTAAGAGCAACTTAAAAAAGCCAGTCAGATTATGCTTGGCTTCGAGTTGATCGTTAGCAAGTTGTTTGTCTTGATTGCAAATAAAAAATAACCTTAGTTTGTTATAAGGTTATTTTATAGAAAAGGTGTTTATCTAACTTTACCTAACTTTAACTTACATATTTAGGGTTAATTCTGGTTTGTTTTGTGCCTTTTATTAAGAAATCTCTAATACTAGTTTCTAAGGCTATCATTTTATTTATTTCATCGCTGGCCGTATAGAACTTTAAAGTTTTCTTTTGAAAGTCTTGCTCGCCCCAATCTTCCCAAATTTCGTCATTGCTCCAATTATATTTAGGCTTTTTAAATAGGGTATTAAGCAGGTCTTTTTGTATCTGTTTTTTATCAAAATTAAACTGCTTATCTTGAAAATATAGAGTGCCGTCTTTAAATTTAGAGCCGATTTTTGCCTTTGATTGTTTGGTAGCCTTTGAGTTGCTAATAAGGCTTTCGATAGTAATGGGAGTATTTAAAAAATCTACTTTCCAAAAGGCCTCATCATCCCATTTATTTATTCTTATCTTCTTATTTAGTTCTAAGAATTTAAGTATTTTTACGGCCTCAAAATCCTTATTTTCCAAGACAGAAAAGGGTATATTGATAGTATTGCCGATAAGGGGAAGTGTGTTTAGATATATATAAAAGTTTTCAATTTGTTTGGCAAAATACAGGCGACTGGTTAGGGCGTAATCTGCTTGATAGTCTTTCAGTAAGTCATTGGCAAAGTCATTTAAAAAGCTCCTCATTTTCTTTTCAATAGCTTCGACTTCGATGTCAATAAATGTTGCCCTTAAATATATATATTCAGGAACGATGTCTATTAAAAGAGTTATATGCTTACTGTAGTTATCATTAAAGAATATAGGCTCTCTTAATTTTTCCATCGAGTATTCTTTATTTTTAAATAAATTTTCATTTCGCTCTTTTTCGATAATCTGCAATTTCATTATCTCGTCAATAACGGCGCAGTAATAACCAGCCTCAGTAGGGAACATCTTATCGTTTTTTATAGCGCATTCAACAACTTTTTCAAGCATTACTCCCAATTTAAAAGCTCCAATTTGCCTAAGTTTTATGATATTCAAATCGCCCTCAATCCTAATTAAATGGCTTAAGATGTAGTTATTAGGGCTACTGTAATCGTTTGTGTCGTCTATTTCGTCTGTTATTTCTTCAAGATTTAACGGATTGCCTTTTACAAAGTCATTTAGGACAAATTCGCTACTTACGCCAAAGCCATCTCTTTCGCCCGTATGATACTTTTCTAATAAAATCAAAAGCATTAAGAGCAGATAATCGCTATTAAAATAGTAAAGATGTGGGTTTTCTAACTCGTCTTCTAACATATTCAATTAGTCATTACATTTTTCATTAAAGAATATCCCAGCCAAAGAGCGAGCCAGGATATAGATTTGCCTATTTAATCTTAAATATGAAATAGGCGACTATGGCCGTAGAAAGCAGTGTAATCAAAAGGGCGTAATACCAGGGTATAAAAATAAATAGGGCTATAGCCATCAAGGGAATAAGGCACACAATAAAGCCGAGTAAGGTGCTGATGTTCTCGCTTTTATTCCGACCCTTAATAGCCTTTTCTATTTCTCTTTTAGTCTTTTCTCTTTCAGGCAAGCTGGTTCTGGGTATCGTATGATATGGTTCATTGTCATTGGGGTCAGTTATTAAGCCATCAGCTCTACTTTCTTTTGATATAAGCGTAGGATAGTCATAGGGCGGAATTAAATCTCTAACTTCGTTAGCGCTTAGCTCACTATTTAATTTTTCCGCTGGCAAAACACGAACAGGGTTTGCCCGTCTTTTGTTATTAAAATCGCTATCCGCTGGATTAAATGTTTCGTATGACATAAATATATTCTTATATATATCCTATCATTTTAGAGCAAAATGGCAATCCTCTTGAAAAATACGCAAATCAACGGCTATACGCTCCCAATCCAGAGTTCTAAATATGTGCTTAACGGGGAGCAAGTATAAAAGGCCTAATTTTATTAGGTCTTTTTGTATACCATTGATGGGGCTATAATCTTTAGTGATTGAAGCATACAATGCAATTTTTATCTAATTAATTTATTAATACTTTTAATATTTACTTCCATGAGTGAACTTAAATTCTGTAACTTACAAAGTTTGACTTAACTCATTTTTTCTAGTAATATTTTTAGAATTGAAAAATTCAATAAATCAAAGATTCTTTAACAACTTAATAAAAAAAATAGTAATTATGACAGAACAAAGAAAAGGTGATGCGTTTTTTAATGCGCAAAGAGAACGCTTCTTTGCGGTCGGGTTTGATGATCTCCGTTTGCGAACGGATTATTCAGAAATTCTACCAGAAGAAGTTGTTTTGCAGTCCAAATTTTCACGAAACGTTGGTTTGCAAATTCCAATCGTCAGTTCACCGATGGATACGGTGACTGAGGCGAAGATGGCTATTGCGATGGCAATGGCTGGTGGTTTAGGGATAATTCATAAAGGATTATCAGCCGACAGACAGGCAGCGCAAATTGCCAAGGTAAAGCATTGTTTAAATGCTTTTATTTCTGATCCAATCTGTATTTCTGCCGATAATAAAGTAGCGGACGTTTTACGGATGAAGGAGGAGAAAGACTACGGTTTCTCTTCTTTCCCAGTAGTTAACAACGATAACAAGTTTATCGGTATTGTAACTGGTAACGACTTTGAGTTTTGCCACAATCCTAAAGAAATGATTATCGCTGATATTATGTCAACGAATGCTTTGGTAACCGATTCCACTGATTTAAACCAGGCCTATCAAATTATGCGCAAAAATCATAAGAAGATTTTGCCTGTAGTTGACGATGGGGGGCGGTTATTAGGTATCTATACTTGGACTGATATTAAAAGGATTATGTCTAACAATGCTTCCGGATTTAATCTGGATAGCGCTGGCACTTTAATTGTCGGGGCAGCGATTGGTGTTCATGAAGATGATTATGAGCGCACACATTTGCTGGCTGACAAGGGTGTTAATGTCTTCGTGGTTGATACCGCCCATGGTGATTCGTTAAAAGTTATAAAAATGGTTCGCTATCTTAAAAAACATTATCCTGATGTTGACGTCGTGGCTGGCAATATTTCTGAAGGCGAGTCGGCTAAACGTTTAGTAGTGGCTGGTGTTGATGGCATTAGAGTTGGGCAAGGACCAGGCTCAATTTGCACTACGCGTATCGTGTCTGGAATTGGTCATCCGCAGGTTTCGGCAATTCACGAATGTGCCAAAGCAATTCGCGGTTCTGGTGTGCCTGTTTGTGCCGATGGTGGTATCAAATATTCTGGCGATATCACTATCGCGATTGGAGCCGGCGCCGACAATGTTATGCTAGGCAATCTCTTAGCAGGGACAACCGAAGCGCCAGGAGAAGTTATTTTCCGAGACGGTAAAGCCTTGAAACTTTATCGGGGCATGGGCTCACTTGGAGCGATGCTTGATAATAAGGCCTCGCGCGAGCGTTATGGTCAGACCGGAAAAACGAGCGACAAGCTCGTTCCTGAAGGAGTGGAGGGTGCCATCCAATTTAAGGGCGAAGTCGCTAACATCCTCTTTCAGCTTATTGGCGGTTTAAAATCCGGTATGGGCTATACTGGAGCGAACGATCTCGCAACTCTGCAGCAGATTGCTAATTTTTATTTAGTGTCCGTGGCTGGCATGCAGGAATCGCATCCGCATGATTTGTATTTTGTAAAAGACGCGCCTAACTATAGGCGGTAATGTAATGTAAAAACCAAAAAAAAAGAACATGAAGAACGTATCTGAAAAGTTGAATTACAGTTTAGGCCAGTATTTTTCCGCTGGTAAAAGAATTATGGCGGTGAATTGTCTCCAGTTTGGGGATACCGGTAAGGGAAAATTTGTGGACATATTCGCAAATTGGGCAGACATTATCGTGCGCTGTACTGGTGGCGATAATGCTGGTCACACCATAATTTTCAATGGAGAAGAAATGATTTTTCACCTCATTCCTTCGGGAATTGTTCATGACGTTAATGGTAAAATTAATGTCATCGCAAGCGGCACGGTCATTTATCCGAAGACGCTGATTGATGAGACTACTCTTTTGCAAAGCAAAGGAATTCCATGTAAGAATCTTAAAGTCTCTAAGGATGCTAAGGTGATTATGCCTTATCATATTCTGTTTGACCGTTTAAGCGAAGCAAGAGCGGGTTCGACAAAAATTGGCACTACTGGTAAGGGCATAGGTCCTTGTTATGCAGATTTTATTGCGCGTCGGGGCATTTCGGTTAATGATTTGCTTAATCCTGATTTATTTCGGCGTAAGCTGACTAAGAACATAGAATATGTTAACCGATTATTGCAAACTTATCATCCTGAGAGTATTGATACTATTATGCTTCATGAGCACCTGGAAAACGGCGAATTCAGCAATAAAGAAGGCGGCTTAAACATCAAGGCAATTGCCGAAAAGTATTTGGCCTATGGCAGAATACTGCAACCCTACATTACTAACACGGATGAATTCCTCCAAGATTCGGTCGACAGATATAACATTCTTCTTGAAGGCGCTCAAGGTTATCTTTTAAGTGTTGATTATGGGACCTATCCATACGTCACCTCTTCTGATTGTTCTATTCAAGGACTTATGAAGGGGGCAGGGCTAGAAATGTTTTCCGTCGATTTGCCATTTGGCATAATTAAGGGCTTGTACATGTCCAGGGTTGGTAGTGGACCATTTCCAAGTGAAAATGGCGGAGAAGAATCAGAAATTTGGTGTGGCACGCCTGGGGCTGGCGCTGATGAAAAAATAATTTATGCTAATTGCGATATCAATCATGAGAATGAATTTATTCAGGGTATTGCAATACGTCGCGTCGGTCATGAATATGGGGCGACTACCGGTAGGCCACGAAGAATAGGATGGCTTGATTTGCCATTATTACGTCATTCTTTACGGAGTGAAGCAAATCAAATCATCATGACCAAGCTTGATGTGCTTACAGGATTGAAGAAAATAAAAATTTGTAGCTGTTATCAGTATACTGGTGAAGACTATGTTTACGGTGATAAAGTTATAAAGTTTGGAGATATTATCTCCACTGCCATTGTTGATCCATATTTCCTCTATTACTGCAAGCCAATTTATGAAGAATTTGATGGCTGGGATGAAGATATTCGTGGCGTTCGCAAATATGCCGACTTGCCTCAAAATCTGAAAAACATTCTGAAATTCATTTTCATAGAAGTTGAGTCGGCCGAGCTGAGAATTATTTCCGTCGGGCCTGGTCCCGAGGAGACGATTTTCGTTGGCGAAGAGGAACTGTACGGAGATGAAGATTAAAAGTAGTTAGTAATTAAGATTAAATAGTCATTTTAAACCGGTAGGGCAACTTACCGGTTTTTTCTTATATGAGTAATTTTATAAAGGCTTTACTATAATTTAGATAGGAAAAAAATTAAAACCACCAAAAATCAAGACAACCTAAATAATCAATTAAAAAGTGAACTAAAATTCCCAAGAAAAAATAACGAAAACGACTCAGTAAGCCCAGGGCATAAACTGGCAAAAAATTAGTAGAGTGAAGAAAGTGATTATTAAGACTACAGCGTCCGGCTTGATAAATCGGCCAGGAAAATAAATGATCGAGATCAATTAAATTAGCAGTGAGTAACTGTCCTAAAACCATCCAAGTCTTAAAAGACCGTCCTAAAATTTTTCCTTCAACAATATACAAAATGCCCCATAGTAGAAAACTAACCAAAAGATGAAGCCACCAATCAGATTGAGTAATAATATTTAGCAACATAGCTTAATATTATAGCATGAAAATTAATATATGAAATGATTGTAATATATGATAAAATATTAGTGATTTCAATTTACTATTTTTAAATTTTCTCGTATGAATAAAAAAACGTATTTGTTAATACTTGTCTTGATGCCAGTCATGTTATTAAGTGGTTGTTCAATTTCTAAAAAAGCAGCCCTTGAATCGGATGTCATAATTACTAGCGATGAAACAACTCAAGATGATTTAAACCCATCGGAAAATAAAACAAGTGATCGAAAAGTAGTAACTGAGATTGTTTATCAAGAAGCAAAAACTATTATCGATTTACAGGATTTTGCTCAAGAGGCTCAAAAACTAGCCTTTGACAAGATTGGCCCAGACGCAATGCTGAAGAGAATAGAATTTGAATATTTAAGCGATGAAAATTACATTGCCTATACTGCCATTTTTTTAAGTAATGAAAAATTTTCAAATGATATTAATAAAAATTTATTCGTTACTTATAACAAAAAATACGAGATAAAAGATAACCCATATCAGTCAGAATTCAGTGGACATGAAAATGAGACTGATAATAACCGTGAACTAATAGCTATGCAATGTAGTTTAGATAAATCTTGTGAATTTATGATTGGTTATTTTAAGCATGGTAGTGTAAATGCTGATAATTTACAGATTTCCTTAGTTAATTTAGTTAAAAATTATGATTATCCTTGGGAGAGCTCATTTGGAAAAGTTGGGTGGATAGCCGTAAGTAATGATATTTTAAAAGGAGTCTATGGTCGTTATAGGTTTAAGCCAGCAACAGGAGAAGTTGCTTTATCCGATGATATAGATGAGGCAAAATGGTTTGGTTATGCTACAACCCCAGATTCAACACCCGTAACAATAAATAAAGTTGATACAGATGGAGACGGTTTGTCAGATTATGATGAAATAAACATTTATAAAACTGATCCTTTAAATCCTGATACTGATGGTGACGGATATTCAGACGGCGAAGAAGTTAAGGGTGGCTATAATCCTTTAGGGGATGGAAAATTAATAGAAAAAAATGTTAATCAAGCCATTCCGTCATTGCCAGAAGCATCAGAAGAAAAAGTGATTACAAAACCTGAGACAGCACTAAAAACTTCAACGGACAAAACTTGTTCAAGTGATGAGTGTTATAGAGATTTAGCAATTACGAAAAAAGATGTCGCTATTTGCAGTAACATAAAAGAGCGCTCTTTTTATGGCACGTGCTTAGTTGCCGTGGCCTTTGCAAACGGGAATATGAATCCTTGCGAAGTATTGGGAGATGATTATCCTGAATTAGATGATGATTGTAAAAAAATGAATGAAGCAATAAAACAAGCACAACAACCAGTAGATCGAGATTCAGTTACATTATCTGACATCAAGATACTTCTGGTTGTGTTAGAGCTTTACTATAACGACGCTGGTAAATATCCAGAAAATATTATTACAGGTCAGCCCGTAGCTTTTAATGGTAATACATATATCACTAAAGTACCTTCTGCGAAAGAGGGCAAAACGGATATTTGCTCCGTGAATTATGAATATAAATATACATATATAAATGATAAAAATTATTCTTTGACATATTGTTTAGACAAGGATGTTGATATTGTTCCTTCTGGATTTCATACCGCGTCGCCTAAAGGAATTTTTTAGAGTCGTTAATTAATATTGTTATTTACTTATCTTTACGATACCCCCCATATTGATAGCGAAGCTGAAGGCCGTGACAAACAGGCATTTAAATGCTATAATAGACAAACAATATTGCTTCTTAGCCTTATTAGTCAACCGAAAAACACGATGAAAAAAACAAGAAAAAAAATTATTCTCATACTAATTATTTGTTTATTGTTCTTAGCTATAGTTGCTTATTTTCTTAATCAACGTTCTCAGAATCAACTTAATGTTAGTAGTCAAAACCAAGTTGATAATCAGGCTAATGAAATTATAGAAGTTGATGAAATGCTTGGAGGAGAAGAGAAAGAGGAAGAAAAAGAAGTTGGAATTACTTAACCTAATCCATAAGCCCAATTTAAAAGATATTGATAAATATTTAGAAGAGCATGAAAGCGATGAAGCTAGTTCTATCACTGATAGCCAAGCTAATATACTATCGGGCGCTTTAAATAGTAGTAAAGAACTTCTTCTTGATATTATGCCCGCCAAGAAAGACAGATCGCTTAGTTTGTTGTCTAGTAGAATTATTTACAAACTTTTTCCCGAGGTATTAGAAAATATTAAAAAAGAAAAAAAACAAAATAATCCCGAGGCGATTAATAGTTTCTGGACTAGAATGGGATTCGGTAGAGGCTCGGGTAGGAGCGGCGCTGAAGCAACGGATTCTCAAGAACGCCACGCGAATCTTGAAAATCGTAGTTCGGCTGGTACCTATGAAGGCGGCGATGGTGGAGGAACTGAAAGAGGAAAAAAACCGGTTGAAGTTTTTAAATTACGGGAAAATATATCTGCCATGTTTGCTAATAATATTTTTGGTCAATACCGAGATGGTAAATGGAGTAAAATAGAGTTTAACGTGGGTAAAGAAGTAAATACTCCATTTAAAGAAATAACTAATACACTATTAAATGTTGGAAACAGTTTTAATATTAGTTTACCTAAACCACTGGAAGCCAGAATTATCCCGGAAAGAGTTAAGGGAATTAGAGCTGATGGCACTGAAATTAATTTAAATATTCAAGTTAATGCTTTACAAGAAGTAACTTGTACCAGTAGCGAGGCGGTCAAAGAAATTGTTTATTCTTTCAAAATGAGCGAAGCTTTTAAACCCCTTGAAAATATAAGCGAAAAAAATTATGAGAAGTTTTTAGATAGTGTTGAAGAAAAAGAATCATTAGTAGAGGGTATCTCGGATTTAAATGAAGAACTTGAAATATTTATCTATTCAATCAAAGATAAATCACCTAAAGAAAAATTAATAGCAATTGAAAATTATGTCAGAAATAATAGTTATTATGATGATAAAAATTCTGAAGTAAGGGAAATGAAAAAAGATAAGAATATATCAGAAGTAATAGATATTATGCAGCTTCGAGCGCAAGAATTGAAAGAAGCAGGAATTAATAAAGGTTCTAAAAAGTTTGCCGGAGTCTGTGCTGATTTTGCTCTTCTTACTACTTCATTACTTAGAAAAGCTAATATTGCTAGTGGTTATTTAAAGGGCTATAAAATATCAGGGAAGAGTGCGACGACGAAAGACGCTCATGGTTGTTCTTTTGTTTTGTGGCCGGGTGATAAAGGGGAAGCGCGTATGGTATTTGTTGACGGTACTCCAAGTGGTTCAAGCTCGGAGTTTGGTAAAGAAATAAATGATGCTGTTTCAACCCCAAGTATAGAAGAAAGGGAAGCGGAATTTGAAAAAATTAAAGCCGAAAAAGAAAAAGAATCTATTAAAACTCTTGATGAGATAGAGGCGCAATTTGATACTCTTTCTGAAGAGGAATTGAAAGAGCTAAGTAATGGTAGATTGGAAGAGGCTCTGAACAATTTATTAAGTTATAATATTAATAATGACAACCTAAAAAGAATAACTAAAATTTTAGAGGCTTATTGGTATTCTCCGCTTAGCAAGCTTGATTTAAGCAAGGTGGAAAACAGTATTCAAGCTAGCTCTTTTTTGGCGACTCAATTAGAAAAAGTAGAAGATGTTGTAAATGATGAAAATAAGGCCACGTCTTCTCTTTATGGCTCAGAGTTATTTAATGTTTTAGAAAATTATATTTCTAGATTTAAAAGGGATGAAATGATTGAAGATACAAATGCTGGTCTAGATGTTTTAGAGAAGATTTATGAGTTGGCTAAAAACGACTTGAATATAATAGAGAGAAAAGCTTTAAGCGCGACGATGAATTATTTAAGGGCTAAAAATATTAAAGGGAAGACGCCTCGTTAAGCTCAAATTTTGATTATAATGCTTTTAGCCTTAAGTGTTTCCAAGCTATTGAACTATTTGGATGTTTTAGGTACACACATATTGCACTTTTAGCACCAATTTATAGGCATATCGCAAAAACTATTGACAAATATAAAATATTATGATATAATATTGTGTTAAATATTATTATGAAAAAGAAGACAATTAACAAAATTATCTTATTAGTTATCCTCTATGCACTATCATTGCTAGTTTTTATTTTTGGCTTTTCTCAAGAACCACGGGACATTCAGGGTTGGGAGCATATTAGACCGATAATGTTTATTTTATTTATTCCCTTATTAACTAAATACATTATTCATCTTTTAATTGTCCCTTGGCATAATTATGTTAATAAAAGAGTGTTAAAAAATAATAATAAAAATTATCAGCCCTTAGTTTCTTTTATTATTCCAGCTTGGAATGAGGAGGTTGGAATTGTTAACACTATTAAATCTGTTTTGAAAAGTGATTATAAAAAATTTGAAATAATTATTGTTAATGATGGTTCTACTGATAAGACTGGATTAAGAGTTAAAGAATTTATTAATAGTTATAAAGGAGCTATTACAATTAAATATTTTAAGAAAGAAAATGGCGGTAAATCATCGGCCTTGAATTTAGGTATTAAGAAAGCTGAGGGAGAAATTATTATTACTTCGGATGCAGATTGTGTGCTAGATTTTAAAGCCATTTCTAATTTAGCTAAATATTTTTCTAATCAAGAAGTTATGGCGTCAGCAGGTAATGTTCGAGTTGGTAATAATCAGAAAATTATTGGCGCTATCCAAAAATTAGAATATCTATACGGGTTTTATTTTAAGCGCTCTGATTCTATCCTTAATACTGTTTACATTGTCGGTGGCGCTGCCGCGGCTTATCGCAAGACAATATTTAAAAAATTAGGGTATTTTGATGAAGAAATTATTACTGAAGATATTGAGTATTCAACGCGCATTCTAAATTCTGGTTACAAGATCTGTTATGCCGCTGATGCCATTTTTTATACTGAAGTGCCGTCTGATTTAAAAAGTCTGATTAAACAGCGCTTGCGTTGGAAATACGGACGTTTAAAAACATTTCTAAAATATCAAAATTTATTTTTTAAGATTAAGGGTCAGCATAGTAAATTTTTAAGTTTTTTAATTTTGCCCGTAGCCTTGTTTTCAGAAATATTATTATTTTTTGAAGTTATTCTTTTGCCAGTATTTTTTGTTTATACTTTTTTATCAGGAGATTTTATTCCTTTAATTGTTGTGGTTTCAATTTTATCAATTATTATTTTTTTACAAATCATAACTGATGTTAAGTGGCGCGAAAACAAAGATGTGATTTTTTGGGCGCCAATTGCTTGGTTAGTTTTCTATTTTGTTGATTTTATTGAATATGTTGCCTTGGTAAAAAGTATTATTAAGATAATAAAAAATAAAACGGTTGCTTGGCAAAAATGGGAGCGGGTTGGTGTTTTTGGAGCTTAAATATAAATTATTAGTTGATAAAATAATATTATAATGGTATTATTTTTTGTTACTTTAAAAACTTAATATCACTATCAGCATTAATCAAAAAAATAATAAAAAAATTGACAAGAAAAAGTTAAGCTTGAAAAGGGTAGAAATTCTGGCAATTTCTAGAATATGGTTTAAAAAAATCATGGAAATCCCTTTATTTTTTCTCTTCAATTCCGAAAAAATTGCGGATCTTATAAATTATGAAAAAAATAAAACAAAATAAAACAAAATAAAAAATGAGCTTTATAAGGCTCCTTTTAACTTTGATAATTTTCTTCAGCAATGAGAACGGGGAAACTGTTTAATTTCTGGGATTTTTCAGTCGCTGGTTTATCCATGATTAATATTTTTTCCTCTAAAACAGGGCTAATTCTTTTAAATGCCCTTTCCCAGGTTCTTGAAGTTTCATCGTGGCTAATTATAGCCAAATTTTCGCTAAAAAAAGCCAAGATATTCAAGGCTAATTGATTTGCATCCATAATTATTAATTTTTTTAAGTTTTTGTATAAAAGATATTATATCATTAATTTTATATCCTGTCAATACTATCTTTTTTTACTTGACAAAATTATTATAATAGGATATAAAAAACTTACACATTAAGTTCATGATAAAAAAAGAGAAAATGAGCACATTAAAAACTAAAAAAGAGAAGCCTGTTATCGGTATTATCGCTAACAGTATTTCGCCAGCCAATCGGTGGGATTTAATCACCGAGCTCGGTGAGCCAGATCCAGATAAGGGTTTTTTTAAGCCCTTGAAATTTTCATTTAAAGATGTCCGGGGGGAAATAATTGCGCTGGACATCCAGCCAAATGAAGTATTAGATAAAACGGGCATGATTAAGGCTAAGCATTTTATGTTTAATGCCTTAGAATATCTCGTAGCTCAAGGCGTAAAGGTTGTATGTTTCACAGCTTCAACCAAAAGGTTACCAGGGAGATTCGGACAAGATGTAAAAAAATTATATCCCAATATAATTTTTTCAATCGGGGATACCGCTACAATGATCTCCTATTTAACAACGATTGATTATTTCGCGAAAGATTTTCGTCCTGAAATTGATCAAGTTGCTTGTTTAGGAGCTGGCTTCCTCGGAACTATCTCTGTTAAATATTTAACTGATCGCGGATTTAAAAATGTTAATTTAGTCACTGAGCAAAAGCTCGATGGCTTAGGAGAACATGTTAAGACTTTCCAAGCTTTAGAAGACTTACCGGAGAAAAATGTTTTATTTTTGAGTTGTTCTCATAAATATGACATTGATCCAAAGATCTTGCAAAAAAAATTAGCTCCTGGGGCTGTGATTTTGGACGTAGCTGTGCCACCGGGAATTAAGTTTAAAGTTTTTCAAAGCTTGAATTCAGGCACTAAGCGCTTTGATACTGGGGATTTTTTCTTAGAGGAAATTCAATATGATTTTCCGTCAAAGATTTTAAATTTCCCGGCCGTTGGCTTCTGGTTTGGTTGTTTTACTGAGGCAGTACTTCTTGGTTTAGCGATTGAATCGGGTGAGGATTTCAGCACAAGAAACTTTTTCGAAGTGACTGAAGATAACCTGAAGCTCTTAAGAAGTTTGTTGGTGAAAGAAGAACTTTCAATTCCGCTGATAAATTTTTATGAGCCGCAGAACATGAAATTTTTTGAATTTTCAGGTTAAAGGGAGCTAACTCTCATTAAAGGGAGCCTAGTCTCCCTTTTTTATTTTCTAAAATAATGTTAAAATATTATTGTTGTATTAATCTGATTAACTATGTTAATTGTTGGTAATTTAATTGGCCAGTTGTTTTCTTTATTGAGCCTGATTTTTATTATCGGTTTGAGTTTTTTTGTTTTGCGCAATAAAAAGCATTTGGTTAATCGTATTTTTTTCTTTTTAACTTTGATTTTGGATCTCTGGCTAATTGGCAGTTTCATGATGTTTGCCAGTTATAATACCAATCAAATTATTTTTTGGGATCGATTTATTTATTTTGGTGTAGTATTTTGGCCATCACTGCAATACCATTTTGGTTTAGCGATTACTTATTTTAATAAAAAAAGGCGAATTTATCTAGGTTTAGCTTATATAATGTCCTTTGCGTTCTTAATTCTTAGCCGCACCGATTATTTTGTTAAAGATGTCTTCTTTTATAAATGGGGTTATCATTCGATAGCTCAATTTTATCATAATTTATTTATCGTATTCTTTTTGGTATATACTTCTTTCTTTTTAGTGATTTTATTTAAAAAATATAAAAAAGATAAAAATCGGATAGAGAAAAAAAGAGTTAAGTATTTTGTTGTCGGTTTTATGGCCCTAAATATTATGGGAGGAATTGGTTTTTTTCCGGCTTATGGAATAGCTGTTTTTCCAATTGCTTTAGCGGCACCATTAATTTTTTCAATTATTATTTCTTATGCCATTGTTTATTTTGGCTTAATGGATGTAAAGCTTATTGCTCGTCGCTATTTTGTTTATACCCTATCTCTTATTCAAGTTCTTAGTCCTATTTATATTTTTTTACTTTATATTAATCGTGTTCTACCGGGATATTTATTTTTAATTTCCTTGCCTCTTGTTGTTTTTGCCTTTCCAATTTTTTATAGTGTTAAAGAATATTTTTATCGTTTATCGAACAAATATTTCTTCTCCTCTTTATATGATGCTAATGAAGTTATTTTTGAGCTGAATAATTGTCTCAGATCTTCTTTGGATATTTCTCAGATTTTTTCTTCAACTGTCGATGTTTTGCGTCAGGCCTTTAATAGTAAGGCGGTCGCTGTGATTTATTATAATTATAAAGAAAAATCCTGGTCAGTCCTTTATAATTATGGTTTTAATTTTAAACCTAATCCCATTAAATGGGACTACTGTTTATTTAAAAAAATTTTTTTTAATAATAAACCGCTAAGTATTAATACTATAACCCCTTTATTGCGTAAAAAAAATCATGATATTTTAGTCGGGTTAAGAAATTTAAGCATCCAGTTGTTAGTGCCAATCAAAATTAAAAAAGATCGTTTAAGTAGTGTGATGATTTTTGGTCCTAAAGAGTCTAATGAAAGTTATAATGATAGAGATAACCAAGTTTTAGAGTCCATTGCTTCACAGATTGGCATTTCCTTAGAAAATGCTTTATTGTATAAGAAGATGGCTGAGTTTAATATTTCTCTTAAAAAAGAAGTTGTTAAGGCTACTAAAAAATTAAAGGAACAAAATGAGGCTTTAAAACAACTTGATAAAGCTAAATCGGAATTTATTGGTATTGCTTCCCATCAGTTACGCACCCCCTTAACTGGCATTCGTTGGTTTAATGAATTGTTATTAAAAAATAAAGAGAAGAATCTTAACGATAAGCAGATTAATTTTTTAAATCAAATAAATGAAAGTAATCAAAGGATGATTAAACTTGTTAATGATTTATTAGATGTTTCCCATATTGAAACTGGTCGTAAATTTGAAGTCGTGTTAGGGAAATTTAAAATAGCTGAAATTATTCAAGACGTTATTCAGGAGAATGCCTTTTTGATTAATAATAAAAAGTTGAAAATTAATAATAAAATTCCTGAGGACCTTGTCATATTTGCTGATCGTGATAAGATTCGTCAGGTTCTACTTAATCTTTTATCTAATGCAACGAAATATTCTGCCGAGGGTAAGGTCATAACTATTAGCGCCTCGCGACAAAAAAAACAGGCAACCATTTGTGTTACTGATCAAGGAATTGGTATCCCCGAGAAGCAACAAAAAAATATTTTTTCTAAATTCTTTCGAGCTAGTAATGCGTCTTTGCAAAATAGTAATGGCACCGGACTTGGTCTATATATCGCTCGTGAAGTAGTTCGTGCTCATAATGGGGAACTTTGGTTTGAATCTAAAGAGGGGTGGGGTTCAACTTTCTGTTTTTCTTTGTCTTTAGAGGAAAATAAGGTTCCGGAAGTTATTAAAAAAAACAAAAAATATAAAATTAATTAAGTTATCCTTATTGTAAATTTATGTCTAAAAAAATATTAATAGTTGAAGATGATTTAAGTTTAGCCTCTGCCTTAAGAGCTGGCTTAGAGGATGAAGGTTTTAATGTTATTGAAGCTCACGATGGCGGACTTGGCTTAAAAATGGTAGAAGATAATCTACCGAACTTAATTATTTGTGATATTGCTATGCCAAAGATGGATGGTTTAGAAATGCTAGCAGCTATGCGTAAAACTTCTTGGGGAAAAAGTTTATCAGTCTTTATGTTAACTAATTTTAGTGATGCCAATAGAATTTCTACCGCTTTAAGTTATTCATCTTTTAGATATTTTGTTAAAAGCGATTGGGACTTATCGAAAATTATTGAGGAGGTTAAAAAAGAGTTAAAAGTTTAGCTCCTATTCTCGCATTAAATTGAGCTCTGCTATGGATAAAAAGAATAGAAGGATGGAATATTTGTTGAAATATTATATCAAACCTTTTTTTGGGTTAAATAATAGTTTTGTTATTTGCCCACTCTGCAGACTTCGGATTAATGAATTTTTACCTTTTGGAGTTATAAGAAGGGAAAATGCCTTTTGTCCTAATTGTCACAGCTCAGAAAGGCATAGACTTTATTATTTTTATTTAAAAAAAATATTGCCGAAAAAAGAGGTAATAAACCTTCTACATGTAGCGCCTGAGAAATCATTGAAGAAATATTTTAAATCTTATAAAAACATTAACTACCTCGCCGTTGATAAAAATTTCTTAGCAGCCGATAGGGTCGAAGACTTAATGGGTTTGTCATTTAAAAGTAATACTTTTGATATTGTTTTTTGTTCGCACGTTTTAGAGCACGTTGATGATGATAATAAAGCGATGCAAGAGATTTTAAGAGTTATTAAGCCTGGAGGATTTGCAATATTACAAGTTCCTCTTTCTGATTTTGAAGAAACGCTGGAGGATAAAACAATAACTGACCCAAATATGAGGGAGGAGATGTTTGGTCAGAAAGACCATCTGAGAAAATATGGACAAGACTATAAAAAACGCTTAGAAGGGGCTGGTTTTATAGTGAAGCCTGATAAATTTTCTTTAACCTTAAGCAATAAATTAATTAAAAAATATTCCTTAATTCGAGAGGATATTTATGTTTGTTATAAACCAGAAACAATGTTAGATAAATTAGTAGAAACTAAAGATGATATAAAATTAGTTGATAATTTTTATGTTATTACGACTTTTTTTAATCCTAATAATTCTAAAAATAAGCTTTTAAACTATAAATTTTTCAGGAATAAATTAAAAGAGCAGGGTTTAAAGCTAATAACAGTAGAGTGTGCTTTTAAAGAGAAAAAACATATCTTCACCAAAGAAGATGCTGATATTCTTATTCAAGTAAGAAGTAATTCAATTCTTTGGCAAAGAGAAAGGTTAGTTAATATTGCTCTTGATAATTTACCTCAAGATTGCGATAAGATTGCTTGGCTTGATGCTGATATAGTAATTTTAGATGATAATTGGGCAAATGAAGCCGCTAAATTATTAGATAAATATCATTTTGTTAAGCCATTTTCTGAAGCATTAAGATTAACTAAAGAAGATAGTAAAAAAATTATCAACGGGGAGAGTTTGGAGAAATTTGGCTTTTTTAATTCAGATGATATTCATGAGTACTATTCTTTAACCCTAAAAAGACAAATAGTTTTTTTCGCTGTCTTAGGAATGTGCGCTCGCCGGGAAATCTTTGAGCATGTACGTTTTTATGACAAAATGATTTTAGGAAGCGGTGACTTAATAATGACTAATGCCTTTATAAATTCAAATCCTAAGGTAGAGGATCTTGATATTTCAGAATATTTCTCAGAAGCCTTAAAACAAGATATAAATAATTGGTATAGAGATATTAAAAACGGTAGAGAAAATTTTAATATAAGCTTTTTAGATACTAAGGCCTTACATCTTTTTCATGGCTTGACTTCAAATAGAAGCTACAAAGAAAGGCAGGTTATGCTAAAAAAATACGACTATGAGCCAGGAAATGATTTAAAGCTTAATGATGATCAATGCTTTGAATGGGGAAGTGATAAAAATGAATTTCATAATGCCGTCGCTTTATATTTTAAATTAAGAAACGAAGATAATAAAATTTGGTTTAATTTAAAGCCAGGAGCTAAAAGAATATATGAATCTTTTAAGAAAATTTCTAAGAGAAAAATACAATCTCTAGTTCTTGGTATTGATAGGGGCGTTGGTATTGTTGGTCAAAATATTAAGAAGCTGTCGCCGAGGATGTATAAAGTGTTAAAGAAAATTATTTCTAAATCAAAATCTTAAACTAATATCATGGAAGATAATAATAAAATTGAGGGAATAATCAAAGCAAGTAAGCCCGAGGACTATAAAAAATTACCGGGAAGTTTTTGGGTTATTACTAGTTATTATAATCCGGAAGATATAAAAGATAAAAGAGAAAATTATTTATTCTTTAAAAAAACTTTAAAAAAACAAGGCGTTAATCTTATTACTGTTGAATGCGCCTTTAAAAAACAGGGCTTTAATTTAAATAAAGAAGATGCTGATATTCTTCTTCAAGTAAGAAGTAACTCAATTCTTTGGCAAAAAGAAAGACTTTTAAATATTGGTTTAGAAAATTTGCCAAATGATTGTGACAAAATCGCTTGGCTTGATGCGGATATTATAATTTTAGATGATGACTGGGCGAAGAAGGTTGTAATTTTACTTGAAAAATATCCGATTGTTAAACCATTTTCTCAAGCTATAAGATTAACAAAAAAAGAGTCAAAGAAAATTCTTAAAGGGGAGAATGAGAAATTGAATAATCTTTTTTCATATCGAAACAGAGTGATAAATAATTATTATCAACCATCAATGATGTGGAAATTAATATTTCTTGCTGTTTTTGGAATGTGCGCGAGAAGGGAAGTATATGAAAAAGCCGGCTTTTATGATCGTATGATTATTTGTAGTGGCGATATGGTGATGGCTAACGCTTTTTTGTATAAAGATTCAAGGGCTAAAGATTTAAAGGAAAGATTTCATTTATCAGAAGCTTTAATGGTTGATATTGATGAGTGGTACGCAAAATTATCACCAAGAAGAGGGAATTTTGGTATTTGCTATTTAGAGGGAGTTACTATGTTTCACATTTTTCATGGCAAGATGATGAATCGAAAATATGAACAGACTTGTAAATTACTTGATAAATATGAATTTGACCCGAAGAAGGATTTAATAATAAACGGGGATGGTTGTTATGAGTGGGCGTCTTCAAAACCAAAACTTCACGAAGGTCTGATTAATTATTTTCATGCCAGAAATGAAGACGATAGGTTGATTACTAATTTAAAAACATTTACTATTAATTTTTTAAAAAAAATAAGGATAAAGTTTTATTTCCTTACCATTATTCGTAGAATACTAGGATTAACTGGAAAATTAATTAAATTCTTTTCACCTCGTGCTTATAATTTTATTAAGAAATTAAATAATAAATAAATCATATATTTTTTAATTTTTTTTAAGCCTAATTATATTATATAATTTTGGGCTTATTTTTTTTATTTTTAAACCAATTTTGCCGATTTGTTTATCCACTTTTAAAAGAGGGTTTTTAAGAGAAATTTTTTTATTTATTTTTGCCTCTCGTTTTTTAAACCAGATATAAATTCTATATAAAATAATTTCATAGTTTTTAATTTCTCTCTTAGCTTTTGGTCTGTTAGCTAGATTAATATTTTCTGCAAGTTTTAAATTCTCTTGCCATTCACTATGATACGAACTTTCTTTGTCCCATGGTTTGGGTAAATAAATAAAATGAATAGCAATAGACTTAGTTCTTTTTTCCTTAATTTTATATTTAATTTTTAATAAATTAATCGGATCATTGTAGGCAGCGGGTATTGTATTCCAGTTATTGTAGAAATAGAGATTAAATAAAGCCTCATCACCGTTTTTAAATATTTTTTTATTATTATTAAACATTTCAAATAGCTCTCTAAAGGTATTTTTTGTTATTATCTTAGTTTTAAAAGTAAAGGCGCCGGCACAAAAGGATGGTTTTTTGGGGTCTATTTTTTCTCTCATTTCTTGAGACATCTCCTCGAAATTATATTCATCTTCTAATCGAAAATGATCACCAGAAGGCGCGCTGAAGCCCTGATATTTTAAAAGACTGTCTAAAGATCCACGTACAATAACATCACAATCATAAAAAATAATAGTATTCCAGCTTTCTTTAAAAGATTCTGTAAAGAAATAAAGTTTTGAAAGAAGTAGGGGGCTGTGTCTTGGGGTTAAAGATAAGGGGGTAAGAAGCGGGGGGCTATAAACAATTATTCCTTTTTTCTCAAACCAATTTTTATCTTCTTCGCTTATGTCATCAGTTAGAAGCATATAATCACCTTGCCAACCAGAATTAAAAAAAACCGAAGCAAAGAATTGTTTAGCTTGAGCAACGTAATTCTTATCGGCTAGGGTAATTAATAAATTTTTTTTATTAGTATTCATTTAAATATTGTCAAATATTTTGATTAAGGACTAATATTATTATAGCTTTAAATCAAGTGATAATTTAAATTTATCACTAAGAAGGTAAAAAATCAATTAAACATTAATTTTGCCGATGTGCTATACTTATCTTAGTAGTAATTTAACAAGTCCCTTAGGGGCAAGAAAAATGAATGAGATTAATAAAAAAAGTGAAATGGAAAAAATCGAAGAATTTGTAGCGATTTTTAGAGATGTTGTTTGCGTATCTCACGAGAAAGGATTATTATCATCAGAATATTTAGAAAACATCAATGATGAATCGCAAGAAGTTTCTTTATTTCTTGAACGATTTTTTGCTGAAAAAAGTCAGCATTTCGATAAATTGTATTTCAAGAAATTAGCAGATGATTTAACAATTGAAGCGTTATCCGGGATTTGTCCCTGTGTTGACTACGCTAAAACAGTTAAATATTTTTCAACGAGTCACTGGGAGGCGGATATTATTTCCATATTAGGTGGTCATACATCTCCGACAGAGGAAATTAAGGTAGAGGCTTATCAAGCGGAAAAAGATATGAGCATCTTTCAAGCTTTTTCTAAGCTTTCTCCTGATTACAACAGAGCTGCTTTGAACAAATCTCAAATAAGATGGTTTTGTTTGAAGTATCGTTATTTTTTACAAGATGAGAAAAATTTTTTAGTATTTTTGCTGAAAAATTTTCATTCGCCAAAAAATGGCGATTCGAAACTAATAGGATCTATTGTGCAAGCTGATAGTCATGGTCTCCATATTTCCATTGTCCCTGAGAGCAAAATTATCTCAGTGAAAGATGGCATAAATAATTATGCCCATATCTTTATTGTTCCTAATTCTGCCTAGCCCGTATAGGGCGCGAATTAAAAAAAGAAGCTAATAAAATTAAAAGCTTCTTTTTTATTTCCGATTTCAATATTTAGTGTTATTGAGCTTTAGTTACTATGATAGGGTTTTGATTAATTTGGCCTTCTTCAACAACAGCGATAATAAAAGTATTACTGCGGTAATGAGTTTTAGCCCAAGTATTTCCAACTTTAACATCACCATTAGGACCGAAATTTCGACCGCTAATATATAAGACGCCCATCACTCTATTTTCCGCCGCCACAAATTGTACTCTTCTTTCAATCCGAGTAACAACTGCTGGGCCAATATTTACTTCGTTGCTAGTATTATTACCAACAGTGACACTGACAGAACCATAGTAATAATCATCTAAAATTTTAATTTTAATTTCCTGTCCCTCGTTAGAATTTTGAACGCTTACTATAGTAGCTTTAGGATTAACAATGGTTCCATCAGCAAATTTATAATTAATTTTATTATTATCTATTACAGTAGAGAAGCCGTGTCCTTGAATTATTAATATTTTAGTACTCATATCTACCGAAGCTATGTCAATTTGAGGATTAGTTTCTAGGTTGTAGCTCTCAACATTAAGCCAGTTTCCATATTGTAGTTTAATAGTTGAGCTATCGCTAGAAATTGATTTTGGCACTAATACTCTAACAATAACATCTCCTTGTCCAGACTCAGTTAAAGAAGTTGGTTTAACTTTGACAATTTCTTTAGTATTTAATTGAAAGTGAACTGTTGCTAATTCTTTATCTAAACCAACGCCATTAGTCCAGAAAGTCATTTCTTCTCCCGGGCTAGGAATAAGTGGGGTGGAAGAAATTATGTGAGGAATTATTTCCATTGGGATCGGATTTGATTTCTGTCCGTTGATTTCAACAAATACCTGGCCATTTTGCGCCCCTTTTGGAACCACAAGTTCTAAATAATTACCATTAACATCAATCTTTTCTAGAGGAACGTAAGCTCTAATGACTTGATTATTTAAACCAGCAAATTCTACATAGGTACTTTCGCTACCCTTAAATCCCTGACCAATCAATTTGATAGTATCACCAGTTTTAGTGGCAACTATTTGAGCATTGTTTTCTGACAAACGACGAGATTTACTTGCTTGAATTGATTTTAAGATTGGACGAGCAGTATAGTTTAAAGCATCAGCCTTATCAGATTCATAACTACCAACTTTAACAGTAACTTGAAGTTTATTTAATTGTCTTGGAGTTACTACTTCAATTGTTTCATTGGCACTATTTGCAGTAATTGGTAAAACAGTCGCTCTTGCACTAGAAATTAATTTTCCAGTCTCATCATAGAAATAAACTGTTGGCGAGTTGATTATGCCTTTACCAGTAATAGTAATTTTATCACCGATTTGTTCGTAGCCAGGCTTACTCCAAGCTAGGCTATAAATAATTGGTTTAATTGCGTAACTAACAGTATTTGATTTAAGTTCAACGCCAGCGCCTTCAGGGTTATTATAATAACTACGAGCGCTAAGTTGGCCGTTAGTAACGCCTAATGGTAATTTAACAACAATGTAAGATAATTTATTATCAACCATGTATGGTTGTATCCATTTTTCAACTATTTTTCCTTGTTCATTCATTGCTTTTAAGACAATGAAATTTTTCTCTTTTTCTGGATGAAAGCCAGTGCCATAAATTACTAAATCTTCATCAACTAGAACTGGATTAGGACTGACCTCTTTTAATTTTAGAAGAACCTCGTAGTTAAATTGACCGATTTCATTATTAGCGGCATAAATTTTACCGATACCACTAAAGGTCTGTTCTGGCATTTCAAAGTATATGGTTGAACTTTTTTTACTATTTGGAGAGAATTTTTTTGTGCCAACAGTTCCAGTTTGAGCATCGATATAAGGTAATTCAATTTTTAAGTCTTCAAGAGAGAAGAGGTTACCATTATTTATAACAATTGATTTACTACTACCGATATAGCCAGCTATCTTAATTGTTTTTAAGTTAGCATCATTTTCGAAGAGGTTTAAATTATCAAGGTATAAGGTAGATCCATCATTTAAAGAGCCAACAGCAAACACTAAAGAAACAAGGCCATTTGATTTTGGAGTTAAAATAAGCTGTTGCTTTGTCCAACTTGTAGTTGCATTAATTGCTTGAGTATCGGTAACTGCTGCATAAGTTTCGCCACTTTCTAAATGTAGATTTACTGTAGTTGGAGTTGAAGCCTTGATATAAAACGATAAAATATAACTCTTATCAGCACTAACCTCAAAACGATTAGTGTCTAAAGAAGTAATACCAGCATCATACATGCTTGGGTTTGCTCCAGTAGCAGTAATTGATAAAGAATAGGGACCGAAGCCAAAAGGGGCTTCATAGCTACGAGCTAAAACGTATTTTCTGTTTGAATTTTCGCCACTCCAGAAAAACCATGATTTATTAATATCCTTGTTAAAGCTGCCATCAAAAATTAGGTTGCTAGCGGCTGCCTCAGCTGTCTTAACGGTAGGGATTATAGTCGCGGGTAAAGGTAAAAATGACAACATTACAGCTATTATAGTAAAAATTCTTAAAAACTTTCTTGTTTTTTGACTTTTTTGCATATATTTATATTTGTTAAATATTATTATATTTTATATTCAACAAGGTACTATATCACATAATTTAAAATAAGTCAATACCTAAGTCATAAGTTATGCACAGGCTTAAATTTTGTGATAAATAATTTTTTGTACTACAATTAATTATATGAAGTACATTTGATAAGAAAAAAATAAGAAAAAGATGAAACGGAATGCTATTGTTTTAGAATTAATTCAGACTTTTGATCTTAATATCAATGAAATCTTAGGTTATAAGACTTTGATGAAAGATCTTAAACTGTCTTCAAAGAACTATATCATTGCCGTTGTCAATATTGACTATAAGCTCGGTAATGTCTTTGAAAAGTTCCTGTTCGAAAAAAATGCGGACGAACAATTCTATGAGAGCGCACCTTTTTTGATACGCGGGCTCGCTAAAAGAGCAAGTATTCAAAAACAGTTGAATATCATAGATATGGCTATGGCTGAAAAATTATTAGCTATAACAAATATTCCTGTCATTGTAGCCGATAAAGATGTGGTAGAGATATTCTCAATTGAATAATGGCTCGAAACTAACAATTTCGAGCTTTTTATTTGGAATTATTAATCTAAATTTGTTATAATACTAGTATAATAAATTAAAGAGAAAAGTATATGAAAAAAAAAATTGGTATTGCCTCTGTTTTAGTGTTGGCGTTATTTGTTACTGGTTGTAGTTCAATATTTAATAAAAATAATGATAACAATGCTAAGATGATAGACGATGATACTAAAGTTCAAGATGAGGTTGTTTATGAAGACGTTGTAAGAAACTTTTTTTTAATTTCAGAAGAGTCTGAAGTAGAATACAGTATCAATGAAATTTTAAGAGGAGTTCCAACTAATGTTGTTGGTAAAAGTCACTCTCTTAGTGGTAATGTTGTAATGAATACTGAGGGAGATTTTGAAGTAATTAGTGGGGAAATTAAATTAGACGCTAAATCATTTAAAACTGATATTAGTGCCCGCGATAATAATGTTGCTAACTTGATTTTAAAAGCTAATGAGGAAGGGAATGAGTTTATTGTTTTCAAGCCAGATACAATTTCCGGTCTTGAAGGCGATTTAGTTCTTAACCAGGACTTGCCAGTTGAAATTACTGGTAATATCACAATTGCTAAAGTTACCCAAACTATGACTTTTATTGGCACCATGAATTGGAGTGATGAAAATACCTTTAGTGGAGTAATTAGTGCTGATTTAACTTATGGTAATTTTGATTTATTTCTACCTGACTTTGATTTCTTTACTGGTGTCGACGAGATTGCTAAACTTAAGATTAGTTTTAAAGCTACGGCTAATTAAAGCTTTAGCTAATATGTAACAAAATTTAGTTTTCTACGTATACTATAGTAGAATTAAATATATGAACAAAAACATCTATAAAAATCTAATTTCCTTCATCGACTTAAGAGAAGCCGGCGTTTTTGTCAGTCCAATGGCTTGGATTAAGAACTATGGAAATGATTTTTATAAATGTTACCCTAAAAAGATTATATAGATATATAAATAAAGGCAGATAATGTTTCTAAGAACCATTTCCATAGAGAGGGAATGGTTCTTTGTTATTTAACAATCTAAATAGGTAGTGATGAAAAAGATTATTAGGAATTATGGCATTTTCATGCTGTTTCAAGGATTAGCGATTAGCTTCTTCTTTAGTATCTATCAACTGTTCTTAGTTGAAAAAGGATTGAGCTTGCTCGAAATTAACCTCATTAACGGTTGCTTCATGCTTGCTAACTTTCTGTTTGAAATTCCGACCGGGGTCATAGCAGATTTTTTCGGAAGAAAACGTTCAGTGATTATTGGTCTCTGGCTTTATTCGTTTTCATTCTTAATTTATTTTTTGTCAGATTATTTTTGGCAATTTCTAGTAGCGGAAATAATTGGCGCTTTAGCAGCTACTTGTATTTCTGGAGCCCTTGAATCTTTGGTGGTTGACGCTTTAAATTTAGAAGGAGGACAAAATCTTTCCAATCGATTATTTCGTAAAGCGGAAATTAGAAGTATTGGGGTTTTAATTGGGGTAATTATTGGTTCTTATGTTGGTCAATTTAATTTAGCTTGGCCATGGATGCTTAGTGTAATTGCTTTTTCTTTGTTGGCTTTATTATCAAACTTTTTATTTATAAAAGATGAGGGTCAAATTAAAGAGAGCAAGGGAGGGAGATTGATAGCTGTAAAAAAAATTGCTCAAGACAGTATTTTCTATGGTTTTAAAAACAAACGTTTAATGTCCATTGTTTCTTTTGCCGCTATTTTATCTTTTTCGGTTCAGCCAATTAACATGTATTGGCCAATTCTCTTTAAAGATAATTTTAACGTGCCAGTTAAATTTATGGGTTTTATTTTTGCCGCCTCGATATTAATTATTTATGGCGCTTCGCAATTATCAGGGTTATGGCAAAAGAGAATTAAATGCGAAAAGAAGGCAATCTTTTTTTCTCAAGTTTTTACTATCTTAGGTATTTTCGGTTGCTATTATTTTCTTGATTTATCTTTATTTATCGTTTCCTTTTTAATTCATGAAAGTGGTCGCGGTTTATTTAATCCGCTTTATCGTTCTTATGTAAATAGGAGTATTAATGATAAAAATAGAGCTACCGTTTTATCCTTTGAATCAATGTTGACTAAAGCTGGCGCCGGTCTGGGTTTGATTTTTAGTGGATTAATAGCCGATAACTTTGGGATTTTAAATTCTTGGTTTATTAATGCTGTTATTTTGATTATGGGAATTTCTTGGTTTTTATTTAAAAATAAATAAAACCAAAACTACTTAAAAGGGCTGTTGTTAAAAGAGCCCTTTTTAATTTTACCTTAATCCGATAATTTGTTATAATAAAATTGTTATAATATAAGCCTAATAATCAATAATTAGTTTTTATGAAAATATCATTTCACGGCGCTTGTCGAGAAGTCACTGGTTCTTGTATTTTAATAGAAAGCGGGAAAACTAAATTTTTATTTGATTGCGGTATGTTTCAAGGAGAAGACTATGCTAGTGATAAAAATGCTGACGATTTTACTTTTAATCCCAAGGAAATTGATTTTGTTTTACTTAGTCACGCTCATATTGACCACTGTGGAAGATTGCCGAAATTATATCGGGATGGCTTTCGCGGAAAAGTTTATTGTACTGAGGCGACAGCTGATTTAACCGCCTTAATGCTTGAGGATTCGGTTGGGATTGTTTTTTCAGAGGCCGAGGAGCGGGGGGTTGAGCCTTTATTTTCGGCGGATGATGTCGCGGGCATAGTCCGCCTTCTTGAACCCTTAGTTTATGATAAAAAAGTTGAAATAAATAGTGGTATTAAAGTTAAATTAGGGAATTCTGGACATATTTTAGGTTCTAGTTTTTTTGAGGTTTGGCTTAAAGAAGGTGCTAAGGAAAAGAAAATTGTTTATTCTGGTGATTTAGGTAAGGCGCCGGCCAGAATTATTAAAGACCCTGATGTTGTCAATGGCGCTGATCTAGTTTTTATTGAATCAACCTACGCTAGAGATACGCATGAAAGTAAAGAGGAGGGGAGAGCGATGATTAAAAAGGCAATAATAGATTGTGTTAAAAATAAAGGAACCCTAATCATCCCGGTTTTTGCCATGGAAAAGTCCCAGGAAATTCTTTATGAATTAAATCATTTAGCGGAAAACGGAGAAATTCCTCGATTGCCAATGTTCTTAGACAGTCCTTTAGCAATTAGATCGACGGAAATTTATCGAAAGTATGAAGATTTATATGATAAGGATTCTAAAGAAATTTTGCTTCATGATAATGATCTATTTGATTTTCCGGGAATGGAATTTACTTTAAGTCGGGATGATTCTATGAAAATTAATTCTCTTAAACCGCCTAAAGTTATTTTAGCCGGTGGTGGAATGTGTGTTGGTGGCCGAATTCAACATCATTTAAAATTTAATTTAGATAATGAAAAAAATCACGTGCTTCTTGTTGCTTATCAAGCTAAAGGAACTCTTGGTCGTAAGTTAATGAAAAAATATGAATTCGTTGATATTCACGGTAGCCGAATTCCAGTTAGGGCTAAGGTATCTGTTGTTAATTCTTATTCCGCCCACGCTGATCACGGCGCTTTAATGTCTTGGCTTAAAGCTATAAAAAAACCGGTACCAAAAAATGTTTTTATTGTTCATGGGGCGGAGAGCTCTGGCTTAGACTTTCAAATAGATGCTGGTAAGGAAATTGCTAGTAACTTTATTCTCCCTGAGTATGGAAAAAGTTATGAATTTTAAAACTTATTATTAATTTAAATAAAAAAAATCTATGAAAAAAAATTCAATTGTACTGATAATCGCTTTAGTATTTTTAGTTGCTCTTTATTTTCTTATTAGTTCTAGCTTAAAGAATAATGAAGAAAATTTAGTCAATGAAAATGAGAATTTAAATGAAGGAACTGACTTAGTTGAGGGTGACTTAGTTGAGGGTGACTTAGTTGAGGGTGACTTAGTTGAGGGTGACTTAGTTGAGGGTGACTTAGTTGAGGGTGACTTAGTTGAAGTTAGACCTGAAGATGAAATCGTTTTTTGTACAATGGATGCGATGGAATGCCCAGACGGATCCTTTGTTGGTCGAATTGCTCCTAATTGTGAGTTCGCTGGCTGTCCAATAGATGAGATGCCAATTTTTGAAGAAGAAGCTGTTGCTCCAGAAATGATAGAGCTTATTGTTGAATAAAATTATTATTGAATAAAATTGTTTTTATTTTCAATCAATATTAAAAAATCCACCTCTAAGGGGGCGGATTTTTTAAAAGTATGTTATAATTATTATAGATTAAAAGTTATTAAAATATTTATTTTAAAATTATAAATTTATGTTTAAGACTAAATTTCTATTAAAAAAAATTGATGAAAAGTTTGTTGCTTCTTTAATTGATCATACAAACATTGAATTATCAGCAACTAAGGCGGACATTAAAAAATTATGCGAAGAAGCAATCCATTATAATTTCCGTGGCGTTGATGTTAGGCCAAAGTATGTTAAATTAGTAGCCCAGGAATTAAAGGGAACTAAGATTAAAGTCGTTGTTTTAATTGATGCTCCTATTGGTTTAAGTTCATCCTCTGAAAGAATTAAGGCTTGTAAAAAAGCTAAGGCTGACGGTGCTCACGAACTCGATGTTGTTATGAACTTAGTTGATATTAAATATGAGAAGTGGAATAAAATTTTGAAAGACTTGCAAGGAATTAGTAAAATTTTACCGACCAAAGTAATTATTGGTTCTGGCTATTTAACTGATAGTGAGGTTCTTAAAGCGGCTGAGATTGTGAAAAAAGCGGGAGCTATTTGTGTAAAAACAGCCACGGAAAAAGATCCACTTGAGCACCGTGAATTAGCGGAAAAGGCTCATCATTTAAAATTAATGAAGCAGGGAGCGCCTGGTTTAGAAATTAAAGCCTCGGCCCGAATTGGCAGTCTTGATGATGTTAAACTTATGTTAAAGGCTGGGGCCACAATTATTGGCACAAGTTCTGGTGTTAAAATAATGAAGGGTTTTTAAACCAAAGATTATTTTATAATTTTTTAATAATATTCACATGAAAAAATTAAATAAAAAAACTATTTCTAGGCAAGTTCCTCTTTATTCTGATCCAGAATTACCACCAGCAAAAGATGATTTTCGTAAAACTTTTGAATGGCGTGTTTTTAAAATTATGTCTGAGTTTATCGAAGGCTTCCATTTTCTAGCCGATATCAAAAAGACGGTTACTGTTTTTGGCTCAACTTCTCTGCCAGAAACAAATAAGCATTATCAAGAAGCAAGAAAATTTGGGTTTTTAATAGCCAAGAAAGGTTATTCTGTGGTAACCGGCGGCGGACCAGGAATTATGGAGGCGGCTAATCGTGGCTGTTATGAAGCGGGGAAAGATTCAATTGGGATGAATATTGAGTTATCAGAGGGGCAAAGGATGAATAAATATGTTAATAAGCCAATTGGTTTTAATTATTTTTTCACCAGAAAAGTAATGCTTAGTTTTTCTTCCGAGGCCTTCGTTTTTTTTCCGGGAGGCTTTGGAACTTTAGATGAATTTTTTGAGATGGTAACTTTAGTCCAAACAAAAAAGCTCGGTCGTAAAGTGCCAATAATTGTTGTTGGACTTGATTATTGGGGGCCACTACTAAAGTGGATTAAAGATGATGTCTATGGAAAGTATGGAGCAATTAAGAAAACTGATTTTGATATAATTAATACTGTCGCTAATGTTGAGAAAGCAGTTGAGTTAGTTCTTAAGTTGAACACGAAAAAATTCAAGTAATAATCAATAAATAGATAATTATCAGGAAAATTTAGTTCCTTTATCTTTCTTATTCAACAATATTTTCCTCAATTAAGGTTTCTCTTTCCGTATTAATTAAAGGCTCATCAAAACTAGATTCGTCAGTATTAACTTCATTAGAATTTTCCTTGATTGAATTTTCATCATCAGCGATTGAATTTTCATCATCAGCGATTGAATTTTTATTATCAGCGATTGAATTTTTATTATCAGCTTCTAAAATTATATTATCCCCAGTCCTATTAGCTTCTTGCTCAGCTCCTTGATTAGCTTCCTGTCTTTCCGTTAATTCTTGAGCGGGCTTGACTGCTAAAATAACAATTCCTGCCAAAATTACAATAGCGGCGACAACTAACACTGCTTCTAACATACTAAAAGCTATATTTGATTTTTTCATATATTTCTATTCTAAGCCTAACTAGACCTTGGTTAAATTTATTATTTAAATATTATATCACATTTAAGGGGCTTGGGCTATTGTCTATTTTTGTGTTATGATAAGAAAATAAGATTTAACTATATTTTTTAACAATTAATAATATGATGGATGTCTATCAGGAAGCCTTGGAACTTCATAGAAAACACAGGGGAAAACTAAGTATAAATTCAAAAGTTTCATTAAAAGATAAGAAATCTTTATCTTTAGCTTATACTCCGGGAGTAGCAGAGGTTTGTCGTTTAATCGCTAGCGATAAGGAAGCGGCTAAAACTCATACAATCAAAGGCAATACCATTGCGGTTGTTAGTGATGGCAGCGCTATTTTAGGACTTGGTAATCTTGGTCCAGAAGCGGCCTTACCGGTAATGGAAGGGAAATGTGCTTTGTTTAAAGAATTCGCTGGCGTTGATGCTTTTCCGATTTGCTTAGCGACTCAAGATACGGAAGAAATTATTAAAGCGGTTAAACAAATTTCCCCAGTTTTTGGTGGGATAAATTTAGAAGATATTTCCGCTCCTCGTTGCTTTGAAATTGAGGCGCGTTTAAAAGCAGAATTAGATATTCCTGTTTTCCACGATGACCAGCACGGGACAGCAACCATTGTTTTGTCCGCTTTAATTAATGCCCTTAAATTATCCGGACTTGAAAAAGAAAAGGCTCGTTTAGTTATTAATGGCGCTGGGGCAGCTGGTGATGCAGTTTCTCGTTTACTCTTAAGTTATGGTTTTAAAGATTTAATTGTCGTTGATAGTAAGGGGACAATTTCTAAAAATCGTCAGGATTTAAATTCAGCTAAAATAGAATTAGCGAATTTAACTAATCCGAGAAATATAGAAGGCGCTTTGGCCGAGGCTTTAGTCGGAGCTAATATTTTTATTGGTGTTTCCGCTCCTGGAGTTTTAAGCGAGGAGATGATTAAAACTATGAGTGAGAAACCGATAGTTTTTGCCCTCGCTAATCCAGTTCCAGAAATTATGCCCGACTTAGCTAAAAATGCTGGTGCTTATATTGTTGCGACTGGTAGAAGTGATTTTCCTAATCAAATAAATAATGTCTTGGCTTTTCCGGGGATTTTTCGGGGAGCCCTTGATAATAAGGTTAAAGATATTAATGATAGAATGCTTGTTCAGGCAGCGGTTAATTTAGCGGCCTTAGTTGAGGATTTGGGGGTTGATAAAATTTTGCCAGATCCATTTGATGAAAGAGTGGCGCCGGCGGTGGCGGGAGCGATTAAATAATAGTTGACTTTTGTTAAAAATTAGTGTATAATATAGTATAGAGTGTAGCTTTAATTTAGAAACTACGGCTTTCCGTGGTTTTTATTTTTGCTAAAAATTTAAGAAATAGGCTAAAATTAGCCTTTTAAATAAGAGCCTTAAGAGCTTCTTAAAATAATTATGGAAATTAGAAATATTGCGATTATCGCCCATGTGGATCATGGAAAAACAACCTTAACCGACGCCTTAATGATGCAAACCGGAGCTAATGTTAATTCAGAAATTAGCATGGACTCAAATGATTTAGAAAAAGAAAGAGGCATCACAATTTATTCAAAGAATACTTCAGTTACTTATAAGGATTCAAAAATCAATATCGTTGATACTCCGGGTCACGCTGACTTTTCTTCTGAAGTTGAACGAATCTTGCGTTCAATTGACTGCGTTTTATTATTAGTTGATGCTCAAGAAGGACCGATGCCACAAACAAAATTTGTTTTGAAAAAATCTTTAGAGCTTGGTTTGAAGCCAATTGTTGTTGTCAATAAAATTGATAAACCAGCCGCGCAGCCAGAAGCAGTCGCCGAGATGGTTTATGAATTATTTTTAGACTTAGGCGCGAGTGATGAACAGCTAGATTTTCCAGTTATTTATGCGGCTGCCAAAAATGGTTTTGCTAAAATGAAATTAGAGGATGAGTCGGATAATTTTAACCCACTTTTAGATTTAATTTTAAATCATGTTAAACCGGCTTCTAGTCCGGAACTTGAAGCCAAGAAGCTTTTAGCTCAACCTTTTAATTTAGCTTATGATAATTTTTTAGGCCGTTTAGCTATTTGTCGTATTTATGAAGGGAAAATTAAAGCTGGTTCCCAAGTTTTCGTTGAAAATTTAGTGGGAGAAACTCGTCCAGGGAAAATTACAAAACTCTTTACTTTTAAGGGAATCGCCCGAGAAGAAGTTAGTGAGGCGAAGGCGGGAGACATCGTTATGGTTGCCGGACTGCCTAATATTTATATTGGCGAAACTATTGCTCAGTCAAGCGAACAAAAACCTTTGCCGGCGATTTCAATTGATGAGCCGACAATTTCTTTGAATTTCTTAGTTAATAATTCGCCATTTGCTGGTCGCGAAGGGAAATTTGTTACTAATCGCCAAATTAAAGAAAGACTAGAAAAAGAATTAGAAGTTAATGTTGGTTTAAAAATCGATTTTTCTAATCAAAATTTTTATAAAGTTTTTGGTCGCGGTGAACTCCATATCGCAATTTTATTAGAAAATTTACGTCGTGAGAATTACGAATTACAAGTTTCAAGACCGCAAGTAATTATTAAAGAAGAAGATGGCAAGAAAGTTGAGCCTTATGAGGAAATTACGGTTGATGTTCCAGAAGCGATGACAGGAACGGTAATTGAGAAATTAGCGAAGCGAAAAGGACGGATGACGGATATGAAAAATTTGAATGGTCAATCTCGTTTGCTTTTTGATATTCCAACTCGCGGACTTTTAGGTTATCGTAATGAATTTGTGGTTGATACGAAGGGCGAGGGAATTCTTTGTACTCATTTTATCGGTTTTAGAGAATTTGCTGGAGAAATCGAAAGAAGCTCTTTGGGGGCGATGGTTTCTATGACAAGCGGAAAGACACTCGCCTTTTCTTTATGGAATTTACAAGAACGAGGTGTTCTCTATATTTTACCAAATATTGAGGTATATGAAGGGATGGTTATCGGTAACGTCGCTAAGGGTAATGATTTAACCGTTAATCCGACTAAGGGTAAGCAATTAACTAATGTTCGGGCTTCTGGTTCCGATGATGCGATTTTATTAACGCCGCCACTTGATTTAACTTTAGAGCGGGCTTTAAGTGTTATGAATGATGATGAATATTTAGAAATCACCCCAAAAAACATTCGTCTTCGTAAGCAGTTTTTAACCGAGACCGAAAGAGCGAGAAATAAGGGGAAGATTGTTCAAGCCTAATATAATAAAACTCAATATAAAAAAAGAAGGCTGCCTGTAAAGATACAGACAGCCTTTGGCTTAACCGGACGCTTTGGTTAAGCGTAGCATGTTCAAATAATAGAACTCTGGTACAGTAAAACATGCTATGAACAATGAACAAAAATGGCTTCATGAACTAAACACTAAATCAACACTTCCTCTCAATCATTAAAACACAACCAATCTTTAAAAAAGCTCAATCAGCCCTTCCACACGAAAACTTCCCACAAAATCTCCCAAAATCTCCCGAAAATATTTTTTAATAAGTATTAAAGTACACCGCCCTGGGGTTGTGTATTTCCCGCTGTTGTTTTTCGATATTCTCTATCAGTTCCAATTCAGCTTTAATTCCTTTGACCCTTTCTTTTAAAAGTTCTCTGAACTTTTTTTGTTGTTTTTCGCTGGGTTGCCGGTTTTCCTGAAAATATTTTTCAAAATTATCTTCAATTAATCGAATAATTCGAAAATTGGAGACAGGATCTACAGAAGCGTCAGCGATGAGAATTTTGATGGATTCAATTCCATTTAATTTCATCTTAGTTTTTCCTTTTTTTAGAAAAAACTAACTTAAAGCTAGCCTATCACGACAAGATTCTTTTGTCAATAATTTTGTGTTATAATAAAATTAAGAAAAATAAATATGTTAGATATTACTTTAATTAGTGTTGGTAAAATAAAAGATAAAAATTTAGCGACTTTGGCTCAAGATTATATTAAGAGGCTTAAGCCTTTTGCTAAATTAAAAATTATTGAAGTTGAGGCGAGCCCAATTATTTCTAATAATCAAACGGCAACTAAAGTTTTAGAAGGTGAGAGACTTTTAAAGATAATAAAACTAGAAGAGGAAAAAGCTCGAGGCGGAGTTGTTTATTTATTAGCGGAAAGAGGTAAAATTTTTAACTCATCCCCTGATTTAGCCGCCTGGCTTAATAAAAATAATCCTTTAATTTTAGTTCTCGGCGGCGCTCTGGGCTTTAGTGATGATCTTTATAAAAACTATCCACAAATTTCTCTTTCGCCTTTAACTTTCCCTCATGAATTAGCGCGAGTAATTTTTTTAGAACAGTTTTATCGCGCTAGCTTAATTAATATGAAAAAGGCTTATCATTATTAGAATTTTTTGCTATCATATACATAAGTCTTAAAAAAGATTTTAAAACTTAAATATGAAAAAAAATAACTTGTCAGTCAAAAAGAAAATTAATCCTCAAGGTAAGGCTCAGCCCAAAGTTCGGCCGAAGACAGCAACTTGGCCGGAAAATCACATTGAGCTGAAAAACTTTATTCTCGGTTCGGCCGTTTCTTTTCTGGCTTTAATTGCTTTAATTTTTTTGGCAACTTTTTTCTGCCAATCATTGTTTTCTTTTATTAAAGGAGATAAAATTAATTATTCTTCTGAAAATAGCTCTGACTTAAATAAGGTTGAAGGGCTTAATGAAATAAGAGAGCTTGACGAAGTTGAGCGTTTAAGTAATTTAATTTATTTCGGTAAAGAGGATGGAGAAAGCGAAGAAGTTGAAAAAAATGAAGATAATGATCTTAATTTAGATTTTGGAAATTCTCCAAGACAAAACATAATCTCTAATGATTTTATTATTGAAGAAAGCGAGTTCATGACCTTGCCTAGCGACGGCGCTAGTTTTGAAAATTTAAGTTTTTTAAATTCGCCTGATGGTTCCAAGTTTGCCTTTATTGTTAGGCAAGATGCTAAGGAGGCGGTCATGCTTAATGGTGATTTAGGGCCTTTTTATGATAAAATTACTTTTATGGCTTTTTCTCCTAATAGTAGTCGCTTCGCCTATGGGGCCAAGGTTGGTATTGATGAGATGGTTGTTTTAGACGGTTTACCAGGTAAAATTTATGACTGGACCTTCTTGCCAAGATTTTTTAGCCCAGATTCACAATATTTTGTTTATAAAGCTAGAAGTACTGAAGGAGATTTTTTAGTCTTTAACGAGACGGAAGGAAAGGTTTATGAACAAATTTATCAACCCTTCGTTAATAAAGATGAAAGTGCTTTAATTTTCTATAGCCGCAATGGACAACAAATTTATAAAAGTATTTTAAAATTAAATCCTAAAAAATAGATTATGCCACAAAAAATCAAGGCTAAGGCTAAAACTACAGCTAAGGCTAAAACTACAGCTAAGGCTAAAACTACAGCTAAGGCTAAAACTACAGCTAAGGCTAGTGTTAAGGTAAAAAAAGTTGCCCCTCGAGATCTAAAGGCAGTTGATTTAATTGCCTTGATGGAGAAAAAGGCGAGTAGTAAATTTTATCGTGATAAGCGTCCGGTTTTGGCAAGGTTTTTTAAAACCAGAAAAGGGGAGTATGCTGAGGGCGATGTTCTTATCGGTCTAGAAGTTCCTTTGGTTAGAAGTTTTGCAAAAAAATACAAGACTCTAAAATTAAGTGAGATTAAAAAATTATTAGCTCATAAGGTTCATGAAATTCGTTTAGCTGGTCTTTTAATTTTAGTAGCCCAGTATGAGGAGAATAAGGATAGAGAGGCGCGTCGAAAAATTGTTGGTTTTTATTTACAAAATTCTGCCCGAGTTAATAATTGGGACTTAGTTGATTTATCAGCTTATAAAATCCTAGGAGATTTTCTTTTAAACGAAGCGCCGCAAAAATCTCAAGCCTTGCTTAAAAAACTAGCGAGTTCAAAGAATCTTTGGAAAAGAAGAATTGCCATGGTTTCAACTTTCGCTTTCATTAAAGCTGGGCGTAAGGAGGAGGTTTTGTTAATTGCCAAAAAATTATTGAAAGACGGTGAAGATTTGATTCATAAAGCGAGTGGCTGGATGTTAAGAGAACTTGGTAAGAGAGTTGACGAAGCTGAGCTTGAAAAATTTTTAAAGATTAATGGAAAAGACATGCCGCGAGTTGCTCTTCGCTATGCCATAGAAAAACTTGATAAAGTTAAAAAAATGTATTATTATAATTTAAATAAAAATAATAATAAAAATAATTAAAATTTTATGCACGAAGAAATTAAAGATGGGTTAGATGAAGATCTTGATAAGGACTCTTGTTGTTGTGGTGGTTGCTGTAGTGGCGATGAAGGTGAAGAAGGTGGAGAAGCTCATTGTCATGACCGTGGTGACGACTGTGACTGTGGTGACGACTGTGACTGTGACGATGATGATTGTGAATGTGGAGAAAATAAATCTTGCGGTTGCGGCCACGATGAAGAAAAAGGGGATAGTGAGGATAATGGTGAAAAATAATTGAAACCGATTGAAACTAATTGAAACAAATTGATAAAAGCCCCTATTTAAGGGGCTTTTCTCTTAGACAAAAAGTTTCCCCCCTTGTTTATTGGCATAATATTTTAGATATGTTATAATAGCTATATAAATGTTAATAATTAAATGGTCTTAGTAATTAAGTTTTAATAAAACTTATTAATAAGCCGCATGCAAAACTATGTCAAAAATGACAAAAACACAAATGGTTGCTTCTTTAGCGGAGGCTACTAATATGAGTAAAAAGGAGGTAGTTGCTTTCTTAGAAGGGATGACAGATTTAGTTTACAAGGAAGTAAAAAAGAATGGTGAATGCATCGTTCCTGGATTTGGTAAGTTAGTAAAGGCTAAGAGAAAAGCTAGAGAAGGAAGAAACCCAGCTACTGGGGAAACTATTAAAATCCCAGCTAAGACTGTAGTTAAATTTCGTTTAGCTAAAGCAGCTAAAGACGCTATCCTATAGTATTAATTCGGCGCGGTTTTAAGACCTTCTTTTAGTTCTTAAAGCCGTAATAGTTAGAAGAGAAAAATAAATTCTCGAAATAAAAAAGCATCCCGTCGGAATCCGGGATGTTTTTTGTTGGAACTTTAATAGTTCTTAAAAGTCTTTCCATCTATCAACGTATTGGCCGAGGCCGAAGTTTAGGAATTTGTTATTTAATTTTGTATTTAAGTTCATATAATTGATTAAAGATTTGAGTTCAATTCTATATCTATCTTTAACAATTTTATAAACTAAAAGATTACTTTCTTTTACTGCTCGTCTAATGGTTTTATCCCCAACTCCAGCCAAAGAAGCCGCCTCAGAGACGGATAGCCAGATTTCATAATTTAGCTTTTTACTTGCTTCCTTTTGGGGAAGGGCCTTATTAGGGTTTTTAGACATTTTATAAATAATTAAGCATGCTTAAATTCATACTTAAGTCCACATTATTGTAGACTTAAGTCCTTATTTTTTTAGGCTAAGGTTTAAGGTCTTAAAACTTAAGTCTAGGATAGCTTGGACTTAAATAACGATTAGCACTCTTATCTTAACTTATTTTTTAAAAAAGTCAAGGGTCTAGGGGCTAGCTTGGGATCAGCTTGACCTTAGTCTTGAGTTACACTGGGGCCGATAAATTATCTCTTAAGTTTTCCCCTAATTACTTTATTTCTCGCTTGCTTTCTCCTTTTTCTTGTGATATTATTCCTCTTGTAATTAAAAATTAAGTTATTTGTGGCGGGCGTTTTTCCCGTTATTTTTGTTTAAGAAAAAGGAGTGTTAAAACATTTAAAATGCCAAGTGGATATTTTAAGAAATTTAAAGATAGGCAATTAATGGGTCGGCTTAAAAAGCGTGACCAGGAGTCTTTTATTTTAGCTTATGATGCTAATGTTAAGGAGATAAACCGCTTTGTTTATTTCAAGGTTGGGAGCCGGGATGAGGCTGATGATTTAACCTCTCTTATCTTTTTAAAGGCCTGGAATTATGTTCAATCTAAGAACTTACTTGAGGCTAAAACCTTAAGAGCTTTACTATATAAAATCGCGCGAAATGCGATAATAGACCATTACCGAGAGCAGAAAGCACACTTAGAACTTTCTCTTTCTTTTGAGGCTAATTTAAACGAGGACGGGGAACTTAAAGATGGGATGGAATCTATTAAAGACGAGAAAAGTGACGTTAAAACACTTGAAACTAAAATTGATAATGATGCCGAACTCGCTTTAATTGAAAAGAATTTGCCCTTATTGAAAGAGGAGTATCGAGAGTTAATTATTATGCGTTTTATCAATGATCTTTCTTTGGAGGAAATCGCTGATATTAATCAAAAATCAAGGGGCAGTATTAGAGTTAGTTTGCACCGGGCTTTAAAAGCCTTAAGAGAATTAATTGAGGAAGAGCAGAAAGGAAGTAAGAATGAGTCTGTAACAAAAACCTAAAGCATCCGTATACTAGAGTGTAAGACTTAAAAGGGCCAAAGCCTCAATTATAATAAGCATGAAAAATCAGAACTTAATTATAAAACTAAAAAGTCTAAATAGCGTAGAGCCTGATGCAAAATTCTTAAAGGATAATCGGGAGCTTTTGCTTAGCCAAATTAAGAACTCTGGAGTAGAAAAAATTTCTTCTTTCGATAAAATTTTATTAACCTCAGAAAATTTAGCTCGTCTTTTTTCTCGCCCAGCTTTTGCGCTTGGTGTTTTTGTTTTTGTTCTATTCGGAGCTAATTTTGTTTCTTCAAGTGTTTTAGAAAAGTCTAAACCAAATGACTCTTTATATATTGCCAGAGTTATTTCTGAAAGAGTTAAAGTTAATACAACTATCAACCAAGAAGCAAGAGAGAAATTAGCTATTAATTATGCTCTTCGTCACGCTGAAGATATTGCTAGTATTTTAAGTGATGAGAAATTTAATAATGAAGAAAATTCCGACCAAGTTGCTAAGTTAAGTGATGATTTTATTAAAGAAGTAAATAAGGTTGAAGACGGTTTAAATCGTTTAAATATTAAAAGTCACAAAGCAAATTTAAATGTTGAAACTGTTACTAATCTTGCGGTTGATGATAATAATGTTGAAGGTAATAATGAAGTAACTATGATTATCGCTGATAATTCTAAAGACGACGATGGTTTAGAAATTTATATTCCGGAAGAGAGAAAGGCGGTTATGGGAGAAATTGATATTGATCTTGACGTTGAAGGTGATGATGATGAAATTAAAGCTACTACCTCAGAAGAAGTTGTAGTAGCAACAAGTAGTGAAACTAAAGCAAGTAGTTCCGAAGAAGTTGGAGGGGATTTAATTATTCAAACTTCTATAACTTCTAAAACTACTGAAGCGAAAGAGTTAGCGGAAAAGAAAGATTTCGGCGCCGCTTTAAATAAGTTGAACGAAGCCGTTGAGTCAATTAAAAATTAAAAATTAAAAAGCGCTAGTCTGTTAGTTTATCTCCTCCTGGTTGTTCCTAGTCCGAAGATTCGTCATCTGATGTGGATAGTATCGGTCGAGATAAATTAACAGATTCGCGTTTTAGGAACACTAAGTTCAAAAATAGCCGAATCGGCAGACCTGTTCAAGGTCGAACTTTCCCTTAGAAGAAAGTTGGTTTGTCCCTTATAAACAAAAAATTCAGTTTTAGCTTGATGACGAGATTTACGACGATTTTTAAAATCAGTAGATCGGTTAAGCTTTTCTCCAGCCCGGCGGTTTATCGCGCTAGGTTGGCAGAAATTAAATTGTTATGATTTTTTATCGGCCGGCCTCTTAAGCCACTAGGACTAGGGAAGCGGGATTCCGACCGATTTACAGAGATTAGAAAAAGTCAAAAAATCAAAACCAAAAAGCGAAAAATTGAAAAAACTTTTCATTCATAATTCGTTTAAACTACTATTGTTTAGACAATTAGAATGAATTTAACTATTACTTATGAAAAAATTACGCAAATTCTTAAACGCTAGCGTAATGGTAATGACCATTCTTGCAATGTCTGGTCTAGGAATGTTTACTCCTAATTTTGCTAAGGCTGCAGCTTCTGCTGGAGACCTTATCAAGATGGAAGGAAATACTTCCGTTTACTATTTTGATGGCGCAAAAAGATTCGTCTTTCCTAATGAAGCTACTTACTTCTCATGGTACTCAGATTTCAGTGGAGTTGTTACAATTCCATCATCTGAATTACAAAGCTACCTTTTAGGTGGTAATGTTGTTATGAGACCCGGTACTAAATTAGTTAAGATCACAACCGATCCTAAAGTATATGCTGTTGAAGCCAACGGTGTATTAAGACATGTACAAAGTGAAGCTCAAGCTATTGCCTTATATGGTACTGACTGGGCTAAAAATGTTGTAGATGTTCCAGATGCTTTCTTTACTAATTACACAATTGGTACAGCTTTAGCTTCTGGTTCAGTTCCAGCCGGTTCTTTAGTAAAGAATGCTGGTGACAATTCAGTTTATTACTATGATGGTACTAATTACAGAACTATCGCTTCAGAAGCTGCTATGACTGCAAACAGACTTAGCTTCGCTAATGTTTTAACTATTTCTAACACTATCACTGCTGGCGGAACAGCTATCAGCGGTATGGAAACAGCTTTAGTTAAGACTTCACAAGGTGGAACAACAACAGGTCCAGTTGTTGTAGGATCAGCAGTTATGGTTTCATTGAGTGCAATGACTCCAGCTGCAAACGATGTACCAATGGGTAACTCAAATACTATTTTAAAGTTTAATATAACAGCTGCTAATGATGGCCCTGCTGTCATTTCTGGTGTTAAATTAACTGCAATTGGTTTGGGCGATCCAAGTAAAATAACTGCAATTTCTGTTTATCAGGATGGTGTAAAATTAAATAATACTCCTCGTAATATTGATTCTAATAAAGAAGCTCAAATTAACTTCACAAATGCTGTTAATATCTCAGCTGGAAATACCGCTACTTTTGAAGTAAGAGCTACTATTGGTGACACAGCAAAACATGGATTAAGTATTGCTAAGGCTTCTGATGTTATGTCTGGAAACTCTGTTTCTGGTTCATTCCCAGTTTCTGGCAATATTTTTTCAGGTGCAGATGTTACAGTTGGTGACTTAGTGATTGATAAGGATGGAAGCGCTTTATCCGAGGTTACACTTGGTGATAAAGGAGCTACTATTGCTAAATTTAAGTTATCTAACAATGCTGTAGAAGATATTACTGTTAGCTCTATTACTTTTAAGAAAGATTCTTCAAGCACTGCTTCAGATGGCGTTGTTGAAAACTTAAAATTAAATTTTGACGGTCAAGTTATTGCTTCAGCTGATTCAATTTCAAACCGTTATGTTACATTTAAGTTGAACTCACCAATTACTATCAGTAAAAATACAGCTAATAAAAGATTAACTGTTACAGCTGATGTAGTCGATGGAGCTTCAAAGACT
>Ga0100378_1000421_pt1 | contig 46764 bp, 44 predicted proteins | sample CryGeymeta201502_FD_81535 | JGI IMG/M metagenome (GOLD analysis project Ga0100378, IMG submission 81535) | Groundwater microbial communities from Crystal Geyser aquifers in Utah, USA - Crystal Geyser metaG 2015-02 | ecosystem: Environmental > Aquatic > Deep subsurface > Groundwater | place: USA... | reverse complement strand
GCAGTCATTTCAAATAAGGCATCAGTCTTTGGATCCTCCCAATCAAAATCTTTCGTAATATTGTACGTAGGGATAGGAAACGTAAATGTCCTTCCTTTCATGTCTCCTTTATTCATAACAGCAATAAATGCCTTATTTACAATATCCATCTCTTTTTGTAATTCTCCAAATGTATAAAGAAAATCTTCTCCACCCAAATGCAATCGTCTATCCTTCAAATCATCAGGAACTATCCAATCAAGAGTAATATTCGTAAATGGCGTCTGTGTTCCCCATCGAGAAGGAATATTTAAATTAAACACAAAGGATTGCATATGCTGATACACATACGCATACACCCTATTATCAACATATTCTTCTTTTGCATCAAGTGAAGGAAATACCATACCCGCAGCATCAATCTCGGCACGTATTTCTAGTTCATACTTTTTTACATACGGAGCCATGTATGTATCAAAACTAGAAAATGCTTGTGCTCCTGCCCACTCATTCTGCAATGTTCCCAAAAAATTCACCATCTGAGCAACGGCTGAACTCAAATGTTTTGGTGGACCAGATTCTACTTTATTGGAAACACCATTAAATCCTTGTTCAAGGAGCGTTCGTAAACTCCATCCAGCACAATACCCTGCCAACATATCAAGATCATGAATATGATAATCCCCATTACGATGAGCATCACCAATCATTTTTGGATAAATATGACTCAACCAATAATTAGCAGTTACTTTCCCCGAAGAATTCAAAATCATTCCTCCAATAGAATATCCTTGATTTGAATTTGCTTGCACTCGCCAATCACTCCTTGCCAAATACTCACCAATCGTTTTTTGTACCTCCACCACCACATCCTTCGTTTCACGAGATTCTCGTCGTTTTTCTCTATACAAAATATATGCCTTTGCTATTTCTGGATAATCGTAATGAATAAGCACATCTTCAACAACATCTTGAATTTGCTCAACAGTAGGAATTTGCCCCCCATACATCTCCTCTAATTGAATACAGACTTCTCCTGATAAAATAGTAGAATCAACCGTATCAATATGTTCAAGTGAATCAATTGCCAATGTTATTGCACGAATAATCTTAGCAATATCAAAGTCCACGATAGATCCATTACGTTTTTGCACTTTATAGATAGGCATAAAGAAAAAATAAATAAATACTCTTGTACTATATTAAACACATCAAATCCAAAAAGGTGTCAAAATAAAAAAACCTCGTAAAATAACGGGTTTTTAAAAAATAGACGGCATCATCACAAAAATAGCTAAGATCCCCCCAACTGATCACGCATCTTCTTACGCGCTCGAGATAAATGTAATTTTATGGCATTTTCACTTTTTTGTAGGGTAACCGCGATTTCCCGAACAGAAAATCCCTCATCATACTTCATTCCCACAATTCGTTGTTCAATAGATGATAATACTTCCTTAGCACGCTCAATATCTTGATGACGCCACATATCATCATAGACATTCGGACTCACAAAGTACGTTTCTGGCAAACGATCAAGAGAAACTGTCTGTACCTGACGATGATAATTAACAAACAAATTATGCGCAATTCGCAATAAATATGTCCGATAAGAAGCATTTGTATAAGTAAATTGAGGGAGATACCGAAATGCTCGTAAAAACGTTTCCTGCATCAATTCCTGAGCAATGGCCTGCTTATGAGGAAGCCGCCGCATAAAATAATACAAAATGTCATCACTATATTTTTTATACAAAAGCCAAAATGTCTGGGGATCTTCCTTTGCGTCCTGTAATAATGCTTTATCCTCCTGCCGTTGCCGAAATTTATCCCGAAAAGGAGACACAAAAACAGCAGACAAAAATGCAGACAAATGCTTGTGATCATTCGTCGAACATGCCTGTGCAATTTGCTCTGTCATTCGTTCTTTTTTGCCTTCTCCACGAGATAACACAGCAAATACCCATTCCATTAATTGCGCACCATATTTTTCTTGAGCTAAAAACACAGACATAAATTCATCAGCAAACGATGTTTTTCCCCTATCATACGTGTGTGGATGAAGTTCAATATAATATTGTATTTTCCCATCAACAGTAAAAACTGGAGCAATATGCAATGTTTCCCCATATTCCTGTCCATTCTTGTGAACATTATATACGTCTCCAATAAAAGGAGCCCTTTTTTGAGACACTGTTCGCCATAAATCTTGATAAAACGTCGGGGGCATCTGTCCACCCCACAAATCACCAGGACGCTTTCCAATCACCTCAGCAACGGCATATCCCGTCCGATCTTCAATAGCCTTATTTACATAAAGAACGTCCCCTTTCGTATCGGTAATCAAAAAAGTGCCAGTAAAGGCATCAAACACTGTGGTAGTATTCATAGTCATATAACAATATTCTACACTTCCCCTCCCGAATGTCAAAAAGAAAAACAGTGGATGGATATCCACTGCCTTCAATAAACCATTGATAACCCTATTTTATTAAATAAGACGTATTTTTTCTCGTAATTTTCTAAATGAATAATATTGATCAAGAAACCCATACGCAAAAAAGAAATATCCCAGTAACCACAAAAAATCAATATATACATACGGCTTCAAATCAAGTTCATACTGATACCTATAAATAGCGAAAGCAATATCAGCAAGTAAAAAAAACAAAAAGCCAATCATAAAAATAAGAGAAAACTTGGCAAATTTTCCCCCTTTATACACCTGTACCAATAATACAGAAAATGCTGCACCCACAATCAAAAATAAATCTCCAACGCCATAAGCGAGACCAAAAAAATTTTCAAACAATGTAGCTTCAGAATCATATGCTCGATAAATACCATAATAAAAAACTACTACCGAAAGAACAAGCATAAGCAATACATATCCAAATAGATACAACGTTGATATATTTTTAATAGCAGAAAACATTACCTTCACACGAACGTATAAACCATAAAATAAAAACGGATATCCCAAAACAAAAAAAGTATCAGCCACAGAAGGAAATGGGGCAATACCCAGAAAATTTTTTAATACATACCAAATGAGTTCTCCAATCACCCAACAACCAAGACCAAGGGTCAAAAATAAGGTAGATCGTCCATTGGTATTATCAAGCCCATATATTTTTACCAAAAACAACCCAGAAACCGTAGCAATAATAGGCAAAATAAGATACACTGTTTGCACCCAAATATTAGTACTATTAGGGACTTGTGTATAAAGTAAACAAATAAAAGCGAAAACAATGGAAAGCCTAAAAAAAACAGGAAAATTTATTTTCATACTATACTTTACAAGAAAGTTTTTTAATTTGAAGATTTGCTTCTTTTTTACCAAGGTACTCACGAAGTAATTCTTCTACAGAATTTTTTACCACATCATCGGATTTATCGGCATAAAATTTAGCATATAAATCAGCCAAATTTTTTCCAAAGTGAAAAGCAATAACATCCAAATAACGCTGTTTCAACGTATCAGAATTTTTTACTTTTTTTTCCATAGGGTAATGATGTAAATAAATGACCTCCTAAAAAACAACTGTTACTCTTAATATAACACATAATTTATGCAAATTCCATACAGAAAGCCTGGAAAATTTACCAATATTCCCTTAGACCCTCACCTCACAGAAAAAAAATATACTACCTACACCCAGACACTCAAACGACTAAAAGATGTTGAACGTCCTTTTTGGATGAATGAAGTAAGCAGACTTGCAGAGCTTGGCGATTTTTCAGAAAACGTAGAATATCAACTTGCCAAAGGAAAACTCCGACAAATAAACAACAAAATACTCAAACTCGAATACCACCTCAACAGCGCCATCATCATAAAAACAGCCACATGCGACAAAGTCCAACTTGGTCACACCGTTACTCTTACTGATGGAATAAAAGAACAAACATTCACCCTCTTGGGACCAACAGAGACAAATCCCAAAAAACAAGTTATCTCATACCAATCCCCCCTAGGATCAGCACTTATGGGGAAAAAATGTCAAGAACAAATTGAAGTAACACTCCCATCAGGAACAAAAACCTATACCATCATCAACATTACCAATGAATAAACTAAGGTAAATGAAACAAACGGACTTCATCATCAACAATAATATCAGAAGACATCACTGGTCGCTTTAAAAAAATACCTGCCAATGATCTACACCGACTAAGCGCTACATACGTTTGTCCATGAGCAAATGCCCCACGACCCAAATCAATGACAACCCGATCAAACGTTTTTCCTTGACTTTTATGAATAGTCACCGCCCAGGCAAGCTTAAGAGGATATTGATGAAATGAACCAACAGCAACTTTAGTAATTTCTTTTGAATCTTCATCATACTCATACCCATATTCCTCCCACATAGCCGTGGTAAGCGAATATTCTTCTCCATCAATAGTTACCACAATCGTATTGTTATCAAGAGCAACCACCGTACCCACAGAACCATTTACCCAACGACGTGGTGTTTCTATATCATTTTTTACCATCATAATTTGCGCTCCTTTTTTTAATCGAAGTTCATCATCGGTAGGAGCTTTTTTTATATCAAATACATCTTCAACCCGAGCCATATACACAAACTCTGGAGAATCAATCATCGCCAGTTTATCTTCGTTAATACCATCAGCAATCTTATTTGTTGTCGTAAGAACAATAACAGGCTCTGACAAAGTATATGGCGCAACTCGAGTATTCAAGGCAGATAAATGTTTCCAAGATATTTGTTTTTCCCGTATAGCATTCAAAAGTGATAAAAATGCACCATCTTCCTTTTGTCGAAAATTTTCTTGCAACTCTACATGTTCAATACCAGCTTTCAATAATCCCGGTGCATAAAAAAAATATTCGCCGCCAAACTCAGTACGCAGATAGTCTTTTTCTTCATCACTCGTCACCACTGGAGGCAACTGATACAAATCACCAAACATAATAATCTGTACCCCACCAAAGGGGACATCCTTTTCCCCTGTATTCTTACGAAGCGCTAAATCAATAGCATGCATAATATCCGAACGCACCATAGACACCTCATCAATAATCAACACATCCAAATTTCGAAATAACTTCCGCTTCTCAGGTTGATATTCAATATCTCGTTGATCAATAATCCCAAACGGAAACCGAAAAAAAGAATGAATCGTCATTCCACCAATATGTATAGCAGACACCCCCGTTGGCGCCACAATAACATGCGTTTTACCTGTATGTTCAACAAAATGTCGCAACAACGTAGACTTCCCTGCTCCCGCTTTTCCTGTAATATATAAATGTTTATCCGTATACTCCATTAACTGCAATGTCCGGGTAAACTCTTCTGTAATATCAATATCCTCAGAAAAAAATAAATTGTGTTCATGATCAGTAGATTTCATAGGTTGCCTTATCATACCGCATTTTCTAAAGAAACCAAAAACCTTGAATATTTCAAAAACTCATGCTATGCTCTGTAAACCATAAAAATTCACCAATAAACAAATTATAACAAGTCCCCCTATGCATGCAATCATCTCAACAAACCACGGAGATATCACTATCGAGTTTTTTAATACATTGGCACCAAATACCGTAGACAACTTTGCAAAACTTGCAACATCTGAATTTTACAATGACACAAAATTTCATCGTATTATCAAAGGATTTATGATCCAAGGAGGCGACCCTCTTACAAAAGATGATAACAACCAAACAATGTGGGGAATAGGTGGACCAGGCTACCAATTTGCTGATGAAATTCATGCAGAAAACCACAACGTCATTGGAACAATATCCATGGCAAATGCCGGACCAAACACCAACGGAAGCCAATTCTTTATTAACACAGCAAATAACAACTTTCTCGACGATAAACATACCGTCTTTGGAAAAGTTACTGCTGGCGAAGAAGTCATTTCCAAAATAGAAAATACCCAAACTGGCGACCAAGACCGCCCAATGGAACCCGTCATCATTACAAACATTACTATTACAGAATAACATCTACCCTATATAAAAAACCCTTCAGCTATGAGGGGTTTTTTATATAAATACATATAATTATTAAATTTATCCCATAAGTACAAAATTTTTATTAAAAATACCGTATACAAAATAAATAAACACTATACAACTACATACTTTTTAAGTAAACTATTGTCGTTGCAAATCGGAAATACACTCCCGATTGCTTATTCTTAAAAATCATATGTATATATATAAAATCGTCTCAACCTAATTCACGTACACAAAATATTATACAAAATGTTGTAGCGGCATTAACCGTAAGTTTTGTAGCATTAAGTCTTGGTGCCGCATTTGGACTCTTATCTGGACGTGGGGCATTTGCAGGAATGCTCTCTGCAGCAGTAATTGCCTTTATCACGTCGCTTATTGGAGGAACACGTATCCAATGTTCTGGACCAACAGGTCCAATGACCGCCGTAACAGCAACCCTTGTTGCCTTTGCACACGACCAACTACTCACACAACTTCCTGGACAAAATCCTGACCACCTCATCAACAAAACGAATCCAATGCGAGATCTCGTACCAGTAATCGAGTCCGAAACCTTTGGAGACGAGTTATAAACCACCCGATTGTACTACACACAAAAAAAACGCACTGACGAAAGTTGGTGCGTTTTTATATATACAATAATTTAAAAAATCTACTCCTGTTCACTCGATATTGCTAACTGCCCACAGGCGGCATCAATATCATCCCCCATCGTCATCCGCTCCGTCACATTAATATCATGATCCCGCAAAATTTCTTTAAACCGATCAATCCGATCTCGCTCTGATCTAGTGAACGATTTTCCTTGTACCGGATTAAGAGGAATCACGTTAACTTTACTCACAGCAGTTTTTACCATATAAAAAGCAAGTTCTTTTGCAAGCTCAGGCGTATCATTCACATGAGAAATAAGCGTATACTCAAACGTCAATTTATGATTTCTATTGCCATGTACCCGCTGATATTCATGAGACCACGCTGCCAACTCTTTTAAAAATTTTGGTACTGTTGTTGGCACAATTTCTTCCCGCTTTTCCTGATTTGCACTATGGAGTGAAATTGCAATCTGTGCTCCTGGCCAATCTTGATCAGTAAGCATTTTTTTCATCTGAGACAAAATTCCTACGGTAGACACCATTATTTTTGTTGGCCCTAAATCAGTATAGATAAGCCACGTATGAATAGCCTGTTTCACATTATCATAATTTGCCAAAGGCTCCCCCATTCCCATAAAAACAATATTGGAAATCCTCTGTGGCAACTGTGGACGCGCTAACAAAAATTGATTCCAAAATCGATATTGATCAACAATTTCATCACTATGCAAACTTCTCTTAAGTCCCATTGTTCCTGTGGCACAAAACGTACAGCGCATAGCACAACCAATCTGACTAGACACACAAATGGTCCATTGATCTTTCCTATTGGCCATCAATACTGATTCAAAAAATAACCCATCCTGCGTCTCAAACACGCCTTTATACGTATCATGGCGAACACTCTCATAAATCTTTTTATTCGCAAAAGAAAGCCACGGCACCTGTTGTTCACTAAGTGTCGACGTCATTGATTTTGGCAAAGTAGAAACGTCATGCCAAGAAGAATATGCACGTTCAAAAAGCGCCTTGTTAATCTGATCAAAGCGAAAGCGCTTGATATCTGGAAATAATTCCTTAATAGATTGTTCTCGATTCTTATACATAGATAGCAAAGGATAACAAAAAACGTTTTTTTTGTCTATAGATTACGATAACAATGCCGTCGTCTCTCTCATATCTGCCAATTCAACTCTTCTAAATATTCCCGAAGCTTCGTTGACGTACGAAACTTTTTCAGAATAAGTGATCTCTTCAAACCACAAATGATCTCTTTCACCTCGAGAGGCTGCTTTGCATACCATTCTTTACCACCAATGGCATCATAAAAAATACGAATCATATCACAAATATCATCTTGAATATTTTCAGGGGTTGTTGATTCTCGCCAATGAAACAAATCAACTAACTTCAACTCAAAGGTAAGCCCATAGCGTTCAACCATAATATTTCCCGTATGCAAATCACCATGATACTCTTTTTGCTTATGAATTTTTTCCACTCCTTTTACCAAAGCATACAACATATGTACCGCTTGAAACGGACGCATACGATGATTGGGTTGCCGTTTCAATACAGTACTAAGCATCTCCCCCACTACAAACTCTGACACTAAATAGGGGATATTCATTCCTTTCCAGACAAACATTTCTTGTGTGTGATACTGAATCAACATGTCACAATCTTTCAATTTATGCAGTTTTTTTGCATAAAAAAGCAAATTTTTATTTCCCTTATTGCGCTGCGGAAAAAAAATCTTCACCGACCGTTCAATCTTGGTTCCCTTTTCTTGCACCAAATAGACCTCTCCCTCCCAACCTTTTCCCAGCTTTTTGACAACACAATACCGACCAGACAATATATATCCTTCCTTCAATCCAAATGTCGTAATTTTCAACATACAAAAACATTATGAACCAAACACAATAGGAATTTCTAAAGCAGCGTCATGTTCGGATAATCCAGATGGATTATCCTTTTTAAAAATAATCGTTCCTTTTGTACTTACCCCAAGAGTTTCTGTTGGCACATCAAAATCAATCGTTCCTTCAAAATCAACAAAATCTTCTGTCATCCACGTAGATTCCGGATCATTCGGATCTGGAACAAAGCTCGCATACGATTCTGCCAAAATTAATCCATCCCAATCAACAAGGATAATAGGAAAAGTTCCTTCAAAAAACCATGTTCCTCGCGCGATTCCACGAACAGTAAGCGGTGAAGAGATAGTACTTCCAGCTTCAGGGGCTACAACACGAATAAGATCTTTCTGTAAGGAGATAAGCTGCTCAACATCTTCTGAAACCTCAGGAGAATCAACAGCAGCAGAATCTAATACAGAAATATCAACGGGAGAACTACTCCGATAATCAAAATATTCAATAGTATACTGATAGCCAATAAACAACATCACGCCACAAAAAATAGTGATACACAGATATTTAAACAGGACAATGATACGTTGTGTGTTCATATATTAATAAGATAACATAAATAATCGTCAAAAAAGAGCCGTATTCCCTACCGCTCTTCAAAATTCCCTACTTTCCTTTATTTCCACTAATTTTCATATTTCTATTCCCCATACTTCTTTGCCGCTCAGCACCAATTTGACTATTTTGCTTTGCATGAAATCCAGCATTTCTTGACGCACTCGAATCAACCAGATTCGTATATGAAGAAGCAGCATCGTCAGGCTTATCTTCCTCCTTTTGCTTCTTTTTCTCTTCCTCACGCATTTTTTTCAATACTTTATTTAACATAAACGATGATAAAATAATAATAGCGTAGCCTACACTAATAAAACAAAAAAATCAAGCCCCAGAGACTTTATGAATACAAAATATGCATTTTTTCCTTTACGATTGCCATAGTCTCTTTTGCCTCAATTCGAACCTTTTTTCTCCCTGTTTCAAGCATTTCCCACACAACTTCAGGATTTTTGGCAAATGCCTCTCGACGCTCACGAATTGGATCCAAAAAAGTATTAAATACAACAACCAAATCATCCTTAAACACTTTATAACTCGTAATTCCGGCAAACTTTTTTTCAATATCCTTCAAGGATAACCCTGTCGCAATAGCATAATACTGCATCAAATTAGAGACATTCTGTTTTTCTTCCATATCATACCGAATCAAATTTATCGTATCAGAATCCGTCTTTGCCTTTTTCATTTTCTCTGCCACAGCTTCAGGTGTGTCGGCTAAATAAATACCATTATTATACGATTTAGACATCTTTCTCCCATCAAGTCCTTCCAGCCGTGATACCTTACTATATATTCCTTCTGGTTCAGGAAAAACATCACCATAGTACTTATGAAACTTTCGTACAATACTTCGCGTTTGCTCAATCATTGGTTTTTGATCATCTCCAACAGGAACAACATTAGCCCGCAAAAACGTAATATCAGCAGCTTGGCTCACAGGATATCCCAAAAAACCAAAGGTTACATTGCCCTGTTTAAACAAATGTCCCTTATTTTGAATTTCTTGTTTTACCGTAGGATTCCGTTGCAACTCACTCACCGTCACCAAATTAGAAAAAAATACCGTCAATTCAGCAATCTCTGGAATTTGCGATTGAATAAATAACGTTGCCTTCTTCGGATCAATGCCTACGGCTAAATTATCAAGAGCCACTTCAAGAACATTATGACGTACCTTTTCCGGATGATCATAATTATCCGTCAATGCCTGTACATCGGCAATCATAATAAAGCTTTCATATTCGTCTTGCATGGCTACCCTATTTTGCAAGGATCCTACATAATGCCCTAAATGGAGATTTCCGGTTGGCCTATCACCAGTCAAAAGTCGTTGTTTCTTCATATATATATTTCCTATCTTCATAAAAATATCACCTCTATAGGGTATATCGTAATGAAGAATTTGTCCAATAAAAAACATATCAACAAACCCCATTGACGCACATAAAAAAATTTCATAGAATACGTTTTGTCCTAATCTGTCCAGAGCATGGACAGATCCCCGATGCCACAAGCATCATCATCCAAGGAGAATATCATGCATTCTTTTTACATTGCTCTCATCGTCGTCATCTCAGTTCCCGCCAGTTGTGTGGGAATGGCGTTTGTCACGGACAAACTGATGTACCATCTGAGCAACAAAAAAAACACATGAAAAAAAACGGCGAGTGTGCCACCGTCGAGAAAAAGGACAAACCACGAATCACGTAATATACGTGTTTTTTTATTTTTTAAGAAAAAAAATACCTACTCCGTCGTTACCCCATCAAAAGGTTCTTCTTTTTCCTCTTCCTTTGTTTTATGAACCGTACCATCTTTATGTTCTGGTGGAGAATACACAGAATATAATTTAAGATCACCCTCTCCCGTATTAATCACATTATGCGCCGTTCCAGCAGGGACAACCACCGCATAATCACCAACAAGATTGTGCTCAAAACCATCAAGAATAACTAATGCCCTCCCCCGCTCAATACGAATAAACTGATCTAAATGATGTGTTTCCAATCCAATTTCTTCACCAACCTGCAAATTCATCAACACCAGCTGGCTATGTTTACCGGTATACAACACTCGTCGATAATCAGTATTATCCAACGTCTCTTTTTCGATATTAACAACATATCCTTTCATAAACAATTATATTATATACACAATTAATAAATTACGATATTCCACATGAATCAAAAATATTCATCTACCCGTATACTACGAGTATTCCCATTTTATCTTTTCAACAATACACCTATTCATTACGATACAATCCCCAAAGAATCAGTAGTATCAGTACCTTCATGAACAAACCATAGATACAATACAGGAAATACCCCAAGAGTAAGAACAGCAGACAAAGAAAGTCCAAACACAATAGCCCAGGCAAAACCAGACCACACAGGATCACCAATAATAGTAAGTGATCCCAATACCGTAGTAAGTGATGTCAACAAAATAGGTCGTAATCTATTACGCCCAGCAGTAATCAATGCATCAAAAATAGACGCTCCTGCCTCCCGTTCTTGATTAATATTTTCAAGAAGAAGAATCGCATTGTTCACCACAATTCCCATAAGAGCAATAAATCCAATCAATGACGTTGCCGTAAGATACGTCCCTTGTGTAACATCAAGCAACAAAAATCCAGGCAAAATACAAATAAACGCAAGTGGAATAGTAACAATAATTAATAACGGAATTTTAAATGAACGAAACTGAGCAACAAGTACCGCAAAAATAAGAAAAAAGGCAAATAACATCGCAAGACCAAGATCACGAAAATTTTCAAGAGTCATTTCCCATTCTCCTCCCCACTGTACGTTATACCGTGTGCCATCCTCAAGAATGTACTGAATCCCAAACAAATTCCAAGAAACATCTTGCACCGCAAACGGAAGATCTTGCTTGTTCACAAGTGCCCGAATAGCATCAATACTCGCATATACAATACTCCGATGTTGCATTTCTCCCGTAATGTATACCGTAGGACGTGCATCATCCCGATACAACGTATCTCGCTGTGCATGTTGTGATTCTATGAGTAAACTTGTTATAGGGACCATTGCCCCAGCATCACTTTTTATTCGTACGTCAGCAATATCGGCACGACTATCTTTATCAGCCAACGTTGTTCGAACAATCACACTCCCTGGTTCTGAACTACTGACATGATAATATTGCCCAACCACCGTATCATGGAGAACAGAATACAATGTTGACTGAATTGAAGCGACAGAAACCCCAACAGCATTTGCTTTTTCCGTATCAACAGAATATGAATGAGTAAGATACGGAACAGCAACGGATGTTCGCACATCAACCAAACCGTCAACATGGTTTGCAACATCATAGACATATGACACCAACTGTTTTCGTTCAGGAGTATCTGGCCCTTGTATTTTTGCCACAAACGTTGCCTGAACAGGTGGACCTGGTGGATCTTCCAACACGGTAATCCGAACACCTTGAGCACGCATTTGTTGAACAACAGAATCATCATGTAACCTATCACGAAGAGCAAAAACAATATCTTCAGAAGATGTACGTCGAATATCCTTATGGGTAAGATTTACTCGAATAGTTGCCTGATTCGAACCATTTCTCATCGTGGCACTCTTAAACAATCCATTAAAATCAATAACCGGTGCTTCTCCAACAAATAACTGCATAGTAAGCACCTCTTCATCTTGAGCAATAATAGTACTAATACTATGGGCTATTGCTGCCGTCCGTTCCAAATCAGTATTATCAGCAGCATCAACATACACATAAAATTGATTTTTATCTGCCGTTGGCAACATTTTAAAATGAACAAGCTGAAAAAGTGGAAATAACAACATCACCATAAGTAATCCAAACACACCAAAGATAAACAGTCTTTGCAACGAAATAGACCGTAACAATTTGGCAAGCACAGTAGCATACCATGCAGAAAGATGGCTAAAAAATTGTTGAAACACTGATTTCTTTTTGGTAATAAACGTTGGCGTAGATTTATCCTTCCGAATAAACAAAAAGGCAACAAATGGCGTAAGGACATACGCAATTCCCAAAGAAGCAATAAGTGCCACCGGAACAAAAATTGACAATGGTCCCATATACTCCCCCATCATGCCGCTAATCTGAGAAGTCGGCAAAAAAACAATAACAGAAGTTACCGTAGACAACAGTAACCCCATGCCAACTTCATTCACTCCCTGTATGACAGCCGTATGAGCCGTATCTCCTTGTTGAACATGACTAAAAATATTTTCAATCACAACCGTTGCCGAATCAACCAATAATCCAAGAGATAAAATAAGTGCAAACAACGTAATTCTATTAATTGTTTCCCCAAATAAATAGCCAACAAAAAATACCCATCCAAGTGTAAGCGGAATAGCCAAAACAACAAGAAATGCCGGACGTTTCCCCAAAAAAAGAAATAATACAAAACCCACAATAAAAATACTCATTGCTAAATTTCCCCCCAATCCCTGAATGGATTCTTTTGCCACGGTTGCGGTATTTCTATATTCAGTTAACTGAAAAGACTGATACTCCTTCGACGACAAAAGAACCTCAAGTTCTTCTTCTACCTGCTTCGCAACAGTAATAGAATTTTCTCCCGCACGTTTGGCAATCGACAAAAAGACAGTATTATCTTTAGTAATATCACCTGTATCATTTTTATGTAATACCCCAATATATGAAGTTGCCCGAGAAAATCCATCATACACAGAAGCAACATCACGTAACCTAACGCCAGGGGCAATAACCATATTAGCAACATCCTCCGCCGTAGTTACCCGCCCATCAATTTCAATAGCTGTTTTGGTAATACCATTTTCTATAACCCCCAATGGCATAAGCATATTATGCTCCAAAAGTACATTCGACACATCATCAAGAGATATGCCTCGTTCATTCAACGCCGTAATCTGAACAACAATATGCAGTGCTCGCGACTCTCCCCCATGAATATTGATATTTGCCACTCCAGAAACATGCTTCAACTCTCCCGATAAACGTACCACCGCCTCACGAATCTCTGACTGACTAAGAGAAGGATGCGTAAATCCATATGTCAAAATAGGAACGCTATCAGGATCCACAGTCATAATATGCGGTTGAGAAATCAAATAGGGTGATTCATCAACATGATCAGAAAGCTTAGTACGCAACAATGTCTTTGCATCTTCCGGATCAAAACCTACCGTAAACTGCACAGACACAAGAGCATATCCTCCATCAAATGAACGAGATTGAATAGCATCAACACCAGCAATATCCAAAATAGTTTCTTCCAGCTCTTTTGTAACAAATGTTTCTACATCAGCAGAAGTCGCGCCAGGATAATCTACACGAACTACAAATGCGGGCATAACTATTTCTGGATTGTATTGTTTTGGAGTAATAATATAACTCCCAATACCAACAACAATAGACAATATTAACAATAAATACGCCAATGGATGATTATGGATAATAAACTGAACAATTTTCCCAGAAAAATTTAATTTCATATTTAATACCTCGGATACACCAACGTAATCCCATCATGCAAAGAAGATGCCTGAATATAATAGGCAGACCCAATATCTTCAATAACTGTTACCGAATACACTTGCCCGTGATCATCATATAGTGCCGCTCCATCTGGAGTAAAACCGACATACTCAATAGGAACACGAAAAGTATTATTCACCACATTCTCAGAAATATGAGTAAATACCACCGATACAATACCTCCCAACAGCCAGGTATCAGAAATTCCCGACGGGAGAAGTATTTCAATAGCAACTGTATAATTCTGTGTATCAACCGCAGGATATATACGAGAAATAGTAGCGTCAACACGACGAGAAGTATTTCTTTCTTTCACTGTCACAACGTCTCCTACATGTAACTGTTTGGAGATAATATCACTCACCTTCATATGCACTTCACGTTGCCCCTCACTTGCCAACGTAGCAATTGGCATACCCGGATACACAACATCTCCTTGATCAACAAAACGTTCAGTCACAATGCCTCCAAATGGTGCCGTAATACGCGCATCATCCATACGAAGTGCTGTCCCTCGTGCATTTGCTTCAAGCTGTCGAATTTGTACACTAATTTGAGCAAGGGCACTCACTTGTTCCTGTTCTCCCATATGAAAACTTTGTTCTGCTTGTGATATCTGTTTCGCCAGAACATCAAGTTCTCCTTGAAGTTTTGTACGCTCTATTTCAGAAGCAGCAAAAACTGTTTCAACACGCGTATTGGCAGATTCCACTGCTGTTTGTGCTATTCGTAATTGTGAATCAAATGTTTCGTTAATGCGTGTTTTTTCAAGAAGTACAGCACGAACACCCGTATTTTCTGATGAAAGAAGGACCCCTTGTACCGCAGCTCCTTGTGAAATAATAATTGATTTCATATCTTCAACATCCTGAAAAATACTCAACGTAGCGTCAAGAGTAAACCGTGTAAATTTCAATGATTCTTGAACAGACAATAACAACGTTTCTGTCTCACCCAAAAGGGCATCCCATTGATCTCGTGTATATCCATCTCCATCAATCGTCATCGTATTATAAAGAGATCCAAACGTATCATAAAGATCATTTGTTTTACGTACATGTTCTATAGCAATATTTTTTGTATTACTATCTAGTGTTCCAAGATATCTTTCAAAATCATACTCATAAACGCTGTAGCCATCTATCCCAAATATTTTATTCATTTCATTCAAGGCATCAGTAGAAACAATATATGATGCTCGCACAGCATCAGGCACATGTCCATACAACGCATCAAGCGCAATAGCTCGTTGTCTTTCTATTTCTTCTACCGACACGACGGCAGTCATACGAGCGACAGCGGCCTCTGCTTCCTGTGCCTGAAGACGCACATCAAGATTTTTTTGTTGCGCCAAAATAATGTCATATTGATTACGAGTAATATCAATAGCATCAGACAACACATCTATCCTATTTGTACTTGCTTTTTGTTGTGCAGCATAAAAAGAATCAAGTGCAGAGAGTTGCCCCATTGCCCCAGTATAAAGAACAGATTCATCATCAGCATTAAGTTGTACAAGCACATCACCCGTTTGTACACTATCCCCTGCATATATCTGTACCCCGTCAACAACGCCACCAACTTCAGCTTTTACCGTAACCTCTTGTGATGCAGCAACTATCCCCGAAAGAGAAATTTCAGAATCATAGGCGACTCCAGAAAGAGTAAATAATGGAGGAGTAAACGTATACGCAACTTTTTCCTCCTGATTTCGACTATGCAAAACAACAATAATTATTGCAAATATACTAAATAGCACCAATATTTTTTTTATAAACATAGAATATGTCAACTATTTTTTCACTGTGCAAGGTAACCCAAAAAGCTGCAAAACTATCGCCATTGGACACCACCCCGTAATTGAAAAAACTATTTGCATGAAACCCACCACAATAGCAAGGAAAAAAAATCCACTATGGACATAATATCCAAGGAGCACAGCCGCTATAACAATGATCCCTGCAATACAAAACAATACCCTAAGTACAGGAGCCTGTTGCCAATGCGTTCGTGATATATGCTTCATAGCGTTCCATACAATTTAAGAATATCTGAAATGAGCGCTTCTTTTTGTGCTGTTTCCTTTGTGACACATTTTTCCAAAGCTTCTTTGGCAATAATATCGCCAACAGAACGAACTCCCTTTACCACAGCCTTTACCTGAGTAAGCACTTTCGTACACTCTGCTTCCTCTTGGATAAGACGTTCAAGTCCCGTAATTTGCCCTTGAATAATGTGTAACCGTCTAATGATTTTTGTATATTCTTCTTTCATAAAAAAAATTAATGAGTAATCAGACTATACCCCCCTGGGGTATACTTGTCAAGTAATACAACCTGTGAATAACAAAAAAGAACTCGCAACAACGAATTCTTTTACATGAAAATCCTATTGAAAAAAAACAATACAACCTAATTATCAGAAACAATCGTTATAATATACATATCCCCGTCAGTAAAAAATTGATCCCCGGTAAAATTTGTGCCAAGAATAGGATCAACCGTCTTTTCTTTTGTATACTGAAAAGAAACGCCAGACTGCATTATATCTGTAAACAAAAATTCTCTTTCGGTATCAATATCAGGACTAATTTGATGAGTAATTCCCCATTTAAGATTTTGATCAAAACTCGCTGTTCCCACATACAGAGTATCGCCCTGCGCGGTAACATAAGGAGTTTTCCAAAATCGCGCATGGTGTCGTTGTCTTACATTATCTACTTGTGTAGGTTTTTCAAAACCAAAATCATGCGTCTTTGTGTCCCAAAAAGAAGGCGTCATGGGAGCCGTATCATATGAATTTTTATATATGGCAGCGCCAGCAATTTTTATGAGTGAATAAAGATCAATTCTATCTGCCAATTTCCAACCAGATTCGTTAAACAATTCAATAAATTGTGTATCGTCTTTCGCTAAAATAATAAAATTTATAGGTTCTTGTTGATTACCAGAGAGTGTTTCTGTATATCGCGATTGGAGTGAAGAAAACACGTCTGTTGGTTGGCTAACCACAGTAGTACTATCAACAGTATTACCCTGAGAAACAACTATTGTAGACGTATAATGAAACGCAAAGAAAACATATACAAGACTAACTCCCCCAACAATACCCCAGGCAGCCAATTTTGCCCGTCGTGTTATGAATTGTGACCTACATAAAGTTGTATTACGACATATATATTCCGTAATACTTATTCCGATAATCAACCACAGGAATCCCAACAAGTATCCACTCCACACATCACTCACATAGTGAACACCAAGGTATAAACGACTAAACCCTATTAAGACAATAACTAATATACCAACGAAAAAAATATTCACTTTACGTTTCCATGTTTTCACTTCTCGCAAAAGGATATACAAAAGAAATCCATACAACGCAACCGCTATGGTTGCATGCCCACTGGGAAATGAAAAAGATTTTTCTATATATACCGCCATTTCTGGTCGTGGACGATGAAACAACCATTTTCCAATATAATTAAAACCAATACTACCAGAAACCGTTATAATAAACGGCACAATATACTGTCTTTTCTTAATAACCCAAAATATAAGAAGCGCACAAATAGTTACCAACAACACCATCGTTGATTTGCCCAAACAGGTTACCCACAAAAAGATATTCACCAATTCAGTATCTCTAAAAAGGAGCATCAAATGAGAAACACGAATATCAACCGCGGTAATCGTATCGGAATTAATAACATCTTCAATTACTCCCCCAAATAATAAAAGCACGTACACAAAAGCAACAAACAAATACGTTGCCATTCTTCCCCAGAATACATCTTTTTCAAGACGTTTTTTTATAAAGAGCACCAAATGAGGATGTTTTCGTTTGTATGTTGTTATCTCTTCATTTTGTCCCAAGGCTACCTTCACAGATCTCCATAGTGATCGAATAAACCGAAAAATTTTTTGTCCTTTTCGGATAAAGATATATTTTACGATATAAAACAATACAAAAAATAAAAAAAGAAAGAAAAATAAAAACTCTGTTCTCGATAGCCAAAGTTTTGCGGTATTAAGCGATTGGGCAAAGAAATATCCAGGCAGAATCCATACCAAACTCCATCCAATAGCGCCCAAAATATTCCAAATAGTAAAAGAAAGCCTTTTCATCCGAAGTATTCCAGCGACGAGTGGCGTAAATTCCTTAAACGTTGGCACAAATCTTCCCAAAAAAACACTTTTAGCCCCATGTTTATCAAAAAACACACGAGCCTTTTTTATATGATCTGGCGTAATAAACAAAAACCCTTTTGTATAAAGAGTATCACCAAACAATCTTCCAATAAAATAATTCAAATTATCTCCAATAACGGCCCCACAAACAGCAAAAAAAATCAGATCTCCAATATCAAAACTCCCCCCAGCAGCCATAGCCCCCATAAATAAAAGAGCGGTTGAACCAGGGATAAAAAGGCCAACACCAATAAACGTTTCAGACAAAGCAAGAAGAAGGGCTATCCAATAGCCTATAATGTGAATATGTTCAATTGTGGGTAACAGTGCATGTACAATATCCATAGTCCTCAATATAGTACAATATTATGCTCTATTGATAAAGAAAAACAATGAATAACAAACTCTGTTATGCATTGCTACATACCTCAACAATATAGCTGAAGCTACTCCGTTTATGGCAAATACACCGCAGTAATATTTAATACATCCGTCTTATGTATTTCTAATATAAAGGGTTGCCAATAGTCTCCCCCACCAAACGCATCCGTTTGTGTAAATAAATTCACAAACGCCTCTTGCGATGTTGCACGGAGATGATCTCCTTCATACAAGAAAATGTTCGTGTCCTGCGAAATGGTAAGCACCTGTTCATCACCAAATGCAGTACTGAGATAAAAATTATTATTTAACGATGGGGCACAATCACCATCATAGATGCGACTGCGTTCACAACCAGTTTCTTCAATTGCCTTTTCTATTGCATAATCTCCTCCATATTCAGCAGTTGATCGAACACGCATACTATATTGCCCTGTTCCCGCAGGTTCAATGTTTACAATCTGATACACCGTGGTAGTGCTTCCTTTAGTTACTTCTTCTATATCATCACCGGTACTCCCATTGCTAGTCGTACTCACATGAATATCCATATCAAGCGACATACGGGAAGGATTCCCCTCTTTAATAGCTGCCTGTGTACATCCAGAAAGCATGAGTATGCTACAGATAAAACATAATTGATACTTCATATATATAATATATATTGTTTTTATTCCTATGGATGAATTATTCCGAAATAAAACCACTTCACGAGGAAAGTTCATCAAACTTTGCAGTCATGGTGAGATTTCCACGAATTAACTTTTTTATGGTTAAATCTTCCGCTTTATTATTAGCAAGACGAAGATTGTTTTCTGACGATAATAGAGCATCTTTCGTTTTTTGGAGATGATCAATAGTCTTGTCTATTTCATCAATCGCGGTTTTAAATTTACGACTAGCGAGGTCGAAATTTCTTGCAAAACCTTCTTTGAATTCATTTATATTGTCCTCAAAGTTCGTAATGTCTATATTCTGATTTCTAACCAAAGCCAGCTCAGCTTTGTATTTGAGCGAGTTCATCGCTGCATTCCGCAAAAGTGTAATAATCGGAATAAAAAATTGCGGGCGAATAACATACATTTTTGGATATTTATGAGAAACATCAATAATGCCGGTGTTGTAAAGTTCGTTTTCCGCCTCCAAAAGTGAAACAAGCACTGCATATTCACATTTCTTTTCTGTACGATCTTTATCAAGCTTAGCTAGAAAATCATCATTCTTTTTCTTGGTAGCGGTTTCATCTCCCTCATTTTTCATTTCAAACATGATTGAAATGATTTCGTTTCCTGAATCATCGGTTTCACGGTAAATATAATCACCTTTGTTACCAGAACTTGCGTCGTTGTCTTTTTCAAAATAAGCGTTTTGAAAAGCAGTAGCACGCAATCTGTTGAATTCGACTTCACAATGTTGCTCTAGGGTTTCACCGACCATTTTGGTGCTCAGTTTGAGCTTCATGTCTTTACGAAGCGCAATTTCTTCATCTTTCATCTTGATGATGTCGTCTCTGGTTTTGATTTCATTGGCGTATTTTTCTTGTAAGGATTTTTCAAGCAATTGTTTTTCGATTTCCTTGTTTTTTAAATCATTGTTTAGATCATCTCGCTCTTTTTCAATCTTTTTAACTGCTTCTGTAACTGTGAGTTTTTGCTCTACTTCCGCTTTTTCTAGTTTTGATTTCATTTCTGCAAGTTCTGCTTCTTTTTTTGCCAGTTGTTCCGCAAGATTACGGTCTTTTTCGGCTTTTAACTCTGTTAGTTCTTTATCTTTCTTGGCGAGTTCTTCTTGAAATGTGTTTTTAAGATTGGATTCAGCAAGTTTAAGTGCGTTTGCTTTTTCTCTCTCGGCTATTTCTAAACGTTCATGCAGTTCTTTATCGAATTCTTGATTGCGGACTTGTTTGAGTATGTCAGCAAATCCAGCTTCATCGACTTTGAAGGCTTTTTTACAATGGGGGCAGATTATTTCGTTCATAGGGTTTAAATTAAAATGGTAGATCTTCAGGGGTTATATCCGATTCTGATTCAATTCCATCGCTTTCTTCAGCTAAATTTAGCGTACTGGGATTATCAAGTATTTGCATTTTTTCTCTGAAAAAGACGAAGAAATCAAGAAAGTCATCTGCAACAATGAAATCGCTTATTTTTTCGCCATTTTCAATCATAGTTGCTATCGTTTCTAAAACACCCTGTTCCTTAGTGTAATGCGGTTTCTTGTCCTCTAAATATAAATCTTCTAACTCTCCTGAGAGTAAGAAAATATTTTCATCTTTTAATTTACTCATATATTCTTTAACACCATCCTGTTCTGTGCTTTGTAAATTAGCCAAATTTTTAAATCCAGTAAGACTGTAGGTAGATTTCAAAGTATTTAATTCATTTATCCTATCTTGAGTAAATTTAAGTTTTGTAAAGTAGTCTGAAATACCATTATTTAAAAAGTCAAAGTCAGGAATTATAAAAAAAGGAATTTCCAGTTCCTGTAAAACTTCTGCATATTTCCAAAACTCAGTTTTTCCACCAACATTTAAAACTGAAATATTGTTTTCATTTAGCCAATCTTTACTAGCTCCATGAACTTCTTTCGCTAATTCCTCTAATATGTATTTAGCATCTTCTGTAAGAATCACCGCATCAGCAAAAAACATTTCAGCATGTTGCTTTCTTATTAAAATCTGTTTTCTTTTTGGTGTGCTAAAACTAGTATTTTTTGCTACTGTCCCATCATTTTTTTTCTGAACACAAATAATATTTAACTCCTCAGAAACAGGGACTATAAATTCTGTTGAGTGAGTTGTAACAATAACTTGATTCTTTCCTCCATCTAAAAAGTGATTGAGTCTATCTGAAATAACTCTCCTTCCATGCGGATGCAAGTAAAGTTCAGGTTCTTCTATTACTAATAAAGACCCAGAAGTATGAACCACTTCTCGAATATAAAAATCGAACAAACTAATAGTAACCGCACTTTGAATTCCTGAACCTTTGTCAGCTAATTCACTATTAAACCCATCGTCTACATATATTAGAGCATTTTTGTAAATATCTTGTTTTGTGTCTGGGTTAAATTTAAAAGAAATTGTTGTACCAGGGAAAGCAATATTGGTTTTTTTATCGCAAATCTTACTTTGTAAATCTTTAAAAACATTATCCGATGCTTTTTTTACTTCCCCAAAAGCAGTTTTTAGATCTTGGTTTTCTGTGTCGATGTACTGTTTTAATAATTTGCCATACCAACTCCATTGGTTTATTCGCAATTGATCTTTCGTATCTCTAAATGCTGGAATAATAGCACTCTGTAAAAAGAAGTTTCGCAAGGAACCAGCATTTGAACCAACTTTCCAATTTGCTTCATCATCAGTATAGAAAAAACTTAGATGTTTAATTATCTTTCCATCTTCCTTTTTTGCCATAAAAGCAAATGCAATTTTTTTGGCATTTGAAAACTCTTGTTCCAAAGTCTTCTTGCAATATGATTTTCCTCCAATCCACATTTTTTTAAATTCATTGGCATCTAATTTTGATTGTCCCTCTTCTAATTCAAAATAGAATAACTTTTCTATTTGATCTGTATCAAATTCATCAGAAATCTCTATTATATAATCGTCTCCATTGTATCGATCCGTTTGAGATGGGGTTTGTATTTTGACATATGCTGTTTTCCCAGCCTCTGAAAAATTCAAATCTTCAATCTCTCCTGTATCGCTACTAATATCTCTTGTAAGTTCACACCAAATAAAAATATCTTCTTCGGTGTTCCCATTGTGGAAATCATTTTCAGATATATTTTCAGATTTGTCCCAGTCTGGGGATCTCTCTCCTAAAACAATATCAATCGCTTTTACTATATTACTTTTCCCTGAATTATTTCTACCAACAATAACATTTTTCCCTTTTTTAAAGGAAACCTCCAATTCTTTAATCGAACGATAATTTTTGATAAATACTTTAGAGAGATACATATTATTTAGTTGAAAGCTACAAGTTTTGATTTTTCCTTATCAGTCGATTTAGATTCAATCATTTCCTCAACCTCTCGTTTTGCCTGTTCAAGAAGCTGGCGGGATTCGTGCAAACTTTTGTGAGATTCCATTACTAAGTCATGTATTTTTTCAATCTTTTTGTCATCTAAAAGTGGAATTATCACGTTTGCTGCGTCTTCATCCGTGACTGTCGGATATGAAACACCTGTACAACATCTTTCTAATTGCATTTTTCCAATTATCGATCTCATAACAACCTGTAAATAGAATGGTGAAATTGAATGCTTTTCAAAAACAGCAAAAGCACCACTTACTACAAAACCGTTATTCCATCCATTTGGAATTACACCAACGGCTCCGCGAGTTGGTCGTACAGTAGATATTAAAAGGCTTTCATCCTGTATGTTTTTTTTCGCATTAGCGGGTAGATCAACACCTGCAATTTCATTGTATGTAAATTCACCATTGCTAGTATCTACATCGCCAATTTCAATATATTTGTAGGTTTCTTCGGGCAAGATATTAACTTTTTTCTTGGATAAAGTAGATATATCCCCTAATTTCTCGATTTTATTTGCATTACCAATTTTTTCCATTAGTAATTCATATCTCGGCTGAAAATACTCCGCATCCATGCGGGCGACTTTGAGAATATTGACAAAGTCAGTTTCGTAACCAGTTATCCATTCAGGTGTAAAATCTTCAAGCCCGAGTTCTTGAAGGAGGATCTGTTCGGCTTGAGCATAAAGAGATTTTGATTCTAATTGAAGGCTATAAGACTTTTCTGCTAATTGATTAGTTTTCTCTATAAAATCTTTGCTTAGAGAAGGTACTTTTAAATATTTAAAATCGTCTAAAGTGATTTTTTGCTGTACTTGACCTGATAACTTTCTGTCAATTTGAGATCTGCCATATTTAGAGTTCAAAAACACCATTAAAAATCCACTCTGTCTTTTAAATTGTTCTTTGATTTTTACGCCAATTACATTTTGACTAAGGTTTAATTTTTCAAATCTATAATTTACAGCCACATCTCCTATTCTCCCGACTTTTGCCATTAGTAAATCGCCGATATTCAATTCGGTTTTTAATTCCTTTTCATGCGCCTCATTATCGATTTCTATGATGTCTGAACTTGTTATAAAAGGATCTTTGAGGTCGCCAGAACGGATAAAGGGTATTCCATTTTCTTCAACATAATGATCTGGTGAAATATCAAAAATACCTTTTTTAACAAATTTTGTGTATGTTACAAAATCCTGATTTTCAAGGGAACCGATAAACTTGTCAGTTTTTATAAAAAATGGACGAAAATATTCCGCATCAATTCTTTGATGTTTTAATAAATCCCCAACTGTAATTTCAGAAATTTGCGCCATATCAAATAAAAAATTATGAATTAGAACCTCTCTTTTTCAACATCTTCTTCACCTCTCTATCAAAATCCGACTCAATTTTTTGCGTTTTATTGAATGTATCATAAATATCACCAGCCTTTTTTGCCGCTGTTTTTTGCGATATTTTCCCTTTTCCCTCCAAAACACGATATTCATTAAACTCCAAAAACTTATTTACCGACTCCGCCAATTGATCCATGGTAAAAGTGGTGCGGTTTTCAATCAAACGCTCGATGTAATCGAAATAGCCGGAAACCGTTCTTTCCAGTTTTTTAATGTCAGCTTCGGGAAGATAATTTTTTGCAATCACAACATCGGATTTTAAAATTCTTCCATCGGGTGATCCCTTCCAAGTTGTCAGTCCCATGTTTGGCTTTTTTGTATCCGCTAAACTGGCAATGATTTCCGCTGCGGTTTTCCCACTAATCGCAAAATGAAACTTGTTTTGTACCATGGCATAAAAGTTTTTGGTGATCTCGGAATTTTTATCATAATCAATCGAACATTCACGGAAAATATCAGTGATTTGCTGATAAATCCGACGTTCACTACTGCGTATGGAACGAACACGTTCTAGTAATTCCCGAAAATAATCTTTCCCAAAGTAAGTGCCGTTTTTTAGTCGTTCATCATCCATCGCAAACCCTTTGATGATGTAGTCTCGCAATATCTGCGTGGTCCAAATACGAAATTGAGTCGCTCTTTTGCTGTTTACCCTGTATCCAACCGCAATAATCGCATCGAGATTATAAAACTCCACCGCTCTTTTCACCTCTCTGACACCCTCATTTTGAACTGTTTCCAAAATGGAAATAGTTTCTTTTTCGTCTAACTCTCCCTCTTCATAGATATTATTGAGATGCTTCGATATTGCTGGAACTCCAACGTTAAACAATTCCGCCATTCGCTTTTGAGTCAGCCAAACCGTTTCATTTTTAATAAAAATTTCCACCTTAATATCTCCATCAGGCGTTGTGTAGAGGAGAAATTCGGTCAGTTGATCTTGAGTTGTCAGTTTTTTCATATCAAATAAAGTCAAAGTTATGCTTCTTCGCAAACTCAATGAATTTGTTTGCAACATCGTCTAAATCCGTATCGTAAACATACGAGCCGTTTTCATCTTTCTTGATGTTGTTGTTTTCATCCATCGCATACACATAATCACCACTATTGTTTTTGCCCGGCTTTTCACTGGTAGCCATAAAAATTGGATAGTTTCCGGCTTTCTTGCGTTCTTCATCATCACGCCATTTTTGCAGAAATAGCACGCTGGTTTTTGTTCCCGTATGTGGCTTAAAGCTGTTTCCATGTAAGCCGACAACTGCCAAAAGTCGAGCACGTTTCATAATGTAACGGCGAATATACTCTTGATTGGTGTTATTGAACACGCCTTGCGGTAACACAATGGCCATGCGTCCGCCCGCTCGAAGAAAATCTAAGTTCCTTTCAATGAATAAAACATCTCGTGTCATCTTGTTTTGGTGTTTGTTGGTGCGTTCAAAATCTTTATCGAATTTAAAGCCAAGATCATATTTATTGAGTAGTGTTCCTTTTACTTCTCCCGCAAATGGCGGATTGGTCATCACCACGTCAAAATCAAAATCCGTCATAGCTTCTTCGTTTTTCTTGTTCAAATCAAAGTCATCAAATCGGTGTAAGAATTTGCTAAATCGTGCTTTTGATTCGGTATCCCAAAGACTGCTATCGAGCGAGTTTGCATAGCTCACGTTGGTTTTACCGTCACCCGCAATCAACATCATGGCTTTCCCGATTTTTACACTTCGTGGGTCGAAGTCGATAGCATATAGGTGTTGATCTGCATACTCCTTGCGCTTGGATTCAAAACTGCTTCCGTAGTCTGCTTCCGTGATTTCGTTTCGCCATACATGTTGCATACTATGAAGCAAGAATCCGCAACTTCCCGCTGCTGTATCGACAATGTTTTCGTTTTTCTTTGGTCTCATCATTTTGACGCACATATCAATCACGAAACGAGGAGTGAAGTATTGGCCTTTTCCACCTTTTGCGTCTTGATTGATAAGATACTCAAAAGCGTCATCAATCACTTGCAGATTTGAACCAAACAAACGATATTTTTGAAGCAGAGAAACTGCGGGAACAATGGCATTTTCCGGAATTTCAATTTCGTCTTTATCCTTGAATACATCGCGCCATTGCCCTTTAGCTTCGTTAAACAATCGAGAAATGTTGTTGAGATTTTCTTTATTGGTGATTCCAGCAATCACACGGAAACGGCGATTTTGTGATCGTGGCGTTTCGAGTTCATCATAAAGTTTGGCGTAGATCAGTTTGAAAATTTCTTCAAATGGATTAACGCCAGCGTTCGCCAGTACAGCATTTTCAAGGTCTAAAATGAGCTGTTTCAAATTATTTACGTCGTCTAAGTCGTCGTAGGTAATGATTTTTTTCTGAACATCCTCGACTGTTTCGTTGAATTTTGGTAAATCTGGCAAATCTTCAAATAAATTCGGGTCAGTTCGGAGAAGATTATTTTGTATTTTGCCGTCTGTGAGTACCAAAATTGGTGCGCCTGTTGCATTGGCATAGCTCTTGAGTTGCCCTAGTCCGTCTTTTACGTCGGGCTTTTTCACCTCAACCATAAGGTAAGGAGTTTTCATGTCTTCGCGGTATACCACAACATCAGCTCGCTTTTTGCCTATTTCACGACCAAATTGCACGTCAACCTCAAGCTTGACTCTATCCTTTGGATATTTGTAAACGTTTAGGAGTTCATACAAAAACAACTGTCTCACGATTTCTTCGGGAGCTGTTTTTTTGTCGGTGAGTACAACTTTGTCTTTTCCGTTATGCTCAAGAGTTTTTACATACACGCGATCTTTTTCGTCAGCGTAAAACTCTAAAACATGTAAGTTTTCAAAAAGAGCCAGATCATCCTCGGGATTTTTGAAGATTTTTGATAGAACGTCGATTGAAGAAATGTTCATAAAATTATTTGATTAAATCATCTACGCCAACACCAAGGGCAGTGGCAATTTTTGTTAGTGTGTCGATTGTGGGATTGTCGTTTGCACCACTTTCAACAGTAACCACCGTATTTAAAGAAAGGTCTGCTAACTTTGAAAGGCGATCTTGCGAAATGCCTTGTTCAGCTCGCAGTCGCTTCATATTTTTTCCAATGGTATTTTTAGAATTTGGCATATAGTATAATGTATAGGTTTGATTGTATGGTACTCCCTTCAATTTATACTGTCAAAACAACAAATACGCGTTCCATCAATAGATAGAACTTCATATATTCCCCTTAAAATATTGTAAAAATAATAGAGTGCTATTACAAATGAAACAACTGTTCATCCAACCCACTTCTCAACTGATCAAACTCCCCTATCTTCTCATCTGGCACAGGATCCCCTGGCGGAAGTTCAATTTCAAGTGGATTCACCAATGTGCCATCCTTCTTAATCTGATAATGCAAATGAGGACCAGTTGAATGCCCCGTTGACCCAACATACCCAATAATTTGTCCCTGCTTCACATGCGCCCCAACCGTAATACCACTACCAAATTTACTCAAATGCGCATACTCCGTTGTATACGTATCATTATGATGAATACTCACAAAATTTCCAAATCCACGAGTATCCCACCCAGCAAAACGAACCACCCCATCCCCTACAGCCATAACAGGAGTACCAATAGCAGCAGCATAATCAATCGCCCGATGTGGCCCAAGCGCATTATTAATAGGATCAAACCGACCATACGTAAATCCAGACGTAATCCGACTAAACTCCAGTGGCGCCTTAAGAAATTGTTTTTGCATAGCTTCCCCTGTATCACTAAAGTATACGGGATTCCCTTCCTCATTTTCAAACAAATATGCCTTCAATGAATCCCCATCATTCACAAACTCTCCCGCTAACACAGCACCCACTCCCACATAATTACCATCACGATACCGCTTTTCATACAAAACACGGAAACTATCACCATTTTTCACCTGCACAGAAAAATCAATCGTCCACGCAAATACATTAGCAAACTTTACAAGCAACTCCTCTGGCATACCCGCATCAAGCCCAGAAAACCATAACGATGATGACACCGTACCGCCAATCACCGCTGTTTCAATATCATACGTAATCGGCACAATGGTTGTATTATATTCAGGGTCAAACAAATTCACTGCCACAATTTCTTCAGTATCTTTTTCATATTCCAACCGCACTCGTCGATCATCTTCATCTGTTAGTACTCGAAATTCTTTTCCAACCTTAATACGAGTAAAATCGTATGTTAATGAGGTAATATCAAGAATTGCGAGCGCCTCGCTATAGTCAAACCCCAAGGCTTCCATAACAGAAGCAAAAACATCACCATCTTGGACGGTGTAACGACTCACAGTATACGAAGATTTTTCTACCACAGTATTTTCTGTATCTTCAGAAGTGTCAACTGGACCATGGTCAATTTCTTGTGCATTACTTTTTGCACTGTACAATACATACCCGGTACCAACAGCCAAACAAAAAATAACAACAATAAGTATTTTATTCATCATAGCCTTAATATTGTACGAAGAATCTATTAATATCGCAACCAAAAACACAAAAAATACCTCAACAAAAACAAAAAACCAAATCACTATTCAAACAACGTCCCATATATATTGACACAAAATACGTAAGGTGCTAATATATTCAGTACCTTATACAAGTAACAGCCCTCTATGAACCGACAAAAAATTATCGAAAATCTCCTCCAAGACATGCATGCAATCCGCCACAAAATGATGATTGGATATACGTCAAAAAATACGGTAGACATCACCCCCTCTCAAAGTTTTGTATTACGATTTATATCAGAAAATAGCCAAACCAATATCAAGATTATTGCTCAAGCCCTTCACATCACAAGCAGTGCCGCCACACAACTCGTAGATGCCCTCGTAGAAAAAAAATATGTACTCCGTAAACAACATATCACTGATCGACGAATAACAACCCTATCATTATCACTAAACGCAAAAAAATTATTCAAAAAATTCAAAGAACACCGCACAAAAAAAATGATGACCATCTTTGATGCACTCGATGACTCCGAACTACAGCAGTATGCCGCACTCCAAAAAAAAATAAGTGACTTTGTAACAAAACAATAGCCATGATATATAGACGTATGAATAAAAAAAATAGAAACAAACCCAAAAAACCAAACCTCTTTACCATTTTAAAACCCTACAAAAAACTTATTGTACCGCTCGTTATACTAGCGCTCCTCAGTAATGGATTAACCTTGTGGCTTCCCCGTCTTATCTCCCATGGTATTGATGGATTTTTTCGTAATGGATCGATACATACTATTCTGTGGCAATTCTCAATTGCTGCTATTTGTATTTTTATATTAACCTATGTCCAAAATATTCTTCAAACCATTACATCAGAACAAGTAGCACGAGATGTACGAAATACCCTCTCTGAAAAAATATCACGTCAAAGCGTAGCACAGGTACAAAAAATCACGCCAGCAACACTACTCACCAATCTCACATCGGACATTGATGCCATAAAAAACTTTGTCTCACAAGCAATAGTAAATGTTGTGTCTTCTCTTTTTTTAATTATTGGAGGAAGTACTCTTCTCATTTCTATCAACTGGAAACTCGGCTTGGCAGTACTCATAGCGCTTCCTCTTATTGGAACAACCTTTTTCTTCATTTTAAAAAAAGTACGGGTTCTCTTCTTAAAGACCCGCGAAGTCATTGATTGGCTCAATAGAGTAATCAACGAAAGTATTATGGGAGCGGCATTAATTAGAGTATTGCACTCACAATCTCTTGAACACCAAAAATTTTCCGAAGCCAATAAAAATGCACACGACATTGGGATCAATATCCTGAAACTCTTTTCAGCAATGATTCCAATTATCACGTTCACATCAAATCTCACAATACTGATCATACTTACCCTTGGTGGAAAATTCGTAATTGGCGGAACCATGACGCTCGGAGAATTTGCGTCATTCAATAGTTACATGGCAATATTAATCTTCCCTATCCTCATTCTTGGTTTTGTAAGTAATATTATCGCCCAAGCACAAGCATCGTATGGCCGCATTGCACAAGTACTTTCTGCGCCAGATGTTCCAAATGAAGGAACAAACACCACTCCATTACAAGGAAATATCCAACTTGAAGATATTAATTTATTATTTGGAGAAAAAGCAGCTCTCAAAGATGTCTCCCTCAATATTACCGCGGGAAGCAAGGTAGCAATTATAGGCCCAACTGCAGCAGGAAAAACACAACTCATGAGCCTTCTCATTGGCCTACTGCCGCCAACAAGCGGTCAGGTACTGTATGACAATATTCCACTAAACGAATATCAAAAAGAAGCCCTCTACAAACAAGTAGGACTGGTATTCCAAGACAGTATTTTATTCAACGTAAGCGTGCGAGAAAATATTGCCTTTAATACAGAAGTACGTGAAGATGACGTACAAAAAGCAATTGAAACGGCCGAACTGTCTAACTTTATCCATACGCTACCACAGGGTATGGAAACTATTGTCTCTGAACGAGGAGCAAGCTTATCTGGTGGACAAAAACAACGCATCATGCTCGCCAGAGCACTCGCAATAAATCCCCACATTCTTCTTCTTGATGATTTCACAGCGCGAGTAGATACAAATACTGAACAAAAAATTCTCGCAAATATTGCCAAAAACTATCCACACGTCACCCTCGTGTCAGTCACCCAAAAAATTGCTTCCGTAGAACACTATGACCAAATTATCGTTCTCATGGAAGGCGAAGTATTAGCACGTGGCACACACGAGCATCTCCTAAAGACCTCCCCCGAATACATACAAATGTATCGTTCACAACAAAGTACCAATACTATATGACATACGACCTAAATAACAAAAACAATGCAAAAAATTATTCTTCCTGGGTTGCCGCAAAAAAACTTTGGCCACTCCTTGCTGAAGAAAAAAAGATTTTGATCTTCGCAATTATGGCGGTGCTAACCACTGCACTTCTCAATCTTACCGCCCCTCGCCTCATTGCTCATGCAATTGACACCTATATCGCCAAAAATGATTACCATGGCGTACTTGTGTATGCTGGTATTATTTTACTTTTGTATCTATGTGCCCTCGTCACGAGCTATTTGCAAACTCGACTCATGGGTGGAGTGGGGCAACGTGTTCTCTATCGCCTCCGCAACAAAATTTTCAACAAACTCCAATCCTTGCCTGTCGCGTTTTTCAATGAAAATAAAGCAGGAGACCTTATTTCCCGTATCAATAATGATACAGACAAAATTAACCAATTCTTTTCACAATCGTTGGTTCAATTTTTTGGGAATATATTTCTCATGATTGGAGCGGCAATTTTCTTGATCTCTTTGCATCCGAGCCTTGGAACCACCACTCTTGCCCCAGCACTCGTTCTCTTTGTGATAACGCGCATGCTCTCTCCATGGATAAAGAAAAAAAATCTCGAAAGTTCCGAATCTCTTGGGAGTATGAGTTCAGAAGTACAGGAAAGTTTGAATAATTTCAAAGTAATTATTGCATTTAATCGAAGAGATTTTTTCAAAAAACGATTTCAAAAAGTAAACAATGTCAATTATACCGCAGCAATAAAAGCCGGCATTGCCAATATTACCTTTACGCCACTTTATGGATTGGCATCCAACATTGGACAACTCATTGTCCTTGCTTATGGGATAGCGCTCATTGCCAACGGCCAGTTTACCATTGGGCTGTTGATTAGCTTTTTATCCTATGCCAATAGCTTTTACACACCACTACGCCAAATAGCCGCGCTTTGGGCAAACTTTCAAACAGCACTAGCAAGTTGGGACAGAGTATATGCTATCCTTGTTCTAGAAAACAATCTTCCCATACTCACAAAAACGACAACCACCATTAGCGAAGCAATCCTAGAAATGAACGCCGTCAATTTTGCCTATCACAATGGAAAAGAAGTATTGCACAACATCAATATCACACTCGAAAAAGGAAAAACCTACGCGCTCGTTGGTCCAACGGGTGGAGGAAAAACAACAACAGCCTCCCTCATTGCCAGACTTTATGATCCAACAGGTGGAACAATATTTTTGAATGGCAAAGATATTCGAAACTATACCGATGCCGAGCGAACAAAAAAAATTGGAGTAATCCTCCAAGAACCGATTTTGTTTACCGGCACCGTACGAGAAAATATTCTGTATGGAAATAATGACTATGCTGAATATAGCAGTGATATGCTAGAAACCGTGCTTAAAGACGCTGGTCTTGAACGACTCTTGGAACGCTTTGACAAAGGCTTGGAAACACCACTCACTGCTAGCGGCGACGCGGTAAGTTTGGGACAAAAGCAACTCATTGCCTTTATCCGCGCCGTACTTCGTAACCCAGACATTCTCATTTTAGACGAAGCAACAGCAAACATTGATACCGTCACCGAACAACTGCTCGAGGAAATTTTGCACAATCTTCCTACCACAACCACAAACATTATTATTGCTCACCGCCTCAACACGATTGAAAATGCAGATGAAATATTTTTTGTGAATAGTGGTGAAGTACTTCAAGCAGGGTCAAAAGAACATGCCCTCGAGATGCTTCTTCACCATGAAAGAAAAAGTTAATAGCATCCACAAAGAAATAATGCTGTATATTCAAAAGAGTAACCGACTAAACCGGTTACTCTTTTGAGAAAGGAAAAACTCCTTTACCAATTTTTTTTATAATTGCCCCCTGATACAATCTAATTGCCTTACGCTTTTCCTTTTCATAAATATAGCAGGTTCCACGCACTTTTGAACAATGGGGACATATGAAATCCCCTTTTTTATAAATAACCTTCGGCGCAAGTATTCTGTCGATGTACATTCTCTTTAATTCACCAGGACCATCCTTTTGATAAAGAAATAAAGGCTTCTCACAACTATCACAATAAATATGCAAAAAACGAGAATAGTCCCCCCTATGTTTTCTATATTGATCTCGTATAAACGTATATTTCTCTTTTTTCATAAATACCTAGTTACCGATGACTACATCCCGGCCAACAACACGGCCGATGCTTCCCAGATACAATATCTGTACACGTCCGCTCAATCCAACGATCCCGTGTTTCCTGCTTCTTGGCAAACTCAATCCAACAAATCCACTCATTCCGCGCGAGTGGAGTAAGATTGTTCCACGCATCTTGTACCCTAGTATCAAAAATGAGTGCCTTTCGTAAATCCGAAGGCACCCTATGTACCACACCACTAGCAATTTTTTTTAAAACCATACACGTAACTTTTATCACTTATTTACTTCCCTACTAATTCGTTCATTTTACGTGCAAATTGATCTGGAAGAAAAGTACAATTTGCTGGTACATCATATTCATCTGTTTCATATGTAATAATAGGAACTCCATCTAACGTAAACTGCCCTTTATCACCAGAAGAATACGTATTGTACTTATTCTTATCCCAATCATCTGCATGATCTACAAATTCTTTATCTACAAGTTTTTTAATTTCTTCAGTTTTTTCATTTGATAATCCTTCTTTTTTTCCAATCGCATCTATCATACGATTTATTTCATCCCAAACGGTATGATTTGGATTATCAAGACGTTCCTGAATTTTATCAATCAATACTTCTGTTGTTGATTCTTTTCCCTCCCAAAAATCATCACTTCTGAGCGCATCAAAAATATGATCCGTTAAGGCTTCAGCTATTTTTTCTTGTTCTTGCTGTTCTTGCTGTTTTTTCTCTTCAATTTCTTTTTGTCGTTGTTCCTTAGCTCGTTGGCGTTCTTCTTCTGCTCGCCTACGTTCTTCCATATCGTGTTCTTTTTTCTTTTCATGCCGCTCTATTTCTTTTTGAAATCCTAAATCAATTATTATTGTTTCTGGACTGGAAGTATCTGATCCAGACGTTATCTGTTCTTTCACTGGACTTTCACCCGATTGAACACTCCCTTTAAGATCTTTTTTTATCTTTCTTTGTTCCATTGAAGCTGCAATTTGACGAAAAAACCCTTCTTTTTCCATATAAAATTTATTATATTATCTATTGTAAATATAGCATTTTTGACCTAAAAAAGAAAAACCCTAGATGTTTTTTGATATTTAAAAAAAATGTTACAAGTTAAAAAGAAAGCCCCAATTGGTGCTTTCTTTTTAACTCTATAATATAGCTCCAAGTCCTAAACAATATGAACACTATTTTAGTGAAGAGCTAAAACTATTTGTTTCATCAAAAATCACAGTCATGCCATCGATTGAAATCCACACTTGATTTGGATATTGATTATTTTGAGCGTCAAGCAATATAATTTCTGGATCCTTATGAACCGACACAACAAAAAAGGTACTTGATGAGTGTACGGCAATAAGTTTTCCTGTATGTTGTATAGCCGTATCGTCCCAATCCATAAGTAAATAAAAAACCTCATTTTCCCCACGACATATGTGTTGAATTGTTGGAGCATGAGTCATACCATTAAAAAATTCTGATGAAATCCAGAGACCGTTTTTTGCCTCAATGCACCAACTACTTTTCTTTTCAATTGTATTTTGTTCAACGGGAATAGGTTCAACAATGTTATCAACTCGAGGAACTGTCAAATTTCCACCAATAGCATCCGTTTTAGCAGGTACTGATAAATAATAAAAACCTAAAGAAATACCAAATAGTAATACAACTATACCCAAACACAAAAATAACAACGCGTACGATCGAGACATTTTTTTCATAGTATGTTAGTTATCTAATGTTAATGCCAATTGGATTGTTTTAACAAATGCAAGGACGAAAGGATTATTATATTCAAGTTTTAGAAAAACTTTTTTTCCATCTCGTTCCTTTTCTATTAAATTAGCCTGCGTTAAAATTTTAATATGCTGTGATGCCAAAGGTACAGAAATTTCCAAAATCTTGGCAATATTGCTAATCGAGATTTTTGATTGATCGACCAGAATACGAAAAATTCGATAACGATTAACATCACTTAACACCTTAAACGCCGCCGCCATACTTTTGTCTGTTTCACTTAATATTTTCTGTTTTTCTTTGATTTCTTTTTCATCTAACATATGTATATAAATTACGTATAACCTGGAGCACAAGTAAATACGACATGATTAATTTATGACCGTAATATAGTTATCAACGGTGCGCCTATCTGGCTTGTTATCTATGTATCGTACTGCCCAAATTCGATATTCTCCTGGTTCCACACTAGATGTTAAGCTACTTTCATTTTCAAGTAAATCACACTCACCACTACCAGCACTTCCGCTTGGAGTGGTACCAAGCAAAACAGTAGGAGCATTTTCTATATCTTTAGACATAAAAAAGTCAATTTTAGAATAATGCAACGCAACGCCATTCTTCGTTCCATACGTATCGCACATGTACGCATAAATAGGAAAAATTGAAGTAACCGGGTTTCCAATAAAATCAGGATTACCCATATTAGTAATCTTAAAATTCTTATCAACTGGTAAATAAACACTATCGTAATTGCACTCCGAAACTCCTGTTGGACAACTCAATCCCATACGCATATAAAACGCGTTAACACTTCCTCCCAAAGAATGGATAACCGTGTCAATTGGAACAATTTGAATGAGAGTTTTTTCTATTGGCTGTAAAAAAGCTTGCAAGGAACAACTCGTATCAATGTTTGGCAAATTACTCATTTCATCAGGCCAATCAATATAGGCAATATTACCTTCAACCACCTTAAAACTTCTTGCATATTCTGCAACAGTACTAATTCCTCCAGGACTCAACAAATGTTCTAAAGCAATATCTACAGAACTTTGTCCTTCTGGCACTACTACAGATACCACTCGTAATTTATCACAATCATACGCTTCAAAAACCGTTATAGTTTTTTGCGATGCAAATTTTGCACTACTCCTTTGCCACGCATAAACACTGCCAACAATGGTTAAAGAAATAATAATAGCGGCGATAATGATTATCCAACTTTTCTTTACATTTTTTATAAAAGCAGTAGGTTGTCCATTATTCTGTTCATTCATACCTGTTTATTAATTAATCAAAAAATATATATTTAAGGTACGCAGAATAGATTATTAATCTGCCCTCACTTAACCCTCTCTGCCATTTTGGCAGATACTACGTTATTAAACAGTTAAACATTTGTTTAATAACTTAAACATATCCTCTATTAGACAACCTGTCAATAGCAAACCTTTTTGTTAACTGCCCTATTTGTTACGTTATATCTCATTCTTCCACAAATAAAAAATCAAGCATAAAGTTTTTTTCTCAATTAAATGGTCGATACTTTGTATAATTTGGATCAATATCAGACAATTCAACCTTTATCATTTTATTTTGTTTTCTTTTATACTCAAACAACTTTTTTACAACGGTATATGTGCCATCATCATTAAGCTTTACATCTATACGATATCGTGGCGAACTATCTTTTAACCAAATCACTCCCCAAATAGTAACTCCTTTACCAAAAGATGAAAAATGTGCCTGTAAGGTAGCAATTTTGAATTTATCCTTCGACGAAGGAATATCCAAGGCATCTTTTATAGAAATTTTCCATTTTTTTTCTCCGGTACTCACATCAATAATATTAATATTTCTATCTTCACTATTTTCAACTTTTCCTGTTTTTTCTTCATATAGGCAAAGCGGTTCAATAGGATGAATGTCTCTCAATTCTTGATTACTCATATCTATACGAATGATATCTTTTTTTGAATCTTTTGGCACACTTTGTGAATTTTCTATATATCTCATCGGAATAAATATACTTTCTTTTTTTTTATCCTGTGAACTAGCAACAGAAAAAGTAATATATACTCCATCGTCAGTAAAAGAAGGATGACCAGACATATGATATATTGAAGAATCTAATCCTGCCATATTCATTAAACCTGATTGAGATATAATAGTTTGTAAACTATTGTCAATGTCAGATAAACGTGAAATATAGTAATTTTTTGTCTTTACATCTTGCACAACGACCCCTCTAGCAAATGGATGTATTTGATCCACCAATGTAAACTTCTCAAAATTTCCCTGATCATCTTTTTTTGATCCAATAGCATCACCGTTTTTTGTATCAAAAAAGAATTTAATTGGGGTACCTTCTGCTTGTGATCGTAAAGATTTAGAAGATCTATAAAACATGACTCCACATAACACAACATCCGTATCAAATTTTGCATAAGATGTATTGGTTATTATGGCAGTATAAGTATCCGTTTCCAACATCGGATTCAACACTTCTGTTACATACTTTTCAATTTTATTTTTTGTCTCTTCATCTGCCGACTTATATTTTTTTTCCTTGGGACTTGGTAATTCTTTCGCTATTACCTCTTGTAAGTTATTTCCGTCAGACAATTTTGGAAAGAAATATCTATTTGATTCAAGTAATCCATTAAATTCTAACCAATCGTCTTCTTTACCATCTGAATATACTTCTAAATTTTCTTTTGGTACATATTTTTTGATCAATTGAATTTGTTTATCTCTTCTCTTCAATGTATCCAATTTTAGCTCTAATGCTTTTTTATCAAACTGGCGCATCCTTCTTTGGATGGCAGGCAAATCATAATTGGTAAGTTCAATATCAATTTCTTCCAAAAAATGCTCGTACTTTTTAATAATCTCTTCATTCGTACCATTTAAAAATGGATATTCATAATGAGATTCTGGTTCTTTTTTCTCTGGATCTGCTGGTTTTTCAGGAGTTTTAGTTCTAAAATATGAAAAAAAATCTCGTTCACTCATATTATTAATTTATAAAAATTATCACTAACCTTATTTTTTTTAATACATCTTTTTATACTAAAATTTAGTATATCATGAACATAAACAAAATAATCATAAAAATCTACTTCCTATACCGATCTATTATAATAAAAGTCTCCATTTACCAAACAACGAATCAGCTTATACAGCTGATTCTTCGCTAATTTGAGTGAAATAAAAAAATAACACTTATTTTACATTATAACTCCCAATCAACGGGCAATTTACCCGTAATAGGTTTAATTCCAAATAGTATATCAGCAACTCCCCCACCTTCGCTTCCAGGAAGCCAAGCAGCAACAGCGGTATCCCAATTTTTTATTTCATTTTTTATATCTAAAGGACGCCCAGAAACTATGATAACTATAATTTTTTTAGAACTTTTCTTTAGCTTCTCTATCGTTTCCAAATCAATATTACTTAAAAATAAATTTTCACTATCTCCCCATCCTTCAGCATAGGGTTTTTCTCCAACAACCATAATACCAATATCCGCTATGGTATTTTTATTATCAAAATTACCGTCCTTATTATAAACTAAATCAACTTGAGGAGATACTACTTCACGAATTCCATCCAAAATTGTGGTACCAGGAGTCCAATTTCCATTTATTCCTTGCCATTCTACCGACCAACCACCCAATTGCATACCTAAATTATCTGCAGCATCTCCTGCAACGTATATCTTTTTGGAAAATTTAGAAATTGGGATTAATCCTTTTTCATTTTTTAACATTACGATTGATTTGCTAACTGCTTCTCTGGCTATCTCGCGATGTTCTTTGGACCCAATGTCTTGAATAGATTCTGGATCTTGAATTATATTATCAAACAAACCAATCTCAAATTTTACTTTTAGTATTCTAGCTACTGCGTCATCTATTCTTTCTTGACTTATATCTCCTTTTTTTACCGCTGTCTGCATATCTTCCATAAATCTTTCATATTCAAAAGGAAGCATAACCATATCAATTCCAGCATTTATCGCAATTACTGCTGAGTTGTATTTACTTTTATCGATTTCATAAACACCATACCAATCTGACACAACAAAACCACTAAAGCCAAGTTCTTTTTTTAACAAATCAGTAATAAGATACTTGTTTTCAGAGATTTTTTTATGTTGCCAACTATTTAAACCAACCATAACACTAGGCACACCAGCTTTAATTGCGGCTTCAAATGATGGTAAGTGTCTTTGACGAAGTTGTTCCAAAATCATTTCCGACTCTCCTTGATCGATTTTAAAATTTTTATTGTATGATGTTCCCCAAACCATTGCTCCCGCCCCTATAAAATGTTTTGCCGTACCAATAGGATGATAAGGGCTAGAATTATACGATGCGATTCCCATTAAATAGGCGGTTCCAAGCTCAGCCACTAAAGATGAATCCGAACCAAATGATTCAAAAAATCTTCCCCATCTTGGATCGCCCAAAACATCTAAATTAGGTGAAAAATTCCAATAAATACCAGTAGCAGCTAGTTCTTCCGTAGTCGCCAGAGCAACTCTCTTTACTAAATCAGGATCACCAGTAGCACCCAATCCAATAAAATGTGGGAAAACAGTTGCTGCTTCAATATTAGTGTGTCCGTGTATTGCGTCGGCGCCATAGAGTATTGGGATACCCAATCTAGTAGTTTTGCTAATACGGGTATATTCATTCACCATAGACAACCACCCTTCGGGAGTATTTATTTCTGGCTTAGATCCCATACCACTCAATAAACCACCAAGTCCATACGAAGCTATATCATTATCATTTTTGATACTATTTCTCTCAATAAGCATCATCTGGCCAATTTTTTCCTGAAGCGTCATTCTCTCTAAAAGATCCGATACTCTTTCATCTACCGGAATAGTTGCGTCTGTATAAGGTAATTGAACAATGTTACATTCCTCAGTTTGTCGACTTTGACAAATATCAACAAGTTCAATAATTTCACTTTTATTTCCAAAGAAATAAAATATACCAAGTAATAATATACCAACTATTAATATGTAATAATATTTCATAAATTATTCTAATAATATATAGATTATACCATTTTTTAAATAATGAATCTAAGTGTCCCTCTCACCCTTGTATAACAAAAAATCGCTTAAATAAGCGATTTTTGCTCTGAGAGCTAGGCGACGTTAGAAATAATCATCAATTCTAATCCACCCATATGTTTGTACATTACACTCGATTTAATGTTTTTATGCCAAACTATAACTATCACACCTAGTCAAGCGATACATTCTTCGTGCTCTCGCTACAATGTAGTACATAAGTAGCAAGTATTGTAGCTATTGGAATTGCCAGACAAAGCCCTATACTTCCCGTAAGTGTTCGTATTATTTCTGTGGCGATAAACTCATTATCCATTGCTTGACCAAAAGTAATAAGCTCAGTATTTAAACTAAACAAGATAAGTAATGGCAGTGAAGCCCCCGCATAAGCCAAAAATAGTGTATTTACCATCGCTCCAATATGTGTTCTTCCTATCTGGTGTGCAGAGTAAATAACTTCTTTTTTTGATAAATTAGGATTTACGGTTATGAGCTGATCTACAGCTTCAATCTGACTCAAAATAGCATCATCTAGAACACCAAGTGTTCCAATCAAAATCCCAGCCAAGAGTAACCCTTTAAAATTGATAATGCTATTTCCACCATTTGCCAAAAGCGAAACATCTTCGGAAGAAAAACCCGTTAAACGTGTAAGGTTTACAAATATGATTGAAAGTAAAAATGCTAACAAAAGAGAAATGAATACGCTGAGGACTCCCACATGAGTTTTTTTACTAACCCCTTCAGTGAGATACATTATACACATCATGATCAGAAATGATCCAAACAATGCCACTATCAATGGATTGTATCCATTGATAATAAGTGGAATGATGAGTTTTATAATAATAAAGAAGCTCACGAGAAGGCTAAACAATGAAAGCATTCCTTTCTTTCTTCCTACTGCAAATACCACAATGGCAAACAAAAAACCTAACAAATAAATATAATTCCTCCGAACTAAATCGAGAATAAAAAACTCATTCTCCCCTTCTTGATTCACAAGACTATTCATGACAACACGATCTCCCACCTTATACGCACTATTTGTCATGTTCAGCACTACAATATCCGAAATACCATTGTAATGAATCTCTTGCCCATTCCATGGTTCAGTAAGCCCTTTCAAGAGTATGTTTTGTTGAATAATAATTTGTCCACTTTCATCTTCAATTTCCTTTTGGTCTATTATTTCTATTATTTTTGCTTCAAATTGTTTCTTGTCGTTTGACTGTGCCACAGCAAACTGAGGCACGAGGCATAGTAATAGAATTGAAGATATTAGTAATTTTTTCATGTGTAAGTAAGTATTTTATATTGTAATATTTCATCTATTATAACATGAACTCATCCTTTCGTAATGTTACTCAACTCTTTGTCTCACCAAGTTTGAATCCCGCTTCCCTCCAAAAAAAATAGATTTTGAACACAGTTTTTTAGCTAAAAAAAAGAAAAACAGACATAATTTTTACCTGTTTGTCCTATTTAGCTCCCATACTGGGACGAGTTTCGAACGGTTTTAGCTAATTCTACACTATGTGTGTTTATCTAACAATATATTCTCTATATAAAATAAAGACGGGCATAAGCCCATCTTTACTATTCTTTTATTTGAAAATTTCTTATTAGGGCAATATCTAGCTGTTTAGTGTATTCGATTTCACTTACTATACCCTTTGCAATAAGAATGTCCCTGATTGTCTCAACCATCGAATATACCATTCCACGATTGATCTCTTCTTGGCTTCGTCCAGAGGAGAATATCTTTTCTCTTATAGCTCTATGATCATCTGTCATATTATTTTTTACGATTATAAGGTGATTGATTTGTTGGTCTGAGTGAGATGTTTTCTTGACTTGACTTCTGTTGTACAGCACCCTCACTTCTTCCTAATTTAAGCCCAATCACACGTGTTGGTGTATTTTCCTTTGCGAGCTGTTTAAGCGTCTTAACTTCACTGTTACTCCACTGTTTACCTGAATTTCTCAAATATTTTGGCATATTTTTGAATTAGAATTAAGAAAGGGGTGAGAGGTTATCTTACCCCTTTCGTCTATTAAACGCATTCACGCAGTTCAAGAAGATTGTTTGTTTCTCTCCCATCTGCGACTGTTTTTAGGTATTTATTATTGTACCTAGATATACGGATTACTAGATAGGCTTTTCGATTGTACATATCTTTGACGTAAGCATTATGCCCGTCTTCAAGATACTTAATCATACCTGCTTTATCTGTTTTTCCAGTCTTACCATTTGACTCATTTGTCCATCCGAGGTGTGTGATGGCTTCATGTGGGTCATAATGGTCACCGTTATCTTTGTTTATACATGTGATTCGAACTTCTGCCATACTTTTTGTATGTGTATAATTCTTTTTTTTAAATTAGCATTATCGAGTTTTTTTTGTTATACTACGATTACTTGTATTCTTGACAAAAATGTCTTCGGCCTTTATAATAGTGCGTCATGTCTTCTGATGACTATAGACTTATCTGTCACGATCTTCGCAGGTGTAAAAAGATAAACTCACTGCGGAGGATCTATCTAAGCGGTGTCAGCCGCTTTTTTAGAACTTGCATTCAGTATAGCAAACATCACTCACTCTTGACAAGTTTTGAATAGTATGGTACATTTTTGGCTTAAATAAGCTAATTTGACACTATTCAATCCTTTTTATATACTACATATACACAAGTAATCCACACACATCTATGTATGGAGACATCATTCGACAACTAAGAAAGCAAAAAGGTGTCACTCAAAAGGAATTGGGGGCATATTTGGGTTATACAGAAGCCCACATTTCTAATATCGAAAATAATAACCGTGCTGTATCGTCAAATGATTTGTTAAAAATATCGCACTTTTTAAAAACCAATGTTTCTTTTTTTGATAACGCACCAGTAGCACATGTCAATTTTCGTTCACGAGATCCAAAAAATTACACAGATGATCTAGATCCTATAATTGTTGATGATTTTAAAAAGTATGCAAAGAAAATTCTAGAAAATCCTGTATGAGCCTAGAGATGGATAAAGAAATTCGTGAGATAGCCCAATCTCTATTAAACTCTATTGCGTTTGAAGAACCTCCTGTTGATATTGAGAAAATCGTTAAATCACTTTCAATACCTGTAATAGATTACCCTTTCTTTTCTGATGATACATCAGGTATCATTGTTAATGATAAAGATTTACTTGCAATAGGGGTTAATCAAAATCATCCGCTTGTTCGAAAAAGGTTTACAATAGCTCATGAGTTAGGGCATTTTATTTTGGGACACGATAGTGCAAGTTTTGTTGATCATAAATTTGACGCTACAACCTTGAAAGAAAGACAGGCAAATTTATTTGCAGCTGAAATTTTAATGCCAATTCAGTTACTAGAAAAAGATCTTAATGAAAAAAAATGGAATATACCCTCTTTAGCTCAACGCTACATGGTTAGTGAGCAAGCTATGAGTATTAGGCTTGTTGAAAACAAACTCATCTCACATCAAAATTTTAATTGACGAATTTAATACCTCCCAAATCCGAACCATCGCCATCGTATCAAGTTTACAATATTCAAGGAGGTCTTCTTTGATAGCTTGTTTTTCTTCTTTCGTAGCCTTGTCTCCAATCATGTACTCCCATCGTTCACTGGCTTGGTCACCTTTTTGGATATTTAGGCTCTTATACGTCAAATCCGGCACCAATACGGGTAATATTTTTTTGATACTGGCACTTCCTACAAACTTTGCGTCTACATAGTATTGATTCGAGAATATCTCCATGAGGTCAAAGATATTGTCTACCAAACTCATAAGAAAATCAGTGTGTTCAGGATGAAGCTCTAAAAGTTTTTCAATACGTTGTTTCTCGTAATTTTTGTACCACACGATGAGTGTCCCATTAGGGTCAAGATCCTCACGCATTCTGTCGACGAGTGCTTTAGTCATATCACGACTAGACTCGGTAATCAAGAACTCTTTATGCTCTTTTGTGCCGTCTTCCTGTACGATATGGAGCGAGTATTGAAACGGAATCTGCTCATACGCACCAAAGCCATTAGCAAGAGGAATAACGCTCGTATAACCCTCAAAATCAAAGAATTGGAGGGGATATTGAAGTCCACCAAGTAACTCTTGTATTTTGTCATGGTCTATTGCAGTCTTTCCTGTAATATACGCCTCGTATTGAGCCTTTTTCGCACCTTTCAAGGCTTCAGGATTGTCTATGTCTTCCAAAGCGTAGATACCCCGATCTATCCAGTCTTCAAGCAGTTTTTTACTTCCACCGATACGGTTTATGTCGTGTACAGAGTATTCGGGTACTTGTGGGTTTGAGTGAGTAAAGGTAGTACATTGGTTGCTTCGCCCTTGATAGATACAGAGACAGCCCTTTTCTTCGGGCATAGTGAGATACTGCTTCATGTCTTCCATTTGTTTTCGTACTTCATCCTCAAGAGCTGTTACTTCTCCTGAAACATCTTCGGTAACAAATAATTCGTAATAATTAATTGCACCATTTCGTCTATACTCTCTATTGAGATGAATGACACCCGTTTTCACAATCTTTATACCACTTTTTTCAATAACAATCTTCTGAAACGAAAGATCCTTGATATAGTGCATGGGTTCTTTTCGTTTTATTTCATTCGCCGCCTTTACCTCATAGAGTTCATATCCACCAAGATCATCATTTTTTACCAGTACATCGGCTCGGATAAAGAATACATCTTCTTGAAAAGTTGCCTGAAATAATATCTGTGTACCTGTTTCAATGTATTGCTTTGTATCATTTACAGCGTCTACTCCATGACTATCTACGAAAACGCCACCGTTAAATAGGTGACGTGCTTCGGTATCAGCAAGATTTCCTTCCTCAATAATCTTACGTTCAAATTCCGACAACTCGACACCTTCAAAAAGCTCAGGCTTATGTTTTTTGAGCCAGAGATTTTTTCTGCAAAAGGTATATTCGAGATAGTCGGTTTTGGTTAAGATCATACAATAATCAAACTTTGCCAGCCTTTCATCGCATGAGTATAAGAGTATTCTTTGTTTGAGTTAATCTTCCATCCATTTTCATCTTTTACAACAATTCCACCCACAAAACCTTTTCTATTCTTTAACCATTCTTGTAATGCTTCGGCTTTATATTTAGTGTCATTTGATTCTGCCGTAAAGCCAGCTTTGGTATCAACGATCCAAATCTTATTTTTGGTTTTGATTATCCAGTCGGGATAGAAGAGCTTTTCTTTGTTTTCATCGGGGTTGTAGTAGGAGATTGAAAAAAATTCACTACCAGAATCACCATTTTTATACCACCATTCAACTTTGTTTTCTTTTTCTTCTAGGAATTTGATAAATCCTTTTTCATTATCAACAACTTCTTTGGAAATATAAAATGGTTCCAGTGCCGATTTTTTTACTTTCATTTCCTCGTAATTATCCGTAAAGAAGAGAGACGCTCGTGGTACTTCAATAATTTCAGTTCTCTTTGAGCGAACGGATTTTTTGTTTACCTCTTGATCACGAATAGGACGATACGAGAATAGTGCCTCGCCGATGATTGGTCTCAAAACACCACCTTCTCTCAATAAATCATTGAGAATAACTTTGTATGCTTGCGTTCGGTCGTCTCCAAGCATTGGGAGAAGCCACACGTTAAGAGCTGTTTTGAGTTTTCCCCACGAACGTTCGGGAGCAAACTTTTTATCTTCATCCGTCTGTTTACTGATAATGTTGAAACAAACTAAGTTATACAGCCTTTCAATGTCGTGTTGAGACATGTCTTGATCGCGGCTGTCACCCTCGGCGAGTAGTTCTTTGGTAAAATTGTCATAATCATCAATCTCTACACCAACGATAATGCCGTTTGTCACTTGAGGTTTAAGTTCAAGACCCTTTGCGGACAGTTTCTTTTTTGCTTCACTATCATTCTCTTTCAGAGAAAAAGCCTTGTTTGCAATTTTCTTGAACGTGCTTTGAAAAGAGTCACCTAGATCGTTATAGTCTGTACGGCTCATGAAGATAGATTCAATTTGAATTGGTTCAATATCTTCTTTGCGATAACTTCCGTAAATAGCGGGTTTATTTTCTGATTTGTTTTTATCGTACTCACTAATGACTTCGTTTCTCTTATAGTTTGTATAAAGATACCCAAGATTCAATTCTGGCTTACCAAAATGAGTACCGTGTGGCATACGGAGAATACGTCCCACAGTTTGAATAGCGAACGTAGGATTCTTGATTTCACGGAACATTACAAGTACGCCAGCACGAGGACAGTCCCAACCCGTAGCAACAGCTTGTTTAAACAAAAGAAATGAAATAGATGAATTATTTCT
>Ga0100378_1000414_pt1 | contig 47203 bp, 71 predicted proteins | sample CryGeymeta201502_FD_81535 | JGI IMG/M metagenome (GOLD analysis project Ga0100378, IMG submission 81535) | Groundwater microbial communities from Crystal Geyser aquifers in Utah, USA - Crystal Geyser metaG 2015-02 | ecosystem: Environmental > Aquatic > Deep subsurface > Groundwater | place: USA... | reverse complement strand
TTATTCCTTCTTCTTGTCATCCTCCTTCTTTTCGTCACCCTTCTTTTCCTCAGGCTTCACCTCGACAACCTTGCTGTAATTACCACTAAGCAACTTGAAAACATCGTCTCCTTTGCTCTTGGCGTTGAACCAAAGAGTACCTGCGACTTTTCCATCAAAGAGAAGTTACTCCTTGAATTCGCTTTATCCTTAATCAAGAAGGGCCCTTGCTTTAATGAGTTCGTAGCTTCCTATCAGATCGTTTTCATTTAGGACTTCGATGGTAATTTTTTCCAATGACTTTGGGCAGGCGAAGGTCAGGTGCTCATCCTTCCAGACTGGCTGTTCTGTTTTTGTATCCTTACTCCTCTTTGTCTCCAATACCTCCTACCCTGCTGTCACTCGCACGTAACAGTTCTCCATATCTCCAAAGGTCTTGGTGCTTCTCTGTAAGATGGCTGTTTCGAACCTCAGATGCAAGGTATCTGTTTTTTACTCCTTGAAGGTTGCCTCCAGAACAACAAAACCAGCCTGCTTCCTCTTGTAATTCAAAAAACATCTCATGGTGGCTCTTTGAAGTTGAGATTGTTGTCCTTCTGGTCTGGACTGTTTCATATCGAGTTAGTGAGAAGATGCTCCAGGAGAAGACACCTTCAATGCGTTGAGGTAGGGGTCAAGGTCAATGATGCCATAGCCGATATCATCGTCTGAGCCGATGTTGCTATCCATAAGTTAAACCTCAAGGCAGCGACCGAGATGCTTGTAGTAGCTATTGACGTAGAAGCGACAAATGTCACTGAATTTAGGATTGGTTCCTCCCTTTTTGACAACCTGACCTTTGAAGATCTGATTGGAAAATTTAAGAACGACGTAGGGGTCCATTGTGGAAAAGGTACTGGTTTAATGTTGAATATGGGCCTCTTTGAGTGATATTTCGAACACTCCGAATACCGTTTATCTTCGACCTGGCTTGACGACCTCCGTGCTGGAACTGTTGCACCCCATTACTCACGAGCAATAAAATATATAACTCTCAGAATGGATTTATCAAAGGCAAATAGACCTTTTGATTAATCTCTCTTCTTTCCTGTATTCAACCCAGTAGTGTTTTCTTTCAATGCTCATATAACATTGGCTCGTTTAAATGCAGCAGGGTGAGGAAAGCATCCAAAAAGATTAGGAAGGCAGTTTACTAAGGAGAAGACTGACTGTCCACGAGCAACAGGCCTACTAGGGAGCAAAAACCTTCTACTACTGCTTCATCCCTACAACTATGATCGCCATGTTCTTCGGACACATCTCAGTCATATAACTGTACTCCAAACAAGAAACAATAACTCTTAGTTTTTATCAGCTAGTTTTACCTTATGTCCTTATCGCCCTTTCCTTCCTAGCCTACTACCTAGCCTCTGTCATCTACAAACAGTGCAACCAGCTCGAAACAACTCCAATCATAAAATTCCCCAGCCTTCAGGAGGAATTGACATAAACAGCAGCATCAGGGGAACAGGTAGAGTCTCCTCTTGTCAGTCCTTCCAAACCTGAAAAATATTTTTGCAATGAATGCCAGATAAAGGGTGATTACCGGACCAAGCATTGCAACAAATGTCAGGTCTGCATTGAGCGTTTTGACCACCATTGTTTTTGGATAGGAAACTGTGTGGGCAGGCACAACCATAGATCCTTCTTCCTCTTCCTCCTTGCGCAAACTGTCAACAACCTTCTCAACTGCATTATTCTGCAACAGCTCACCTCCAGGGCCGAAATGTTCGTCACCCTGCCATCTATATTGTGGTGGATGTTGTTAGCTTTGAAGCTAACAGCTCTAGGCTTTTTGATTTTTACAGGCTATCTGCTGGTGTATCACTGTGTCTTGATATCGAACGGAATCACAACCTGGGAACAAATGAGGAGAATCAGGATCAACTACCTCAAATACTTGCCACCAGGTTATAACCCTTTCTCAAGAGGATTTGTTTAGAACTGGAAATATTTTTTCTTATAAGAGACAAGAGCCACTGGACACTAGACTGTTCAAGAGTGGGAAAATCTAATTCCGACTTACTAGGAAGCTCGCAGCATCAAGCCAGCTTTCAACATCATCTAAAACTAGTACTATAGCTGCTGCTGACCTCAATAGTGATGTGCCACTCTTGCGTTTACCCCATACATTTACATCCTTTGTTATACCATAGCTTATACGTATTAAAATATGAAGCCTGGCAACATCAGCAACCAGAGGATTCTAGCATAAGTCAAAAAGTTGAACAACGATAAGCCGGAAGACATGCGAGCTGGCCCTCTTCCTGATGATATTTACACCTGGCATTTCACTTTCCGAGGACCCATCAATACTGAGTTCCATCAAGGACTCTACCACGGACAAATTCTGCTGCCCTACTAGTATCCCTTCAAACCACCAGACATTGTGTTCATGAACAAAAATGGAAGATTTGAGGTCAACACCAAAATATGCCTCACTATCACACAGTACCATCCTTAGGAGTGGAACTCTGCCTGGACTATCAGAACCATGCTTGAGGCTGTCATTAGCCTCTTCGCATAAAATGTCCAAGGAGTCGGTTCTCTTTCTTCCTCCGCTGATGTCCGGAATTTTCTGGCTAAGTCCAGCCACAGCTACGTCTGTGATAAGTGTGGTCCCATCAAGGATATTCTGGCACCAAGACCAACCCCTGAGACTAAGCCTGCTCAAGAGAAAAAGGAAGAAGCCGAGTAGTAAAGAGAGAAACTCGAGAGAAGGCAAAGCTAAGATAAGAAAGCAACTGAGCAGCTCCCTCCTCTTGCCAATCTTTTTTCCTAGCAGTTGACTAAAGCTCTGAACGAGAGAAGGAAGTAAATTCACCATGAGGTGAGATAACCGTCTAGCCAACCTACCAACTATCGTATTCAAAAACCTTAACCTCCAGCACATCCTGAATATAGTTCCAGCTATGAGCAGATACACCTTCAGGACTTTTCTCATCACTACGAGAAGCAGTTAGCCTTCAAACCCCACATCAAGCAAAGTATTTTTCTATTTATTATAGTTCAAGCAAACACAAGACTGTTGGGCCGCGTTCAGAATTCAATTCGGTGGGTGGACTGAGTGATGGGATAAATGATGGCATGATCACATTTTGAGGACGTCGTCGATATTGTTGTTATATTGCCCCTTGATTTACTGCTTTTTGCCAATGTTGACCTGCTTCTTCTCACGGGCCACCTCCTTCTCGAACTCCATGAACTCATCCTCAAATTCATCCTCGTCAATGTCGCAGTCATAGTTCCTGCCCAGCATTTCGTTCATCATGTCTGACTGCAACTTTATGTCCAACATCTCGTCTTGAATGTCCATCATCTTGTCTACATCCACTGATTTCATGGCCATCTTCTGGGCGTCCACAGCTTGCTTCATGCCCTCGTACTTAATAGATGAAGGAGTACCATTTATTTGTGGTTGTTGGCAGACTCAATGTTGAACATCGCCTGCTGGAGGGTGTTCTGCTGGTTGTTCAGCTTCGTAGCCTGTTGCTCCAGCTGCTTCTTTTTCTTGAGAGCCATCAAACATTTCTGCTTGTACATATCCCTGGCTGAGCCCTTTGCCTCTTTTGACTTGCTGAGGTAGTTCTTGGCCTCTGCCTCAAGGACCTCCATCTGCTTGTAGAGGGTGTTGACCTTTCCCTCGATCTGAGTCGGTTATGAGTTACTTCGTTGATTTTTTGAGGAATGTTAGTCATTGTGATTTAATTATTAAATCTAAGCTAGGACCAGTACTTATGCTATCGCAGTTATAGCCTGTAAGCCGACAAGAAGGGAAGTATGGGGTCTGGGCTGGAAGAATATATCGCGTTATAGTTTATAATGTAGCGAGAGATAGCTAAAAATCGTCTGAACGTTTTGCCCATAAAATGCTTTAACTGCAACCAAGAGCAGCCTCACTTCTCCATGTTCCTCACCAAAACCAACAAACCTCTCTGTCTGGGCTGTGCCACCAAGTCAACCGAATCCATCCTGGAAATCAACCAGCCATGCAAGCAGTACTACAGCAACCTCATCAGTAAACTACCCATTCCTGACTATAAAATGGCCAATGAGTGCCTATAAACAGTCAAAAACCTCAGCCAAAAGACCAACACCACCCTTGCCTCCATCCGCAAACAACTAGATGCCTTTTAGAGAGATCTGAGGGACTTCTTCGAGCAGACTGTCTTCATATGCCAGGGGTACATTGACAGGCTGAAGAACATAGAGGACTCAGGTGTGAACTCGTGGCTGAAGAGTCCTCCTAAAGGGATGGACCAGGAGAAGTACATATTCAATATCCAACAAAAGCAACAGCTGGCTTGCAAAATCCAGGAGTCCCTGAAGGAACTTCAGTTTCAACTGCCAAACATCGAGGATATAAAGAAGGAATCTCTAAAGCCAAGCACAATTCTCATATGCAAACTCGTCAACATCACAGCAGTGGCCAAGCTCAGAGGGGTTGTCTATCTTGGAACAAATGATGGCAGGATCATCATTCGTCATCCCTCTAACACCCTTTAAGTACAAGCCCACGAATCTCTCATCAGGGCCCTGGAACACGATGGACAGTTCAAGATGTTCAGCAGCAGTGACGACCAGATGATCAAAGAATGGGACATCAGGGAATAATAGCCTAAGCTGGTGAGGAGCTTTGGTAGTTTAGAGGGCATCAGAAGTTCACATCGATAGCTGGTGCTTGTGGACAATGGAAAATCTTTGGCTTCGAGTAGAGGTCAATTTGACTAATTCAAGATAAGAATATGGGATCTGTAGACCTACCAGAATAGTAAAACCTTGTAAGGCCACACTGGCTACCTCAAAGGTATGCTGGCCACTCCTAGCAATCGGCTTATCAGTGTAGCTGAGGACAGGTATCTGAAAGTATGGGATCTGCGCAGATGCCAAGTCATTTCTGAACTTTTTCACAGTTGCAAAATAAACTATCTGTTCTACAATCCTACGCTCTAGCTGATCTGTATAGTCGATGAAGGCAATAGGATCACTCTACTGGACGAGCACTCTCTGATGATATGCGGAGGAGTGTGGACGGGGAAAAGGGTGCAATTGGCTCGGGCAGACACATATATCTATGTGTACACTGACAGGTATCTGTTCATATATTCCTGGGACCTGGGCCTAAAGGAAAAACTTGAGCTCGGACTGGACTATATTCCCACCAACATCCTTTAAGTGGTCAGCAAACTACTCATCACTGATGCTCGAGGCAATCTGCATGAATTTTATCCTCAGTGCCTTGCCAGCTGATATGCATATCAGTCATTCTAATAAAAAATTAACATAACTCAAGCATTTCGCATCATTCCAAGCAGCTTCGTCCTCATTTGATCAAGATCCTTCACCTTTTATTCACATTTCCTCTTGAGGTCTGCTATTCTTTGCTTTTCGTTGGCTATTTCAATCAGGTGGGGTGTTCCACTGACCGGCCGCCAGTTTGATAGCACTTTTGCTGTCTCTCCTTCAACTTTCAGCACAGAACCATCTTCCTGGTCAATGAAGTTACAAGGAATCGACATAAGTTATTTCCAAGTCTGAGCGTTCTTGTCCAAAATGACTCTTCTATCAAAGGCTCTGTTCTAGCTGTAAATTGACTTGCTCACCTTGCTCTGGAGGGTGCTGGCCAACTGTTTTTGCTCTAATATTGTTGTCATCAAAGTCTGAGGGTTTATGGCCTCTGTCTCATCAACCGTCCTCAGAGCAAGGAGTTTCTTTCTGTAGTTGTCAATATGCACCTTAAAGATTAGTTTAATCTGTTAGGCCTACTCTGGGGATTTGAGAGGGGACTACACATTGGTGACAGTTTCGGTAAAGGGGAAAACATAGAATTTATTGATGTCATTTTAGCTGCTCAACTGAGGACTGTTGTTGACTGCCACCTGAATTAGTCTTTCTTTTTTTGAGTATTTTTCAATATAGAGTGCTCTTAAGCTGAGCTATGTGAATATCCTCAAAAATTAGACAATCGACTGGCTGGTTCCTTCTCCCATGAGCACCATCTTACTTATCAGAATATTTTTAGGCAACCTTCCATGAGCTTCTGCTTTCTGCAGCAATTTGAATAGGGTCTTTTTGAACTATATCTGTTCATTGACAGTCCGAGGAGGATACCACATTGTCAGCTCTTCTGATTACTCAGCTGTCAGAATGTTCTTGGCACACATCCAACAAATAAAGAAAAACTGTTTAGAGTTTGTTGCATTCGGAAGGGTTCTGGGAAATATTTCATTTTTTAAACTCGATTTTGTTTCCTTCTCAAATCTCTCGTCAGTTACTCCCAGCAATTTCAGTGATTTTTTGAGATAATCTTAGTTGACTGATGATGCCTTTTTGTTGATAGGAGATTTAGCAGTCTGAACTCTGGATTGTTAGACAGTTCGCTTGCTACTTCTCATATATATAAGTGGATAACAAATTCAAATGAGAATCATGACCTGAGGATCCCTCTGTCGACTTTTGGCAGGTAGTAAATGGAGCCTTCACTGGTCTGAGCAACTGTGATGTCATCGTGTCCGCTAATTTGATCCACACTTATTTTTTCCCTTTCTTTATCATCTAAGTTAGTGAATAGTTACCCCCGAGACCCACCTTGATGTTTAGACTATCCTCACCTGTACCATAAATGTCGAACAGTTTAATCTTTGAGTCATTTGTTCCCACATAGACGAGGTTTCCATCGACGTACAAGGACCTGCCTCCCTTGCCTTTCAGATCTTTTGAATTTTGTAGCTTTTCGTTTCTTATATCGTAAATCAGGAGATCATGTTTCCTTAGTACAACTATATTGTTATCATCTGCCACAGCGACAGCTAAAGGCTACTTATTGAAGTTTTGCTTGAATTTTAGTTGCCGATTGGGATGAATGAGAGTGTCGATGATGTGGAGAGCTGTGGGAGAAATCATCGCCACTACGCTTGGATTGAGGTAACAGAAATTAGTGATCGAGGCCTTCTTGAGCGAATAGACACAATTGTTCTGGAAAGATGGGTCGAAGTTGAAGATCGAGAAATTGCCTCCATTGTCAACCACTCCCATTCTCTGCCCACAAGAGTGCAACTTGACAATCTCGGACATTCCTGGACACTTCACTCTATCGAAATTACGGAGGGAGCCCAGATGAGCTACCTCAACCAGCCCCTTCCCTCCTACGAGGAAGAAGGGTAAATATGGATGACATTCAATCGAGTTGAGCTCGTTATGATCCATGTAGGGAGCTTAGATATGCCTGATGTAACCAACTTATGAGAACCCTGTGCATGCGCGAGGAAAATTTTTCTAACCGTAGCCTTTCCTTTGCTGGGTGATATGCCTGAGGGCCTCATCAACAGGCAAAGGGTGTTTTTATTTGAGGTAGCTATTGGGATCAATGTGTGATATATTGGTGTATCCTCCATCCTCAGCCACCAGCCCGTACCCGTCTTTTGATCTGTCTCTCCTTGCAAGGTTCTAGCATAGCTCAAATTTCTTTATCAGTTTTTTGAACAGCACAATGCACTCCATGCCTTTTCCCTCATGCTTGTTGAGAATGAAGCTTCGAACTCCATCTGCTTTGTTGCGGAACACTTAGATAGCCTGAAGGTCTCCCCTTTGCTCACTCTTTGCAGCTGCAGCGTTGGATTAGATGAAGTACCCACCGTGAATCATCCCCAGAATGTCAAACACCTCGTTGAAGTTATTTCCGAAGACATCGCCTAACACTGGCAGCTTGAGTTTAGCTTGTGTCCCCTCTCTCAAAAAGGTTCGGAATTCCTCAAGCAAATCAGCTAAAATGTTGGAAGGCACCCAATTCTGAATGTATTCTTGCATGTCAGCCTCCAATTTCACCAACTGTTCATGGGAAGGTAGTTCCTTCTGGCAGAGATGCCTTAGAACACACACCTTGATCATCAGTTTGGCTGCTTCTGAGGGCATCAGAGAAAGGTCGTTCCTGTATATTTCCTCTTTCTTCTGAACTCGATAGGTGGCGATGAAGGCATGCTCAAAGTGGTCCATTTGCTTGAGCTGCTTGCTTTTTTTCTCCTCCTGAACCTTGCCATAGGCTAGTTTGAGCCTGACCCAGAGCTAAAGAGGATGAGGGTCAGTCCTGCTTCTATTACCAACTTTTTCAATGCAGGCTTGCAGATCATCATAGTTTTAAAGAATTAGGCAGACGAGGACACAGCCGAGGTTGGATAGTTGCTAAAGCTCAAGCTTGGTTTTGAATATTTATTACTTCTGCTAGCCGAAATCAGGGTGTTAGACCAAGTCCATCACTATTTGTTGTGAGCAGTAGGAGAAGGCTAAAATTTATCCCAGAACTTGCTTCCGGGTTTTGATTATCTCCACCAGATGAACCTTCTTCAATGTACTGTTGAACTTGTCAATCTAAGCATGCAAGTATTTCACAAGCTCAGAGTAGTTGCCTGTTGAAATGAAACACTTTACTGCTCCAAGGGTGTCCTCAAGAGCTATCACTGTTGGCTGCAGCTGGGATGGAACCTTCCCTCCTAGCTTGTACAGCTACAAGGCATAAGCCTCGGAAGCCTGCTGATTGGACTGCTCAAGAGTTATGGCCATCAGAGGAACCCCTTCCTTTATGTAAAAGTCAATTGCATGAGGAATCAACTCATCTACCTCACCCATCAAAAAGAGCTTTTCTTTGGGGGCTTCCTCCACCTTTTCCTCCTACCCTCCGTAAAAATCAGCAAATATATCCCTAGAAGCTTGGCTCGGCTGATTTTGTTCATCTAGTTCTCTCTTGACAGCCACAGAGTTCTTGACCTTTTCTGCAAAATTGAGAAGTTGAGGGTGGAAACCAGTGAGAGGAGGGTTGTAGTTCCAACCTCGGTAGTCCGTTTCTTCGAAGAGGCAGTTGTAGCTTTTAATGTGCTCTCCTGCTATTTTATAGCTGATATGCTTCATCCAGGCATCCCCCTTTCGCATCTCCTCAAAAAGATAGGAGGTGTTAGCTTCTTTGAAGAACAAGGTAAATGTATATGTGAGGTTGAGGTCTTTCAACCTGTCAGCGCCCAGCCTGATGCAATCCTCAATAGATCCTCCCAGCATGAAGAAAGCAAGTGCGTGAAGATATCTCTTCTTATCGATAAGCACGTATGCATTTTTGATGGCAGCCGATCTGTTTTTAGGTTCAGAAAAGTCTCTTTGAAGGAAGTTGGCTATTGCATCGTGCTATTTGGAATCCATTTTGTGCTTTTTGAATAGAGTAGCTACCAGAGAAGTCTTCCCTGCAAGCACATACCAGAAGAGACAGTCAAAGGGCTCCTTCTTGTTCCTGTACTCCTGCATGGCGATCTACTCAATCCACTGCTTCAGCGTCTGGTTGTTTCCTATCCAAAAGGGTACTGATCCATCTCGCAGCCAGTCCCAGCTCACCTTCTCAGGCTTGAGTTCCTTTGCAGCCTCCTCTTTGTTGAGTGAGTGCAGCAAGTGAGCAATATGCATGCTCGAGAGGGCCTTACCCTTCAGAAAGGAGCTCTTGCTGAGGATGAGAGGCACTTGGGAAAATGCATCCACAATCTTATTGTTGTTGATGTAGTACTCAAAAGCTGAAATGATGCTTTCAAAGTTGAAGGGAGATTTTTCTCTCAACTGGATTGCCTCCATGTTTTCCAGTACTTCTGCGGCAAAAGTATGTAGAAACTAAGCCTCTTCTTGCTTCTTCTGTTCTCCCCACCTGCTCAGGTCTTCCTCTCTGGAGTTCGCAAGCACTTCGGTCACAAAGTCCACAGTGATCATTTTGTACAAATCTTCGAAGGTGTGCTACTCCTGAGAAAACCACTTCCTGACGACCTTCAAAGTCTCCAAGCAAAGAGTAAGGTTATGGGTCTAGATGAGAAGTTCAAGCACTCGGGGATGGTGAGGAGGAAAGAGCCTTCGCAGCTATAACTGCTTACTTCTGAGGGTTTCTGGAGGAGAATACGGATCAAGCAAGGCCGAAGGATTGACTCTGCTTCCGAGTGATTTGACCTTGTTGCCGACCCAAAATGTTAGTCTTTCTGGGTCTACAAGTTTGATGCTATGAGCATAAGGATCAAATCGATGATAGAGGAGGGTGTTCATTCGCTTGACAAGAGACAACTATGCTCCCTTTTCTGAGTCGACAATTTGAAGGAAAAAAATATAATTCCTCATCTGGAGAATTACCCCGTCTCCAGGAATTCCTCTGATGCTATAGGCCAAATTTTTTTCCTCGCTGTCCAGTATTTTTAGGAGCTTGGAAATAGCAAAAGTACAGAACTCTTTATCTCCTTATCCCAATACAAGCTAGTTGATATCCTGAGTCATCCAGCGACCTCCACTGAGGCCAATCAGCTATTTATTGCTAGATTTGACTAGTGCTGACCCAATTTTCTGGTTGTGAACCTTGAAACTGAGAAGCATATTCTGATCAGCCATCTTGTAAGTCAGGTATTGGTTGAGAGGATCTACTCTTATCAGCTCTGCTCTCTCGTTTCTGAGAGAAAAGCCGGCTGATGAGACCGTCCCCTCTGCTATCTTAAAACATCTGATTCCAGCTATGAGGTAAGTTGCATTATCGTGCGATATGAGGTGGTGCACCTTATCTGGAGTGGGATACTTGAAGGGAATAGGCTCACTTGCTGGACCTCCTACTGTTTGAATATAGAGTGCCTGTTCCTGCAGGTAGAAGAGAGTGCTATCTGTACCAATAAATGCTTTATCGCAGTCGATTTGCTGCAATAGCTGATAGCTTCCTGCAGCGGTGATTCGATAGTACTTCCACCTTGTACGATCCCTCACCAGAACAAGATCGCCCTTGGCATAAAAATCATTAATCTCTGCTCCCAAAATCTCTTAATGAGCCTTGCTGCTGACTATCTCTAATCTTTTTGAAAGTTCAAGAGTGAAGAGCTCGCCATGCTTGGTTTCGCATACCATGAAGATGCTTTTTCTTTCCTGCCAACAGCCCACAACTCTTTTCATGTTGACAGTCTTGTACTTGAGCTGGACTGTCCCAATTATCTGCATGTCAGATTGAAGAACTCTTCTCTCCACACCGAATAACTACAGCACCTTCGCCTTGCCCTGCCCCTCCATCACCACCACAGAACTTACAGATAGACGGTTGCCTCTCGCCATCCAAGGGTGTTCCACCCAGCAGAAGCTTCTACCGCTAAGAAGATAAAAATGGTAGAGATTGAACTGTCCCTGATCACTCTTGATATAGGCTCGGATTTACTCTGAGGTCAGGATGAGCAAGAGGTCATTTCTGATGAACTCCCACTGCAGGATGGGCTCAGTCAATATGATTTCCTGTGCTGGCTTGACACTGGGTTCTAGCATAGACCACAAAAATAGAGAATTTCCTGGATCTTTGACCTTCATGGCCACAGTTTGATCCCCAGGACACCCCTTGACATCCTGGATGGTCTGGATGACCTCCACTTCCCAGTGCTTTTCGAGCATGGTGTTTCTGTTGTAGAAGACGATTCTGTGCTGGTTGTAGAGGACCATCTGGTGTTGCATGAGGATGCCTCCTTGTGGTTCCCAATCAATGAAGGACTGCTGCAGGGTTGCAATCTGAAGAGGAGCCACCACTATTTTAAGAACGGTCACTTCGTTCTGATAGATGGTCATGATTTAGTTGGTAGATGGATTTGTGGTTGAGAAGGAGGAGAAGATGTAGTAATTGTGGAGGAGGGTCAGTTCGGGGTGAGAGAGGAGGAGCAGTTTATTCTGCTACTGCCTTAAGAGGTAGTGCCGACCGTTCAGCTGGAGCGTGTGATTCATGATATTACTATGTATAAACTATGATCCTACTCAAGACTATCACCTCTTCATGTCAGATTGTTCTTCCCGAAATATCCTCAGTTTACTATTTTTATTCTGCCCAACCAATACCGATCGTATCAAATTCCCAATCAGAATCCCTCAAACTCTTTGATATAAATCCGATAAGATTGACCCTCCCCATAAATTATGGAAAACAAACCCACTAAACCCTACTTTATAGAGCTGTACTCTGCCCCCCAGCAGCTCACCAATAAGTTCAAGTTCGTCCTAGCAGCCTCCACAGTCAAAGAACTAAAGAATCTCATCCATGAAAAGCTGGTCAACAAGCAAAGTATCCAGCCTGAGGAAAAACTGACACTGAAGGACACTGATGATTTTTAACTGGCCTCTGACGACTAGCTACAAGATGTCCTGCCTGACTCCAAGGTTAGGATATACACCAACAGTACCAAGGCCCAGCCACCTCAGCAGGCTATTCCTCCTCCTCAACCTGTTCTCCAACAGCAACTGCCACAACAACCCGTTCCTGCTCCTGTTATTCCTCAAGTCGACACTAAGCTTGTGGCCAAGAATACAGTTCTAGATCTGTCCAAACTAGTGATTCCCGTGATTCCTGCCGAGACAAAAATGCGACTCCTTCTTCATTGCCCACAAATTCGCAACACCATCATTGAGCTACCCTTTCATCCTGCTCTGGACTCCCACTTTCAGCTCAGCAAATACATAGTCTCTCAACTGGGGATTGAACCTTCTCTAAAAGCCTTACTCTACAACAGCAAAGGACAGCCATTCCTATACAATATCGACCTTATGCACACCCGTCTCCCGAAAATTGATCTTTCGGAGTAGTTTTACGTAGTTTTTACTGCTTCAGCCTCAGTGGTAGACCAGGAGGTAAATGAGCCAGCCACAATCAACAACCACCTCAGCTCGCTCACCGTCGTCAAGGGAACCGACAAGTACACTATAGAGGTTGACTTGAACAACACCCTGGATGTTTTGAAGTATAAGATATTCAAGGTGACCTGTATCCATCCTCAAAACCAGATTATCAAATTCGCCAACAAGCCCCTCATCAACCCCGTTTAAACTCTCACTTCCTACGGCCTCAAAGACAACTCGATAGTTGAGCTCTGCTTCAAACTCACCTCCAATCTCGTCCCCTGCACCTTTGCAGATAAATTCTACTACAAAGATATCACGCATACTCGACCTCAAAGCTAGCTGTCTCTCCTGCAGCTCCGATCGAATCTACTGATTCTTTCTGCCCACCTCTCAGACGACGACAAGGTCAAACTACCATACTTAATCAGAGGAATGACCAAAAACATGCCCCTCGCTTATGCTCTAAAATGCCTTTTGAGGAATAATTTCGTCAGTCAGTGCCACCGCATCGCTCTTGAAGAAGGTCTCCTCCTGGCCCTTTCGGAGTACATCAGAAGCTGTACTCCTCAGTTGGAGCAGCTTTAGTTTGCCAATATTTTCAGCCACTTTCGGGATTATATGGACTACGTACTAGAAGGCATGAAGAATGTAATAAATATGCAAGAGGTGAAAGACAGGCAGGAGGATGTTGAGATTCAGCCTAACTGTCATTTTACAATCAAGCCTATCATGCACCCCTGTTTTATCAAACTAGACAATGGATAGATTGTTCTGGTCGACAAGAAGGAGCTTGAGGAACAGATAAACAAAGGTTTCACTTACCCTTTGCTCAAAGCACCCAAAATAGATAACTTGTTTGCTCCAAAAGATCTCGAGGAGTTCTACCATTACTACAGAAGCAACCAGGTTGACAATCCAAGCACAAATGCTCTCTACTGGATCGGATTCAAGGCTGAGCATCCCAACCTCCAACTGCCTACCTTGGGAGCAGTCGACCAGTTCAAGGGGAAATTGGACAGCTACCCAGACATGAAGATCCATCAACCTTTGGAAGTCAAGAACAAGAATTCAGTTTACCTGCTTCTCAACACAAAGGATAATAAGTTAAGAGTGTTCGTCAGCAAGAACAAAGACATCGCAAAGCCTTACAATCTCTACAATGTGCTGACGGGAGAGGAAGAGGCCGTCAACCTAGATCTGATGGGGGCCAATGTTAAGAGCTAAAATGTGGAGGAAATCATCGACATGGCAGATTTCAAGCCAGTCATAACCCGATAACCCAAGTAAGCCATTGCCGTCCTCTTCGACATTTCGGGGTCGATGGGCAGCAGATTTTTCAACGAGCCTGATCTAAAACGTATCGGAGCAGTCAAATCCTTCTTCGAAGCTTTTGCTTATAGAACAATTGCTTACAATTTCGAACACGTGGTGTCTCTCTTCTTCTTCGATAATGTGGTCGACAATCAGTGTGGGTTCACTGAGGCCATCTACGATTTCAATCGATTGGTGGCCCAGGCTGCTCCCAGAAGGTCCACCCTCATGTATGATGCCATCGTCGTCGCTGCCAAATCTCTCAAATAATTCCAATCAAAACACCCCGACTGTCTGCTTAGGATACTGGCTCTGACTGACGGTGAAGATACCGGGTCGACACATAGCATAGAGGAGACTACACAGCTGGTCATCGATAATCATATCATCATTGATGCCTTCGCTGTGGGAGCCAACTGCTAGGGTCTCAAAGTTATCACCAAAGCTTCAGGAGGGAAATGCTATCTCACCAGGCAGCTCTAGGAAAGTCTTAAGCTGTTCGAGCAATAAACTGTTCTGAGTGTCAGAGCTAGGAAGTTCGAAGAGGGTCAATAAAAACTGAGTCTGACTGAAAGGATCCAAAAAGCTAAGTTACAGCCATTCGACTTACCAGCAAATGTCCACGAATTTAACATGCCCAAGAGTTAGGGAGGAGGACTGTCAACCAAATAAATTCTTAAAAAAATGGAGGGGTCAGAATAATCGAAAAAAATCGAGGGAAATCCCAGTCTGAGGAGAATAGCTAAGGAAATTCAACGCTACAGCGAAAACCCTCATCCTTTTGTGGCTATCTTCCCATGCGCCAACATCAACCTCTGGAAGATCCTTATGCTTGGCCCCAAAGAGACTCCCTACTAAAATGGGCTGTTCTTGCTCTACGCACAGTTCCCTGGAGACTATCCCTTCAAGGCTCCTGAAGTTAGATTCATCACTCCAATCTACCACTGTAACATGAACTCTCAAGGAAGAATCTGCCACTCTGTCTTCGACCGCAACTACAGTCCAGCCATCACTTTCCGACAGATCATTGACTGTGTCTATGGATTGATCCTGACTCCTGAGCCTGAGGACCCCCTCGACAACGTGATTGCCAGTTTTTACCTGAGCGAGTACCAGACCTACTACAAGAAGGCGATTGCTGCTACCAAGGAGAAGGCTAGTGCATCAATTGAGCAGATAGTCGACTAGTTATTTGGCAAAATAGTTGACGACATTGAACGCAAGAAGAAGGAGAAGGAGATCGAGGAATGGATCACCCTTGCGAAAAGCTTCAACTGATGATCTATTGCCCTAATTTATACAGATCTTTGTCTCTGACGACTGTAGGCTATTTTTGATAGGAATTGGTATCACTATTGAAGAGATACGATCACTTCTCGCCAAAGCCGAAGGTGCATATTTTGCTGCGTTTGGCAGCGTAGTTGATTTTCTAGATAGCTCTATGTCTACCATGGGCTTACCAAAGATAGGGTATCCATCCAAATTGTTACGAGCAGCACCAGCCTCGCTCACCTCCTTGAACACCACAAAGGCCTGTCCTCGCATTTTGTCATTCCTCTTGACGACTATCTGAATCACCTGCCCGAACGCCTGGAACAGGTTGAAGATGGCGTACTTCATGTCTGTGTAACGACAGAACTACCTTTTGATTTTATCTTTTAGTTGAGATTCCGAATGTAGAGGGTCTCTTTGGGGGGAAAATCTCTCTCTTCCTACTCCTGTAGCATCTCTTATATATTAATATTGAACAGCATAGATCAGAGAATCACAGAGCATTCGAATTAGCAGACAACTCAAGCCACCCGAACCAACTCCTGCATCTTCTCAGTCCTCACGCTTAGACCCCGCATAATCAATGTCTTCTTACCTGTCTGCTTGCAGGTCTTGGGACGGTTCAGTTTTTGCTTGGAGCTGTTGACCTTGGCACTTTCTAGCTAGAGAGTACTTGGGAGTAACTTTTTGGGCTTGGCTTGGCTGAGTTGTCTTTTTTGCACTGAGGTTCTTTTCATTTGCATTATCTTGTGGAGCAGTCTTCCGCAGCTATGAGCATACTTGGTGATGCTTTTGTGGTTGGAAATGTTTCTGGCGAAAAGGGTGTCATAAAGAGTACCTTCGTTCTACTGCTGCCCTTTTTTCCGGTCAAAGTGGTAATCGATTCTCATTTCCATTACATCACCCAGATTCCTCTAATATCTGTTCAAGCTGGTCGTAATCCTAAATGGAAAGATTGATACTTTTTGCCGTCTATCTTTACCTTCTTGTCCTTCCTCTTGCTCTTCCGCTGCTCCTTCATCTCCTGCAGGGAACCCAACTGAGGGTCTTTGTGGTGGGAAGGGGAGTAACTTATCGTCTCCGGTTTCATCTGGCCCTTCAGGAATGTTTCCGACCTTATCTTTCCGAACTACTGACTGGGGTGGTCACTCAGACTGTGCTTGGTGGCCATCAGAGCATCAATGGTCTTTTTCTTGGACAATTGCTCGATGATCAAGTATTATTTGAGAGGAGAGGCTGCCTGGTAGAACCCATCAATAGTTTTGAGGATGAGGTCATAGCTGTTCTGAAGAGCTTCAGTCAACATGCTGAGAGTTCTTGCCCTTTATAATGATACCCTGACGATGGACTTCAATTTCATCCAGAAGGATTTGTTCTGGCTGAGTGTTTCAGGAGGTACGTGGAGGTGAGAGGAGTATTGTGCAATTTTTCATTGGTGATTTTGATCTGCTGGGTGTTGATTTTTTGCTTTTGGAGGAACTACTGCTTATAGATGTTGTATTGTTCGGGAGGTAGTCTTTGGTTACCTGACATCGCGAATAGCTCCAGAAAGAATATGAGGGCATTTTCCCGGGAACGGATGCAGCTCAGCAAGAACATCAGGTCCTCGTTCTGCTAGTTGCCGCTATGTGGTCTCTTTGCTGACTACCGAACCATTTAAATGATAATAACCAGTCACGACCTTTGAACTGAACAACTGTCACCCTAACAAGCACCTGCCCTCATTGCAGTCAAACAGCTCTTTTGAAAGGGCTGGGGAATGGAAGGGCAAAAGGGTGGATAGATATTAATAAAATTATTAGAGATGTCCTTTTCGCTGACTCCTTCAGACACCATCCGCAAGCACCCTGCCAACAACTCCCCCTCTAAGGAAGTCCACATGTTCTCCAAAACCAAAAGATTCCCAACTGCCAACCCTGAGTACCCATCCATCTAGGTAGATGCCCCAATGCCTTCTATTCCTACGACAGCCAGCTCTCTCAAAGAAAGACTTCCTTTGGCTACGGAAACAAGACTGATTTGACAAAGACACTCACCGATAGCCCTCCTGCTACCAAGTATAACCTCAGCACTTTTGTCGAGCTGTCCAGCAAAAAAGGAAAAAGCTTTGGAGCTGCCAGGGAGAAACTTCCAGATCGATCCTATCTTATCCCCCAACTTCAAAAAGTGCCAGGGCCCGGACAGGTACATTGACTTTTATAAAGTACGAAGGATAAAAGCTGAAGACCAACAATTTTTTTTTCACCAGCAGACCCAAAACAATCGATGTTATTGAAAGCAACCGAACAGACAAAAAGACTCCTGGTCCAGGAAGCCACTCGGACATCAATTTTTATCCCAGAAATGGAAGACTCTCGGTCTCCAAATATAGCGACCACCCACTCAGTACTATTCATCCCAAAACTGAACGTTTCCAAAAGATTAAGCAAAGCCCTGGTCCTTCAAGCTACCAGGAAGGAGATTCAATGAATGGAGAGGCGAAGTACTTACTTTCTCACCGAAGGAGTACAGGCAGGAGAGTCTTTTCAAAGACAGCCAGAGATGGGCTGTGGGTGACCACTGTGACCCCTGGACCTGGCTCTTACACAGAGACTTCCTAGTTTGGACACTACGGAAGCAGTCAGTATTACAGAACCCTCAACAAATGAATGATAATAATCATCTATAAGTGACCTTCCTATGAAAATTGCTGCTCATACACTTCAGTTAATCATGAATATCAATATCCCCATGTCTTCTCCATGTCGACGAAGTTAGAAGACTCCTCGTTCTCGAAATCTTTGAACCTTTGTGCGATTTCTTCCAAGTTGGCTGTCACTGTGTGGTCACAGAGAAGCACGTCAATGGCCTCCTGTTTGACGTTGTCATCAACAAATTGCTGATAAAACCTCATGCAACTCTTTAATCCGTGATCGAGGAGCCCTTTTAAGTTTCTCTTCCCGGCTCTGGTCACACTGGTGTGAGTTGAGCCTGTTCCTGTGTAGTGCTTTGAAATCATATCTCCATTATCAGCCCAGACATTCTTGAGATGGATAACAAAGACATTGCTGTTGGCAGTATTGTCAGTAGCTATCAGGACAGACTTTTACCCTGTAATTTTTTTTACGTCAAAACCTAACTTATCAAGCATTGAATTCAAAGCTTGATATGCAATTTTGGACTGGATGAGATTCGTCCTGTCAAGATTGTCAAGGCAGTTAACTCTAATAATGCCATTCTGAAGAGAGTTCACAGTGCCTGCTCCTGTCATATCTTCCTGATAAAAGCCAAAGCCTCTGATGATACCCTGCACTTTCTGAGTGACCAGGTAGTTGCAGTGCTCAAATTTTTGGCCCTTTGCTGCACAATGGACATCAAAAAATTCGTATCTCAGCTCTTTGTAATTGGTATCCTTCACTAGCTTTTCAAAGCCGTAAGTGAGATCGTCCTCTCCTCTCTTGTCAAGGCACAGAAGGTTGACACATAAAACCCTTTGGTAGTGGGCTATTAGTTTGTTCATATGACGTTTGAATGCCTCCTGATTGCGCTCTCCATTAGTGTCGATCTCGACCGACTGGTTGATTCCTGTTTGACTCCAGAACAGAGGGACTGATCCTCTGATGAGCAAGTGACTGAAGCAGGTGTTTCTGGCAAATAGGAGCTGTTCTGTTTAGCAGAAGTTAGCGACGTTCCCCTGCACATCAATTCCTCTGGCATTAAAACGAGTTCCTCCCTTGACCCAACTTCTTCTTGTGATCAGCACATATGTGATTACATTTCCTGTATTACAAAAATTGTACCTTAGATGGTCATGCTGAAGCTGCGAATGGAGCCTTGGATGACTCCTACAAACCACCTGCTATCCTCTAACTTGCTGAAGTGCCTTCCGATCCGATGGTTCCAGAAAAACTTCCTCTTTGAGGTGGACCCAGTGGCAAATGCCTGTCTGGACAGACTTAGGTTGTACTTGAACGAAAAGTAATAGCCTTCCAGCATCAGAGACAGCTTAAGGTACTGAATTATGTCAATGATCTTTTACTCATTGCTCTCAGTTTTACCACTTCTTGGCGTGGTCGGTTGCTAGTCTTCTTTTTTGTGTTCAAAGGGCAAAAATATCAACTTTTCGAGCTCGTAGATGTTGTGCTATTCGATTTTGCAGACCTTTTTGACAAGTTAGGCGAGAAGGAGGTAGTGTTTGTTATAGATGGGAAGGATGCCCATCAAGGAGGAGCAGACTATTTTGTTGTCAGGGTCTGCAGGGATATGCTAGTCGCTGTCTGAATGAAGGAAATTTTACCGAACTGGCTGATGTTGCGAGTATGACGATCGATTCTGAGCTTGGTGGTGATACCGGTGAGTTATTTATCAGCAGTTATCCAGAAGCTGTCGTAGTAGACGTAGACAGTGAAGGCCTCAATATTGCTGCCAGTGTACTGCATCTGCATCATCGCTATCTCCATCTTTATATCTGAACTAACTATATGATAAAACATAGCAATATATAAGCCTACAACAATCAGCCCACTTCACTTGGGACCAGCATTATCCACCTTGTATTGGGCCTGGTGACTGCTCATCTCTGATATGTCCTGCCTTAACATTCGCCTTATTTCTTCCAATTGAGGATCCCGGCCCTCAAAAGATGTTGCAGTCTGTTTGGAAGGTAAGGGCTCAATAGAGTTGTGAACATTTGAAGAACTCTCATTCACAAGCCTGAACCGAGGATAACTGGAAGATGTTGCTGCCGTTAACGATTGAGTTGGTTGAGACATAGGAGGCCTATGCTCCATGACTGGTCTAGGCTCCATAGTAAATGAGGTCTGATTATGAGTAGCAATATGAGGACTGTGTTGGAAGGCAATAAACTGTGAAGGAGCGGGTTTATGATCAAAGCTAACAGCTGGCTTGCTATAAGTTTTCGGTTCAGAAGGAATATAGCCTGCTGGAAGAATGACAGATCCATTTATTTTTTGACCAAAAACAGGAGTATTTTTTGGTTGCTCTTGAGGCACATAGGTTGACTGAATCGTCTGGACATGATCAATAGGCTGAAAATTCATTCTCGATCCTTGTCTTGGGTCCTCGTATCTGACTTCATCGTGTCGAATTTACTTAGCTCTTCCAATGGTCGATTGAGTGTGTTGTCCTCTTGGCAGTTCTCTTTCTTTGTTTTCCACAACACTCGCAAGATATTTTTTGAGCTTCCTCCATGAGCCCGAGTTTTAATAGACTTCTTGAAGGAAAGGCTGAGGAAATCTGCCATGCTCCGTCTTTTCTTCCATTATCTGGAGAAGGTTGTTTATCATCTCGTTTTAGTTACGAAGCTCAATCGGAAGGTTCGACTCAGACATCGTCTTGTGGTAGGATATCTAGTGGCTTGGATGGTTCAAGGCCCAGTTCTAGTTGAGCCATACCCTAACCTCTCCGTCAAGGTTTATTCCGATCAGCTCTCCGTTTATGTGAAATGGCATAAACTCCTCATACAGTCGACTAAATGCAAGCGTAGCAGCATAAAGAATCTTAAGGCTTTCGGGAAAGCTGAGTTGAGGGAGATCGCTGAGCCTATTTTAGATTCTTTCTGAATAGACGATCATCGTCGTTGTCGGATTGCAGGAACAAAACTAGGATTTCTTCTTTTTATCTTCTACTCCAACCACCTCGAAGACCTTTACAAAGCCATGCTAGTTGTTTTCTCTCATTTTGTATATTTTCTTTTAGCTGGCCAGATCAAATCGGTGGTCGAGCGTAATTTTTCTCTTTTCAAGAATGAGCCCGTCAGCACGACGATAGAGGTCAATGCCATTATGGTTCCCGTAGTATTACCACTTTTGAGGGGAACCCTCGGAATTCACTGATTCGCCGTTTCCCATTTGAATATATAGCTTTATTGTTGTCAATAAAATGACCTCGGCAGTCTGTTGAAAATACCCATTTCCGATGTTGGTTGACTAAAAGATTGCCATACCTTATTGACTTAACCCAAAATAAAAGAGAGAATAAAATATATGAGAATAAATAAAAATCAGGAGCTCTTCTCTTCAAAGATATCACATTCCTACAGGGACAAAGAGTTGAAAGGGTCCACCACATTGAAGATATCATCATCCAAACTTCCAAAGGACCATGATTAGTTCGATCTCTTCTCTCCTTCAATCCTTTTGCTATGACTTTCTTGAGAAACATCAAGCAAACTATCAGATAAGCTGAATTGAGTGGTTGGCTCTTGGGAATCCTTGCGAGTAACTGAGAGGTAGGCTAGAGCGTTGTTCAGGGAGCCATGTTTGAGAAGGAGCTTTTGGTGGTGGCTCTTGATCTGGTTGGGGGTTCTGCTCCTAATAAATTTAGACATCTGAATAAAGATCTTGTTGGCCTTCCTTTGAGCAAAGCTTTCTGCGAAATGAGGAAATCGTTCAAAGAAATCTATATACAACAGATCCTCGTTCTTTGTCCAATACTTTTTTGAAGGTTGTCGGGTCTCTATTTTAGAGCTCACCCACGGCTTTTCTGACTTAACAATGATGAAAGGATCCATATCGTATCTTTTATCTTCTATTCAAGTTATTATAAAGGAAACTCCAAGCAGCACTTATACCAAGGAAAACTGACCGCTTTTACCCTCCACTAATTTACGCATAATTTTCCTGTCTCTCCCATATCCAGAGCTCAAAGTTGCCTTTTCTTTTCCTCTTTCAATGAAATGTCGATCCATTACGATTTCATTTTTTTTTTTTGATATTGAGGAGATATATTCTATCAAAGGGGGTCTAATTTCGACCTTCCTGTCTAGATCCGTAGTTTTTGATGAATTTTCTTATTATGTTTAGTGAAAAGTTGAGAGAAATAACTATATTGGTTATGAAGGTGAGAGTCCTGGATACCAAGTCAGGAAGTATTGATTTTTTGAATTCATTTTCGAAACAAGGGCCCTTTCTATCTCAAAATAAAGGTTTATCAGACTTAGATTTTTATTTTAGAGGTTGGATGGGCTTAGGGAGTTGATTCAATGTTCATCAAAAAGTATCAACTGTCAACAATAGGTTGTTCCTCTATATCACTTACTCTCTCCAAATCTTTTTTATGTTTTACTCATATGACAGCCATCCGAAAAAATGATGGCGAATGAAGAGATGAACATCGGTGATCAGAAAAAAATACTAATCACTATTTGAGATACAGCGATTCAATTGAAGCAAGGATCCTTATAAATTTTAAGTAGTGGGTCTCTTAGCTGATGGTCAGGACAAACCTTGAGGCCTGTGATGCTTATAATAGGGCAGGTGCTCAATCGAGAAGACCGTCAGAAGCATATTCAAAGATAAACTGACCAGGTATCTGAAACTATTTTCGTTCTCTATAGATGAATAAGCAGAAATCATCTCTTCAGTTAGGGCTGGAGCTGAGGCATTCAAGTTATTTTTGGTGATATATTCGTTGTTCTTGTTGAATTCAGATACCACACCAACTGAGCTTGTTTCATTTTTTCTTCAAACTGGTATCTAAAAAGGGAAGAGTCGCCAAGTAGAGTGTGTAGCTCTCTCAACAAGAAGCATTGATCAAATGGAGGGTGCTTGATGTGTTTCAGAATATATTAAGTTTGCATACTATCTAAGCATTTGACTGAGGGTATCTTAACGGTTAATGATGTTATGCTTCTAATCCCTTGTACTTTAAATTATATTCCTTGACGCTCAGTCTTTTCATGCATTTTCTCCAATAATACCACAAATGGAAACCAAGGAGCATGAGATGCAAACAGATATGCCTAAAATGCCATAACTCTCCTATTGTTGCTCCTCAATTGATGACTTCCTTTCCTTATATTCCTAATGATCTATCATCTCTTTCAACTCTGCCTTCTGTACCTTTTGATAGCATGAAGTTGCCCACTGAAGAATCAGAAAGAAGTTCTTTGCTTGCACTCTTTCCTCCACTGAACCAGTTGCATTATTGTGAGTCAACCTTAAAAACTTTTACTTCTTCTTCAGTTCAAATGAAATGATTTATTTTTGAAGGATCGAGGAGTAGAAGATGAGCAGGTAGGTAGAGCGGCTGTTTCTGATGCTTTGGACCTCAAAAAATTCTTTTTTTAATAAAGTTGAACCCTCTGTTATTTTCAAGTATTTTGGACGAATATACAGTTTGCAGATGCTCATTAATGATTCGGCCTAATCATAAGAGTGGAGATATTCAATTGTGAAGCTGATGCAAAAACCCTCCTTATTTTATAAAAAACTGCATAACTATAAGCATTCTCCAACTTTTCCACAACTTTCTAAGGAAAGCTCTTGAGCAATAGAAATTCCTTCCTCTCCCTTGCTATTTGGGACCCTCTGCATATTTTTCATGTTTTTATTATATCGAAGCCTTAAGCCCCTCACCAAATAAGGTCAGAGATCAAAGGCTAAAAGCTTTTTTAAGTGGCTAAAAATACAGAAACATAAGTCCTAGATCAATCATACTTTTGCCAAATGACGTTTTCTGCCTCTTCTTATTTTAGACATGATTCTATAGGTACCGAATCAGGTTTCTATATTTCTTCACACTTGACCTGTGGAAAGCTGCTGTCAGACTCCTAGTACTCCTCCTGCTTTAGACTGCTGCTTTCCAGAGCTTTGAGACCCATTTCCTCTTTGCAGTTGGATATCTCCTGGGATTGTTTGGAAGAGGAACTTATACTACTCCTTGTTACCTCTCTGAGGAAAAATAACTCACTCTATTGATTTATTTGTCTGATGATGGGTACCAGGTCTGGATTGTCTTGAATTTCCCTACTGACTTTGGAGCGTACAAACTAGATAATGCCATCAACATTTTCGTGGCGAATCATCATTTTTTGATGATGACTCTTGATTTGATGAGCATTCCTGGTCTTGATAAGCTTTGACAGGTGTCTGAAGACCTTCACCCTTTTTCTTTCCAGCTGGGAATCAAAAATATGCCTGAAGTTGATGAGATACGCGATATATGCGTAATTTTACATAAGGTCCCAGCCATAAAACTTATAGCAACTATCTTTCTCTCTAATGGTCTTAAGGAGGGTCCTGCTTTTGACTGCCGGTTTCCGAATAACTCTGAAGGGCTCATCGAAGGGCTGGGGAGCCTCTTCTTTCTTCTGTGCTGTTATTTACTCTGACATATAATTATTTATATTCCTTATCGGAGTCCACGGCATATATGTGCGATAGCCTGCAAAAGATCAGATTTGTAAGGCACTCCCACTACAATTAACTACTTATAGCTTGCCAAAAAATCATATCTCACTATTGATTTCTATTATTAATACTTAATCAGACATTAATTGACAAAAGTATCGATATCTGATTTACATTCTTCCTGAATATTCTGATTATTTAAAAAGCACCATCAGCTGCTATCCAAAGGCCACCATAGCTAACACATCCTTTTTACAAAAGATATCCCCTAGCACAATGGTCGTCAACCTCACTGCCATTGAACGACTAATGAGAAGGACTGAGATTAAGGAATCAAAATATGATGAACTGCCAGCTGAAAATAAACTGATTGATTGTTCACAATATATGTTTTCACGAATCGTCACCACACTACATCATCACATCATCACAGACAGCATCAAAAAAGTCCTTATCTGCCCCGATAAATTTAAATTCTCCCTCACTTCATCAGAAGTGTCCAAAGCCATTCAGGAAGCTCTTCCCGTTGGGGTCAATAGCAAGATCCTCATGCTGGCAGATGGAGGGGAGGGATCTTTGGAGACAATTTCTAACAAAGTTCCGGGTAGATGGATCCACTGTGAAGTTGATGATCCTTTATTCAGAAGAATATAAGCTGAGTACTATGAAAGCGATGAGAAGGATGCCTACATCTAAATGGCAAGAGCCTCAGGGTTATCTCTCGTCTCAGATTCGTAGAGGAACCCTCTAAAGACAAGTACTATAGGCACGGGACAGCTTGTTCTGGATAGTTTACAAAGACAAAACAATTCTGTTTACATCTTTGTTGGTGGGTCATCCACCAATGATGGAGGAATTGGTTGTGCAGCAGCCTTGGGCTATTAATTCTTTGATCAAAGCAATTAGCTCTTGAGCCCAGTTGGAGGTAGTCTTCAAAAGATAGTCTCGATCAAAGAACCTAGCCAAAAAATTCTTTCACTCATAAAACGGGCTAAGATTAAAGTATGCACTGATGTTCTAAGTCCTTTGACAGGGCCTTATGGAGCTTCCTTTGTCTATGGTGCTCAAAAAGGAGCTAGCCTTGGGGATCAATAACTTCTAGATAAAGGACTCGATAATTTGAATCGGCTTTTTAAAAAATACTATGGTATCGATGCTAATAGCATTCCTGGAAGCGGGGCAGCAGGTGGTTTGGCAGCTGGATGCCACATTTTCTTAAATGCCGAAGTCACAAGAGGGATTGACTTGATATTAAAACTATCTAGCTTCGATAAGGCTCTTGAGGATGCTGACTTGGTCATAACTGGAGAAGGAAAATTTGATGATCAGACATTATCTGGCAAAGTTGTGAAAGGAGTCATTGATCGATGCTTATTGAAGTCCAAACCCGTAGTGGTGTTGAGTGCTATAGTGGAGGCCCAAAATCTTTCTTGGACTGAGGATCAAGTCAAGGTAGTATAGGTGTTATCTGGGGAGGACCGGAAAGTAATTGATCCAGAGGTGACAAAGAGAAGGTTGAGGGAGGCGATACAATAAATATTCAGAAGATGAGGACATTCAGTTTGTATTTGATTATACCTGTCAGATCTTGAAGGTAGTTATATGTGTTATCTAAACGTTTTTGATATACAGAATTCAATTTGTTTTTCTTACACTATCAGCTTTGTTATTTTTTACTGAATATTTGAAGGTGTGATGAAATTACTGACCACTCATTGATGGATGATGGAGTGCCACTATCAATATTTTTATCATATAGTGTGCCCCCAAATGATAAAAGCCTCCTCACAAACCAACAAAAATCATAATGCTCACACTCACACCACAGCCCCTCTCTTCACAGCCGCACAGCTTGAGCAGAAAAATGTTCACACTCTGAAAACAGCATTCAATCAATGGTAAGCATCAAATTACTCAGGATCCGCTCACTTCCCATGGAAGAAAGGTTTCTGGCCCTTAAAATATATTCGGCTCCTATCCCTCAGATCCTCAGAAAGGCTCTTGCTAACCTGGAACCCTTCTGCCAAGAACGCGGTTCTGAAATACAGCCGGGAAAGACTGAATAATCTGCCAAAGGGGAGAATAACAATGACTCCAGAAAGTTTTCACGTAAAATGTAAAAGGTAACTCTTTCTGCATTCAGGGTTTTTGTTAATCACTTGTCCTTATTTCTGATGGACATGATTTCCTAGACCATATTTGCTTCGAATTCGGACTTCTGGAATGCCCAGAGAAACTCTATGATTTGTTGACCTCCCCGTTAGAAAACACCCAAATATATCCTGTCAAAGCCGTAGTCGAAAATCGGGATGAGATCAGTGTGGTGGTCAATAAGCTACTTGCCTCAACTAATCTGGAAGGGATCGCAAGAGTGACTCTCAACTATCTTAGGCAAGAGATTCTTCTTCGATTCAGAGAGAGCATGATCAATAGGGAGTTTCTGGCGAAAGGGCTGGAAGAGGAGCGTCGTTTCAAAAAGGACTTTAGTATCCATCTGAAGTACCTTTCCTAGGATTTGAAAAAGAGAATGGTCCTCCTCGGTATCCCAATGTTTACCTAGGTTTCCAACACCCTCAGGAGCTCTAACATTGGCTCATCAGTCAGAACATCAACCTCAACTGCTTTGGGCTCTAAGAATAAATAACCGAACTGCTGAAACTTGAAAAAAATTAGTTTTCTAACAGAATTTTTAAATGCAAACTTAAGAAAGCTCACTCTGAGACCATCAACTACTATGAACAGATATACTTTTACTGGAAGAGAGAAGTCACGAAGAACAAGAAAAAAAGATTCTCCAGAAAAACCAGCCCATAAAAAATCGAGCAAGTTGCAGAATATTATATTCAGGGTTAAGATAATGAAAGGGTTAACCAGCACAAAAGAAAAAAACTGAAGCATAAAAAATCTCTCAGTGCTGAATCCATTGAAACGAATGTCACAGATGGAGATAAAAGAGTTCTCAAGAGAAAGACACAGGCTGAGCAATAACTCCTGCTACCTAATTAGTCTTCAATTGAAATAAATAATACTGAGTAAAGTGTTGAAATTCCTTTTCTTGAGCCTGAAAAGAAAAAGCTCTACAAAAAGAGGAAAAATGGGGACGAAAAGCGAGAGCCCAAGTTTTTGAAAAGTGAGAATCGGAAAGGTCGAATAAGTCCTCATGAGCAAACCAAGCCAAAATCTCCTTCCTCAAGTGACTCTGGTGAGGAAAGCATTCTCTAAATAATCAAGAAAATACCAACTAATGCTCATGAGATGAAAGAGCTGAGTATCTCTCTGATCACAGAAGAGCTACAAGAATTTGCTGATAAAGTATCAGAAGAAGCTAACCTCTATCATGGCCGGAGAATGGTGGCCTTTGAAAGAATACAGTTTCTGCTCAGCTTCTACTATGTCCAGATTGAACTTTTTGGAAGCTGTGCAAGCGGCATCGCCATTCAAAGCAGTGACATTGACATTGCAGTCAAACCGGAGATTCTCAACTATTTTGAGCATGTTCCTGAACACCTCAGGCTTCAGGCAGCTCTTGAAAATCTCCAGCAGATTTTCTCCACTCAGCCCTACATATCTGATATCAGAGTTATTGGCACTGCTTCAGTCCCAATCATCAAGCTAAAAATTGATACTTCGGTTCCTTGTCTTGATTCTAGCTATGGGGAGGTCTTTGCCAGCCTAAACCGTCCCCATCGCAGTGGGCTCATTTAGACAGATATAACAATTGAGACTCTCAATTTACAAAAAAACAGCAGCCACTTGGGAATCAGCTCAACTCAGCTGATAAAGCAGTGGCTCTAATAGATACCGACTCTTCATTGCGTGGCTTTGACTCTGAAATATTTGCTGCAGAGGAGAGGCTTAAACATAACGTATGAAGGCGGTCTTAATACATTTTCAATGATGCTGCTGGTAGTTGCCTACATCTACCATGCTAAGCTAGTCAATGAGCTAAACCCTGCAATTGTCCTGGAACATGTTCTGAGATTCTATGCATACTAGTTCAACTAAAAGTAGACAGGTATTGATATTCTTCATCTCAACAAGTAACACACCTTCTTCAGCAAAAGTTAAGCCAGAAACGGTGAGTAAAAGACAAATTAATCCTTCCCCAAGGCTGACTTAGAAGTCATCGATCCCAATTCCACCTAAAGAAATATTACCAGAAGATGCTACAAATTCCCTCAGATCAAAGAGTTCTTCAGGGAAATCCTCAGCCGATGTTTCGAAAAGTCGCTCCAGGAAGTTAGTGATCTGGTGAAGAAGGTGGTCTTTGAGTCGGAGAGCAAGAGATAAAACTTGAAAGCCAAGGAACTTAAGGAGAAGAATAACCGTTTTTCACAACTTCTTGGATCCAAATGATAATAATATCTGTCTATGTACCTTCAATATCAATTTCGGTATCTAGCAACATAGATAATCATCTTGTGAAGGCAGACAGCCCGGTGAGGTGTCTTCCGGTCACCAAAGTGTTGACATCATAAGTTCCCTCATAAGTGTAGACTCCCTCAAGATCTGTAAGGGCACGCATCACATAGTTTTCGTGGAGAAGACCATTTCCTCCACAGACCTCTCTTCCCCATCTGGCAACATCTCTGGCCCTGTCAGAAATCCAAGCTTTGGCCATAGCAATCTGAGCCATATCGACGTTTCCTGAATCATAGAGAGAACCGATTCTCCAGCACAATAGCAGAATTGCTTGAGTTGTGCTCATGATCTTCACCAGCTTCTCTTGAACTAGCTGAAATCCTGAATATTTGCACGAATACCTGCCACTGGCCTTCCGAATTGCTGACGTTGCATGGTATACTTGATTGAATTGTCATAAATTCCAACACAAATCCCTGCAGCGATCCAGCACACAACAGGTCGGGAGTGCTTCAAAACAACGTTTGCCCCAGTTTGGAAATTTTTTGCAACAGGCAGTTTGTGTTCTTATCCAACTTCAAAGTCAGTCAAAGTAACGTTGCAGTTCTCAACAGCTCTCATTCCGATTTTGTTCCTGATCACTTCAGATTTGAATCCCTTTGGATTATTAGAGGTCTCACAAATGAAGGCTTCTACGTCCTTTTTTTAGTTTTTGGCAAAGACAACCAGTAAGTCTCGATTGGCATTTCCCATCCATCTCTTAACTCCATTCAGTTTATAGCCTTTCTCGGTTTTTGTTGAAGTTGCTAACAAGTTGGATGCATCTGAGCCAATTTTTTCCTCAGTAAGGGCCCACCCTCCAATGAGGTCTAAGTTTATGATCTTAGGAAGATATTTTTTCTTTTGTTATTCAGATCCAAGAGTTTCAACAGTGAAACCAAGAAGTCCAGCTTGCACAATTAAGAAAGTGGCTAAAGAAGCATCAACTCTTGCTATCTAAATTGCCAAAGCTCCTTGAGTAAGGCAAGAGGTTCCTGCACCATAGGGTTTCTTGAAAAAATGTTTCAGGATACCCAAGGGTTTCAGTTTCTCAACAACAGGGTAAGGGAAGGCGGCTTTTTAAACAAAAGGAATCATCATTTCTCCAATTTTTTCCTTCTCTAAGCTTTCTCTGAGCTGGAGCCTGAGGGCCTAGTTTGGGAAAAGGGTACGTTGACGTCGGCTGGAAAGAGGGAGCCGAAATCGAGGTAATCAAAGCTAGAGTCGACGTGTTTTTTGGCTTTGACATTGTCAGCCAGCAACTGCAGTCTATTTGCCATTAGGAATATATTATTGACGTCAGAATAGGAGAATATAAGCCTTAAGAATAATCAACTTCAGTGTTACTCGATAATACTTCATAATAGCATCGATGCAAAGGCGTTTTCTCGAGGCTTTTTTCATTCGAGTGAGAAGATGGAGGATTTTACAAAATCATAATATAAACCTCTTATAAATGGCAGATCAGTCTGAAAAAAGATAAGAAGGTCAAGTCAGCTACGAACCACCATCTCGCAACACTACTCTTGTTGAGTCCCTCCGTGAACAGCCTTCCTTCTTGATGGAGCAGTATAACCAAAGCAAGAAGCAAGCTGATGAGGCAAAGGGAATCAAGAGAGCAGGGGGGGTTTACGTTCCTCCTCATAAGCTCAGGTAGTTACAACAGTAAATGATGGAGGCTGATCCATCAAGTGAGACCCATCAGAAGCTGATGTGGGAGCTGCTTCGAAAGTCCATCAATGGAATAGTCAATAAGGTCAACATCGCCAACATCCAAAACGTGGTAGTCGAGCTCTTCAACGAAAACATCTACAGAGGAAGAGGATTGTTGGCTCGATCTATCATCAAGGCTCAAATGGCCTCCCCAAACTTCACTCACGTTTATGCTGCTCTCATCGCAGTTATCAATACGAAAGTTCCAGAAGTAGGCTTGCTGATAGCTCGCAGAGTCATCATTCAGTTCAGAAGATCCTTCGAAAGAAATAACAAAATCGTATGTGTGGCAACAACCCGGATGATTGCTCATCTTGTCAATCAAAGAGTTGTCGGGTAATACCTGGCTCTCCAAATTTTACTTATTTTGCTCTTGACTCCCACCGAAGATTCTGTTGAGATCGCTTGTGATTTCATGATCTAAGTTGGACAGGTGCTGGCAGAGATCACCCCTGCTGGCTCAACCACCATCTTCTAGCGATTTAAAAGTCTCCTCCATTAAGCCTAAATAGGACAAAAGGCACAGTATAGCATTGAAAATCTCTTTGCAGTCAGAAAGACAGGCTTCAAAGAGCACCCGGGTGTCATTCCAGAGCTAGACCTTGTGGAACCGGAGGACCAGATTACTCACCAGCTAGACATAGAGTAAGAAATATCAGGCGAAGAAGGGCTCAATTTGTTCAAGAGAGACCCCAACTATTTGGAGACAGAGGAGGAGTGGGAGCAGATTAAGATGGACATCCTTGGATAATAGAACATTGCCAGACTGAAGGAAGTTGAAGAGTATGAAGAAGAGTTTGATGAGGCTCCAGAAGAGGAAGGGATCCGTGACCTTACAGAACAAGACCTCATCAACTTGAGAAAGACCATCTACTTGGCAATCCAGTCAACCGTTAACTTCGAATAATGTGCTCACAAAATTCTGAAGCTGAACATTGCCAAGGGCTATGAGCACTAACTTGTTGACATGATTCTGGAGTGCTGTATGATGGAAAGGATCTATCAGTCCTTCTTCGGCTTTCTGGCCGAGAGATTCTGCACGGTTGATGAAAAATATAAGGAACTTTTCATTGAGGCCTTCCTCAACAGATACAACAACATCTTCAAGGAATAGGCCAACAAGATCAGAAACTTGGCTCATCTGTTTGCCCATCTCTTCTACCGCAAAGCCCTGGACTGGAAAATATTCCAAGCTATCAGACTCACACCTGAGTCTACAACGGCTGCTGCCAGAATGTTCCTCAAAATATTCCTCAAAGACATTGCCTAGAACATGGGCATTAACAACCTAGCCCAATAGTTCCAAAAGTAAGAGATGAGGTAGTACTACGAAGGCTTATTTCCAATCGGAAACCCCAATGACCTGAGGTTTGCCATCAACTACTATACCGCTATCGGACTTGGCAAACTTACAGAATAAATGAGATAGGTTCTAGCTCTTCAGGAATAAATTTTGAACGAAAGGAAGAGAAAGGAAGAGGAAGCCATGGCCCAGCAGTTGCTGCAGGAAGAGGAAGAGATGATGAAGCTAGTCATGGATTAACAAAGAATGAAGGAGGAAGAACAGAGAATAAAGGAAGAGGAGATTATAAAGGCTCAGCAAAATCGAAAGGAAAAGAATCGAAAAAGATCAAGATCAAGATCAAATGAAAGCAGAAATCACAGACATAAAAGGCAAAGAAGGAAAGAAGACCGAGAGGAGGAAGATTATTAGAATAGAAGATTGAAGTAAAAATAAAGGCGTTAAAGATAAAGAAGCGAAATCTAGCGACAGAGAGATCTCGAAAGACAATAAAGAAAACAGCTGGATAAAGAAAGGTAGGAACAATAGGAGCAGGAAAAGCAGCAAAAAAAGCAGAGGGAGTAGAGGGAGAGAGAAAAGGAAAGGTAAGAAAGATAAAGAAGGAAAAGGTAAGACCTGAAAAAAAGAGGCAGAAGCAGAGACAGGAGTAAAGATAGAAGACAGCGATCAGCTACTCCCAAACGTCGTCGAAACAGAAGCTAAACTCCCAAAAGAAAGGTCACTGAAAGAGGTGGAAAAAAGAAAAATGTTCGATAATCTTCATCCTCGTCAGGCATTTCCTCATCATCAGATTCATCATCTTCATCTTCCTCAGTGGTCGCCAAGCCCGTTCCGAAGAAGAATGCATCTGACTCTAGCATAAGTGGGTCAAGTAGTGACAGCTCAAGCGTGGAGTAGTCTTCTGAGAGTAGGGCAAGAGTGTCATCAAGCAGTGATTGAGGTTATTGTATATTACAAGAAAATAATTCATGTCAAATACTTACATTCCTATCATTTATTATTCGGCTTGGTCTGTTCCATGTACATTTTTGCAGCCAGGCGATACAGTATGTGGTTCCTGAGCTCATAGATTCCTTCCTCAGTTTTGGAGCTTGTGAAATGGACATAGTTGAACATGTCAGTGAATGTGTATTGCATTTGACGGGCCTGCTATAATGCCCTTAACATGTGTTCCTATTTTGCTCGATCACATTTAGTGTAAACTAACATAAAAGGCTTTTTATGCTGCTTGAGCATATTCAATAGCATTCCATCGGTCTCTTTCAGTCCGTGGAGTACATCCACAAGGATCATTATCAACTGCTGATCTAACTTTGGAGAATTTTTGAGGTAGTACTCGATCAGTTTGCCCCAGTTCATAATTTGTTGTTTCGAAGCATCAGAAGCAAACCCATACCCTGGAGCGTCGACCATTAAGGTATCAAATGGGAACTTAACCTTCAGAAATATCAACTATCTGGTCTTCCCCGGTCTTTTACTAGTCTAAACACAATCACTTCTGACCAGCTTATTGATGAGGCTGCTTTTGCCAACATTGCTCCTTCCGAAGAAGACGAACTACTGAAAACTCTGAGAGTGAGGGACAATATTTTTGATGCTTGGCCAATTCCCAACAGCATGTATATTTTTGACGATGATCTGTTGTTGAGCAGTAGATGATATCATTGAGCTGGATAGGAAAGGAAAGAATTTAGACTGAGTAGTATCTAGCTCCATCATCTATTTCGACAGATACACCACATTTCGACCCAAAAGCTGCCTCATGTGCCTGTATTAAAATGATTAAAATATAGAGCCATCCTCATCGCTATTCTTATGGGCTACTTTTGAAACAGCTGCTAGGGATGTGAAAGTTGTTATAATCGCTAACCGAAAGCTGTAAAGAAATGTAGATTGATCTGAGCTGTCCACACTGCTCCAACGACTACCAATAAAGCAACCCTCCTCGACTTCTGACCTGCGGGCACACCTACTGCCAATTTTGCCTGCTCTCCTTCCGAAAAACAAAATAAGACCATAGCTACCTCCTTTGTCCTGAAGATGAACGGAACACTCCCTTTCCGGAAAGCATCTAACAGCTTCCCATCAACCTAGCTCTGATGCGACTGATTTAGTCTCGCAAGAAGAACAGTAGCAACGCAAGCAATGCTTCAATGCCTGATGCTTCTTTCGACATGTCCAAAATCAACAAAGAATAGGAATGCCAGGAAGATGAGCTCGCGTAAGAGCTCATCTCAGAAATCAACAGAGCCACTGAGCGTAAGCACAACAATTCAGAAGAGCATCCTCTGAAGGCATAAGTTCGAACTCAGGACACTGAAACCCATCCTGGCGCCGATAAAAAACATAAAGAGAAATAAAGCAAGGTAAAGCAGGAGCAGGACCTCTGTTTGCTTCATCAAAGACCCATTGAAGTTATATGTATGTACGACTATGAAAGACTATGCTCGAAGTGTGCTCTTTTCGGCTAGCACAAGACCCATGAGTTCAGAGGAATTGAGTAAATATAATCCTAAAACCAGAAAGCCTATTAGAAAGTGATCTCTGTCTTTGAAGCCAAAGAAACTCTCATGGAGAAGACAGCTCTTGAAAGAATAGAAAGTGATTTGCTTGAGCTGTTGGGAGTAAAAGCTACAAAACTCAAACGTTAGATCACATAATATTACAAAAGATTAGCTGAAGAGCTCCAGAAGGCAGAAAAACTGGCGATCAAGAAACTTGAAGAAATGAAAGACTCTCTTGAACAAAGCATCTCTTAATCGTTGAAGCCAAATCTAAAATTATTGCACAGTTATGATAAGTGGGAGCTGGACACTCTTTAACTTATCAAAGAAAGTGAACAGCCAACAAGTTCAGGTTGCATCAAATTTTATCTCAAAAGAGAGGATCTCATCAAAGAGGGAAAACAGTTTGTTGAGGGCCTTAAACAATCTCAAGATCATACATGCACCAGCACAGTTCAACTAATTTAAGATTTTTCTGTTCATCTTCATGAATAAAGCTGTGAAAGCTACTTTAATAGCCTGGTGACAGTCATCAACAGAATTCAAGAAAAGGCTGAAGATAAGATATAGAAAAGGTTGCCATAAAAAATGAAGGAAAATGAGGCCACTTTGGCTAACTGCTGGATGGAAGAAATTAAAAAATCACCAATTACACTCTAACGCCATGAAAGCGAATAGAGTTTACTTGATGCATGTGAATTCGAAGTTCATTCACTCGCAGGATCAGAAGCTGGCTCAAGAATACTTGATCAAAGTTTTGTCAGTGTTCAAAACGATCATCACCCTCATAGGGAGCCTCATCAAAGATAAAATACCACCCGTCCCTTGATCAAAAGAAAAGCTCCAATCGTTCCAACAGCTCCCAAATAAAAATTCCTGATTAAAGAGGCTCCAACTCACACCACTGTGACAAATGTTCATAATAGTGCCAAAAGAAAAGCCAAGGCTATCAAAGTACCTGAGAAATACTAAAAAGTAATTTAGGGAATCATCAGTGATTCCCTGGAAACTGTTGATCTGACCAACGCTGAGTTGGGAGACTCCACTATTATTCAAATCGTTGAAATGATGAAAGACAACAAAAAAGTTCGAGCTCTTAAACTAATCCGGAACAAGCTCACTGATGATGGCGTCAATAAGATCATTCCTTACCTTGGAAATCTTGTCAGCCTCAACCTCAGCCAGAACGTGCTGACTGAGCAGGTCTTGACGCTTTTCATGGACAATAGGATCAGCCTTCCTCAGCTGAAATCTTTGGTGCTGAGCCAGACAAAAATTGTGGAGAGAAAGAGCAAGCCTCTAATAGAGAAGGTAAAAAAGATGGGTCTTGCTGTTTCTGTTTGATAATTGATCATTATATTATGCAACACAAAGTATCACCTGTTTTTGTATATCATCCTCAAACGACGCAAATAACTATGGTGCTCGTCACTGACTCGAGCTTTGATCACTCCTATTCTTTTGAGGTTGGTGGGTCGATTTATGAATGAACCTATTGACTAACGGTGAGTAAGCTGAGGGGAATTTTACTATATTATTTCGAGGTATTTTATGGATTAGCCCTTTACCATCCGACTTATCACCTCGTTCTTGAAAGAGTATCTCTTTTATTTTATTCTGTATTCCTAGTGATCCAAAATTGGTCGAGTCTTTCCGTTTATCTTGGGGTTCATCTGTGCATAAAAAGTAGCACGGGGGCCTGCATATCGCCTCGATTAGTTGTGCTCTATGGTTTGCTGCTTATGAGTTGATGAGTCATTCAGATTGATCTTGCTGATATTCATAAAAGTTCGCGTCAAAATGCCCTTTTCCTTACTCTTTTGTCTGCCAATAGAATTAGACTTATGCTAGCCACCGTCAAGGGAGGAAAATAATCTTTTTTTTCTCTTGCTGATCTATTAAGTAGTCTGGAGAAGATTGTTAAAGGAGTCCTCCCAGGGCGAAAAATCGTCGGAATTGATCTTTGCTTTAATTTTATTCATTTGTATTATAGTCAAAGGACAATCACAATTTCATGAGCTGGGTCATCTTGTTCAGCTTAGGCATCTCCTTCACTCGTGAGTCTTCCTGACTCTTCCTGCGGACCATTTCCTCATAACCTAGGTGCCGAGGACCAACGTACATTTGGCGGGGCCTGCTGATTCTGTTGAGGTTTTCATTCATCATTTCGCACCAGTGAGCCATCCACCCGACACTTCGGGACACAGCAAACAGGACAGTGAACATATCCTTGGGAATTCCGATAGCTCGATAAACAATGCCTGTGTAGAAGTCTACGTTCGGATAGAGCTTTCTCTTAACAAAGTATTAATCAGCTAGAGCAGTCTTTTCGAGGTTTACAGCTAAGTTCAGAAGAGGAGCAGTTTATTAGTCTCCCACCAGTTTCAGAACTTTGTGACACATTTACTGCATTATCTTAGCTCTGGGATCGAAATTCTTGTAGACTCTGTGTCCGAAGCCCATCAGCCTAAAGTTGGAGGTTTTATCTTTTGACTTAGCAATGACCTCTTATATTGTCGTTCCTTGGTGCATAATATCCTCTAGCATGTTGAGCACAGCCTCATTGGCTCCACCATGGTAAGGTCCCCACAGCGACCCGATACCTGCAGCTATACAAGCATAGGGATTGGCATGAGAGCTTCCTGCAATTCTAACTGTTGATGTTGAGGCATTTTGCTCGTGCTCAGCATGGCAGATCCAGATAACCTCAAGAGCTCTCATAATGTCTTACTCGATTTCGAATTGGTCGTCCATGGGATTGGAGAACATCATATACAGGAAATTTTTCATGTATCCGAAATTCTTCTTCGGGTATACGATTGGAAGGCCCATAGCCGTTCTGTATGCGTACGCTGCAAGTGTGGGCATTTTAGCAATAAGTTTGATTGCCATCTCGTATCTATCTTTCGGGTTGAATAAATCCTCTGAGTGCAGGAAGGCTGAAAGAGCCCCCACAACTCCCACCATGATGGACATAGGGTGGGAGTCGCTTTTGAATCCCTTGTAAAACTATATGATCTTTTCATTGATCATCATCTCTCCAACAACTGTGGCTTCGAACCTCTCGGCCTCGCTTTTAGAGGGAAGGCTTCCGTAAAGCAGCAAATAGGATGTCTCCATATAGGTGGAATGCTCAGCCAACTCCTCGATAGGATAGCCTCGATAGAGAAGCTCACCTTTTTCTCCGTTGATGTAGCAAATACTGGATGCACAGCTGGCTGTGCACATGAATCCCGGGTCGTAAGTGAACATTCCGGCCTTTGAAAAGAGGGTACGAATATCGAGGAGATCAGGCCCGAGGCTCCCACGCAGCACTGGAAGTTCTATTTCCTTATCTCCGATTTTGAGGATGGCTTTTTCAGGTAGGGGGACTGGTTCTTTGGGGGTGACCAGGCTCAGATCTTATGTTTGCATAAAGAAAGAATTATAATATCCATATCCACATCTGTCAAATAATAATATATCAAATTAACGCTAATCTACCAAAAAGTCCGATAGAGCACCCCTGAAGGCCCAGTTGTAGCTCTCTGCCAGTCGATAGTTTAACTTGTCGCTGTATATGAAATTTTTGCAAACAGGAGGGTTTTGGCGTCGGCGTTTACGAGCCAAGATAGTGCCAATTTTTTTATGTAGCTGTGGATTAATGTGGGGATATATTGGTCGCTGGCTTTATAGCATTATAAAACCTAATTTGACTAGCAGTTCTTAAAATGACTAAATATTCCTCAGACAACCCTCGGCAAACGCACACTCCCCAACACAAAACACACTACCTACAGTCATCCAGAAGACCCTCAGAACATTCGCATAAGTCCAAAAAAATCAGTTCCCGCACGCCTTCCCAATCGACCTCCCACCGCACGCGGTCATCTCTGACCGACACCCACTTTGGATAGCAAGAACCCGCCTATAAAAGTGCTCAGCAGGCAAAAATATTGACAGTGATGTATCTTCAGCAACTCGTTCAAGAATACGAGTACGACGTCTTCACCTATTGCATGATGCTCTAACTGCTAAAGGAACTGGAGTTCGATGGACTGCCGGAAATCAGTTTGAAAGTGGCAATTACAATTTTTCAGATTGGCTCGAAATTTTTCGATTCAAAAGGCCCGCGGTTGACTGAATTGCTTGAATTTGCCGAGAAAAGGATAAGTCGAAGTGATATAATCGATTGTGAGTGGCAAATCACCTCGGGCCTGGACTTCTGGCTGCCTATGCACCCTGACTTGCAGCTGGCAGAAGTGGAGGCTTTGTGTTACAACATCGAGCAGGAGATATTTCGATTCAGCTAGTGATATTATATGTGATTCAAATAAGTAAAAATTATTCAACTTACTTAATAGTATTTTGTCTTTTTTTTTTGTAAAGATGATTCAACTACTCGCAAAATACCATTGACGATGCCTGGTGCAAAAAGATAAGGTTGACCGGATTTAAAGTCTGCCGGAAAATAATGTATTTATCAAAAGTTGAAGACCTATAAATATATCTCATCTCCTCGCCAGGTATGCCGTGAATTATGAGAGTATCAGGAGAAAGATTAATGTTCCCAAAAATTATCATCGGCTGTAATTTTAGAATGAAAATAACATAAATTAATTACATGGAGAGATAGAATTGCCATAAAGCAGCCACCATGCCACCACTCTCAAAGCCACATATATGCAAACATAAATTTTCAACCAGCATCGCTACAGCCGAACAAATTATACCCCTTCACAGACTAACTTAACACATATAGTTGTTCACATGGAGGAAACAGCATCATAAATACCTGATCGAGTACTAGTGGACCAGCATTGAGCCATTCAGCGATAAGGAAGTTATTATGTACCTCAAATAAAGACAGCACCTGGTCTCCCTCCAAAATATTGAGAAAGTCAGAGGAAACTCAATCATGAAAAACGTTGGAAAGATATTCGATGGGTTCAAAATCCTGTTTGATAAGTTCGGACCCTTCGAGGTCCTCCCCTAGATGATTGCCTTTGACGGATCATACGACACCTTCGTCTGGATGAACAAAGATTACTCCAAAAATGAGTACAAAAGGGACTATATATCTTAGGAATAATTTGCTCAGAGTGTTCTGCAAATATTACTCAGGAATGAAGACAAGTTTGACTGCAGCAACTTTGTCTCATAGTGCTACATTGCGAGGACATTCAACTACAAACTGGCTTAGATGGCATCTTACTTCGAGGAAGCCCACGAGGATGAAAAAGATCAGGAGTCTACTTCAGTGCAGGAGACAGCAAGCTAGAAGACGATTGGGCTTACTTTTAACAAGAACAAGAAACCAAAGAAAAATGTTCGGAGAGGTTCAGCATACATAAACCAGTCTGTTTCTTCCTTAGGGTTCTGCCAGCAGAGCAGAGACCTCACCGAGCTAAACACTCATCATAAGATGTTCAAATAATAAGCTCTCACTAATGAAAGCACCACGAGTCCATTTTCAAAAGGAGCCTCCAAAATAGCAAGCTTGACTTCAGAGAAGGTGCTTGACGAGTCATTTAGCTTTGATGGCGAGTAGGAGAAGGAGGATAAGCGGATGGCCTGCTAGCTATCGGTATCTGTGGATCTGGGGAGCGACAAGGAGGGCCTTGAGGACAGATAGATTATAGTGTTACCGATGCTGGACAAGCTACAGACTTGCATGGTCCACAGCATAATCAATCCGACCACAAATTGATAATTTTTTATCTGTTTCCCACTATCTTTATATATCATTTAATAATGCTGTGCAACCTATAAGAACTGCATGTTAACCTTGAATCTCTTCTTCAGGAGTTGTCAGATATTCACCACAAGCTCATCAATCCTATTCAAGCCAAAAAGAGCAATACCCACTCCTTCCTCATCAAACTGCCCAAAGTCATCCTCATCGTCAGAATAATTCCCTACCTCAGCCATGAGGATCTCATCCAGTTGTCCTCAACATGCTTTGGAATCAGAAAAACCATCTATAGCCCCATTGGCTGGAAACTGCTGTCGAGAATACTGACTCCTTACCCAGTCATCATTAAATAAAATGTGGTATCAGATGTCACTCAGAACAGTAAGTTCAAACCTCCCGAATAAGACTACTTTCCTGTGCATATGATCGAGGACGAAAAAATGCTCAAAAAGGCGAGAGCAGAATGCAAGAAGAACCTCATGCAAGTCTATGACAGGTTCAAGTACAAGCAGGAATAGCACAGTGAGCTTCTTCACCAGCTTAGATCATAAAAGACACACTCAAAGAAGCTCAAAATGTATCGAGAGTATCTATAGCAGAAAAAGGCTCAGCTTTAGCAGACCAACTCAGAGTACAAAACCCAGCTGAAGCTCACTAATGAAGGATTTGCTGAAAAGGTGAAGAGCTTAGACAAAATGAATGAAGAGCTAGTAACTGAAACAAGCAAACTCCAGAAGCAGAAGGAGGCCCTGGTGGGGAAGATCAGGGAGTACCAGAACGAGATAGAAAGCATCAAGGCCGAGTCTGAGAAGTCTAAGCAGATTCTGAAGAAGATCAAGAACTATCTGCTGTACAAAGAACTGTGAGTGGGTTTTTGGTCTTGGTTTTATTATTTTTAAATAGTCGACTTGATAATACAGAGAATATGATTGATCTACTCAAAAACTACAAAGACTTAAAAAATGCTCCTGGGTATGCCGGTTCACTTCGCTACTACCTCGCCAAAAAGAAACTAGATGTATCAAAGTAGTCACTCAGACCCTCTTCGTCAAATGGCTCTCAGCCAATCAATAAACAGTCTAACAATTCCTACAAAAAGCCCAGCAAGGAAAGCTCAAAGCCGCAGAGTAACATTCTCTTTACCCAGAGAACCCAACCCTCTCTTCTCGCATCATCGCGTCCCCATCAACAACTTCCATCTCAACTCCTCAACCATCCTTGGAAACACAGTCACTCCTCCTCGCGGGCCCATTGACGACAGAGGTACCTTCACCCCTAACTGAGAAAATCCTAACAGGAGAACTTTGAATGAAACTTACACAGGAGGAGGCTCCCTCATAAAATCCACAGTATTAGCCAAATCACTACATACCGAGAAGCCAACAGCCACGAGCTAAGTGCCTCACTTTTACTTTCCAAAAGGCAAGCCCAAGCCAACCGATATGGGGGCAGAGAGAAACATGATGAGCAACGTAGCATCCATAATTGGCAATGGTACCCTCGAAATCACGAATGAGCTCAGCAAAAAATTATTGTAGAATCTTGTTGAACTTCCAAGCTATTTTTCACAGTTACTAATAGCCAGATGCGCCAACAACCCGAAAGCTGAGAAGGCCACAAAGACTGATTTCCTGAAAACATGGAAGATCCTTGAAAATGAGACACCTTTCTATCGAGCTTTTTGGCTGCTCAGCTCTCACCCGAACAAAAAGTACATAGTGGTTGATGATTTCAAATAACTCTTTAAGTAGATTCTAAAGACCCACCCTGGCCTATAATTTCTGGTTGATACGCCTGAGTTCCAGGATTGGTATTCAATTTGCGTCATTTATCGCTTTTACTATATGGCCAACAGAAAATATGACTACAAAATGACCTACAGGTACTCACTCCTCTATCCAGATAATTCAAAAATTCAAAAATTCTCAAAAGTTTGCAAGACATCGACGTAGAGCCAGATATCAATCGAAACCCGGATTTCTTCAGCTACGAGGATTTCTATGTCATTTACATTAAATTCTGGGAGCTTGACAACGACCATGATTTCCAACTCAGCAGAGAGGAGCTCTCAAAGTACTCTGGCTACACCTTGTCAAGGAAGACTCTTGAGAGAATATTTTCCCAAACTGTGAAGAAATTTCAGTACGAATAAAAGATGGGTTTTGGAGACTTTGTGTGGTTCATTCTCTGTGTGGAAGACAAGACTACTGTTCAGAGCATTGAATACTGGTTCAAGATCATGGACCTTGATGGAAATGGCATCATTACAGGATACGAGCTGGAGTATTTTTATGAAGAACAGAGTCAAAGATTGGCATACATGGAAAGCAACCTAGACTTCAATTTCTAGAACATTGTCTGCCAAATGGTCGATATTTTCAAGCAAGACGGCAGCATCCAGTTTACCCTTTAGGACTTCCTCAAAAGGAAGCAAGACTGTAGTGTATTTATTAACATGCTGACAGACCTCAACAAGCTCATAGGCTTTGAGCAGAGAGATGCCTACGAGGAGCGAAGTGTGAAAGTGGAGAATCCTGAGTGGACGGACTGGGACCGTTTTGTGAAGCCCGAGTACAGAAGGATCGAGAGTGCTCAGTAAAATGAGGAAGGAGATGTACTTAACTGGGAGCAGGATGATTGATTGAATTAATATACTATTTATTGATCACTATTTATTGTAGCCTCTACTTCACTCCAACTCCTAAAGCCAGGCATCTTCCTGCAAGTATAAATTTAACTTTCTTGAAATCCATGTGGTTTTTCCTCTGCCCATCGGATACTTTAAGCATTCGTATTTCTGGACTCCCCCTTGCTATGAAAGAAACCAATCTCTACCGTTTTTCAGCACCAGGGATGGATGATGCCTTGCTGTTTATCGGTCTCGTTCAGTTGCCAATGGTAAATTTGTGCTGTTTTATACATAGAGGTATTTTCCCTAGCACCCCCACTTCTGAGTATTGTAATTTTCTTCAACTTTGACCACTGCCATATTTCGCCTCAAAAAGAACAGAAAAGCCTTTATTAACTCATCGTTGACCTTTTTGTCCTTCCTGTACCTCATGATTGCTGCAAAGTAGCTATGAACCTGTTTGTTGTTATCGCTGATCAAATGGTATCTCTTCTTGTTCTCCTCTTTGGCTTTCTCGTAATTCCGAAAGTCTCTCTCTATGTTGAAATGTTAAAAATTAGCTTCCTACTCTTTCCATCCCACAGGAAAGAGCTCGATTTTCTTTAAAAAGAACAATAATCGCTCTCCTTTGCTAAGCACTTACCCTAAATTTTATTGATGCACTTCCAAGGGTTTCCAGACTGATGAAATGGTCAGGTATGTGGATGCTCCTTTGGATATTTTTTGATCCACAAAATCACTATTGTTTTTGCTTATGGTTTAAGTGTCATTTTCCTTTACTTTTGATGCTCTCCTGTTTTACCTGCTATCAATCAGCAAATAGGAAACCTTTGGGAGCAGTAATTGACTATTGCTGGGAGAGAACAAATCAACCAGAAGGCGAAGGGGGTTATTGAAGGCAAAATGCGTGATTGTGTATGCAAGATCATCATCCATTTGCCTTCTCAACCGGCCTCCCATCCCTTTTAGTACTTTCCGAATTACTGCCACCTGACAGTTGAGCACTTTGTATGTCTGTTGGTTCACTATCTCACATTATTATGTCCTGAAGGTCTTCATTATAATCTGCTTATTATTACCAGCACGAACATCATCAGTAGTTTTAGAAGAAATGAATAATACAATAAAGATATTTGATATCACTCATAAAATTAATGAGTACTAAAGACAGACTGGCTCAGCCTGTTCTACACCCTCTCTCGACGAAGATAAACCCAAGTCAGCCGGGACAGAATAAATATACTAATCGCAGAACTTAATGCCAAAACCACCCACACATAACTTCCTGTGGATTTCCAGTCGATAGGAACATAGATGGGGGTCGTTTCGAGAGAGTAAGCTTACTCATATTAATGTTACTCAAGTTAATAATAAGGTAGCCGAATGCAACTGTCAGGACAGCAGAAAGATGCCTCAGAGGAAACTGGTAGACGTTGAAGATGAAGTCCACCAGTAAGCAAAAGAAGGGGAAACCATGCACTCCGATGTCCTTGACGAGCTATATGCCTTTATACTTCTAACAGTACCACTTTCGCCAGAGGCTGGATCGTATAGGATGACCCAGTAGAGAAGAGTAATTGGCAATTAGAGGCAAAAAGCTGTTTCGTAGAGGACAGATACCAAGTCTGGTAAGCTGAATATCCTATAGCTTACAATTAGCAAGTGATTCCTAAGCAGTTGATGCTGAAGAGCATGTCGAAGCAGACAGAGCTAAAATAGAGCCAGGAGTTAGCAAATCCAAAGTTGGTAAGGTACTCCCACAAATCGAAGAATGAAAAAGTGTACTCCTGCAAGACGAACCACATACGGAGAGATATAGTTGTGAAAGCAATGATTCTCCAGACACATAGTCCCTGCTTCGAAAGGACGGAATCATGAATGCTCACATTAACCTTGCCAGGGTATTGATAGATATACTTTTCGGCAAGAGTCAGTCTTTATGTTTTTGTTATGTTTTTGTGGTCAATCAACTAATCTTGCATCAATAGATATATTCAGATAGGATCATTCCACTCTGGACACCCATTTATTGCCTTGAATGCCTCCGTAAATTTGAGGTCCACTGTTGATAAATCATTTATTGTCTAATTATCAGAAGAAATTGTCTCCACAGTTTTGAAACGAAAGCCCCTGTCCTCCCTTGGCGCATATTCAGTTTGATGCTTTTTAGAATTCCTTATGTTGTTGGCCTTGTAATCTCCAAGTACCTTAATTGAGGCCACAGTCTTCTTCTTGAACAAAGACAGTCCAAAAATATGCTGACTATGCTGACTCGACTACAATTTTGATTTCTAGACGGCCTACACAGTGCAAGAAAATCGAGAGACATCACTAGCTTCTGAGCTGGCATCAATACTTTTTTCCTACTTGACTGAAATCAAACTATTCTTGGTATAGGTTTTGATCGAAACATCCTCCCAAAATCTTAGCTGCTTTCCATTTTGCTAGAGATCCTCAAAAATTAGCTCACTTTATCGTGAACTCCCATTTCGATAGCTCAGCTTTGTGGTTCCCTTTGCTTCAATATTTTTCCACTCCGATTGTTCTGCTAACTTATCGTTCCCGCTGACTGTTCTGGAATGCTCAGCACAAGAAAGAAGAACATCGATCAAGCTGCTTCTATTTTTTTCACACCCCTCTGTTTGCAACTTCTGTTTGAATTCTCCTTTCACAACATTGTTGATATCCTGAAGGTGTTCTCTCTCAGGAGATCGATAGGTAAACTTTACTCTCGGAGAGTGATTGGGACTTTTATATGGAGACCTGATTGTGTTGGTTCTTAGAGGTAAAGGTGAGTGGAGTCTGCTCATGGTTGAACTGGCAACTACATTAGAAGAATGGTTAAGCTGGTGAGATCTCACAACTGATGCAAATTAATTGCTAGCCCTGTTGTCCATCTTTCTGTAAGCAACTTCATTATTTTATGTTTTGAGGGTGTTCCTTCTGAGTGTTGCCTTAGTAGGCCTGGCCTTGTTTTCAGGTCGGGGAGAAAGGTATCTTTGCTTATTGCTGATATTTTACTGATGTATAGCCATGATCATGGCGTTCTCTTTGTCTTAATTCTGACAGTCACTAGGTTCGCAGCAGAATACCCAAGGATTCCCAAAAATATGTTTCTTCATTTATTCTATTGCACAGAACTCAGTATAAATTAAAAGATCATTCGACAAGAAACATCCAGCTTGATTATAGATAAGATGGGTGCTTGGAGCATTCTAGAAAACAGCAACAAGATTATCAAAGGGGTCATGGAATAAATAGTTTATTAATAAAATCGAAGCTTATGTAGAACCTCTCGACTCATGCTGCTCCCAAGGTATCGGCACAGCAGTGGTAGGGGCTCCATTCTGCTAAGTTCAAACTCGGAAAATATCATGAAAACCACCCCGGAGATGAGCTTGACTCCCTCCTGATCAGTGCTAAGTCAGCCTGCCTGCCACCTCAAGGCAAAAAGCAGTTCCATTCGGAGATAAAGGCAGGCCATCAGCCAGACTACCGCCCTCACCTGAAGACCTTTGACAAAAAGTACCAGAAAAGCACAGTGTTTGCAGAAGAGAACATTGAAAAGTACCTCCTTATTGATAAAGACTCATAAAGGTGCCCTTCACCTCGAATGCTCTTCCCAAGAATGACATCAAGTTCCACCTGCACGATAAATACAACTACTCGACAATAGGAACCTCTAAAATAAAAGCCTTGCACGAAGGTGGCAAAAAAACAGGCATCTATCGGCAGTTCTATAACAGTCAGATCAAGAGCACCAACACTATCAGAACCTACGAGTGATTTCGATATTTTATCAACACTACACTTACCGTTTTAGCAAAGGAACCTATAATCAAATCATAATGGCATACAAAAGGCCTTCTGTACGCAGCCCTCCCAGAAACTTCAAGGTCAACTTCGTGGAATAACCTCCTCTCGAAACCGCACAGACTAACTTCATCTCCACCCTTGTTCCGAAGATCGCTAGGAAGTACCTCACATCCCCAGAAGAGATCCAAAAGGAGTTATCTCAAGAGCTATGCAAGTACCTGAGGAAGAGTGTTGGAGTGCTGGTAGTTGAGAACAATCAGACTATTCCTGAGCCTGTTCAAAACCACATGGTGCCTGTGACCTTCAAGTTCACAATGAATGAGTTTTTGTACAAGATATGGATTCATGAGGACCAAGTGGAGCTTGAGACCAAGCCTTTTACTGACAAGAGAGGACAGTACTGAATGATAGTTCATCGTTTATCTCAAGTGATACAGGGTGTATTTGATATGGCTGAAGTATAGATATCATGAGGAAGAAGGGGCTATAAGGGAAAGAACGTCCTCTTTCAGCATATCAACAATGGCCTTTTTGTCTGCTGACTGTTACTTACCCTCCACTAGAAGTTCAATGTACCTGTTCAGGAACAACAGGTACTACTAGCCTGAAAAGATATATTATTTCACTGACTCATGTATCTTTCCCAAGTGTGAGCCTAAGCGAGTCAGCTGAATGAAACTTTTTCCTTACCCTGGGCTCATGATATCCTGGCTTGAGTGTATACTTTTGTAGTGCTACCAAATAGCAACAAACATGGCTGCGAAATCGGTCTTGTTGACATAGCTGCTGAGTTTT
>Ga0100378_1000413_pt1 | contig 47205 bp, 75 predicted proteins | sample CryGeymeta201502_FD_81535 | JGI IMG/M metagenome (GOLD analysis project Ga0100378, IMG submission 81535) | Groundwater microbial communities from Crystal Geyser aquifers in Utah, USA - Crystal Geyser metaG 2015-02 | ecosystem: Environmental > Aquatic > Deep subsurface > Groundwater | place: USA... | reverse complement strand
CTTTCTTTTGGTATTCAGATATCGGTTGAAAGTATATTTGCAAGGTGTAACAAGTATAGTGCATAAATGATCAGAAAGTAGGCATGATCTCATGAATGACCATATCAGCCACTCGAATGTCCATTTATTTGGCGTGGGCAATGTCAATACTGTCGAAGTTGCCGAGTCTCTTCTTAAATATTTGCTCAGTCTTGTCCACTTTAGGATTTTTCCTCACCTTGATCATCCTATAATGAATTTGCTTGGCATTCATCTCATTGAGGATCTAATCAGTCGATATTCCACAGGTGCAGCCTGTATTGGATTCGAATAAATTATCGAATTATGCTCCATGGGGAGGGGCATCCAGGATGTGGAAGATGTAACGAAGCATAGGAAAATGAGGAACCTCCATCCATTTCAGTTGTTTGCATGCTGCCAGAAGGCCATCATGGGCAGCTTCAGGCTCGTCACCTCCTCCGCTAGCCACTAAACTGTCACTGAATTTAGTTGCTTCCTAGGGATCCGTGAAATCTTGAATCTTAAGCACGACAGGGTCGCAATGGTCGTGATAGGCAACAATTCCGAATCTGAGAGTGATTCCTTCGGTTCTCACCTTGCTTTATATTTTTTTGATGAGGCTTGAGATGGTTGATTTAACCTGAGCCAGCTCACTGTACATCGAGAATGTCGCGTCGAGGCAGAAACAAACATCGATGAATCCGAAAGCAGGCATGGCAAGGTCTTCGGCAGGAATCGATGATTTGGCGAATACTGTGGTATTTGAAACAGCTGGTTTTCCTCCAGAAAAGAATCCTATTTGAACTTTTGGAGGAGCAACTGGGAAAAGATTCAGAGGTGGTGGGAGAGCAGGAAGAGAAGGGCGAGCAGGTCTAACTGGTCTTTTCCTTGGGTATTTTTTGGCCACTTTTGGCTTGGGGGTTGCCCTTTCTTTTCTGGCTTCTTCAGCCTTTTTAGCCTGATTGATGGCTCTAGTGACTGCTCGAGTCTTGATAATTCTCTTTTCCTTGGTTCTTTCAAGGTACTTCTCGCCTTCAGCGACACACCTGTCGATGGATCTAGTCCTGGTGATTTTTTTAGGAGCACTTCTTCTGGTGGATTTGGTCATATTTCTTGATAATTATTAATCCTAGGCTTATAAGGTGACTTTTATATCATAATTCTTATGCATTCTGACTTCATTTGCTCAAGACGTATTTATCCTCAATTTTTCATTTTCCTTTGAGATAGCTCAGTTCAGCTATTGACAACCACTGACCTACAACAATATAGGCAAAAACGATAAAGGGCCAGGTTAATCTTAATGTCAGTCTATTCAATTTCAACCTAAATCATGCTTATATTGGCTTCATATGTGCTTCAATAAAAGTAGTTCAAGGCCAGAAAATTGTTAAATAGCAGAATATTAAACACACTATCAGAGAGGCAGCACAAATAGTACTTTACCCACAATCAAATTCTGAGGCACACAGCCATGATGCCTAGAGTCATACGACTGGTTTTTGTTGTCTCCCTACAGCCAGAAGTGAAGAGGAGGCACTTTTATTCCTGGACCAGATTCAACTGTACCGCCTTATACTTCCTTGATCCTTTTACATATGGTGACTTCAGGGTTGACTGGCTGCACCGCTACGACAATATCGTCTTTTTTGAGAGGATTGAAGTACTTGTAGAAAAATCTATCAATGAGGACGATATCTCCAGAATGGATGGTGGGCTCCATGGAGGCCCCATCGGCATTGCTGAGGGTGACGAGGTGTCTTTCTGCCAGGAAGTAGGTGGTGACCACAGGGACAATTCGCAGGTAGTTCAGCACATTTTTGAGCATTGTTAATTTGTAGTATTTACATTACATATAATTCAGGTCATAAACTGCCTCCAAGATCCACATTCAACTATTGATAATCTCAGGTTGATAACTCACTCGAATAATAATAAATAATCGAGATGTTTCCAGGAATGTTTTGGGTGAAGTATCTATTCAGAGTGCTCCATATCGGCTCCCTCGTCATTCTATGTCAAGCCATCATCAACGCCAAAATGACCGGAAAGTATAACATGAGCTATGGAGTGCTCTATATGCTGGCAGGAATTACAGTCATTGTATCAGGTATGCTCCTCTTCATATAGGATTCGTTAATATCTTCCTGCTTAAAGCTCACGAGATGGGATAAAAACGCAAGCTATGGGTGGCCTATCAACATACCAAAACCTTGACTGCCGTCATCATATTCACCCCTCTGGGAAATTTGCTGCCTTTGTCAGTGGAAGGAAAAATTGATTTGCAGTTTTATTGGATGGTTCTGGCCCTCCTGCTGTCGCCTTTTGCCCGCTTTTATAGGGAACACTTTGTAGCCAAGGAAAAAGAGAGAAGATAAAAATAGCTGAGAGAGGAAGATAGCGTCTGATTATCGATAGCTTTATGGATGTAATGAATCTGTGTAAATATTTGGCTTTTAGACTCAACTGCATCATTACAGGATGAATTTGCAAGAGAAAATCAACAATATTTATAATTTGGGAGAAGATTGACCTGCCTACAATTTCTTAGAATCAATCAAATAGCAAACAATCACGTCATGGCAATGAACATACACATGAAGGTGTAGAACAACAGTACGGGGTACAGACTCAAGTACTGCCGATCCCCAGCCACCAGCGACTTGAACAGTCCTTTGTTGTTCCTCAATATGAACATCAAAGCTCCCACAGCCAGCAGCAGGTTCAGCAAGAACGAATGTAGCATCAAGTTCATCAGAAAGACCATGACTGACAGTAGCATTATCGGCGTTGAGCAATATATGATCAGACATAGAGTCTGCATCACTCCACTAGATTACATAAAAAGTACCAGTCACCTCCCAGCAAGTTGACGTTGATTGTGATTACTAGAGGTCCCAACCACATGCCCAGGAACAGAATTGTGAAGGCCTACTCGATGGATCCTCCTGTTCCGAAGGCACCCATCGAAGCTGTGATCAACGATATGACTAAAGGTCCCCAGAGGTCCCACTGCTGTTTAATCTTGTCGTAGCTATCTGCATTTCCGGTGAAGGCCGTCCTGATTTTGAGGTAGATATCCATGACGTCTCGTTTCTGGATAGGGCAGCGTTTACTATAGTGTCGATGACAGGCTCCTCAAGAGTGTTGCCTCTTCCTGAAGCTTTAGGAGAGCTGGAGTAGCTCTAATACTTATGGGATATTTATTCGTTGAGTACGACAGGTTGATCCATATATTTTTTAAATTATAATCAAAATACAATCCTTCTGCCATCAAAATCTACCTCTGGACTTCAGAACTGTATAGTGCTTCTCTTGATTTTTTAGTGAGGTTTAGACCTCCTTCCTTTTGATTTTCTTGTGTTGGATAAATAATTATACCGGTTTTCCTTTCAGCAATAATACAGTTATGAAAGGAGCTAGCAGATGTAAGGTAGCTTGGGGAAGAAGGTGCTGAGAGTTTACGAGGGAGAAAAGATGAATAAATCACTGAGAGTTTAATATATTATTGAGTTAATCAATATAGTAATGGAAACACGGCTCAATAAATCGCTGCAGGAGTGCGGAATATGCCTTTAGAGGATGGCAACAACTGGAGCAATCAACTCCTGCAGCATAACTTCTGCTGGTCATGCATAAGACGCTGGGCTAAGGTACTCAGTCACAAACTCAGATATAAAACACCTGTCCCGTATGCAAAAAAAGGTTCTCGAAACTGTCATTAAAAGTCCATAGAAAAAAATATAATCTATCTAGGATGAATAAGTAAAAAAAATCAGATTCAGGTAAATCATAATTGACATATAACAAAAAAATCAGGCAGGTGAGGAATATTCGCCCTTGGCTACTGACTGGGTGGCCATGGGACTCCTCAGTTTCATCGAAAGAGATAACGAAACGAACTGCTCTACGCCTTCATGCAGGATGAAGATATAAACTTTCTCTCGGATGTCGAGTAGCTCAGTTCTGAATAATTCTGATATCACCATGAGTTAATACTTGTCTTTGAATTTCCTGCGAGTACTTGGACTCATTAGGCTGCGTTTGGAGAGCTAGGGCGTTGTTGATTGGGTTGATAGGGAATATTGTATTTAAATTGTAGATAAACATCCTCAATCATTTCTTCTTTCCCTTGGTGGCAGGAGCAGCAGTGGCAGCTGGCTTTTCAGCAGCGACCTGAGCGACGGGGGTATAGAGGGCTTGTCTGCTGTGTTGTTCGACGGACCTGATGGATCCATTGGCGACGGCTCTTCTGAGCATGATTCTGGCGACTGAGCCCACAATTTTGAACTTGTCAATAAGGTGGGAGGTTGAGATGTGCTTGCCGAGTTTGGGGATGCTGTTGAGGATTCTATCGTAAGTGGCCTGGTCGAGGAAGACGGCGTTATCGGATTTTTCTTTGACTTTTCCCTTGGTCCATTTCTGCATAGACTATCATCTTACCTTAGTGGCGACCTTTTTGGTCTTGCCTCCAGCCTTGCCACCTTCCTTACCCTTTCCTTTTGCTCCAGCGTCAGCTTTCTTGGGCATCTGTGGATATAAAATAATATTATTTTAATTAAAATAATTCCCTTCCCACATCAATCCGAGTCGCTGCTGAACCTTTCCTTCGTCCTCTTCTTCCGCTTCAGTCTAGCCAGCATTCCCAACTCAGAGCTCTCTCCTGCATCCAATTAATTGTGCTGGGCCAGCCCAGGGCTAGCTACACCCAGCCCAGGAGACACCGTTGTTTAGCTTGGAAAGACAATATTTTGAGAAATAGGCTTTGCTACATCTTATTTTTTGACAGGAGAAATAACCTCAGGCTTCAACTCAAGTATCTAAGCTTTCTTCCTTCTGTCTTCCTATTATCTCGCCTTCTGTTGCTCCTTTTGAGCCTCAAAAAATTGATTGAGCTTCTGGGTGTTGCCCTTGACAGTCCCGGCCTCAACTTTCACGCTGACTGTCGGTGTCTATTTCTGCGCATTCTGACTTTATGGCTTAGGGATGACAGTCTTGGAGTAAACAGGCATCGACTGTCTGTTCGTGTTTGCCATTTTGCCTTCGAGCATCTGTCTGATTGCAGCTGGGGTCAGAGACTGTTCCTTCACCTCATTTTCATTACTTTATGCAGGTTTACTGACTTGTGGACTGCTTTGCTTGACTGTCTAGACCTGCTGCTGGCTTTGCTTGTTGGCAGCCTCGAGTATTTTCAGAAAGTTATCATTTTGTGTGATTGACTGCGATGATGGCTGCCAAGTCTGTCTGGCTACGCTTGGCTTCACCACGTCAGGAGATTATATTTATACTGCTTTCTTGGGCTCGGGAGCCCTAGGAGCAGGAACCTATATGTTTTTTTTTTGAGGATTGTTCTGAGTAGGTTGAGTTTTCTGCAACCAGAGTTGCTTGGCTGCACTGGGCTTGATGATAGATGGTGATTCGACCTATCCTTGCTGGCTGGTGGATGTATTATTAGCAGGAGGACTAACAGTAGGCGGAGTAACTTGAGAGGGAGGGGACTGTTTGGGAGGCGGTTGTTTGAGTGTAGGAGAAGGAGACGGGCTGTTGTTGATGATTCCCTGAAACATTGCTATTCTGTCCTTGAGGCTCATGGGTTTATCGTCACTATTCATAGTTAGCAATAAGTAAGATATAAAATGATCTATACTCCATTCACACTCACTAACCATCCAAACAGCCTAATATCACAGAATAGACTCTACTTTTTTTATCCTTCAGCTGGTATTTCTTTCAGTTATAGCCAAAGTTCCTTTCTGGTTAGTACTGGTAATTGTTGGCTTGCGATGGGCACTTATATGGATTGTATGGAGTATTAGGGTAGGATATAAAAATATAAAGAATAATTATTTATTTTTGGGGCTATTTTGGCTCCAAATAAATCGATAGAAAGTGTGTGGCGTGTGCTGTAATTGTCCTTCAACAATTTAATACTATATTGAAAATAAATAATAAAAATCGGTCCTCATGTCGCAGTTCCCACTCAAAAGCCGCATCCTCTACTTTATGAGGTAAGACGCCGATGACTAACTTGAACTGCTCATCGCCAATAATTCCCAAAGTCGCTAAGGTATCATCATCATACACGCAGGAAAATACCTCCACCAAGCCACTCAAAACGCCCACCACGTCACCTTCTAGACCAAAGGAAAAACAAACATAACACATATCAGCTATCTCTCTAAAATATAAATCAAGTGCCAGGAAGATGGCAGCAAAGTTGTCGTCCCCATCAAATAATACGAAAAGATACAGCAGGAAATTGAGTAACTCAACAGAGAGGAAGAAGAGGAATCTGAAGGTTAAGAAAATTAGGAGTCCATGGAGGTCGAGAATTAGGATGATGACGACAACTAGGAAGAATAAAAGAAAGGAAATCCCCGCTCAGCCAACCAGTCCTACCAGATATCTCAGTACGAGGAGTCCTCCAATAATAACAATGCTCAGCACCGAGGAAGAGGAAGACCCAAAGGCGCCAAAAACAAAAAGACTATTCTCAAGGAGGCCCTCCAGCTCAAAGAACTGCCACCACTGGATCTCAAACTCAGCGTCAACGGCAGCAAAAGAGGAAAAGGAAGGCCCAAAGGCAGCAAGAACAAAATCAAAGAATACACTCATCAGGTCAAGTATGAAGTAGGCACTTAAACTGTTTCTTTCGGAAAAAGAGGAAAGGGCAGGCCTAAAGGCAGTAAAAATAAAATAAAACTGCAGTCACATATGAGTGTTCGTCTCTAGTCGGAGAAGAGAAAGGGTCGGCCACCAGGTTCTAAAAACAGGGCCTATTCGATTGAGAGTATCCAGTAGGATCAATAAATGGAGGAATAATTTGTGAAAACATAGCTGATCAGACCTGAAGTTGACGAGTCCTAGACTTAAAAATGCTGTCTTCGGTGCGAGCAGTCCACCATAAAAAGAAAAATATTTTCCAATCAAACTAACGTCTAAGAAAACATTCACTCCCTCAAAAATGTATTCGAGGACGTGAGTCTATAAAACAAATCAAACCTCATAATAACAGCCATCAAGTTGGGAGACTGGGAGTCTTTGGAAGAATTGTTGACTATTGTCGATAAGGCCTGCTACTATCACACTCCTCCTTGGAAAGTTGAGCACATGATCGACAGACGCCGGTATGAGACTAGAACCAAGAAGGAGCATCTATCTAAGACGGGAAAGGAAGGAAATACTGTCTTGCTGCATGATTGCTTCAAAAAGGAACAAGTTTGGTGGAAATAAATCACCGTCGAACGCATCATTGAAAATTTACCCAGAGAACAACCTGAAACTGAATACGTCCTTGAGAAATTATTCAACTGTGATTCCCAACTCAAGCAGGAAATTCTCAATAATCTTGCCAGTGTCATCAGAAGTGGTAACTTCCCAGCTTCAGAACTACTTCTTCGACAAATCCTGGCGACTCCTAGTCGAAACTTCAACAATTTTTCACAAGATCACCATGACCTTCTGATCGGAAACATGCCTCTTCTGAACCACCTCAAAAAATTCAACCTCATTCAACATAATAACGGCTCTAATTTTTGTTCACCCATTCACGCAGCTGCCATTTCTAACAATCCATAATTTCTCAGGAAATTATTACAAATTTTCACAGATATCATCAATGTTGAAGACAGCCTCTCCAGAAGACCCATCCACTATGCTGCTCTTTCCATGAACACTGAAAACCTCAGCGTTTTGGTGGAGAGTGGAGCCGACCTGAAGAATTATGACAAGCAGAAGATGACACCGCTGATGTTATCATGCTTCGAGGGAATGTTTTATAACGTTGAGTATATTTTGGAGAAAGTAAGAGATCCTTACTACATAAACTTCAAGAGTGAAGAAGGCTATACAGCCCTCCATTACGCCATTCTTCAAAACAACATCGAATGTATTGAACTCCTCATCAACGACCCTTATGTCGATATGTGGGCCCTGACCAAAGACAAAGGAGACATTTTTCATCTTTTGGCAGGTACTGGCAACACCGACATAATGGATCTATTTCTCAGCAAGTAGATCCTGCCTTACACTTCTCATGACAAGTTCAAAAAAACTCCTCCTATGATTGCCATCAGAAACGGAAACAACGACTGCTTTGTAAAATTGATCGAAAACGGTTGTAAACTATAGAAGGTGGATTCGAGTCAGAACAGTCTTCTTCACTATGCTGCAGCATATGGAAATATTGAAGCAATCATGATCCTCAAAGATAGGCAGGAGCAGTCCAAAAATAAGAAAGGCCTCTATCCTTGGGAAATTGCTATCTACAAGGGACATCTAGGTGCAGCTAAGTTGCTTGAACCTGATTAAGCTTTTGACTTTGTTGAGGATCCCCTATTTTTTGCCCTTTCCAACATCAGAGGAACACCCGAGTACATGGAGTGCATTGGATACATCAAGGATAAAATGATGAGTGACATCTATTATCAAGACAGAGCCACAGGAAACGGTTATCTACACCTGATCTGTCAGGCCAATGAAGAAGAGTACATCAAGACCAGGCAAGAATAGACCCATTTGAGTCTATAGTAAGTCAAAGATGAATTCAGCTGGGTTCAAAGATAGCTGATCAACATGTTCGCCATTGAGGAAGGACTGGACGGGTATCAATAAAACTATTTCGGAGAAACACCTCTTAAACTATGCATTGAAAATAACAATCTCATTGGAGTTCAGAAACTCCTGACAAACAAGATCAATTTCGAGGTCGAACTATCCAGCGGAAACAGCATTCTTCACTGCCTAAGCTGTCTGGCCTGCAAAGGATTATAATAGCTGAAATTTGTGGAAAAGAAGCTAAAGGAGTGTCGCCAACAGGATTTAAAGGTTAATATCAAATCCATCGATCACTATGGGTTTGACTTCTTGCTTTTCCTCGTCAAGTCCTTTGCTGAAAATGCCTCCAAAAATTTCAGAAAAGCTGTCAAGAGACACCGAATTGCTCTTGAGGGCAAAAAGGAAATAAAACATAAGACAGGAAATCTCTAACTATAAGCTGAGAAGAAAGCTCTGGATGAATTTTTCAAATTTTAAGAAAAGTTCATTCAGATAGTTGCATTTTTGGTTGACCTAGGCTGTGACATCAATGCCCAAGTTGCATTCAAGAACAACACTGGATCTGAGTAGTATAAAAAATGGGGAATCCAGCACTTCTTAATGAAATTCCCTTCCCTCAAGTTAGTGAGCTACTTCAAAAATAAAATAAGAGACTTCAATGCCATGAATTCTTAACAAATGACCCCTCTTCATCTGTTCTGCAAGTATATCAAAAAAGGAAACCTGCTCGACACAAAACTTCATCTTTCCAATTAATACGTAGGCTAGCATATTCTCGAATACTTGTTGGCCAACGGCCTGAACCCGAACTGTCAAGATTCCTCCAAATCTTTGCCAATCCTCTATGCAGCTCACAACAGTCAGTATGAGTTCATGGTCAAGCTGAGACAGTATAAGAGTGAGACAAATTTCTGTAATATCGATAACCAGACGCCTCTGATCGAAATTGTCAAGAGAAACAAAGACTATGCTATCAAGGAGATCGAACATTTGCTGTCTTTGGGAATGGACCCTAACTTCCAGGACATGGACAAGAGAAACCCTCTCCATCATCTGGTCTTCAACTCGACCAGCCTAGACTCAACTCTTGAACTTCTTAATGTTCTTCTGAAGCATGGTTGCAAAATCAACGCTCTTGACAAGTACGACAGGTCTCCTATTTTTTACTGTTTCTGCTAGATGGATGACAAAATCACAACATAACCTCTTTAAAAAATGGAAATTCTCCAGGCCTTAATAAACCATAAAGATATCAATCTTAATCTTGTGGATGTCTACAAACGTACTTTACTTCACTACGCCTGCGAAAGAAACCATTTCTTTTCAATTCTGTACCTCCTGGATAAAAATATCAACATCTAGGCCAAAGATTTCCAAGAGAATACCCCCTTGGCTATAACTCTGAGAACGAGAAATCTTGACCAGGCTGCCCTTCTGATCTCCAGAGGTGTCAGGTATGGCTTTGTCCACTAGTAAGAAAAGTTGAGCTACTTTGCATATGCATTCAAGAACCTTTCTGCAGGTATCTGCTTCATGCTCCTTGACCACGGTTATCCCATTCAGCGAGCTCTTTAGGAAATCCCAGATTCTGGCTTCAAACAAACCCTGATCCAGAAGTACATCAAGACCAAATGAAATGATTTTTTAAATGATAAAAAGACTATGTGGATCCATAAAATTGTTAATAATCAGATGTTTCCCTTCCTGACCTTCCTGTATATCTCCTCCATTTTGAATTTGAATTCACTCTTCAAATTGGATATCTGCTTCTGGTACTTGAACACTTTGTCCCTCAACTGATCCCTCTCTTAAAGAAGAAGCTTGTGCTCCTTCTTAAGGCTCTCAACGCCGTCTGAATTTTACTAGGTCAGATAGTCCTTTATCTAGTTTGTGAAGTGCTCGTTGAGATCTTTGGCAACTTCTAGCTCCTCCTTGACGATTTCCAGCTGGTTTTTGAGAGATTAGTTTAAGGACTTATACTTCAGATATTTGGATTTGAGACCACAGGTGCACTAGCAAGTCATGTCGAACTTGCTTTGTGACCCATTTCTTGATTTATTGAGAGTTCCCAAAAGGGAGCCAATACTGAGGTCATGCAGTAAAATATTCTCAGTGCTGTCATTCTGAGATCGATTATCAACACTCATGATCTTCCTCTGACTACTACTCTTAAAGGAGCCTCTTTTGTTTCTAGCAGCTTCTCCGTATGTCAGATTATGCTGAATCGATACATTACTCTGCTCAACTTTAATTTGTTGCAGCTCATCTTCCAACCTTTGTATGCTCTCGGTTTTATTCTCCAGCTGAACAGTCATATCTTGCAGTTGCACTTTGAGATCGCTAACCTCCCTTTCTGAGTTGCCTTTGCTGACCTTGGAGAGCTGGAAACGAGATAGACGACTGAAGAAGGTCTGCTTCAGTTGTTTTTGGAAACGGTGGTGTATGACAGCAATGACCCTTACTTTGCTGTAAGACTTAACAAACTTGGCGTATCGGAACATGGCGTTCATCACTTATTTTTTATGCCTTTTGAAGAGGGTTTGTATCTTGCGACCGAACTGGAAATTTCTCCTTTCGTAGAATGTTTTAATCAAGTTGGCATTTTGCCGATGACTATTAAGAACTAACTTACTAAAAGCCGCCTTCAGCTTGTATCGTTCCATTCTTTAAAGCAAAACTATCACATTTTTCAGCAACTTCTGATTTCCCTTTTGAGTGGAGGCTGCTCTTTTTATTTTGTCAAAAGCCATCAGTAGAGACAAGTTCATGTTTTTCTCAGAATAGCTGACAATCTTGCTCATATTTTGATTGAGTTTGCGTTGAGAAGCCAAAATGTTGTCCCAAGTCTCCTTGAGTTGTCTCTGGGCAGCTCGGACGATGATGATAGCCAGGAGTTTATACTTTTTGTGCTTTGAGCTGTAGGTGGGTTTATAGGTCTATGGGATAGGCCGATTGACGAAGTAAGGTGAGTATGTGCTATTTCTGGTTACTGTAGGCTTATAGGGGTTATTGAGCATGTCGATTATTATCTAATTTAAAAATACCTGACCCCTGGACCTATATAATTGTCGGGCCTCAGCGTAGGCAAGATAAGGATAAAGAGGCAACTTGGAATATAAAAGATCATTTGCCAAAGATGTTGCCTTATTCTTCCTCCATCTTCTCGTTGCTCTGCAACTTGAAAATACTCTCAACCACCTGCACTTCAGTGGCTGTCGATTCCAGTCCGCAGAAAGCCACCCAATCGTTTACGACCAGGCCGGCTCCAATAACGTCTGATCCTCTGTTGATTGTTCCTGCACACAGAGGCACTTGGAGGAGATTGCTAAGTTCGTCGAGCTGCTCGACTGAAGTTTGGGGGTGCACGAGTCCGCCATTGTTGCTGATAACGCTGTATGTTCCTACGAGGAGGTTGTTGGCGACTGAGTTTTTGAAGACCTCGACACCAAGAGTGTCAGCGATGATCTATTCAGTTTCCTTGTCGAGGTCGGGGTGAATGAGGGCTACATAATCATTGCAGCTGATGCAGTTTCCGAGAGCAGAGAGTTTCTATTCGACTCTGACCACCTTGACAGATTCGGGGAGAGAGTTTCTGATGTGTCTGAGTTCATTGTCAGTGGTGTTGTTGGGTACGAGGAGACCCTTCTTATTTCCTGCGGTGGTTCTGCCGACAATGCGGGTGCCTCCAATGGTGGTTTGAATGACAGGGATAAATGATCCGAGTTCAGACTCGAAGACGGAGTAGAAGTTATAGGATCCTCCTGCTGCGATGAGGCAGTAGCCGTTGGTGAGCTTGCTAAAGACGCCGATATCGTTGGAATTTTCGTATTGGACTCGATTTGCCATCAAACAATTATAACCTCTGTTGTTGTCACTCTCTATAAAAGAATTAAAGAATTAATTATTTCCCCAACATCTGATCATTTTTGTTGCCGGATCTTCACCACCAGGTCGGTTAGGCCGTCCTAAAAATTGTCATTCCCACTCACCTGAATGCCAAAATGGTTGAACATCCTCCTTCCCCAAGCCAAAATGTTCAGCCTTAACACTTAATCAGCTGTGTTCCTTTCTTACAGTTTTTCCTTCTCCGACAGCATCAGTTCGTATCTATCCTTCTCCAGTCCCTGATAATAATTATTTGGCAATCTTTCATCCTCACCCTCTTGAGAAAGGATATCGTTTTTGCTGAGAGCCACATTTTCGAAACCTTTTTAGATGTTGATCAGCTGGGCCTCTAAAGCATTGACTCGCTTGAGCGCATCGTCATAGAGCTTATCATGTTATTACATTCTTCTGAGGATTTTATCAGGCTCAACAATGTTGGAGTTGGACTTGATGTGATTGTATGCCTTGTTTACATCTTAGTATTTTTTTATGAGGTTGTTACTTTTGGACCTGATAATCTGCGATAAAATTCTATGAGCATACAGTACCTCCAGAATCCGTTCTAGCTACTCTCTTTCAATCAGGGAAGCAGCTATCTAGTTGATTTATTCTTCTCGCTTATATTTTTCAGCTCTCAACTATTCCATCTGATCCCTTTATGACATGTCATGCTCTAACATCGCTATATACTCGTTTTTGTCGATCGCCTGCTCTCTTGCTATCTTTTCGGCTTGTTTTTTGAAACTTTTCAGCTCTCTATTGAGTTGCTTGAGCTCATTAAATTTACTTTCCAGTATTTTTTTGTTGTCTGCCTAGATTGTTTGTAGTTTCTATAAGGCTTCGCACCTTGCCCTCAGGAAAATTTAATCCTTGTAACCTCTGTTTTTTAGGTTAATATGAACCTTTTCCTCCCAGAAAAGCTCCTAGTGTTCTCTCTTTATGCTCTAAAACCCTCCATGCGAATTTCCATGTTTCTATCTAAAATAAGACATACTTTGTTGACCTGACTTGACTCTCCTCTGATAACCTCGATCTCTCTCTCTATCTTTTTGATGCTGTGCTTGATTTGATTGATGGAGTTCTCCTTGGCTCTTGACTTGACCACAAAGGAGCTGAGGGACTTTTTGACTGAAGCCAGCTCCTTATCCATATCGCTGACGTGATTCTGAATTATCGAGATGGTACTGTATAGCTGAGCTGAGCTTTTGCTGGAGGGTCTTTGTTCATTAGTTGTTATATTTTCCCCTCCTGAATGAGCCTTTCGAGCTTGGGACGGAATGATGTCATAGTGGAAGATTTTTTCATGTCACTGTTTCGCTACTAGGAACTGGTCCGCAAGATTCTTTTGCGAAGAGAGACTGTACTCTGTGCTCTTTTCCTCAACTACATCAAAACAGATTTACTGCCAAGTTTTGAGCCGACATTATAAATAATTTTATCAAGAAGTTGCATCTTTCCCTTAAGATATCATTAAACCCATTGGCTGAGGCAGTATAGGAATAAATATCAAACCTGTTGGAATTTCTTTGATGAAAACTACTGCAATTGCTAACGGTAGGATAGGTTGGGCTTGGCGATCGGTCTGTTGATCTTTATCAAGGCTAAAGCATCAGCGTAGTTCATGTTGCGATAGAGCATGAGATACATAATGATGCAAGCCACTGACCTAGACTGTCCTACTGCGCAGTGGACAAAGACCACTCCTCCCTCCCTTATGGATTTATCTATCTAAGATATATGTGTACCGATGAACTACGCTCCTCTGATGGCCTATTCTATGACGTTCTATCCAATTTGGTCTCCCAAATTGAGATTGCAGTAGACAATTCCTTCAGCTTAGAAGTAGTTTTTGAGCTCAGCTGCTGCATTGAGAATATGGGTGACTTTGTTTCTGACAAACAGCTACTTTTTGCTAGAACAGCTGTGCTTATCTCCTAACAGCAAATTGTCATAGACCGGTGCTACATGGAAGGTCATATGAATTTTCATCTAATCCTTCTCAATCCAATGCCCACATTTCCCACATTTCTAGCAAATCTCCAAATTTCTGGTCAGCTTGTCTCCAGCTGTATATCAACAAAACTACTTGACTATGACTCGTGACTGTTTTACTAAGCTGCAGAAAACTTATCTTTGCACTTCGCCTCCACTTCTTCCTTTTGGTTGCCTAACTAGCCATATCAGTACTGTACTCGGCCTAGCCATTGATCATACGCTGATGCTTCCTCTCGTAATGCATGGTGTAGGAGTGCTCCTGGATGACTGGAGGTGCCAGGGATAGGGGGGGAGGTGGAGGAGGTATAACGAACTGAGCATTGTTTTCTGATTACTTATTCTCCATATTACAAATAAAATATACAGGGTAAAATTCTCATTTGGGAGGAGGACTAACCTTCACGATGTAGTCATAGTTGGCCTCAATGATATCCTCAGGATGGATCTCTTTGCTCTTGAAGGTTTTGATTCCGACCGCCAGAGCTATCTACCAACCTGTAATTCTACCCAGTTTTAGCAAAGATTTTCGCCACTGGACTAGCTTCTTGCAGGTTGCCAGGTCGCCTGCATCTAGAGCCCACTAAAGAGAAGATAGGAAGGCTTACTCTCCTAAGTTTTATGTAGGCTGCGCAGGCAAGGGTTGATCTTTTTTCTCAACTATAACCTGTTGCTAATGAATATTGACCACCTGCATTTTTTAGAGAGCCAATTCCAACCTTCCAATCTTTTCTTCTAGTTCTTTGACTTTCTCGTTGTCTACAGCGACCTTTTATTTTTATTTTTATTTTTATTTTTATTTTTATTTTTCAGTTTTATTGATTGATCGTCCAACATTGAGATTGAACTCTGACTTCATCCTGGCTATAGATTTTACTTGCTTCAGCTACTTCAGAAAATCCTTGTCTTTTTCCTTTTGACCCTCAATGAATTTCCTTAAATTGCACTATTGATTGGGATACAACTTGAAATAAAGAGTCTATATGCGACTGATCAGCTCAATTTTGCCCTTGATCTAAACAGCGATCTACTTTTTCTTCTAGCAAAAGACCTTGATCATATTTATTATCTCATCTAGGATGATCCGACTCAGAGACTGGATTTTTCCCTACACGAGGTCACTCTGATATTTTTCACAGATCGAAATGAAGAGATAGACAGTTTCAAGTACAATTACCAAATCCTATTTTTAGACATTTTTTAGAGAGCTGACATTCTTGAAGAACAGCTTGAAAGGCAAAATACCTCCTCCCTCATATCTGATGAAATAATCCAAAATTCCCTAGCACTTGATGGTTCGATTGTTGGGAGACTCATAAAAAGCTTTTGATCTCTTGTGCACTCCCAATATCAACGACATACTCAGAGCCATCTCGTAGGTTGCTTTATACAGCTCATTGGCTGTTTCATTACTATCAAGCAAGCTGACGAACCTTTTAGAGCTTTCCAACAACTTAAAGTAATACTCGATGGTCACCATAAAGAGTTTATTGATGTGGACGTCTATGAACTGTTTGTGATTCCGGCCATCGATGGTTTTGACAATCTGTAAGATCTCGAATGGAGTGTTAAACACTTTATCAATGAAGAGAAGCAGCTATGTCCTGATGAATACTCTGATTTTTTCAGAAGTGTTGTCTAGTTGGTTGGACATCAGCAAAAACAGTGACATTTTGCCGCAGGTCTGCTCAATCTCGTTTACTTTGACCACCCCTCTGATAGTTTTTTCTTCAGGAACTGTTAGTCCCATGGTTTTTGACCTGACAGGGAGCACTTTTCCCATATGCTCGCAGTAGAACTACTGTAGATGATCTCATACTGAAGTGTAGCTCGGGTGAAAGCCATCAAGAGAGATGACCCTGTAAGTATTTTCCTTCCTTTCGCAAAAACCGACCCTCCAGATACCATTTTAGTCCTGCACGTCATACCACATCTCGGGAAATGGGGCACTGTTGCCTGCTTTTTTCTTTCTTTCCTGCAATTAAATAGGTGCCTGCATGTCAGCAAATGTAATTAAATATAAGTGCACCATGTAACACCGGGCAAAAATCATCGAGTACTACAAATCTGGAAGATACGAGTGTGACCTCGACACCCACCTCCAATTACAAACCATCGTCAAGGAGCTCAATCTTTATGAATGTCTGCCCACCCTCCAGCAGCAAATTCAGCAATTAGTTAAGATAAAATAATTGACCGAGATCAACGCAAAATGTTTAGATGAAGACTACGATGAAGAGGAAGGATTGTGCCAGACATACAAGATACGCTCGCTTATCAACAGTCTCAACGTCAAAACAATTCCTTAAATAATTGAACAGTGCCAAGCTTTATAGTGGGAATCATATGATAGTAAGGTTCATCGGGAGCTGGCAGGTAGAGAATAATATCTTGATATTATCGAAAGGATCAAAAATACAGTGCATAGCGACTAATTCAGAAGAGACAGCATGCTCTTCGCTGCCTTTTTTGAGCATATCCATGGGAATCAACTTCAAAACTGTATCAGCATATACCAATCAACCATGGAACACTTCCTCAACTACCTCACAAACCAACGGAATAACTTTCATCTGCTGATCGAAAATGCTGAGTACACCAACATCATGAGAACTGATCGAGCCAGAAAGTATGTCGGAACATGCTACTTCATAGTCAGATGCTGTCTGAGGTTTTGCGACATTCTCAAAGTCCTCACAGGGAAGAACAACCTCAGTCTCAAATTCACAGTTGTAAAAAAATAAATAGAAAGGCTGATGAAACACTACAAAGAGTGGAAATTTCAGGAGGAAAAATAATAACTGTTCAAAAGTTTAGGTCCCTTCAAGAACTACCTACTAACAAAGAAACCTCCCAACAAACCCAAAATTTGTCGCTGGTGCCTAAAGCAGCTACAATATGAGGAAGGATAGCACTCATTTTGCTCTACCCTCATCCACCAAAAATAACTGTTCCAATGATCTGGTCTTTCTTTGTGCTCTCACTTCATAATATAAAATCACTCCAACTCTCTCAACAGCCTCTTTTGTTTCTCGTTTAAAATATCGGGAATTTTTATCTTTATCTTTACAATCTAAGTTGAGTAAACAAAGTACATGATCGCCCAGTCGTTTTGAGTAAGGGCTCTTTAGGCCATTGTTGAACAGTCTAAATTATTGGCCTGATTGCGTTCCTGCCTTGATTTACAACTCCTTCAATCCATATACAGTTTCGATGAATGTTTTTCCGCCACAAACTGCAGTCACGAAATCCAGTTCATGTTGACTATGCACATTGTTCCCATCTATCCGAAATTTGTTGCTTTCTTCAATAAAGATTGTCACATAGAGATCTCCGTTGTTGGCCTTGTATCCACTGTGACCCTTTCTCTCCGCTCTGAGAATTGTCTTGTCTTTTGTTCCTTTCTCAATGTAAATTTTATCGTTCACCTCTCGCAGTACATAACTGGCCCCTATACAATCTAAACATTCATTCTTGAAGCCTTTGCCTGAGCAGTACTCACATCTGACTTTTTGTCTGTCGACTCGATCGTATATTTACCCCTTTCCTCCACAAGAGAAGCAGGCAGAAAAATCCTTTGTGGCACAGCCTGAGCAAGGCTCATACCTAGTATATGTAAAACTTTTTTCTGTTCCCAGAATAGACTCTTGTAGATTGATTGTGAGGTTCATATAGATATCTTCTCCTTTTTTGGGCTTTCTAAATTTTTTACTATGCTTGAAAAAATCGTCATATTAATAGAAGTCCTCGTACTATTCTTGCTATCCTTTGCTCTTTTGCCGTTTGTAGTTTTTATGCTTGGTTTCTGTTTACTTTTGCTTGTAAGCCTGACTGCTCTTGTAGTTGCTTGTCTTTGGTTCGTAAAATCCACTTTATTGATCGTAGTTATCCACGATGTGCTGATATGCCTGTGTTATATGCTAGCTACTTTGTTAATCTATGCAAATTTGTTATGAGCATTTTTGTCTTCCGAATTCACATCAGGATGATACTTCTTGGCCAACTCAAGATACTTCATCTTCACCTCGTTCATCTTGCAGGTAGACTTGAGCCCCAGAACTGTAAAACTTGAAGACAGCGAAAATCTTTGTCTCAGCCGAAAAGCGAACATCATCAGCCACCCCGATAGTTGTTTATTAATAATTAATTAGCATGCGAAATGATAAGGTTAAATAAGTCAGTTCTTCTACATTTAGCCCTTTTTCTTTTCTACCTTTGCTCTTATGCCCTGAACTATAGCCGAAAACTCCTTTGTTGACCGACCCTCAATGAGTTTCTTCAGTATCATCAACCTGTTTCTGGCCTCTTCTGGAGTGAATTCCTTACAGGACCATTTTTTCCAGTTAATGTTGCTTTCCTGACGAGCATTTTGTCTTTCCAAGAACTCAACTAAAACATCGTCCAATTAGTAGCTGTTTCTGCTGAATGATACCTGCAAAATTTGTACAAATTTGTTCCGGCAGTCAAAAGTGGTCTTAGTTGGAATATTCTTTTGTATTTTTTTCCAGCTGATCTTTTCGATGTTGATGCTTTTCATATTTTTCCCGTCGATGTAGGGTCTAAGCACTTCAATGTTGTGGAAAACAAAATATTTGGTGTTGTATTTGTGGTTTTCGAGATCTTTTAGCTCCTGAGCGTTGTGCTCTTCTTCCTTGGCAAGAACCTCCTTCACTTCTAACTAACATCAGTTGTACTTCTGTCCAGAAATTAGGTTTTGCTTTGATTCTGAATCTCACTCAACAGTGTCACTATCTCATTCAACCTCCAGGTCCTTTTGACCCTTTCCTCAAAACTCTCCTCTCCTAATGATCGATACTTGTCGTAAACATTGTCGCTTGTCCTGTTGAGCTCCTTTCCTATCATCTTCCACTTGCGGCCGTATTTGTCCACCAACGCCAGCAGCTGGTCGACTTCCTATGGAGTCCATGGACCTCGATGGTTCATCTGGTTGTATTCCCGCATGATGAACTTATAGCAACTTACGGGAGATCTATTGGGAAGTACGTTGGAAAGTAGCTTGAAAAATTTCTACTTTTTGAAAATAGAGTTTGAGCCATCGCTTATCATTTTTTTGAACTCTTCAAACACTGCATATAAAGAAAGTTACTGATTTCGTTGGTGGCCAAGAATTGACCCACAGCATCACAAAGTGCTCTCTGCTCCTGAGGGTCAAATTTCCCTTTCTTCTCGTTTTCAATCTTATCATTCCATTTTCTCTCCACAGGCATCAAATATATTGGTCTTCCCTACTCATAGAAAGATACGGTTTTTGACTTCTTATCAGACTCCTCAGCCGCCATTTTATCCTGCTTCAGAATTCCCTTAATTTTAGGTTACTCCTCATTGCCCTCCTCCTGCATCTTATTTTACTTCAAGCTTGAAACCGGATTGTTGAAGAACAGCTAGGCCTCATGCAATTCTTCACTGTTGATATCATGATGGTTGCCATGGTTTTCTTTGTCGATGGCTTTCTCCTTCTCTGCACCTTTTTTAAGAAGGGACTTCAAATTATTGCCGGAGTTATCCTGCTGCCTATCCTTCATAATTTTTTACAGCTTTGCCTTCATGACTGAATTCATCGAACAACAATACTTTATTATTAATAATGAAAGAAGAGAGTAGTGATATCATGTTCGGTCAGTCTTCGACTTCTTGGTTGGGTGGATCAGGTGCTGGTTCAGGAGATCGTTCAAGTCTATTTTTGACATTGCCTAGGAATGCAGGCATTCGTCGATACTTTTGGTCTCCAATTAATTCTCGAACACACCAACCTTCATCAGGAATAAGGTGATCATCCACTTTTCCACCAAAATTTCAAAGGCCTCAGAAAAATTGGCTGTTGAGTCTCCTTCGAACAGGTAACTCAAACAGGGATTGTTTTTCAAGGTTTTGGCAAGTTTAATGCTCCTTTATTGAAGCACTTTGGCCAAAATTTTCCTCTTGAAATGTTGAATGATTTCATTGCAGTCTTAGAAGATGGAGCATATGAGGAAAAGGACCTCGAAGGCTATTTTTTTGGGACAAATGTTCATCATTTCGGAGGCGATATTTAGCTCATCTGCATTTTGTCTGAGCCTGTCCATCATTTTTTGTTGCGTCTATTGGCCTAATTCATTATTTTGATATAGTATTTTTGTGATCGTCAGTTAGGTTTCCTCCAGAGTTCCCTGTTTGTCCTCCAGACATTTGCGCTCCCAGAACTCATCCTGATTTTTGGTGGTCTTCAGGAATTGGTGCTTAGTTTTGATGAAATAGTCGTGGATGGAATCAACCAAGACTGTTCTATGATTTTCCATCAACATCTCCTAGAAGCTGGTGCATCTACGCATTTCCAGTTGAGGCAGAGGCATCCTCTCCTTGAGTTTTTAGGCGCTTTCGGCTCTGAACTATCCAAAACTGCCAAAAGCAATGTTGATCATATCTTCTTAGTTGTTGCACTTAAAGGAAAGTTAGTTCTTAATCGATATGTCATCGATGAAGGCTGAGCTGGAGAAAAGGGAGGGGAAAGGCCTCAAGTCATTCGTATTTTCTTTGTTGGACATAGTTCGCTATTCTAAAAAATTCTATATTATAGATTTAAATCTGATTCTTTGACATTTAATGCTACAATCCACATTCTCAAAGGAAACTCTAACCAATAAAATACTTTGTTTCACAATTAACTGACACTTAAAGCGATAAAGTGACCACCTCTCTCAAGAACAGAGGTGGAAGACAGCATTTAACGGATTACCTGTGTCCATTATTTAAATCATTTTTTTGAATATCTATAATTCCAATATTCTCTTTTCAATATTAAGCTCCACACAGTAGTCGTAAAAAAAGAATTAAAGGAATATCACAGGTACTCATTCTCGTCCTCCTCAACATCCTCCTTGCTTTATTGACTTTTCTAGCGCTATTCTAGAGCTTTTTCAATTTCATAGCCTTTTAAATTTTATCTTTAAGAACTATGCTTCAAAACATGTCTTTCATGGGTTTATGCCTCTTGATATGCTTATTATTGAGGCTTTTATACCTTCTGTTAATCTAGCTTTGAACTGATCAAGGTAGGCTGTGTACCTTCGGATACTCCTTCAAATTATTTTGATGGTTATTCGTCTTGGTTTTTATCTTTTTTGGCAAAGACACTGACAGCCTTACTATTTCTGATTCTCATGAACAAATTTTTAGAAGTGTAATGTTCCTGAGGGTTGAAATAGCAGTGAAAATCCTCGACTATGATTTTTCCCTCTTTTATATAATTTTCAGGCTCATAGTCATCAACCATTTACCCCTTTTGAACCAAAATCAAAAGCAACCCGATCATGAAGTATATTTTGTCTTATCCCTCAATGTCAGAATAAATAGAAACGAATTTGACAGTAACTAGGGGCAACTGAATGAAACAGTTTGTCAGCTCCTCACGAATGATCTCTTCATCAAGGTCATCTTTGAGAGTGTACACGATGCATTTGATCTTCTCCTTTTGAGCTGAGAATACTCTCTTCATATAAATTATGACCTCCTTTGTGTAAATGAATATCTTTTCGCATGGAAAATAGTGTGGCAAGATGGACCATTTTATTTCTGACAAGTCGGAAAAATACAAGAATTTTGATTGTTTATACTCAGGTTAAGCTTCTTTCCTCATCACTTTTTTTGAATACTCCTTGAAGTAACTTTTGATCAGTTGCTCCTCAAGAGAGGCATTATTGAATTCTAAATTTTCTTCTTTGCTGTCATTTTATCCTGAGCCATCATCAGAAGCTTATGATTTACTCTATATTTATTTTTTCTCCTGCTTCGGTTAAACAGGCTTAGTTTAGATATGCTTTACCTCCACCTTTTTGGTATTTTACTATTTTTTCTTATCCTTCTTTTCCTTTCTGATCTGAACCTATTTTTCGCTTTAACTTGACTCAGAATGTTACAGCTCTTAGTCTGTGAATTCAAGGCTCGAATCCGAAACTTCAGCAGCGATCAAGTCCGGAAAATACTCAATGTTATAAGTCCTATCTTGAAGCTACTCAATCTCTTCTTTTTCATTGGCATATAAATATCCAATATGTAGAGCCTATCTCCTTTAAGCCTCTCTTATGTGGTTAGTTTGACGATCAAAGATGTCCCTTTTCTTTCGATCATCTGCAGATTGGTAGTCCATCTGCCGGCTTACTTCAAATTAGACTCTTTTCTGAATTTGCTGACTCGTGCATAAAATCAAGTCAAAAATGCCCTCCTTTCCATATTTATCGTACCACCATTCAGAGTGGTTCTGCACCACTGATTTTTGATATTTCTCCATGTGCCCCTTAATTTAATCAAGCCTTTCTTTCTTGAATGGTTTTTGGATTTCATATTCAGTCGGTCGTGTCTCGTTTTGTGTACTATCTGCTGCCAGTTTAAGATCATCGTTAAAGCTAAAGTTAGCCTTCTCATTTTCAAGATTGAAGTACCAATCCAGCACAGTAATGTCCTTTCTTTTATTGGTCAATATGCCATCTCTGTTTCTTCGACGGTTGAACATTTTGCCAACTTTCTCCATCTTCCTTTCCTTCTCTTTGTTGACTTGCCTCAGCTCGACCAATCTCAGCTTATATTATTCTTTCTTGGATGAATTATCCGGGCATCTTTCTATCAACTATTCTAGTTATTTTTAGTCATACTCTTCGTTGAAGGGTCGACCATATGGATCATTCTTTTTGCCCTCCATTGCCAACTCCTTAGCACTTTTGATTTCATATGCTTTTATTGAACCTAAATTTTCCCAAACAGTCAAATATCCATTCAATTTATCAAAGTAGGACTCAAGAGAAGCAACAGTTGTTTGCATTGATCTTTCAAAATTTTCATAATATTTGTAAGTGTAGCACTCAGTCTTATCGATGACCTCAAATACATGTCTGAAGTCTTAGGTTATCTTAGGATTCCTTCTGTAGTGGTCCCTTATTTCATTTTTACCCTGCTCAGTGGCTATCGTCAGCTCTTACTTGAACTTCAGTATTTCTTCGTAGCTGTCTTTTTCATGGTAGACTAGTGCCTAAAGCAGTATTTTTTATGACCTATCAAATCGGTTGTACTTGAAATTTCCCATAGGTTAATTGTTGACGGTTCCCACTCTTCTCCGATAGTTTCTCATGATATTGTTGAGAGATCGCAAGTGAGTCGCCTTTGCTATTTTGAAATTAATTTCCAAATTGTTGATGGCTTTTTGAAGCTGTTCAAAGAGCATGTCGTACCTTTCGAGCATTCTCCCTTCCAATTCATAATAACATTAGGGAATGATTTCTTTTTCAAGGTTGATACCAACCACATTAGTCTTTAGTTTGTACTGCTCGAATAGCAAAAAGCAGTCGGATGCAGTCGATAGAAATTCTTTCTCGGATACTGTATCTTTTTCTTCGGAGCGAGATTGTATCATTGCAATTATAAAAAATCCTTCAATCTGAACCCCCTCTCAATATAAATCAAACATGACCTCAAAAACATTGTGTCTGATTCTAAGATAGCATTATAAGGATTGCTAAGTTATAAAATTATTATGAGCAATAAGCGAAGATAGTTCATCGATCGTCTGCTTCGAATATCATAAATCAATGAGGAGCTTCTCGATATAGGTGAAAGGGGACGACAGCCAGCCTTTACAAAACGTATCAATCTCATCCAAATGGGCAAAGCATCGTTCAACCTTCCTCCTAGTGCGCCAGCTGTTCACTCCAAGCACAACTGCAAGATCCTTATTCTGGAAAAACCGACCAACCGCTATCTTTCAGAAAAAAACTCACGTTCTAGAACTGCTGAAGGAGAAAGAACTGAGTCGACTCAAACTTCACCGACAAGAAGGGATGTTGAATACTGCAAATTGAAATTATAGAAGAGGAGATCGAGTGATGCATGTATTTAGCACAAATTCAACCAGATCAACTTTGTAGCACCCATTTAGTACTAACCAAAAATAAACTTTTTCAATAATCCGGAAGAGAAAACAGCCAGGAGACCTCGCACTAGTTACAAGAATCCCAGAAGAATCACCAATTCTGCCAAAAACATCTGCCTGAATGATAGTCAGACCCAAGCTTTGAATTCTCCCCAGGCCCCTCATAGAAATTGCCTAAGCGGCAAAAGCATTAAATTTCATCGAACAAATACAGTCAGCTTTGATAGAGACAAAAAAATTGAGTAGTAACGAAAGGCTAAGATCCATAAAATCAAGGAGATAAACAAAAATTATGCGGGACCTTTCAACCCTCCTCCTAAGATATCTGCCAAAAGTTATATTGTTTGTGAAGTTCTTTCCAATAATGTTAAGCCTATTGTTTGCTACAATAGCAAAAATTCACAAGAGGTGGCTTCTCTGACTAAAATAATGACCTGCATAGTCACTATCGAGATTTCCTAGCGACTAAGAATTAACATGGAATAATAGGAAATCACAGTTGGAAAATACGAGTCGAGCATTGGGGGAACTTCTGCTTGCATCAAACCAGGGCAGATCTACACAGTCAAACAACTACTCTATGGACTGATGCTTCCCAGCGGAAATGATGCCAGTTTAGCTTTAGCAGTTTGGGCAGGTCGCAAATTGTTGTAAACAGGACCAGAATAAAAGGATTGTGCTAAAGGAGAAAGAATGACGAAAGGCACCTGTTACGCTCGTTTCATCAAGGAGATGAATCATACTGCAAAAAATCTCAATATGAACAAAACAAAATACGCTAATTCTCACGGATTGGCAAACCCCAACAATCGCTCTACAGCTTATGACATAGCTCTCCTTTCCTCCCATGCGATGCAGCACCCTATATTCAGAGAGGTGGTCAGCACTCGAAGTTTCACAACAACAATAAAGTACAAAGTGCAGACTATGCTCGAGGAAAATGAAGCAGAATTGAAGAAAGGAGAGCCTCAATTTGATGAGTTCATCTAAGCAAAATAGGAATATTAATATACTACATAAAAGTGGAGTTCAAAATTATCCTCTTATCGATCAAAGTCGATCAGTAAGATCCAGATGGTTGAAGTTAACTGGTAAAACACTCACAAACTGCTTCAGAGCAAACCTAATGAATATCTGGGAATCAAGACAGGTGTCACAACCACAGCTGGACCTTGCCTTTCTTCGATAGTGACCACCCACAACAGAAAATTCGTCATAATTGTATTAGCTTGTCAGAAAGTCGGTCTCAGATTCAAGGAGACCGAAGTTATAAAAAAATGGCTTTATAAGCATCTCGGCATCATAAAGATCAAAAGAACAGTCTCTTTCAAGCAGGAGAAGGCCACAGAGGAAGGCTACTCATAATCTGAAAATGATGAGTAGAGTCGAAACGATTGAGAGATATTCTGATATAGTAATTTTTTTATTGATCTGAATGATGGAAAAATTGAAAATCAAGAAGATTTTTTCAGGCTGTCTTATACCATGTGGGAACAAGCTTCTCGATCAGATGTTCATTGCCATAGATTTATTATTTGCTGAAGTTGTAAAAATCTCGGAGGTGATACATACTCGAGATGTGTGAATAAGTCAGCTGGTCTCTCAACTCATCAAAATATTCACAAGCCAGCACTTCTGCAGCATTTGATCGATGTGATGGGGAATAAACCATGATGTTATTGAGCAGTTGAAGCAGCAAAGGGTCAGCTTCAGGGAATATATCCTTCCAATTTTTCTTTATCAAATGAGGAAATTTGTATGTTCGAATATCATATTCTTCGTTCATGGCGAGTACCTCAGCCGGAAGTGGTGTGCCTAATATTTTTATAATTTCAAGAAGATGACTGATACTTGTTTATCCGATGAACAAAGGGTCTCCATTTAAGATTTATAGGATCACACAACCAGCTGACCATATATCGACTTGAGTGCTATATTTGGTGGCTCCAAAAATCAATTCAGGTGCTCTATAGCATCTGGCACAAATGTAGGATATGTTATTCTCTTCAGGAATGAGGATTTTTGCAGACCCAAAATCGCAAATAGCAGCTTTGTTTCCTTTGAGCAATATGTTCTCAGGTTTGATATCTCGATGACAAATATTGAGAGAATGCAGATAAGACAGACCCTTGAACAGTTGATATATTATTATTTTTTTCTAAAGGTTCGGCATTTTTCCTAATGGGTAGCTTTTGATCCTTTGAAATAAATTTTCCTCATAGTAACACATGCTGATGTTCAAATAGTTATTTTTACCTTCATGGGTCATGTAAGTCCCATATATCTCACAAATAAAGTCATTCTTCAAGAGCTTGACAATTTCAATCTACCTATTTCTGTATCGAGAATCTTGAATGACCCTCTTGACAGCCACCAACTATCTGTTCCTCTTGAGTCGACCTCTATAGACCTTCCCGAATGTTCCCTACCCTATTTGCTCGAGTAACTCGACTTATTCACTAAACAAAGAAGACGGAGTGGAGTCCATGCTCATTTCAGTGTATACCTTTTGAATTTTGTTTTTTGATTTTTTGCGACTGATGGCTTATCTGCTTTTTGACGTCTTTTCTTTCAATCCGACTTTGCTTTCTGCATGCTCGAATTTCCATTTGGCCTGGGATTTATTATTTTTGTTCTTTTTGAGCCCCTTTTTGTCCTTCTATGTTTTGTGAGTTATAGTGGATCCCGTCTCTGTATGCTATTTCTTGAGATGGAACTTTGAAATGACTGGCGATGTCATTTTATCGCGGTGCTGTCTTTTTGTGGTGGACAGCAGAGGATGTTGATTCTTGGCAGTGTTGTGGGAAACACCCTTTTTCTCTGGCTTTTTGCTCTTCGAGTTGATTCTAAGAATCGTTGCATACTTTTTGAGCTCTTCTTTGGACGTAATTATTTTTTCGTTGATCTCGGTGGCCAACCTGCTTTCGATTTATCTTTTGGCCTTGGTCGACTTCATGGCATGGCTTTGTGAATACTAAGTTTCTTTGTATTCCGACACGCCTGCTTCTTGATGAAAATGCAGGTTCTGAAGGGATTTGTAGTGCTTGAGGCGCTATTTTAGTTTAGATAGCGACATTATTAATTTAAACAAACCAAATCGCCAGCAGTTAGCCAATCTGTCATAATCTGTCATAATAAAGCTCATAATTAAATAAAACCATCTTATCAGAGTTTTTTTTTATTTCTTTGGACATTTTACTCAGTTCCATCATTCTGCATCTTTGCTTTCTCCATAAAAAATATTTAGAGTCCTTTCTATCCTTTCTGGCCTCAGCCGACTTTATTTTCTATATTTGTTTCTTAGCTCCTTTTTATTGCGCCTTCCCACAAACCTAGCTTGACGCTCCATGCACGTAAAATCAGGTCCTATGCTTTTCAGAAGCTCGTAAAAGAGCATTGTTTAGCCCTCTGACCACTTTTTGCAATGAGCTAAAGTGGATCGACCTCCTTCAGCTTTATAGGTGGATTTGATGTTGTCCTCATCGTCTTCAATGATGGAAACAAACTGGGCCAGGGTCAGCTGTTTGGTTGCTGAAAGATCAATAACGAAGGAACTGGAGCTGCTTTAGATGGTAGAATTTTCAGTCCAGTTGTCCTATTTGTTTAGGATAGTCTCCATGCTGTTGTTGTTAGTTTTATTAAAATAGATAGCCCCAAACAACATTATCGTCGGGAATAAAATGACGAGAGTAAAAAACATCAGAACAATATGAAGTTCGGGATAGGCCTAAAAGATGGTTGTTCTTTTGTCTAAAATGATTTTTCTGGATGTATACGATTATGCATTAGACATAAGTTGGCACCAATAATCAAAAGTATCCAAATTACTCTTGAGTTTGCTGATTCCCTTAGTTATGTGAGTGGTGCAAGTTTGGCTTTACTCCTACGGCCTATTTTTATTTTCTTGAAACTGTTATAGTTAGTGATATGAAAAGATAAACTGAAGTTAGGACAGACGGGAAAGAAATTGGCAAAGACCATCAGGTGGAGGAAGCTTTCAAAGGATAAGAAACCTTTTGACCTGAAAAATGAGAACAGATTGCTTTCACATCACCACCGTTCGTGTTTGCGATCAGGTATTTCAATATAATATTAATGAACTTTTCGAATTACTTCAATCCGTGCATGCCCTATGCACCCTTTATCAATATGCCTTTCTACAGGTTCCCTCCCATAACCTATCTTCAGTCTGCCAACGTTTCCGCCGAAATACCTTCAATAGAGCCAGAATCTCCAAAAAGCCATATGGTTTCTAAAGAAGTTGACAAAGAAAAGTTGCTTAAAAGTCTCAAGAAATTTCATTACAACTAGATACACCATAAAAAGACACATTGGACATTTTAAGAAGATAAACTGTTGGAAAAGTTAGTGGAAATTTAAAAATTGGAGTGGAGGGATATTCCAAAGCACTTTTAAGGCAGGACCCAGAACATGTGCTATAGCAGATACCGAAGAATCCTGATGAGCACCAAATAAAGGAACTGGTCTAAGGAGGAAGAAGAGGAGCTCTTGGATCTTATTCAGCGCTATGGGGAAAAGTGGAAGTTCATCAGCTCCAAAATGACAAGTAAAATTTTTTAAATTCAGAGTTCACATCTAAGCAAATCCGGTAGCGATACTTGAACTACCTGAGGCCCAACATAAACAAAGAAGACTTTACCTACGAATAAGACCTCAAGATATGTGAATACGTGATAGCACATGGAAATCACTGGAGACAAATGGAGGATTTACTAGAAGATAGGCCAGAAGGCCTTATAAAGGGAAGATATTATGGCCGGTTACAAAAGATCATTGAGGCCTGCTATGTTGAAAGGGAACACTGATTATGTTTTAAATTATCTGCTCATCCCTTGGCAACAAGATTATTTCTTGGCATTAAGCACCCTCTGCCCTCCTTTATCAAAGGAAAGGTTCTTATTTTGAGCCTAATTAGACAAAAAAACGGCATTTCATCATCACCAGGATGCTAATTTTCATTTTTGTAACGAGCCAGACTGAAGTATGAAGTAATTGTCCCTCTATTCATGAATACAGGCCCAAAAGAGATATAAAATTATGCTTGAAAATTCAATGAGATCATAATAAGACTGAATAGCACGAATTCTCTCGCTTCTTTCTTAATGGATGATGTACTTGTTTGGATGTATTATTGAAAATGATAAAAATGATTGAATCAAGATACTATCACGTTAAAATCCAATGGCATTCATCATGGTGAGGAGGATATCCAATAATTTATCATGGCAGTAATCACTTTGATATTTTTAATTTTTCAACGACTTGGAGAAATCAGAAATCTAAAGGCTAGGCACATCCTACAGTGTTGAAATATGATTTTTCCTAGGTACATAGAGCACTCGACACTGCTCCTAAAGACATTAATCATGTCCTTGATTCAAGTTATTCAAGGACTCCAACCAACGTTGCATGCTCCAACAAAGGAGAGAGACATTTTATGAAGACTCATAAAATAGTTTGTATCTTTTCCTTTCCCAAGTTGACTTTCTGAAGTGTTCCTTTACTAATGTTTTTTCTATTTTTTTTAGATAAAGATAGTTATATCTGGATCTTTCACCTAACGCTCAGAATTTTTTGCCTGAAAGTTTTAATCTATTCCTGTGGCTCAGATCCCACACTAGATGTGTTTCTTTCTGAAAAGAAGAAGAATTATAAAAGAGCATAAAATGGTTTTAATTTTAAAGTATTAAAAATGTGGGCATGTTCACAAAAGCAACCTAGCAGCAAGCTTAGTGAGGAGAAAGCTTAGCGATAAAGAAAATAGATAGAGGAATATAATTTATATTTAATCTGATAGCATAATAGTGCGGATGAAACACATAAATATGAAAAACTGATCAGTTATCTAGCACAGTCCGAGTTATCTTTCTGCGCTTCTTGAGATGCTCCTCCTTGGATATGATCGAGATCCTCTTGGAAGTCAGGATGGCGCTGACACTGACATTCTTCAGGAAGTAAGTGGTACATCTCCTAAAAATCTCGCATAGCTAGGCCAGGTTCACAAATGAACATTCTTCTATCTTGTCCTTAAAGTCCGAAAGGTAGCTTCCGAATTATTCAGGTGCGAAGAATTTCAGAAGCATGGCAGCATTAACGTATTTTCTTCCTCTCTTGGCATTTATATAGCGTATAGCTGTATAGAAGAGGGGTAGGATTTTTTCTGCCTCTTCAGAAGTTTTTCCCATTAGGAGGCAGCATTTCTCCACAGTTCTCTCAGATTTCTCCCGGCTTCCGAAGAATGAGTAAAACTGGTTGATGAGGTTTGATTCGCTGTTTTTCTTGGCACTTATGATTTCCTTTTCTAGTGTCTTCTAAGCTCTTCTTTTTTTTGAGAGCCCACCATTAACTAAAATCTATGTGTTGACGATGCTCTCAGCTCTAAATGATGGGCTGAGAGAGCTCAAGGTTTAGTTCTGAGTCATTATTTAACTTTGTGGAAGTTTCCATCCAAAATAGGTATTTGCCAAAGGTTAAGAACTATTTTGGCAAATAGCCCCAAAGCTGGAGTAGTAGGACTGCAGTTGGTCGAGGCCAGCATAGTTGTTGATGGCAGGATTGTAGAAGTAGTAGTAAGCCATTGAGTTTTCGAACTATTTTAAAATGAATTATAGTATTCCAACAGAAGACCTTCTATTAAAGGTCAAGCCTCCAGTCATAGATAGTTTTTGTGGGTTAGTCATATCACTCAGCCAACAATCAACCATTGTACCTGGCCTGTTCTTCGACAATTTGCTCAGAACTCGTCAAAATGCGGTCAGAATCCTTTAGAAGCCTGGTTTTAAGATTACCCATCAAATGCCCTCCAGAGGCTAATCCTTCCTTTCTGCTTTTTTTTAGCAGGAATTCAAATTGCTCCTCTTCTCGAGCCTTTTTTGGGAAAATTTTTAACAGTCCAGTCAAGACTGCCAGATTTTCTATATCCCCCATCTGTGCGTCAAAAGGCAATTCTTTGAGTTCCTTCTAAAAGGAACTATTCTTTTGAATTATTACTCCTTATCTCACCACCTATCTAGTGAGTACCTTAAAAAACAGCTTTTTAGCAGCGCTTGCCTACAAAGGTAACTTGATTGAATATTTGATTTGCTGGACACCACCTGTACTTACCTAAAACTCATATGAAGTAACTGTAGCATTTAGATAAGCACAGCTAATACATCGAAGCTGTTTAGACGCTCTTTGATCACCTGAACAATCATGGAATCCTGAAGAAGATTGTTCAAATGTCAGTTAGGGTATTGCAAAGCTTCTACAATGAGCAATTGCAACTAAAGAATTAGTGAAGCTCAGATCATATCATCAATATCAATAGAAGGAGCAGAGATTATCTCTGTATGCTTTGGAAGTATTCAAATGTTATTCTTCATTCAAGCCATACTACTAAAGGTATAAACTGCAGGAAGAAGTTGCCCCCAGACTTAGCCAAGAAGGTGCGCAACTACTTCGAAACACAAATGAGACTGGTCAGCCAATACTTAATTTTAGGACTTTTCTTACACTAAACAAAGGACTTCCTATCGTGTCAAAATGAATTGTATCGAATAATAGAATATCTATTGTCTATTGTTAAACTTATCTCAGTTACATTCTCGATCACCATTACATTTAAAGTTGAGATAAATATGCAGAACGGAGGTGTCGACCATGAAAAATTGCAAAAACTCCATCAGCTGGCTCTCGAATCCCGCTCAAGAGCCTATTGTCCCTATTCCAACTTTGCTGTTGGATCGTGCATCATTGGAGGAAATGGAAAGTATTACACCGGCTGCAATGTCGAGAATGCAGTGTCAAGTTGCTGTGCTTAGAGAACCGCAATAGTAAAAATGGTTGAGGATGGTTGCAGGCAAATCAAATAAGTATATGTGGTCACCGAACTGACTGGAGACCAACTGGCTGCTCCATGTGGATATTGCCGCCAGTACATCAAAGAGTTCTCACACGACGATGTAAATAGCTTAAATAACATAGAAATAACTGAAAGTGCACCTGGGTAGCGTCTCAAAAGGGTACGAAGTATCGACAGATATGGCTCATTTGCTCCCCATGTCTTTTGGACCAACCAGCCTCGGAAAACCTTTGTCATGATTTCTGTCGAGGGATTATCCTTCCTTCTATCTAATCAGATTAATAGGCACTCATTTTTAAACAGGGTTTAAATAAAATTCAATTTTTCTTCAAAGTCCTCTGCTTCTCAGCAGCCACTACTATCTTTTCTGTGCCATGGATGCCTTTCTTTTGTCGGATTTTCTCAAGGATAGTTCGGGCTTGATTGTATTGGTTTTTGTCTAATCCGTTTTCCTCGATTTCTTCGATGGTCAAGGGAGTGAAAAAGGGATCTTCTTCAATAATTTTCCAGGTGTCCAGGTTGAGCTGAGCATTCACTGTGCCTTGAGTTGCATCTAGTATATTGAAGCAGAAGTTATGAGACTGGATAGGAAAAGAGTTACCTCAAGCATGGGGAGATAGGCTTTGATGATCAAAAAATTTGAAAATTCGTGTAAATCTTAAGATATGATTTGGGCCCTTCTTTTGGATAGCTCCCCATGAATGCTTCCATAATATTGCTGGTCAGTATGAAGCTCGCACAAGTACATTGGTTCAACCACTCTAGGCCCTCCTCCAAGGAAACTTTCGAGACAACAATCTTTGACAGTCGGTATCAACTGATTTGCAAGAGTGCCATAATTTCCAATAGACCATGTCTTTTATTTTTCTTCAACGGCTGCCTTTTCTTCTTTTGCGTCTTTATTTTCTTCTTTTGTTTCTCTCTTTTCTTCTTTTGTTTCTTTATTTTCTTCATTTTCAGCTTATTTTATTTACTCTGTCTTTTATTCCTTTGGAGGCTCTACTGCCTCAATATTTTCCACAATGAACAACACCCCCATCAACTGCTCTTTTGCTAAAGGTCCAGAGTTACAGGCATTGATGAAACCATGCTTGATTGCAGTGTTAAGCTCCTTGTTGACTGTATTGAATTAGTCAAGCAAGTCAGTAATATTCTTATCGAGTATCCACTCCTGGTCATCGTCTCCTAGCTCATATAAGTCTGCTTTATCAAGGAAAGAGTGTCCAGGTTTAACTAATTTGGACACGAGAATATTTGTTCCAGCGACTGGTGTCGGTCCGAAGCAGACCATTTTAGTCAAGATAAGCTCTTTTAACTCTGGTTCAATTCCCTCCTCTTCTAGGACCCCCAACATCTCTTTGATGAAGACCTTTCTTTGCTGCATCAGTCTCTCCTTGGCCCTCTGAAAATTTTACTCTGTATTGGGAACCTTTGAAAATATTTTGAGCATCTTTTAGTATTGCTTATCAAGGTATTCAGCAAAAGCAAAGGGAAGACCAATGGCTCTGATAGTAATTTTAAGTCGGTCGTTGGGTGTTTGCATGCATGATATGTTTGTTTTCATATTTAAGTTGAGGCACTTCTCCTTTCTGTGAATCTTCCCTCTGTTTTTGTGGTCAAGTTTTTTGAGCTCGACCTCTTGCTTGTAGACAAAGTCTTTGCTGTACTCATTGATATCGTTTCTGTTCTTCAAAAAATATCTGGTGTCCTCCACAGTAAGATCTTAACTCTCGTATATCTCAACATGCTTATCCCACTCTTTCACAGCTCTTTGCTTTTCCTTCTCAACTTCGTCAAGTTCTCGATCTGCCATCAGCTCAGCTTTGTATTGCTATCTGAGTTTCTTCTTTTCTTCCAACTTTCTCTTCTTCTCGATTTCCTGCAAATATTTTTCATTTTTTATTTCCTTTAGAGTTGACCAAGTGATAGTTTCTCTAAAAGTAATGATAGGTTCGGAAGTTTTGATAGGAACCTTACAGTAAATGTTTTAGAGGTCGACTATGCACTTTTCCAAATGAACCTGCCCACAAGTGTTCAGGATGATATCTCCTGTTCCTTCAGTATAAACGTCTACTGATGGATCTGACCTGTTCAGTTTTTTGAGTCCCTCTAGTAATTTAGGCCCATCCTTTATGTCTTCAGTTGAAACGCTGACCTTCAAAATAGATTTGGTCTGTGAAGATACAGGAACGAAAGAAATACAATCTTCAGAGGTAGAGACTGTTCCAGATTTGAAAATGAAGCTGTCAAGACCAGCGATTCCGACAACACAACCTGCATAGCCTTACTAAATCCCCTCAGGATACTGACCATTGAAGAAGTACAATCCTGTCACCTTGGTCTTTGTGATATCTGGTATTTCGATGATTTCACCAGTCTCAGTTTAGACTTGTTTCGGTTTGACGCCAATGACCAAAATCTCCTGTTGCCTTTTGACCCTTCCTGAAAAAATACGAGCAAAACCGATAACTATCGATTACTCTTCAATTCCGAAGCCAAGTCCTCTTTCGTTGATCTGCTTTCTAGAGAGAGTCATCATCTTGGAGACAAATATGATCAAGGGAGCATCCTATTGATTATCACACAAGGAGAGAGCCTTCATTATTTCTGGTGTTGGCTGACGAGCCCTCGAATCGAGCCCAAGAAGGTAGGGCAATCTGAATTTCTGAGCTTAGACTGGATTAGGAAGTTGATTGACGATTCTTTCAAGGACAAGTTTATCCAAGGGTAGCCACTGATTCAATAATTCCTTTATTAATGCATATCCCTTAGCTTTTTTCGCTCCTTCTGAGATCTTCAGGTTCAGACTCGAGACCATCTTATCAATTTTTTAGAAATTTTCGTTCTCTACATGGTCAAAGACATCCCATATCGGCTTAAGCAGCCAGTCCACACAAACAGGCTTGTCATTTTAGTTTCTGGGCTCGGTTGAGAACTCCTTCGTCTTTGGGTTGAAATAATACTCCCCCCACAAATATTTTTCGATCTGCTTTTGCTCTTTTCCTAATTTTTTGGCGATCAGCCCTGAAAAACTCTATACAGAGAACCCCCAATTATCCAAGCTACTAGCAAAAACAACATTTTTTTTCTCGACTGAGAAGTAGAAATGGTTCTCCAATTCCTCGATAGGCTGTTGATTCTCTTCTTTCATATTCGCCTCCTCCTTGATCTCGTGAGCCACCTTAGCGATTTCCTTGATGTTTCCTACTTCCTTAGCGATAAATGAGCCGAGAATTGCGTTGACTTGCTCGATGATTTGAGTGAGGTGCTGGAATGCTTGGAGAGGGTCCATCTGGCATTGGACTATCAGCTTGTCGATTTTGTTCAACACCAAAATAGCAGGTAGCTTCTAGGAATATAGCTGGTTGAGCACTCTGTAAGTCTGACTGGATACGCCCTCCACAGTATCGACGACTAGTAGAGCAGCATCTGTGAGTCTAAGGGCTGCTGACACCTCAGAATAAAACTCCAAATGTCCTGGAGAATCGATTAAATTTACGAGATGTTCTTTGTACACCAAAGCGATTGAGCTGGACTTCATTGTGATGCCTCTGTCCTGCTCATCAAGCCGGTCGTCTAGCAGTTTCAACTGTCCTGCCTGTTTGCGATGAATAAGGCCGTTGGATGCGATGAGACAGTCAGCCAGAGTGGTTTTGCCATGGTCGACGTGGGCAACAATGGAGACGTTTCTGATACGTTTGGGGTCCTTCATGAGCCCACTGATCATTTTATAGCGAGCCTACTGCCCGAACATTTACCAAAAATACTTTTATAGTTTCACCAACCCTTATAAAACATAGCTCTTGCTTTAAGAGTTTTGCACCATTTCCTTCTGATGTCTTCCGAAGAGTAGGAAAACTTAAATTTCTAGAAGACATGGATATGAAATAATAATATCAACAGCATGTAAGAAACGAGCCAAGCTTTGGTCAAAGTGCCTGATAACCCTATCAACAACTTGTCATCAGAGTCTAAAGCCTTCTATCAGTTCCATGGAGTCCAAATGTTAGGATCCGACTTCCCAACCTCTCTAATTGAAGCCTTGCACCTCAAGCTAACAGATTAGGCATATGACGGAGGGTAGTTCTTCTAAATTATTGACAACGGAGATCTATAAACCTTTTAAGTTCGTGCTAAAACTCACATTCCCGCTAATGGCAATGTCTTCTTGATTGATCATGCACTCACATTCAGATACCCTGAGCTGCGCCAGCTCCTAAGATAAAATCCCAAGATAGTGGAGAGACTCTAGTACATGTTAAAGTACCAGAATGAGAAGAAGTTGGAGACAGAAGAGGAGGAAACCAAGTAGCCTTCTCCCGAAGAGGAGTTGGAATTTGACAACATGGGCCTTATTGATATAAGCGCTCTAGAATTTCCAAACAACCTTTTGACTCTTTCCCTGATTGACAACAAACTTTAGAACCCTGATGAAATCATCAGCAAATTGCAATACCTCAACCTTAGGATCCTCTGGCTCAACAATAACTCAGTAGCTAATGACGAGAAGTTACGAGAGTATGTGGATACCAAGACCAGAATTGAGATGTTCAATAGCAAGTTCACCAAGCACTGCACTGAATGGGGATTGAAGTATGCACACTACAAGACTATTGCGGGAGCCTATACTGAAAATGGAAAAATATACAACCTTGATCTCGATGATCGGGATATCTATAATATCGATGTCTACCTGTTCGAGTCATTCACTAACCTCAGATCTATTTCTCTCAGAGGACACACCATCAACGACGAAAAATAATTCAGCTACTTTGCTAAAATATTATAACTACCCTCGCTAAAATACATGTACGTTGATGAGGAAGTCGAGAAGAGGATCAGAGAAGCAGCCTCAAAGGGCTAAATCGACTCCAAAGTAATCGAAAGAGTACTCATCAACAAGCATTCCTTCAAGAGCTAGCTTCAAGAAGGAGATCTCCAACTTGACGATATTTGCAATAAAATATTTAGATTGGCTAACTGTTATCGCCTTGCCAATACCGAAAAGCTCGATGAATCTTCCTGCTGGTACGTCAATGACGAGCTGGGATCATGCATCCCTCACAGCGACACTCCCAACGTCAGGCTGATTCCCTTCCTTTATGCCCCCAACAACAAACTTGACGATAAGGTAATCTCCTATACCCTCCTCTGGCCTACTCAATAAATCAACGAAGGTGACACTCTTAAGCGGGACTATCTGAACGGTATCAAAGAAGAAAAGCAAAGGTCGACTAGATTTGCTGCTTGGTATCGCTTACCTGAATCCAAATATATTCCTTTGATCAAAGAGCACGAAGTTGATATGCTCAAATTGTCTGCTGACTCGGCGACCCTTCTTGAGAAGTTTTACAACCAAAACGCATTAGATCAAATGGAGAGAGCCAGCAACGTCAAATTTGACTAAAAAAAACTCAAAGTCTACTCGGATTATCCCTTTATCAATCAGTACTTGAAGCATGAAGAATTCGAGATTGTCGACTCCCCCTAAAATGCCAACATTATCTGGAGGACCGCTGCTCTTGATGAGTAGGAATGGCCAGAAATCAAAAAGAAGGAATTCATCATCAATCAATTCCCCTTCGAAAGCTGCGTCGTCATGAAACAAAATTTAGCAGACACCATTCAGAAGGTTTTTGGTGATACCAAGTTCCTCATGAAGACATATGATCTTGAAAAAGATCTAAAATTGCTTGTTGGAGACTACTACCAGAGATAAAAGGAAGCACAAGATAATTTGTGGATCCTCAAGCCTCCCAACATGGCAAGGTCGATGGATATGATTATCACCGACAACCTGTCTCTAATAATCAGAGCCATGGAAACTGGACCTAAAATAGCACAGAAGTATATCAGCCAGCCCGTCATCAGGAAGGGAAGGAAGATCGACCTTCGCTACATCCTGGCTGTCAAATCTATCTCGCCGCTTATGCTCTACCTCTACAAAAACTTCTGGATCAGGTCAGCCAACAATGATTACACTGTTGATAGGAGACAACTTTCCACATATTAGACTCAGTTCACAGTCATGAACTATGGAAAAGTTTCTGCCTTTGAGCAAATCAACTACAAGGAATTCATTGCAGGTTTCGAGGAAGATTACAAGGTCAACTGGTCCGTCATCAACGAAAAGATCAAGAAAATGCTAAGAAACACCTTCATCGCAGTTGCAACCAAGTACCCAGAAATGCACAACAACAATAGCCGAGCAGTCTATGGAATAGACATCATGATCGATGCTGAAACCATGGAGCCAAAGTTGCTGGAAATCACTTTCTCCCCTGATTGCAAGCGGGCATGCGAATATTATGCTGACTTCTACGACGATATTTTCCACACTTTGTACCTGGAGACCAAACCCGACAGCATGGAGAGGATCATCTGATTATTTGTCAATAGTGCCATCAGATGCCTTATATAAAATAATCAGATCATCCTCATTTGATGTAGCCGGAAAGAGAGCTCCTGAACTGTCTTGCCCTGGTCTTTATATTCACCACATTCGACCTGAATGGTTCTGCCATCTTCTTTATCGTCCAAGAGTTGGTAAACTCGTCTGATACGTTTAGCCCGAATACTTTCTTCTTGCCTCCTGCTGAAACAGACTGCACTCCTGATGCTCCATATTGGGCTACTCCAAGAGCTCCATTTTGAGTTCCCCCAAGAGCTCCAGTGTTGATAGGAGCCTGGAAAGGAAGATCAACTTTGGGAGTGTAAATAAGGTCTTTCGTCAGACTTGACTCATAAGAAGATGCTATCATTTTTTGAGGAGCAATATCAACAGGCTTGGGAGTCTGATAGTTAGTTGAAGTCATGAAGTTGTTGGGCTGAGTGTAGTCTTTAGTGGGAATGGGTTGAGAAACAGGAGGTTTATAGGATGAAGTCACAGATTCATAATTACTTGCTTGAAGATTATTATTGCTGGAGACGTTGGATAAAGGAGGAGGAGCATTGTAGCCAGATGATTTATACTGGTTTGAAGAGGATAAAAAGTCATTTTGACCGTAGTTCTGCTGAGGGGGGTTGTAACTTTGTTGACCGAAATTTGTTGGAGTGTAATTTGTTGGACCGTTGAGATTCTTAAGACTATCCTGAACGTTTCTATTGTCTGATCCGCTGTTGATTGAGGCTGAGAAAGTATCTTTGTAGTTGAGATTATTCTTGGGTTCTGGCTGTAGTTTAGCCTGCTTCTGTTCATAACTATAATTCTGACTGACCTTTTGGACTTCTGATTTTCCAAAATTATCAAATTCGTGTTCTGAACCTTTAAGAACAGTAGCTCCCTTGTCAGCTAATCTATCAACATTTGGATTGTGAGTGTAATCGTTCCATTCACTAGCGATGTAGCTTTCCTTGGCTTCACTAACCACTCGAGGATTTTGCTGCTGACTAATAGTATTGCTGACAGTGCTCTGAGGAGCAAAGTTATTTGGCTGTTGATAGTTGTTCGACTGGACAGTTTTTTCTTGCTGATAGCTATACTGATCAATGAGTTCCTGAGAGTTGAGTTCCTGGGGTCCTTAATTTTCTTCTGTGACATTGATATATGCCATGTAGACGGATCTTTCGCTCTCGTCAAAGACAAAAACATCAGTATCGACATACTTAACGCAATTGTCGTGCACCTCAACATCTATTCCAAAGAAGGGACACAAAAATCCTAACAGGTCGTCTCTCGGGACAAAGTTATCTAAGGATTCCGTCTTATCCATCAGAATCATGAGGGTCCTGAAAAAGTGAACCATTATGATGTCCATGATGGGATATTTGTTGATCGCCTCCAGGATGGTGTACTCCCCGGAACTGAGCTCTCCGAAAAACTCTGAGATGAAAGCCTTTGCTTGGGTATCGTTGAAAATGTTGGGATCATCTTCCTGGTAGAAAATGAACTGGAAGGTCGGGTTGTTGATCAGCTCCTCGATCTTGTGAACCAGCTCCTCAGATTTTTCGTTGTTGATCTCGAAGCAGAGTTTCAGGTACTGATAGTAGAACACTTTTATATGGGCCTGAGGATCATCGGTGAAAACTTTGACCACTCTGGCAGGGTCCACCAAGTTCTGCTCGAAGAAATCGGGAAGCCGCTGAGGATCTCTGAATACTTCTTGTCTTTCCACAAACTATCGCAAAGATTTCATTTTTAAATAAGATTTATAGTTATTCCGATGTAATAGCATTCAACTGAGGGCCTATCTCTCATTATCTTTTATGTGAGCCGACAACATCAATAAACTCTCTGATATCAGGCAAATTTATTATTCCCAAATTGAATTATATTTGCTAAATACTAAAATGAATGCCCTCGTAAACTTCACCTTCCAGAACCGGACTCCCACTCCTACCAAAAGTATTCACACTTCAGAACAGTCCCATCAAGATGAAATTCATCATGCCAGCCTGTAAACTATCGAAGATAGTTCTGCAGCACGCTCCCTAGAAGTGCTAGGCTCCAACATATTTTCCTAAAGAAAACTTAGTGCCTTCTCCATCTACCACCCAGATGGTCCTGAGCCTCAATAAGCTCAATAAGCAGAAGTTTCTCTAGATTTGCACGAATCTTCTGCACCAAAATGCATATCATAGGTCAATGATTCTCATGCCTTTCGAAACAAAAGGGAACAGGCGAGGTCAGAAACGAAGAACATGAACCGCTTCTTTCGATCGAAGATAAACTAGATGCTCAGATAGGTCCGCGACGATCACAGAACCAGCAAGTAGGATGTGAAGAAAGTGACTGAGCTGCTGGAGCACCTGAACAAATCAAACAAAATCATGTTCAGCGAGATGAGATAGGTAATCGAAGACGAATGGCTTCAACAGAAGTTCTCGAAATGCCGAGGTTTGCTGTTGAAATATGTCCATAAGGGAAAAATGGGCATGCAAAGCAAGCTAATCATGCTAAAATATTTCAATAAAATTTTAGGAGCGATTAAAAAGCCTGAGCTTTTTTGCTGCTGGAAATGATAGTTTTAATGAAGTCATCACAATATCTCGGTATCACTACAAATCGACAAAGGTGTCAATGAACAAGGACACCATCAGTTACTTCTTCCCAACATCCTTGACCTGACTCACTCCTCCATACATTGCCAACTCCGACGACTCCTTTGTGGGGTATCCATTCTTCTTGTAGTAATCGATGCACTCCTTCATATCCTTGACCATTTCATCCCTCCTTTGGCAGTTCAGAGGAGTGAAGGAAAATTGAAAAGCTAGGGGTTTCTGGGTAATTGAAAAATTCCATCCTTTTCCCTTCATGAAAGTCAAAATAGCATTCAGAGGAATCATCTTGTGTCTGAAACTGATCACACAAGTCACGTCCTTGACTAAAATTTCAAAATCAAGTTTCTTGAATTATTCGCTCACCTTCAAGATTGCTTTGTTATGACAAATGTACTGCTTTGAATGAGTCTGGCATTCTATTCGAAGCCCTTGCGACCGAGCTTCATCATTGAGATCCAAGCTGAGGCGATGAACACACCTGATCGACTTCCTGAAAGTCCAGGAGTGGCATAAAGACCTCCTGGCCAGTATTGAGTCACGAAAAATTGATAATTTCTGTACTTTTGGCTGCTGAAGAGTAACACTGAAACTCCCTTAGCACTAAGTCCATACTTATGAACATCAGCACTGACACTAGTGATGCCTTGAGGACATTTCCATTCTTTTTCTAGGAAAGGAACAACAAATCCTCCGAGGCACATGTCAACATGCACAGGAATGCCCTTTTTCTGACAGTAGGATCCAATTATGTCGATCTGATCACAGGTTCCAATCGGATAATTTGGGTAAGAAGCATAGACACAGATGGTGTTTTCGTCGATAGCATTTTTCATCTTTCTGATGTGCATTTGATAGTTTTTATCAAAGGGGACCATCTTGACTTCAATGTCGAAAAAGTGACAAGCTTTGATGGCTGCAGCATGCCCTGTCTCGCAGATAACCAAGTTGGGACGAATTACACCTCTTTCCTTCATCATATACTCCCTATATGCATAGATAGCCATGATGATGGATTCTGTTCCTCCTGAGTTCAAAGTACCACATTGTTTTCCTGACTCATCCTTCAAACCAATAAAATCAGCAGTCATGGTGACGACCTCCATTTCCATCTGCTTCACCAGAGGAAATTAATCACAGTGAAGGGGGTTTGTGTATGCGAATTGCTTTGCTAGATTGATGATGAACTTCGAGTGACTTTAGATGGCATACCTGGATCCTGAGGCCTTTCCTTTCAGAGACTCCTTTTCCGATGCCTATCCAAAATCACTATTAGGAGGCTTGTAAGGTATTTTTCTGTTCTCAACCAGCAAATTTTTGGGGTAGTTTTTGAATATTTCCTTTCTAGCTTTCTCCACTTCTGACAAGATGAACTTCTTTACAGGTGGCAAGTCGAACACCAACTTCATGATCTTGGAGTATATATTCCTAATGGAAAAGGAAGTAATCCAAGAGACCAGAAGGTAGGTCCCGATGACTGCAAGGTTGAGAATAATGAACAGCTCGAAGTGATTATAGTTATCAACCCTGGGCCAGAAGGCTTGTAGTTCTTGGTATGCAAGCTGTTTGAAATGGTCATATTGTCGCAGGCCTTGCTCTGCGTATTGTTGTATATGCTAGGTCATATATCAAGATTATTGTTATAGACGATTTACGTCAGAGTCGAGCTAATTAGTAATTATCTCTATTAATATTTTATTTTAGTACTACTCTTTTCTGATCGCCTCTTTCACCTCATTCTTTGGCTGAAGTTTTATTTATATGCAATAAACCAACAACGCTATTAACCAGCTCAAAGCATGAAAGATATGGGCTCCAACTACACTAGTGTCTAGAGAAAGGGAGCTTAAAGAACGGGCTAGCTAAAAGGAAGCGGGGGAGATCGAATTGGCGAAAAATGTCAGATACAGGAGGCTAGACTCAAATAAATTGTAATGGAACATCGAAGAATTATATATCTTCTATAAAATAGATGGAAATCATCGCTCCCATGTGGACCAGTAACTCTCATGCGGCCGGCAAGCTCCTACTTACTTGCTCAGCCTCCCGCGTCTCAGAAGGGGAAACCACTCTTCACATTCATGAGCACGCTCTCATTGATTCCTCCTCCAAGAAAAAAGTGACAATGCCATTTGACTTCGACCTAAAGTTCGGCTTTTCTCTCTCGCCCCCCACCATATACTTTGAGAAGCAAGAAGAGAGGGTGAAGTACGAGTTCAAGGCTGAGTCAGACCTCCAAGCCTGCAGATAAATTCTGAGAGGAAAACTCAACCAGAGAGGTTTCCACGAACAATTCAAACCCAAGAAGAAAATCGGAAAAGGAAACTTTGCCTCGGTTTATCTAGCTGAAAAATTGTAGGTGGGAAAAAGTTTTGCTATCAAGGCATTTTCGAAAGAAGCAGCCTATAGTGAAGACAAAGGAAAATAGTGTCTGATCAAGGAAATTGATATAATGAGAGCCCTGAATCACAAATGCTGCATGAAACTTCATGAAGTATTTGAATCTTAGAACTCCCTCTACATCGTCGTGGAACTTCTCGAAGGAGGTCAACTATACGACAAAGTCAAGGCCAAATACAAATTCAAACCTCATGAAGCCAGACTCATAATACACTCCATTCTTCAGGGCCTCAAATAAATGCATTCCAAGAAAGCTATGCATCGTGACCTCAAACCTGAAAATTTGATCTTCAGATCAGAAAACAGCTGGGGCGAATGTATCATTGCTGATTTCGGACTTGCATAATTCTCCGACGCTGAATAATATCTCTTCGTCAGATGTGGTACTCCTGGATATGTGGCTCCTGAAGTCATCAATATCAAGGACATGAAGACCAAATATGACCCCATCTGTGACATGTTCAGCTTGGGTCTCATCTTCCACATCCTCTTGCTTGGAGTCAGTGCCTTCCCAGGAAGGACATACAATGACGTCCTTGCTCAGAACAGAGCCAGCAATATCACTTTTGATGGAGACGAGTATCAAAGACTTGACCCGAACGCTTTAGATTTGCTCGTAAAAATGTTGAAGAAAAGCCCCTTCTAAAGAATATCAGCTGTTGATGCGCTTAACCATCCTTACTTCGCAAACGTTGAAGATACTGAGGAATAGAAAGACACAGTCATCGAACTTGTCAAATCTCCGTCAAGTACCGCCACGAAGAGCAGCTACCCTTCCTGCGACTCCCCCTTGTTGACCAGCGCAAACCCTGCCAGAAAGAAAGACCAAATGTTGAAGAAGGACAGTTGCGTAGACTTCAAGATGGGTAAAGAGAATGTCTTCACAGGCAAGGTCGATACTGTCAACGACACTGGCTCAACCAGCAACTCAGTTGGCAAGAGATTCGAAAGTGTGGTGATGCCCAAGATAAGTAAATTCAGCAGAGGAGCAAAATGATCATTAACTCGACTATACTTTTATTACAATCACTCACATTTTTATTATTGTCAACTATGGTTGGGTCAGTATCGATTTTTTATGAGGAACTTTACGCTTGGACTACAAGTAATCGTCAGCTTAATTGCTGAGCGATCCAGACAAGGAAGGACGCTGCTTGAAGATGTATCGCTCCACAAGCTACTTTTTTCCTTTCCTATGAGGATTCATCTCGGCAGGTATAATGGGAGACTCTAAGTAATCACTTTTGCTATCTAATTTCTGTTTGATGATGTTTTGAGCAGATTTCCTTCCATTTACTCTCTCTTCCTCTTGAAACATTTATCGGTAGAAGGCAGATTTACATCTTTTAATCGACTGTGAAGAAGGTCTCTCAATGCCTGACTCTTATCTTTTTATTTTTGTTTGACTTTAGGAAATTGATGACCTGCGAAACTATTTCCAAAAACATTCCGTTTGATAAGTCTAAGCAGCTACAGTTTTGGTGGCTTGTCGACTCTTACGAAAGCTATTCCTTGGCTTGGCATGTTTTGACTCTGCTCTTCTGGCTAAATTACCAATTTATCTTTTGATGTGATATTCTTTATCTGCAGTATGACCTGACATACCTGTGATTCTTCCGGACAATTTTGCAATATTAGTATTCATCATTGATTATCCACATAATATATTTAAAGCTAAACTATCTAACTCTATAAGGTTCCATCTGATTGTAAATTTTTGATGTCTTCGTAACATGTACAATGTGCTGTTAATATTTTTTTAGACTTTGGAATTAGACAACAGTTATATAGAAATTCAAATGCAGAACCCAAACCTATACGGAAATAACGACCTCCGAAAAAAAATATAAGACTACTCCTATGGACTCAAAGATGTCATCGGTAGAGGATACAGCTCAGTAGTCTATCGGGGAAGCAACGATAAAAGTAAAGAAAAGGTGGCCATCAAAGTCATCGACATCAGGGCCATTCAGGGTAAGCCAGAAAAACGCATGCTCTAGGGCTAAATAGATGCCCTCAAGAAACTCAATCACCAAAACGTTCTAAAATGTCATGATATATTCAGCACCGCCAACAATTGCTACATCATCACCGAGTTTTGTAATGAAGGAGACCTCTAACATTTGCTCAAAAAGCGATAGAAACTTTCAGAAACAGAGGCACTTCCCCTTATTCGCTAAATTCTCATGGGATTCATCCACATTTCAGAAAACGGGTTCCTTCATCGTGACCTCAAACCTGCCAACATTCTCATCAGGGACAAAACAGTCAAGATCGCTGACTTCGGATTTGCCAAAAGAGTCGGTCCCAACTCAAAAGAAAGCGTCAATGTTGGCTCCCCTCTCTATATGAGCCCAGAGGCACTACAGTCAAATATCTATACGGCCAAAAACGACATTTGGTCAATTGGAGTTATTTTTTATGAAATGCTACATGGTAAAGCTCCATGGTCTTGTACAAGCTAGAGGCAACTGATTGAATAGATCAATCGAAACAGTGTCTCTCTGCTTAAAGGATTGTCTGATGATTTGAAAGATTTTATCAGGAAATGTTTGATTCCTGATGACAAGAAACGCCTCAGTCTCAAAGATATCATGAGTCATCCTCTTACAAACAGACTGATTAATTAAAGTGCTCCTCTTCTGCTCAGAAAAGCCACTAGTGTTAATGAAAACCAATAAGTTCCTTCAATTCCTTCTTAAAATCAAATCCCAGGAGTTAACAAGCCTAAAATTCTTCATCACAGAAATCACAAAGAACTTACACCCGAAAGACAATTTCTTAGCCACCTGAACTGGATGCGATTCCTCAACAAATTCAGCGATATGTTTCCAGATGTCCGTGACTCAACGCGCTACACTTTAGGCTTGAGGTTCATAATAACAAAGCAACTAATCAGTCAACTCTAGGCTCTGGAGTCAAGCATAAATGGTTAGAATGTGTTTATGATCGATGGATGGAAGGAGTTCTTAGCTGGCGACTAGAAGAAAAAATATATCAAATCTCTGGAAGACTACAGGAAAAGATTCGAACCTCTTTATGGGCAATTGAAATAATGGCTGCCTGTTGTCGGAAAAGATAAAGATATCACAAACATTGTCGACCTGAATTTCTTTAGATCTTAATTCCTTTCCATGCAAGGCCTCAAATATGCCATCGAGGAGTGCAAATGCCTTTGGAAATCTCTGGAAGGAGAAAAATCAAGACCCGCGGAATATGAGCTCTAAGGAAAGGCTCAGAGCAACGCCCTGCGTTTAGATTTTACAATGACCTATTATCAACTCAACAGCATTTTGCTTGACAGTTTTTACGACAGTGAATACATAAGCAGAATGTCCTGTCTGGAGACCATAAACGAATTCAGACCTGTGGCTCTCCAGGTTGCAAATTTGAGGGATCTGGAGATCAAACTCAAGACCCTGTAGATAATCAAATGATTATATTGCATCATACTAGTAGTCCTTTTATTCACACTATAAAACATTGATTCAATATGACTCCATTTGATAACAAAATGGCGGGGGTGGGGTTGGGGTTGGGGTTGGGGTTGGGGTTGGGGGTGGGGTGGGGGTTGGGGGTGGGGTTGGGGTTGGGG